>Ga0105241_10004489_pt1 | contig 10320 bp, 10 predicted proteins | sample KBSC64metaG_FD_80422 | JGI IMG/M metagenome (GOLD analysis project Ga0105241, IMG submission 80422) | Corn rhizosphere microbial communities from Kellogg Biological Station, Michigan, USA - KBS C6-4 metaG | ecosystem: Host-associated > Plants > Roots > Rhizosphere > Soil | place: Michigan, USA...
CCGACGTCCACGCGATCCACCAGCAGCGTGCGCGCGCCCGCGCCGACGAGGTGATACGCCGTGGCGGTGCCGAGCAGGCCCCCGCCGACCACCACGGCGTCGAAGTGTGCGGGAGCTGGAGTTATCGGGTGACCTCGCCGCCGGCGCAGGGGTCCTCGGAGCGCCGGACTCTGAGGCCACCCTTGACCTGCTTGCGCGGCTTGAGATCGCGGATCTTGGCGCGCTTGCGCTTCTTCACCTTGGCCTTGGCCATCGCTGTTCCTCCCCTATGAGTGAGGTCTCGTCGCTAGCCAGCGCTCACCGTAGCATGGGCGTGGGCCTCGCGCTCGACGCGCCGGTTGATCTGCGTGCCGACGTCGAAGGCGCCCTCGAGCAGGCCCCAGCTGGACATCCACTCCCACGCCCAGCGCGCCTCGGCCTCGGGAATCGGGCCCGGCTCTTTGAGCTGGACGCGGTTCAGGTCGAAATCGTCGGCCGTGACGCCCGCCAGCTCCGGGTAGTCGGGGAAGTCGCGCAGGTAGTAGGTCACGTACTTGCGCTTGTCGGCGTTGATGCGCCGGACGGCACGGGTGACCGCGCGCAGGAAGGCGGCGTAGGCTTCGGGGCTCACGCTCTGATCGGCGACCCAGGTGCCGTGAAAGAACGTGGTCGAGACGATGCGACAGCCGGCCTTCTCGGCCGCCGTGATCCACGGCTCCTGCAGGACCGTCGCCTCGAACTCACCCCGTCGCAGCGCGGCCAGCCGGTCGCCGCCGTGCGATGTTGCGCCACAGGTGGTGATGGCTTCCCGCGCCATCGCCCCCTCGAGCATCAGCAGCCCGGCGTAGGCGGTGCCGTTGCCATAGTCGAGAGCCACGAGCTTGCCCGCCAGCTCTTGCGGCGTGAAGACGCTGGAATTCGGTCCCACCACCAGGGCCGCGCACACCACCATCGAGCGACGTCCGATCTGCAGCGCTCCCGCGGCACTTTCCGCCACCCGGCGGTTATTGCCGCACTCTCACCCCTGGAACATGCCAGCTTCGCCGCGATCGACGAGCAGGCCCTGATTGGTGACCGGCCGGGTCAACGTGCCGTCGGCGGCCGAGCGCATTTCGTCGGGCGCCGGCGCGACGATCCGCAGATCCAGCCCCTCCGCCTCGAAGAGCCCCTCGTCCCGCGCCACCAGCACGTCGAGACCGTTGAACGCCAGCACCCGCTCGATGGTCAGCTGCATCGCTCGTCTCCTTGCCGTCCCCAGGGCCGGGACGGCTGCTTGCCCGCTAGCCTAGGAGGGTCCGTGGGGTCCGTCAACCGCCGTGAGGGCCTCATCGGCTCACACCGCGCTCTGCGCGGGCGTGCGGCCCAGCAGCAGTCGGGCCACGACGTAGCCCGCCACCACCAGCGCGGTCTGCAGCAGGGCCAGCACGGATGCTGCTTCCTGCCGGCCGGTGACGGTCCAGAGGAAGATATCGACCGAGAGCATGCGGCTGCCGGGGCCGGCGAGCAGCACCGCGAGATCCAGGACCCGCACCGCCACCACGAAGAGCAGGATCCAGGCCCCCAGGATGGCCGGCCGCAGCAGCGGCACCCAGATCCTCACGAAGGTCCGCAGCCAGGAGGCGCCGTGGATGCGCGCGGATTCCTCGAGCTCGGCGCCGATCTGGACCATCGTCGCGGTGAAGAACCGCGAGCCCACCGGCAGCCCGCGCGCCACGAACACCAGCACCAGTAGCCACAGCGTGCCGTAGATGGGCAAGGACACGAACGCCCACAAGAACCCCAGCGCCATGACCAGGCCCGGCACCGCCCACGGCGCCCACGCGACCATGTCGAGGACCTGGCGGCCGGCCCACCGGGTGCGGGTGACGACGTAGGAGATGAGCGCCGAGACGATCATGCCGAGCGTCGCCGCCGTCACCCCCACGGCGAGCGTGTCCTTGACCGACGTGAGCACGGCGGTGCGCGACAGTGCGTCGGTCCAGTGCCGGGTCGTCCGCATCTCCCACGAGAGAAAGCCGCTCAGCTCCATGAACGAGTTCAGCAGCAAGACCACGAAGGGCAGCGCCCCGAACACGATGAAGAAGGTGACGATGGCCGCGAACGGCGCCCAGCGCCAGGCGCCGAGATCGAGGGGCCGCGCCTGGTAGCCGCGGCCGGAGATCGTGGTGTAGGCGCGGCCCCTGAGGATTCTCCACTGCACGGCGATGAGGCTCACGGTGAGCAGCAGCAGCAGCACGGCCAGCACCATGGCCGGGCCGAAGCGCGCCACGTGGCCGCCGTAGGCGAGATCGTAGATCCGCGTGGTGAACACGAAGATCTTCGCGGGCGTGCCCAGCAGCTGCGGGATCTCGAACGCCTCCATGGCCACCACGAACGAGAGGATGCCGGAGGCCAGCAGGGCGGGCAGCAGCAGCGGCAGGTCGATGCGCCAGATCGTGCGCCAGGCGCTCGCCCCGGCCATGCGTGCGGCTTCCTCCAGCGTGGCGTCCATCGCCTGGAACGCCGGGTAGACGAACAGGAAGAGCACCGGGGCGGAGCGCACCGCGCCCAGCACGATGAGCCCACCGTACGAGTAGACGTTGACGAACGTCTCCACACCCGGCACGAGCAGGCGCAGCCACTGGTTGAGCAGGCCCACGTTCGGCGCGCCCAGCAGCATCCAGGCCAGCACCCACGGTAGCTCCGGCAGGAAGAACAGAAACACCAGTAGTCCCTCGAGCAAGCGCTTGCCCGGTGTCGTCGTGCGGGCCAGGCACCACGCGAAGACCGTGGCCAGGAGCAGGGCCAGGATGGTCCGGGGCACGGCGATCAGGACGCTCGTCGCCAGCAGCTGCAGCGTGCTGGGGTCGGCGAGCACCGTCCGCCAGTTGTCCAGCGTGAAGGCGCCCGGCTGTCCGGGCGCCACGTCCCGCACGCTGCCGTAGAGCACCATGGCCAGGGGATAGATGACCATGGCCACCGTCACGGCCAGCAGCAGCAGCGGCAGCAGCGTGTTGCGGCGCAGCAGACGCGGCACTACTGCTTGAGACCTGATGCCTTCAGATAGGGCTCGGCCTTGGCCGACCACTCGAAGAAGAGCTTCGAGCCGAACTCGTAGGTGTCGGGATTGTTCGGGAACGGCTTGGCCGTCGCGAAGTGCGCGAGCTCCGGCACCGCCGGCTTCACGTCGCGGCGGATGAAGGGCCCGCCCGCGTCGTCGGCGCCGAGCTGCTGCGCCGATTTGGTCAGCATGTAGTTCATGAAGACCCTGGCCGCGTTGGGATGGGGCGCGCCCTGGAGCAGACTCATCGCCCCGGTCAGCAGCATCACGCCGTCCTCCGGCACGACGAGGCGGAACGGGTGCGGCTTGGGCAGCCTCCAGATGTCCGCGGCGCCCACCTGGGTGGGATGAATGAAGATGCCGTACTCGCCGCGGGCGATCTGCTTGGGCGCGTCGATCTCGGCGCGGGTGAGCGCCTTCACGTTGCTGATCACCTTGCGCAGGTGCTCGTCACCGTACGCGCGCCAGGCGTAGGCGGCCCAGCGCGAGCCCGGCGAAGGCCCGATGGGCTCGGAGAGAAGGATCAGCCCCTTGTACTTCGGATCCTCCAGATCCTTGTAGCTCCGGGGTCCCATCTCCGGCGGCACCAGCTTGTTGTTCACGAGCAGGAAGTAGCCGCCGGCGGTGAAGTGCAGCGTGTGGCCGTGACCCGCCTTCACGTCCACCAGCGGGTCGATGATCCACTCCACGCCGGGCTCCTGTAGTGCGGGCAGGGTGCCGAACGACTGATCCAGGTTGCGAGCGGCCAGCCGCCGGTTCTCGGGACTCCCCGACGAGCGCACGTCGATGCTGGGCTTGCCCGCCGCGCGCTCGGCGTTCCAGCGCGCCTCGAAATCGCCGGTGCGCGCCGGGGCCAGCTCCACGCGGATGCCGTACAGGCGCTCGAACTCGCGGCTCTGCTTCTCGGTGGACGCGCCCGGCGCGCCGAAGAACGACCACACGACGACGCCTTCCTTCTTGGCGGCGGCGACGACGTCGTCCCACTTCGGAGGCGCCTGCGCCATCGTCCGCTCGCCAGCCGCGCAGAGGAAGACGGCGAGAGTCAGTACGCCCAGCGTCAGCACACTCACGCGATGTCTCACGTCCGTCTCCTTGGCGATGCTCTGCCGCACGGCGCCCCTCGACGCCGGCCACGACTCATGCGGGCCACGCGCGGATCGCGCTGGCGGGAATCTGCAGCTGCACGACGGTGCCGCGGTCGAGCGGCTCTATCACCGGGCCCGAGGCGCGGACCCGGGCAGCGCCCAGCGCCACGACGTACTCCACGCGGTCACCCAGGTACACCGCGGACACGATCGTGCCTCGCCAGTGACCGTCTGTCGCCTTCGCGCCGACCTGGACGTCGGTGGAGCGGAACGACAGCACGACGGCCTGGCCCTCCTCCCACGCCTGGTCCACGGCCAGCGGGACTTCGCCGCCGGTGACGTCGTCAGCCCGCGCGACGTAGGCGCCGTCCGCCCGCCGGGCCACCCGGGCCTGGACGTGATCGACCTGGCCCAGGAAGTCCATCACGAACGCCGAGCACGGCTCCTCGTAGATCTGCCGCGGCGTGCCTTCCTGTGCGATCCGCCCGGCGTTCATGACGAACACCCGGTCGGACAGGATCATGGCCTCGGCCTGATCATGCGTGACGAACACCGTGGTGACTCCGACCCGCAGCTGCAATTCCTTGAGCTCCAGGCGCATCTCCTCGCGCAGCCGCGCGTCCAGATTGGAGAACGGCTCGTCGAGGAGCAGCACCTCGGGATCGGCGACCAGCGCGCGGCCGAGCGCCACGCGCTGCTGCTGGCCGCCCGAGAGCAGGGGAGCCGGCCGATCGTGGAAGCCCTGCAGGCCGAGCGTCTGCAACATGGCCATCACCCGCTCGCGGATCTCGGCGGCCGGCATCCGCTTCTCGCGCAGCGGAAAGGCGATGTTCTCGAAGACCGTCATGTGGGGCCAGATGGCGTAGCTCTGGAAGACCATGCCCATGCGCCGCTTCTCGGGCGAGAGAAAGATCGCCCGCGCCGCGGAGGTGAGGCAGCGGCTGCCCACGTGCACCTCGCCGGCATCGGGCTTCTCCAGGCCGGCCAGCATCCGGAGTGTGGTCGTCTTGCCACAGCCGCTCGGCCCGAGCAGCGTGGCGAGCGAGCCGGCCGGCACCTCGAACGAGACGTGATCCACGGCCGGCGTCGTGCCGAACGCCTTGGCCAGCCCGACCACCCGGATCTCTTTCACGGCGCCCCCATGCTTTCGGTCCCGTTCTCCTTAACCGAGAAAGATGCCGAAGTCCAGCCACGGGCCGGGTGGTATAGCTTCAGACACGATGGATTTCGGACTCTTCTACTACTGCCAGGGGCGCGGCGCGCCGCATGCGCAGGCCTACGCCGAGATGCTGGATCAGATCGCGCTGGCCGAGACGCTCGGCTTCGACGAGTGCTGGTTCGCCGAGCACCACTTCACCGACTACTCGCTGCTGCCCAGCCCCAATCTGATGATCGCCTCGGCCGTACAGCGCACGCGCCGGATGCGCTTCGGCAACTACGTCAACGCGCTGCCCTTCCATCACCCGCTGAGGCTCGCCGCCGAGGCCGCCATGCTCGACAACCTGGCGCAGGGGCGCTTCGACTTCGGCGTCGGCAAGGGCGTGCGGCCGGGGGAGTTCGCGCAGCTGGGCATCAAGTTCGAGGACGGCGTGGCCATGACCGAGGAGGCGATCGAGATCATGGTCAAGGCGTGGACGCACGAGCGCACCAGCCACGCGGGCCGGTTCTGGAGCTTCCCCGAGTTCAGCCTGCGGCCCCGCGTCTTTTCGCACCCCCATCCGCCGCTGCACGAGGTGGCGAGCCGGCCGGAGTCGGTGGCCCGAGTCGGTGCGCGCGGGTGGCCGGTGGCGATGCACTTCACGCCCACCGACGTCGTCGCCCGGTGCGTCGAGGAGTATCGGGCGGCGATCGGCCGGCGGCCCGAACGGCCGGGAGACGGTCCGTACCGGCCGCGGCTGCTGCTGTGCCGCGAGACCTACGTGGCCGAGACGGCCGAGGTCGCGCGGGCGGAAGGCGCCGTGGCGCTGCAGGGATTCTGGCACCTGTCGTCCCTGGCGGCGCCCCCGCCGCCCGCCGAGTTCTCCGACGCGCGTCTCAAGGAGCTGACGGCTCGGGTGTGGGGCGGGCGGACGTACGACGAGCTCGCGGGCATCGGCGGCTTTCTCATCGGCGCCCCGGATCAGGTCGCCGAGGGGGTGCAGCGGCTGGAGGCGATCGGCGTGGACACCCTGCTCCTGGTGTGCAGCTTCGGCGCCCTGTCGCACGCGCAGGTCTGCCGATCGCTCGAGCTGTTCGCCGCCGCCGTCATCCAGCCACGGCAGACCCCCGTCCGCTGATCAGCGGGGCGGCGCGCCCGCCTCGCTCTCGACGAGCTTGCGCATCGAGGTGATCGTGTCGATGACGCTCTGCCGCTCGCTCCCGGAGGTGAAGAATCCTGGCAAGGTCGTTCGTACCGCGATCGCGTAGGTGACCATGGTGCCGCCGCTGGCGTCGTCGATCTGCCAGTAGCCGGAGTTCTCCCGGAAGATGCTGTTGGCCCGTCCCTCGGCCAGCTGCCATTCGATGCGCCGGCGAACCGGATCCGGATACTTGTTCAAGTGAAAGGTGAAGGAGGTGGGCCCGATGCCGATCTCGTAGCGGACGAGCGCGTGCCGCTCGTCGGCTTCCAGCACCTCCACGCCGATGACCCGCGGGTAGTACCTGACGTGGCCGCGATAGTCGGTGAGCACGCGCCACACCTGCGGGGGCGCCGCGCGCACGATCGCCATGCCGGTGGCGCCGCGGGCGGCCTTGCTCGCGCCGGGCGGCAGGGTATCGAGCACCACGACGTCGCCGGCCGCCAGACGCTGCTGCTGCTCGACGGACAGATCGAGGGACGGTGTCGGGGTCGCCGCGAGGAGAAGGCCCCCGGCGAGGACAATCAGCGGTAGAAGATGGTAGCGCACGTGAATTGGGCTCAGGCGTAGCTTAGACCCGCGCGGGCGGCAGGGGCGGCCCGTGTTCGATGTTGGACGAAGGTCTTATCGCGCTGAGGCCTTTGGCTTGGCACCATCGCTGCCGATGATGGGCCCCTGGTACCCGGCGGCAGGCCTCGAGAGGACGCTATCGACGCACTAGTCACGGGCGGGACGGGGTTTGTCGGCGCCAACGTCGCGCGGGAGCTGGTGGCGGCGGGCGCCACCGTTCGGGTGCTGGCGCGGCCGCGTGCCGACCGACGCGCGCTCCAGGGGCTGCGCGTCGAGGTGGCTGACGGCGATCTGCTCAATCCGGGCTCGGTGCGGCGCGCGCTCGACGGCGTGCAGACCGTGTATCACGTGGCTGCCGACTACCGCCTGTGGACGCCGGACCCGGCGGGGCTCTATCGCACGAACGTCGACGGCACCCGCGTGGTGCTCGAGGCGGCCGGCGAGGCGGGCGTGAACCGAGTCGTGCACACCTCCACCGTCGCGGCCCTGGGCGTCTCCCCGGACGGCCAGCCGGGCACCGAGGACACGCCGGTCACCCTGGACGACCTGAGCGGCCACTACGAGCGGTCCAAGTTCCTCGGCGAACAGCTGGCCCTCGACTTCGCGCGCCGTGGTCTGCCGGTGATCGTGGTGAATCCCTCGGCGCCGCTCGGGCCCTGGGACGTGAAGCCCACGCCGACCGGGCAGATGATCCTGGACTTCCTGCGCGGCCGGATGGTCGCCACGGTGGACACCGGGCTCAACGCGGTCCACGTGCGCGACGTCGCCCGCGGCCACCTGCTGGCCGCCGAGCGCGGCAAGCCGGGCGAGCGCTACATCCTCGGCCATCAGAATCTCCGGCTCAGCGAGCTGTTCGGGATCCTGGCCGAGATCACCGGCCGTCGGGCGCCGCGCGTCCGGGTGCCGCTGGCGATCGCGTGGGTCGCGGCGAGCTGCTGTGAGGGGTTGGCGCACGTGACCGGCCGGGCGCCGGCGGTCACGCTGGCGGCCGTCCGGATGGCGCGCCGGGGCATGTACTTCAGTCCCGCCCGGGCGGTGCACGAGCTGGGGCTGCCCCAAACCGACGTGCGCGAGGCGCTCGCCGACGCCGTCGCGTGGTTTCAGACCCACGGCTATACCGGGCGCCGATCGGCCACGAGTTGACGGCCCCCCTGGGAGCCCGGCTCGCCGGGGGTGGGATAGTGCGATGACCGATCCGGCTGAGCGTGGTACTTTTCCCACTCGATGACCACTCCAGGCGAGGGGCACGTCAAGGTCTATCGGGCGGGTGACGCGCTGCCCGGCGCGCTGGCCGCCGAGCAGGTGGCCGTGCTGGGCTATGGCCACCTGGGGCGTAGCGCGGCCCTCAATCTGCGGGACTCCGGCGTCAAGATCCGGATCGGTAACCGGCACGACGAGTACGCCGACCAGGCGCGTGCCGACGGGTTCGACGTGGTGCCGCTCGACGTCGCGTCCTCGGACGACATCGTGTGCGTGTTCCTGCCCGACGAGGTGATTCCCGAGGTCTTCGCGCGTGACATCGCGCCCGTCCTTCGTGCCGGCGGCGCGGTGGTCTTCGCCTCGGGTTACAGCCTGGCCTTCGACCTGGTGCACCCGCCCGAGACGGTCGACGTCATCCTGGTGGCGCCCCGCATGGCCGGGGTCTCGGCGCGCACCCGCTATCTGGCCGGTGAGGGCTTCTGGACCTGTGTGGGCGTGGAGGCGGATCGCAGCGGCCGGGCCCGGGAGCGGATGCTGGGGCTGGCCGACGGGATCGGCGCCCTGCGCGCCGGGGCCATCGAGATGACGGCCAAGACCGAGGCGACCCTCGACCTCTTCGTCGAGCAGACGATCGGGCCGCTGCTCGGGGCGGCCATCATGGTCGCCTTCGAGATCGGTCGCGAGGCCGGCATCGCGCCGGAAGCGCTGGTGCTCGAGATGTACATGTCGGGCGAGATGGAGGCGGTGTTCCGCGGCTTCCGCGAGATGGGCTTCTTCCGCGCCTCCGAGGACCACGGGCCCACCGCGGTCTTCGGCGGGATGGCGCGCATCCTCGAGCTCGATCGTGAGGCGATCGCCCTCCGCTTCCGGGCGGTGCTCGACGACATCAAGAACGGGGGCTTCGCCCGCCGCTTCCAGGACGAGGCCGGCAACGGCTACCCGATGCTCGAGATGGCCCGGGCCATGATGCACGGCCCCTCTCCGATCAGCGAGGCGGAGAAGCGGCTGCGCCACCTGGCGGGCCCTGATCGCCCGTAGCCTGGCCGCCATGTCCACGGCCCCGAGCGGGGCCGCGCGCTCTCGATAGATGAAGTGAGCGTGCTCGAGTCCTGGGGCCGCTTCGTCCATCGCTACCGCTGGACCGTCCTGATCCTGTCGGTCCTGTCCTCGGGGGCGTCGCTCTGGCTGATGCGCCACGGCGGCCGCTTCGACACCGCCTTCGTCCCCACCGAGACCGAGTCCGGCCAGGCGCTCATGCTGATGAATCGCGACCTGCCGCAGCGCCCGCTGGCCTTCCACCTGGTGTTCGGCTCCAAGACCCTGCCCGTCACCGATCCGGCGTTCCGGGCCGAGGTCGAGCGCGCGCTGGCACCGCTGGTGAACGATCCCCGCGTGGCGGCCATCCGCACGGCCTGGAACGTCAGGCCGCCCGAGCCGGAGCGATTCTCGCGCGACGGCCACCACACGCGTGTCACCGTTGAGCTCAAGGGCCACACCGCGGCCGTCGAGTCCATGGTGTTCGTGGCCGAAGGCGCCGAGTCGTACGGGGCGCTCCGGCCGCTCGTGCGCTCGAGGATCCTCAGTGTGACCGCGGCCGGCGCGCTGGCGCTGCACTGGGACTTCACGGAGATCACCCGGCGCGACGTCGAGCGCGCCGAGCTCGTGATCCTGCCCGTGGTGCCCGCGCTGTTGCTGCTGGTCTTCGGCTCCGTGGTGGCCGCGGCGGTCCCCTTCTGCGTGGGGCTCCTGGCGGTGGCGGGCGGGATGGCCGGGACGTTCTTGCTCAGCCGGGTCACCTCCGTCTCCCTCTACGCGGTCAACGTCATCACGATGATCGGCCTGGCGGTGGCCATCGACTACTCGCTGTTCATCGTGAGTCGTCATCGCGAGGAGATCCGACGTCGGGGCGGGGAGGAGGCGCTGGGCCGGACGATGGCGACGGCCGGCTCGGCGATCCTCTTCTCGGGCCTCACCGTGGCCGTCGGGCTGCTCGGCCTCTACTCGCTCGGGCTCGGCAACCTGGGCTCGATCGGCCTGTGCGGCACGCTCGTGGTCACGTTCGCGGTGCTGTACGCGCTGACCTTCCTGCCCGCCCTGCTCTCCGTGCTCG
>Ga0105241_10004495_pt1 | contig 10313 bp, 7 predicted proteins | sample KBSC64metaG_FD_80422 | JGI IMG/M metagenome (GOLD analysis project Ga0105241, IMG submission 80422) | Corn rhizosphere microbial communities from Kellogg Biological Station, Michigan, USA - KBS C6-4 metaG | ecosystem: Host-associated > Plants > Roots > Rhizosphere > Soil | place: Michigan, USA...
ACGAAACCGTCGCGGCCATGGCCCTTGAGCAGCACCATGCGGACTGACGGGTGGCCCGCGGCGTCGGCGGTGGCCAGCGCCATCGCGTTCGAATCGTTTGGCTCGCTCGTACGAGCTTCCGCGAACCAGGTATCGAACAGGGCGAAGGGGTCGGTAGTCATGGGAGCGCTTTACCGTCGCCTCCCTCCGTCGTCACCCCGGACGTGTTCCGGAGCCGGGGATGAAAGGTCACGGAACGGCTCCGCGCCTCTTGCCTGGACCCCGGCCTTCGCCGGGGCGACGAGCGACGGAACGAGTCCGTCGCTCGTCGATTGAATCGGTTTCGCAACGGAGGTGACCATGGCCGCACGGGCCTATTGGCAGGGACAGATCAGGCTGGCGCTCGTCTCGATCCCCGTCGAGATCTACACCGCGACCAAGTCTGGCGCGCAAGTGGCGTTCCACCAGATCCACGAACCTTCGGGTAAAAGGATCAAATACGAGAAGACCGTGCCCGGCATCGGTGAGGTCGACCCCGACGAGATCGTCAAGGGATTCGAATATGAGAAGGGCGAATATGTCCTGCTCGACCAGGACGAGATCGATGCGGTAAAGCTCGAATCGAAAAAGACGCTCGAGCTCACCCAGTTCGTCGACATGGATGAGATCGACGTCCTCTATTACGAACGGCCCTATTTTGTCGTCCCGGCGGATGATCTGGCCGAAGAGGCGTTCATCGTCCTGCGCGAGGCGTTGCGCCGCGCGAAGAAAGTCGGGATCGGCCAGCTGGCGATGCGCGGGCGCGAATATGTCGTCAGCCTGAAACCCTGCGGCCGCGGCATGGTGCTCGAAACGTTGCGCTACGCCGCCGAGGTCAACCGCGCGCAGGGCTATTTCCGCGACATTCCCGATGACGAGCCCGATCAGGATCTACTCGACCTCGCGACCACGCTGATCGACAAGAAATCTGCCAAGTTCGATCCGGCCAAGTTCCACGACCATTATGTCGATGCGCTGAAGGACCTGATCGCGCGCAAGGCCAAGCAGAAATCGCGCCGCAAGATCATCGAGGACAAGGATGACGAGGGCACCGGCCGCTCCGGATCGAACGTCATCGACCTGATGGCCGCGCTCAAGAAATCGATCGAGAAGCCGAGCGCCAAACCGGCGCAGAAGGAGAGCGTCACCACCACCAAGAAAACCGCGCACAAAAAGGCTCCGGCGCGGGCGGCGACGGCGAAGAAGCGTGCCTGATTTCACACCGTCACCCCAGCGAAAGCTGGGGTCTCGTGCCGCAAGCGCGGGGCAGGGGCCGCTTGAGACCCCAGCTTTCGCTGGGGTGACGAAGTTGGCTGGGGTGACGATGGGGGCGGTCTATGGCTGACCGCGATCCCCTCGCCAAATATAACGCCAAGCGCGACTTCTCGAAGACCGCCGAGCCCAAGGGCGAGCGCGCCGGCGATACCGGGCATCGCTTCATGGTCCAGAAACACGATGCGACGCGGCTCCATTGGGACCTGCGACTCGAAGTCGGCGGCGTGATGAAGAGCTGGGCGGTCACGCGCGGCCCTAGCCTCAACCCAGACGACAAGCGTCTCGCGGTCCAGACGGAAGATCATCCGATCAGCTACGCCGATTTCGAAGGGATCATCCCCGCAGGCGAATATGGCGGCGGCACGGTCATGCTGTGGGACGATGGCTGGTGGGAACCGATCCCGGGCAAGTCGGCCAGGGATCTGGACGAAGGTCATCTCCATTTCATCCTCCATGGCGAGCGGATGAAAGGCGAATGGCTGCTGATCCGGCTCAAGCCGCGCGGCAAGGAGCGCAATACCAACTGGCTGTTGCGCAAGATCGACGACGACTATGCCGGCGGTTCGGACGATCTGGTCGAAAATGCCGTCACCAGCGTGAAGACCGGCCGCTCGATGGCGGAGATCGCCAGTGGCAAGAAGGCGAAAGAGCTGGCGAGTTGGAAGAAGCTGCGCGCCAATTCGTCGCCCCGGCGAAGGCCGGGGCCGCCGAGTGGCTCGGATACGCCCGTGCAACGCAGCGGCCCCGGCCTCCGCCGGGGCGACGGGAAGATGCCAAAATTCCGAGATCCCCAGCTCTGCACCCTGGTCGACTCCGTCCCCACTGGCACCGGCTGGATCCACGAAGTCAAATATGACGGCTATCGCGCGCTCGTCGCGATCGGCGGCGGCAAGGCCAAGGTCTATACGCGCAATGGCCTCGACTGGACCGACAAGTTCCACGCCATCGCCGATGCGGCGGCCAGGCTGCCGGTCGGATCGGCGCTGATCGATGGCGAGATCGTCGCGTTCAAGGACGGGCATCCCGATTTCTCGACCCTGAAGGACGCGATTTCGAACGATGGCGAGATGACGCTGTTCGCGTTCGATCTGCTCGAACTCGACGGCGAGAACCTCGCCAAATTGCCCCAGGTCCAGCGCAAGGAACGCCTGCGCCCGTTGCTCGAAGGCGCTGATGCGCGCCTGCAATATGCCGAGCACATCGTCGGCGAGGGCGAAAAACTGTTCGAGGCGATGTGCCGCGAAGGCTATGAGGGCATCGTCTGCAAGCGCGCCGACTCGTCCTATATCGGCCGCCGCACCCAGGCCTGGCTCAAGGTCAAATGCCTGAAGCGGCAGGAATTCGTTATCGTTGGCTGGACCGAGAGCGACAAGTCGCGCGGCTTTCGCGCACTGCTGCTCGGCGTCCATGAAGATGGCAAGCTACGCTATGCCGGCAAGGTCGGCACCGGCTTTTCAGTCGAAACGATGAACGATCTACGCGCCAAGCTGGACAGGCTGGCGCGCAAGACGCCGACGGTCGAGGCGCCGCGCGCCGCCACCCGCCGTGTCCATTGGGTCACGCCCAAGCTCGTCGCCGAGATTGCCTATACCGAGACGACGCCCGACAAGGTCCTGCGGCATCCGAGCTTCCTCGGGCTGCGCGGCGACAAGGAGGCCGAAGAGGTGGTCGAGGAAAAAGCCAAGCCGGCGCCCAAACTCAAAGCGTCGAGCGTCAAGATCACCCATCCCGATCGATTGATTTTCCCCGATTCGACGGTGACCAAAGGCGACCTCGCCGCTTTCTACGAAGCGATGGCGCCGGTCGCGCTGCAATGGATCGCCAACCGCCCGATCAGCCTGGTCCGCTGTCCGCAAGGGCGCGGCAAGCATTGCTTCTTCCAGAAGCACGATGCCGGCTCGTTCGGCGAGCATGTCAAGCACGTGAAGATCAAGGAGAAGGACGGGTCGGTCGAGCCCTATCTCTATGTCGACGATGCCGACGGGCTGCTGCAATGCGTCCAGATGGGAACGATAGAGTTCCATGGCTGGGGATCGTCGGTCGCCGATGTCGAAAAGCCCGATCGCCTGGTGTTCGACCTCGATCCGGACGAAGGGCTGGGGTTCGCCGAGGTCAAAAAGGCCGCGGTGGAGATCAAGAGCCACCTCGCTGAGATCGGCCTGGTCAGTTTTGCGATGGTGTCGGGGGGCAAGGGCGTCCATGTCGTCGTGCCGCTGACGCCGCAGGCCGAATGGCCGGCGGTCAAGGACTTCGCCGACCGCTTCTGCCAAGCTATGGCCCAGGCTGAACCCGACCGTTTCACAGCGACCATGTCCAAGGCCAAGCGCAAGGGGAAGATCTTCCTCGACTGGCTGCGCAACCAGCGCGGCGCGACCGCGGTAATGCCGTATACGGCCCGCGCACGCGCCAGGGCGCCGGTCGCGGTGCCGGTGACCTGGGCGGAACTGGGCGACCTCGACACGCCGGCGAAATGGCATGTCGGGGATCAGGACGAACTGCTGAGGCGCGCCTCGTCGAAGGACCTGGCAGGCTGGGGAGTGGCGCGGCAGGTCCTGCCGGACCTCTGACCCATCCCCACCGTCACCCCGGCCTTGTGCCGGGTCCAACGAGCGGCAAGCGCAAGATAAGCGGCTCGAGCTTCTCACTCACCTGCACGTTGGATGCCGGGACCAGCCCGGCATGACGAATTAGAGGTCTGCACAATCTTATCCATGTTGCCACGCAGCATGGTTTGTGGTGGTTAGCCTTTCCCAAGGGGAGGCCCGGTTGGCCAGTCACGCACTCAGCGAAGGTTTGTTCGACGCCGCGGCGCACGCCGCGCGCTGGCTGGCGGACTATCGCGGGCGGGTCGGCGAGGGTGATGGCGACGTCGTGGTCAGCGGCGATTCCGACGCCTGGGCCGCCGCGTTCGAGGAACTCGCGGTCGCCGCGGGCGACGATCTCGCGCACGCCCAGGAACGCGTGCAGCGTCATGCCGAGGATATCGGCACCGGGTTTCGCGTCGCCGGCGATTCGGACGAGCGGCCCTGGCCGGTCTCTCCCGTCCCGCTGCTGATCGCCGAAAACGAGTGGCGTGCGATCGCCGAAGGGGTCGCGCAGCGCGCCGGGCTGATCGAAACCATCCTTGCCGACATTTATGGCGACGGCAGCCTGATCGCCGATGGCGCTATCCCTGCCGCGCTGATCAACGGCAGCCCGCTATTCCTGCGGCCGATGGTCGGGCTGACCCTGCCCGGCGGCTATCAGCTCCAATTCGCCGCGTTCGATCTCGGGCGCGGCCCCGACGGCGAGTGGCGCGTGCTCGCCGATCATCTGCGCGCGCCGGCGGGCGCGGGCTATGCGCTCGAAAACCGCCTTGCCACCTCGCGCACCTTGGGCGGGCTGCAGGGGCGCCTCAACATCCTGCGCCACGCACCCTTCTTCACCGCGTTCCGCGATGGTCTCGCGGCACTGTGCAAGCGCGCCGAGCCGCGGATCGGCCTGCTCACGCCCGGCCGCTGGAACGCCAGTTATGCCGAACAGGCGCACCTCGCGCGCTATCTCGGGTTCCTGCTGGTCGAAGGCGCCGACCTCGCGGTCGCCGAGGACCGGCTCTATGTCCGCACCATCGCCGGTCTGAAACGCGTCGATGCGCTGTGGCAGCGCGCCGACCCGCGCATGCTCGATCCACTCGCCTTCGATTCGCATTCGACGATCGGCGTTGCGGGCCTGATCGACGCCTTCGCCGCGCACAATGTGCTGATCTCCAACGCACCGGGCGCCGGGGTGCTCGAGGCGCCGGCGCTGCAAGCATTCCTGCCCGCACTCGCCGAGCGAATCATCGGCGAGAAGCTCAAGCTGCCCAATATCGCCACCTGGTGGTGCGGCGATGACGCCGCACGTGCGACGGTGGAGGCACGGCTCGACAGTCTGATGATCGCGCCGGCATTCGGCGTGAACCCGCTCGGCTTGCCCGAGGGCGCGGTCCAGGGATCCGAATTGTCGGCCGAGGCACGCCAGACGCTGCTCGACGACATGGCGCGGCGGCCGCAGGATTATGTCGGGCAGGAACTGGTGCGGCTGTCGACCATGCCGGTGGTCGCCGATCACGAGCTCGCGGCGCGGCCCTTCACCTTGCGCGTGTTCGCGGCGCGCGGCGTCGACGGCGACTGGACGGTGATGCCCGGCGGCTTCGCCCGGATCGGCGAGCATCCCGATATCCGCGCCGCGGTGATGGGCGAGGGGATCTGGTCGGCCGACGTCGCGATCTACAGCCCCGATCCGGTGCCGCCTGCCTCGCTGCTGCCGGCGCCCGACAGCACGCAGATCCGGCGCAATCCGGGCACTTTGCCCAGCCGGGTGGCGGACAATTTCTACTGGCTCGGTCGCTATCTCGAACGCGGCGAGGCGTTGCTGGCGATCGTGCGCGCGATGCTCGGCAATTCGATCGACGCCGATGCCGGCGCCGCGCTCGATCACGACACGGTCGGACGGATGGCGGGGCTGGTCGTCGCTGCCGGCGCCGCGGCGCATCCCGCGCACCTGAAACGCCCTGACCTCGTCCAGCTCGCGCGGACGGCGCTCGACGCGCTCGATGGCTGGAACAACATCCCGGCAACCAACCGCATGGCGCGGACGATTGCCCAGGTCTCGCGCGATCGGCTCTCGGCCGATGTCGTGCGCTTGCTCGACGCGCCGCATCCCACCAAGGGATCGATGCTCGATCGCTGCGGCTCGCTGCAACGGCGCTACGCTGCTTTGTCGGGCCTGGCGGCCGAGCATATGGGCCGTACCGCGGCATGGCGCTTCCACGATCTCGGCCGCCGGGTCGAGCGCGGACTGGCAGTGGCGCGGCTGGTCCGCACCTTCGGCATGACCGGGGCATCGAGCGACGATCTCACCACGTTGCTCGACCTCGCCGACAGCCAGATCGGGTATCGCCAGCGCTATCTGACCGGGATCGCGCGCGTGCCGGTAATCGATCTCGTCGCGCTCGATCCGGGCAATCCGCGCAGTCTCGCCTACCAGGCAGACCGCATCGCCGAGCATCTCGCCGAACTTCCGGTCCTCAACGACGACGGCTTGCCCGAAGAGCAACAGGCGGAGGCGCGTGCCCTGTGCGCCTTGCTGTCGACGGCAAGCGCCACCCGCCTCGACATCGGCCAGCTCGATCAGGCCGAGCGCCAGCTCGCGAGCCTGTCCGACGCCATCGCACGTCGGTATTTCCTGCAAGGCGCAGAACCGCTGCGCGCGGGCGGGCTTATCCTGGCGTGAGATTTGGCGCGTGATCTACGATATCCGGCACGTCACGCGGTTCGATTATGGTCGGCCGGTCGCTTTCGCGCGCTGCAACCTGCGGCTCAAGCCGATCCTGTGGTCGGGGCAGCAGGTCGAGCATTACGAACTGGCGGTAACCCCGGCCGGCGAGACGCGACCGGCGCTGGCCGAGGCCGGGCTCGCCAATGTGATGCGGTTGGTCGTCACCGAGCGCGTCCGCAATTTGACGATCGAAAGCGTCTCGCGCGTCGTCGTGGACCGCATGGTGCCGGTACCGCAGCCCGACGATCCGACTTTGGCCGAAGTCGCGGCGCTGGCGCGCGCGAACCGCGATCTCTCCGCTGCCGGGCCCTCGGCCTATCTCTACCCGTCGCCGCTGATCCCGCTCGATGCCGATATCGCCGCCTGGTGTGCTCAGGACCTCGACCCAGACCGCAACGCGCTCGAAGCGGGAATCGCCCTGGCGCGGCGCATTCAAAGCGACTTCGCGTTCGACCCCACCGCGACCCTGGTCGATACACCGCCGCGCGAAGCATTCCTCAAACGTCGCGGAGTGTGCCAGGACCTGACCCAGATCATGATCACCGGCCTGCGCGCGGCGGGCCTGCCCGCGGCTTATGTCAGCGGCTATATCCGGACGATCCCGCCGCCGGGACAGGAGCGGCTGATCGGCGCCGACGCCACGCACGCCTGGGTGATGCTGTGGTGCGGTCCGGTACGCGGCTGGGTCGGGGTCGATCCGACCAACGGCATCTGGATGGCGAGCGATCATGTCATCATGGCGATCGGCCGCGACTATGCCGAGATCGCGCCGATCGACGGCATCGTGCTGGGATCGGGCGCGCAGAAGATGGACGTATCGGTCGATGTCGCGCCGGTCGGCTGACGGGGGAATGACATCTACGGCAAAGCCCGCGTTGCGCTCCGTCGCGCAATCCCCCAAATAGCGCCCCACAATGGCAGCCGATCCCTATACCTTGCTGGGCGTGTCCCGGACCGCGACCGAAGCGGATATCAAGAAAGCCTATCGCAAGCTTGCGAAGGAACTGCATCCCGACCGCAATACCGACAATCCCAAAGCGGCGGAGAAGTTCAGTCAGGTGACGTCGGCCTATGACCTGCTGAGCGACAAGGACAAGCGCGCACGGTTCGATCGTGGCGAGATCGACGGCGACGGCAATCCGGCCGCGCCGTTCGGATACGGCGCCGGTGGCGGCGGACCGCAGGGCGGTTTCCGCGCCGATTTCGGCGGCGAGCAAGCGGGCGATTTCAGCGACCTGTTCGAAGGGTTGTTCGGCGGTCGCGGTCGAGCCGGTGGCGCTGGCGGCGGCTTTGCCGGCGGATTCGGGCGTCGGCCACAGCCCAAGGGCGCCAATGTCGCCTATCGCTTGACCGTGCCGTTCACCGACGCCGCGACGCTGGCGCCGCAGCGGATAACCTTGGCGGACGGCAAGACGATCGACCTCAAGCTGCCGGCCGGGGTCGAATCCGGAACCCAGATGCGGCTGAGCGGCAAGGGACAACCCGGCCCCGGCGGCAATGGCGACGCGATCGTCACGATCGAGATCCAGCCGCACCGCTTCTTCACTCGCGACGGCGATGATGTCCGGATCGACTTGCCGATCAGCCTGTCCGAGGCCGTGCTCGGTGCGAGCGTCCGCGTGCCGACTGCCGATGGCGCGGTGATGCTGACCGTCCCCAAGGGATCGAGCTCGGGCAAGACATTGCGGCTGAAAGGCAAGGGCTTCCACAAGAAAGGCGGCGGGCGCGGCGACCAGTTGGTCACCCTGATGGTCGACCTGCCGGTCGATGACGATGCGCTGGTCGAGTTCGTCCAGGGCTGGAAGGACAAGGACAAGAATCCGCGCGGCAACCTCGGCGTCTGACGTCGGTTACGATCCCCTATGTCGCATCTTTCTCCCCTTTCGCCCGAAGCGCGCGGGCTCCGCGGTTATCGCGAGCGAGAGGGAAAGCCGCTGCCGGTCCGCGCCTGGATCGTCACCAAGCGCGTGTTCGTCGGCATCTTCGCCAACGGCTTCATGTATGCCGGCAATATCGCCTATCTGGCGCTGCTGACGGTCTTCCCGTTCTTCATCCTGGCGGCGGCGATCGCGTCGATCTTCGGGCAGAGCACGGAGGCATTGCGCGCGGTCGATTCGTTCCTCTTCACATTGCCGCCCACCGTCGCCGGATTGTTGCGCAAGCCGATCGCCGACGTGCTGGCGGCACGGACGGGGTCGTTGCTCGTCCTCGGCGGGTTGGTGGCGCTCTGGTCGGTGGGCAGTTTCGTCGAGACGATTCGCGACATCTTCCGCCGCGCTTATGGCGTGACGTTCGAAAAGCCGTTCTGGCATTATCGACTGGGATCGATGGCCGTGATCATCGGATCGGTCGTGCTGGCGTTGCTCGCCTTTCTCATCCAGGGCCTGCTGACCGCGGCCGAGCAATTCATCTACCGGATGGTGCCCTGGGCGGCCGAGTTGGGCCAATGGGTGGGGTGGTCGCGGATCATTCCGGCGCTCGTAATGTATGCCGCGCTCTACATGCTGTTTCTGTCGGTCACACCGGGCAAATATCGCGCGAAGGGCTGTCCGCGCTGGCCGGGCGCCGCCTTCACCACGATTTGGTGGATCAGCGCCACCTTGCTGTTGCCTGTATTCCTCTCCAACCTGAGCAATTACGACCTCACATACGGCAGTCTGGCCGGGGTCATCGTCACCTTGCTGTTTTTCTGGATCGTCGGCCTTGGCATTTCGATCGGCGCGCACCTCAACGCGGCACTAGCCGAAACGCCGTTGAAGGACGTAAGGGAAGACCCGACAACAGAAACGGAGTTTGAAGCGGCATGACCGGACTGATGCAGGGCAAGCGCGGACTCATCATGGGCCTCGCCAATGATCGCTCGCTGGCCTGGGGAATCGCCAAGAAGCTGCACGAGGCCGGCGCGGAAATGGCGTTCAGCTATCAGGGCGAGGCGATCGAAAAGCGCGTCCGTCCGCTCGCTGCCGAACTCGGCTCGGACTTCCTGATCGATTGCGACGTCAGCGACATGGCGGCGCTCGACCAGACGTTCGCGACGCTAGCCGAGCGTTGGCCGACGATCGATTTCGTCGTCCACGCGATCGGCTTTTCGGACAAGAACGAGCTGCGCGGCCGCTATGCCGACACCAGCCTCGACAATTTCCTGATGACGATGAACATCAGCGTCTATTCGTTTACGGCAGTGGCGCAGCGGGCCTCGGCGATGATGCCGAACGGCGGCTCGCTGCTGACGCTCAGTTATTATGGCGCCGAAAAGGTCGTGCCGCACTACAATGTGATGGGAATCGCCAAGTCGGCGCTGGAGACCAGCGTGCAATATCTCGCGGTCGACCTCGGCCGCGACAATATCCGTGTCAACGCGATCTCGGCCGGGCCGATCAAGACACTGGCGGCGAGCGGAATCGGCGATTTCCGCCTGATCCTGAAGTGGAACGAGTTGAACTCGCCGCTCAAGCGCAACGTCACGATCGAGGATGTCGGCGGTTCCGCACTCTATTTCCTCAGCGACCTATCATCGGGCGTCACCGGTGAGACGCACCATGTCGACGCCGGCTACCATGTCATCGGCATGAAGGCCGAAGACGCGCCGGATATCGCATTGGTGTGACCCAAACTCCCTCTCCCCTCTGGGGAGAGGGTCGGGGAGAGGGGCAGTCGGGGACGCTCCTATGCCGCACTCCCCCCTCTCCTGACCCTCTCCCCGGAGGGAAGAGGGCTTTTCG
>Ga0105241_10004496_pt1 | contig 10313 bp, 4 predicted proteins | sample KBSC64metaG_FD_80422 | JGI IMG/M metagenome (GOLD analysis project Ga0105241, IMG submission 80422) | Corn rhizosphere microbial communities from Kellogg Biological Station, Michigan, USA - KBS C6-4 metaG | ecosystem: Host-associated > Plants > Roots > Rhizosphere > Soil | place: Michigan, USA...
CGCGTCGGGTGTCGACGTCGTGTAACGCCACGCTTGAGCGTGAAACTCCGATGTGGGTAGCACCTCAGTCACCGTGGCGCTCTTGTAGCCAACGGACGCAATGTTCGCCTGGACCTTGTCCTCGGCCGAATCCGTCGGGTAGCCAAAGGTCATGACGCCCTCGTAGAAGTCGCCCTCACTCCGATTGCTGTTGTCGCCGCCAACGCCAAGCACGATGCCGCCCTCCTGCTTCATGGGCATGTAACCCTTGAAGCGCCCAGTCGGTAGCGAGCCGTTCCAATGCGTGGTCAGCCCACCCGCCTCCGCATTGGCGCTCTTCAATGCGTATTTCTTCTGCCCATCGTTCTTGAGCATGGCGGTGACCAGATCGAGGCCGGCGACTGCAGCATTGGCAGGGTTCGTGGTCACGCCGTCGTCATGAAATAAGCCATTTTCCAAGTCCGCACCAATCCAGGGACCGGGCCCCGAACAGGGGCCGCCGCTCGAGCAGGCCATGCCGAAGTAGATCGCATCCATGTGACCGTTGCCCGGGTCGGTGACGACAGGCTGCTCGGTATTACCGTAGTCGAAGCAGCAATGACCGTTCACGTGCGTGCCGCTCGTAACCATGTACATGCCCTCGGCTTGCCCGGCTCGGGCGGTCCCTTTGGCCGACACATTCCGATAGCCCATACCCGGCGAGATATAGACACCGTAAACCTTTTGTCCGCCCGCAAGCGCCGGCAAGTCCGAGGCGTTCGCCGGCCGATCCGCCGTCGGCCCAGCGGTGCCACCCGGCGAGACAGTCAGGTGATTGCCGCGGCTAGTTTGGTCATAGATGACCGTGATCGTGCACGAAGACCCGGCGCAAAACTTGTCTTGAGCCGCGCTGTCGGCATAGCCGCTGCTCAGTGTCTCGATATCCAGCGTGGCTTTGTCCGCGCGTTGCACCTGGTAGAGCTTGCCGTTGTACGAGGCGATCAATGCGCGCGTCGTACTGTGCGCTGCCACGCACGGTGTCCCCTCGGCAGCGTACGAGTCACAAGGTAGCGCCGAATCGCCCCCGGCCGCTCCGCCCGTTTCCGAACCCGCGGCGCCCGCCTCGCCGCCGACGCCGGCGCCCGCACCGCCCACGGAATTGCCGCCAACTGTCCCACCACCCGGTCCTGACCCGCTGCCGCCGCCCTGTCCAGGGGTCCCGCCGCTGGCGGGCATCCCGCCATCCGCGATACCGCCGCCGCCCGTGGCGCCGCCGCCACTCACGCCGGAACTGGTGCCGCATCCCACCGCCATGATCAGCAAGCAAGTCCAAATCGGAAAACGACGACTCAGTGTGCGTTGCATCGAGAGCTTCTCCAAAGCATGACCGATAGGGCGAGGACGGACGGCGAGTATTAGGGCGTGAATGCCCGGACCGATGCATATCGGCTCAAACAAAAGCTGCGAGTGGGGTGTGCTGGGTGACCGCGCAACGAGGCGTTGCGTGGCCGCAACCACCTCAAAGTGGATTTCATCCGCCGGGGTGAGTGGACTGCCCCACTTCGGACGTTCTAGGCGAAAAGGCTTGATTACTCACTCGAACCAGCACAAACTGAACGCATATCATAAAACTGACACGCATTCTGCTCACGAATGAAACGGCATACCACCTTCAACACGGCACCGGTGCCACAACGCTTTGGTTGGACTTGGCTACTGTATTCGTCAGAAATGACAACGAGCGAGCAGCACTAGTGAGGTACTGCACCTCACGGTTCTCTCCAGTGGCGCGTCTCCCGTGAAATCTGGCGTTCGAACGTAACCATGTGTGCGGACAACGAGGAATATGGGGAAATCCCGGCGCAGCCCGACGCCGTGACGAGCGCCGTTTTCGACTCACCCCGCCGAGAGGAAGAGCCGACGCGATTTGGAGCGATCCAAACGCGTGCAGCTTCGATGCGCGCCGCGCTTTCCGTGCTGCAGCGCGTGGCTACGAGCGATGCGACGGTTCTCGTCCAAGGTGAGCCGGGCTCGGGCAAATCTACCAGCGCCGAAGCTCTGCACGAAGCCAGCTCGCGCAGCGACGGGCCTCTCGTCGTCGTGGATTGTAGTGCCGTCTCGGAGGATGCGCTCGATGCTCTGCTCTTCGGGGATGAGCGAGCAGAGCGCGAACCGCATCTCGGCGCGTTCGAGCGTGCGCTCGATGGAACCGTTTTCATCGACGAAGTAGGCGATCTCAGCCTGAGACTGCAAGCGAAACTGCTACGATTATTGGAGCGCCGCTCGCTCAATCGAACAGGCGGCACCGCGGCGTACCCAGTCGACGCGCGGCTCATCACCGCCTCCAGTCGTAGCCTGCGGGATGAGGTGAGACGGCAACGCTTTCGTTCTGACCTGTACTACCGGCTTGCTGTCATAGAAGTTCGGATGCCGCCGCTCCGCGAGCGACTCGAGGACATCCCTCTGCTCTTCGAGCAGGAGCTCGAGCACTTGCGGGACTCGGCTCGCGCACAGCTCGCGTGCTTACGAACGCCGCGCTTTTTGGAGAGGCTTCGTCAATACGCGTGGCCGGGGAATGTCCGCCAATTGCGCAGCTATCTCGAACGCTGCGCCGCCCTCGGGGATCCCGAAGTCGCGATCGAGGCGGGTGCACCCGAGGCAAGCTCGGCAGTATCGCTCGCGCCAGCCATCGATACTTCGCTGCCCCTACGCGTCGCGCGCCAACAATTCGTGAGCAAGTTCGAGCATGCATACCTCGCGGAGCTACTCGCGCGGCATCGCGGGCGCGTGGTCGCAGCTGCACGCGCCGCCGATATCGATCGGGTAACGCTGTACCGCCTGCTGCGCAAACACGCGCTCCACGAGTTGTGAACGAGACAAGCGCTGTCGGCTGAGACGGAACGACGCGAAAAGCCGGCAGCTGCGCCGTCACTTGCAGGGGACGGAAACGTTGTCGATGAGGATGATGGTGTTCGTGTCCTCCGGGCCCAGTCCGCCTTCACCACCAGCGCCCTCGGCGTCACATTGGGCATCGAAGGTAAGCCCTATTTGATTGACGAGGTTGGCCGGCTTGCTGGCATCCAGGTCCATCGCAAGCGTCACCCAATCACCGACCCGAAGCTCCAGCTCCGAGCCATCGGCGCGGTGATACATCGTCGCTGTCGAGTCGGTTGCCGTGGACCACGTTCGCGCCGAGATGGTGCAATTCGAGTGCGGCGTCGAAACGAGTTTGACGTCTGCCGTCATCGTCCGATTCGTGAGATCCGCCACGGACGCGATGTCCCCATAGGTCGCGTAAGTGTAGAGGATGTGCATGTGCTCGGATTCCTGGCGTTGGCGTCCCGTGAAAGCCAGCGCGAGCTTCATCGAGGCGCCCGGAAGTCCATCCGTGCTCGTGCTCAACACAGAGACATTTGCAAGATTCAGTGGGTTGTCGGGAGGCAACGGCGGACTCGCAACCGAACCTGCGTCAGTGAGGCCTGTCTTCAGATCCGTCGAATCATAGGCACCTTTTGCCCAGACCGCCTTGATGGCGTGCGAATCGTTCACGATGAGGACGTTGCCATCATCGAAATCGAAGGTGTCTCGCACGGCCTTGCTCTTCACGCAGGAGCCGGATGCAGTTCCACCCGTGCCCGCGCCTCCCGATTCCGAGCCTCCCAACGGAGTCGAACCGCCTTCTGCCGGGTTGCCGCCTTCGGTATTGGCAGCGCCGCTCTCGCCGCCGTCGGCCTGACCTCCGTCCGGGTGAGTGTCCGAGCCACCTTCGCCGTCAGTGCCGCCGGAAGACGTGCGCGCTCCGGCAGTGTTGTTGCCGCTTCCTGAGTGAGCGCCAGAGCGCAGGTACTCGACATTGGGGTCGCACCCGCCGGCGACTCCAGAACCCAACGCGAGCAAAGCGACGAGTTGGAACAAGACTGGCGACGGGGAAGGACGCGTATTTCTGTACTTGTTCAGGGGGATCTCCGTGCTCGAGGACCATGCCTCGTGGGCTCAGATCGAGTGTTCTTCACCTTCACGCGCTGCCACCAACCCGCGTAAATCCGAACTCGACGTGAGCGCACGAGTTTAGACGCCAGATGCGACTTCGCTCAAGCAAATCCAGGCTGCGCGGCGCACCGGCGATTGGCAATCACGATGAGCGAACGTTGCGTATGGCGTCACACGCGTTGCGTTCGTCGCAACATGAGTTTCGATGTTCGGCGAGCGTGGAGCGCCAATCAGTGTCGGTAGCTCTCGGGCGGGCCGAGATACGAGTCTTGCGCGCCACCCGTATCGATGACGATGCGGTCGACCACCATCGACGGGTCGACCTTGTAGAGGTGGAGCGTGTGATAGCCCGCGGTCGTTACGTCGAGCGTCGTGGTCAGCTTTTCGATGTGCTCGAGCAGCGTGGTGCGCCACGCCGCTTCATTGACGGAATGGACGCCAGTCACGATTTGCTCGGCCTCGCCATCCATAGCGAGGGCGATGCGGCAGGATCCGCTCTGGTTGAGAGTCGGCACGCGATACAACGTGACCGGGAACTTGCCCGTCGAGAAGAAGTAAATCTGGTAATCGAGCGAAGGCGATGTCGTCGCGAACTGTGCTGTGACCGAGGGAGACAGATCGGGAAATACTTTGACGGAATCGCCATTGCGCCCGAGCCCGGTCTGCACGCGCCATTGGGCGTTGCCACGGCTCGTGCTGGACGTGAAATGCTCGGCCTCGATCGCCACGAAACCGTTGGCCTCCACATAACCCTGGAGGTCATCGCGGGTCGGCGAGGCCGGGTTCGACACCTTCACGTTGATCGTTTTCGTCGATGAGGGCCCGCTAATGGTGATCGTACCGGTGGGGTTATCGGCCGGTACCGTTGCCCAATCCAAGCTGACGTGCAGGCGTTGCTCGTCCGTTAGGGTGCCGCTCGATTTGTCGATCTTGATCCACGAAGCGGATGGAGTGGCCGTCCATTTGAAGCCCGCGTCCGCCTTGGTGAAGATGTCGATGAAGCGGGTGTCTTGGGTGTAGGAGGAGAAGTAGAGCGAGGCGGAGCTGGCTTCTTGAGTCTGCCGTTCGACGACGACGCCCATTGGGTTTCCGGTGGCTGCCGCGGGCACCGCCGCGAGCGTGGGCAACCCCTCGATCATGGGCATGATCGCGTTGTAAGGGTTCATGATCTTGTTCCATTTTCCGGAAGCAAGCTGGGTGTTGTAGTAAGCGAGCTCGGTCGCGATCGCGTCGAACGCGGCGGTCGCGGCGTCCCGATACTTCGTCACGCTCTTTCGTCGGCCTTGCGCTGCGTACAAGTCCGCCGCGTCCGCGTTGACGTACTTTTCGAGCGTGAGCTTGCTCGCACGGAGCGGAAACAGCACCATCTCGTAAAACGCGTCGACGCGATCCGCTGGCAATTTCTGCGACACGGCTTCCGCCCGGGTGAGTAGCCCAGCGAGCTCGGTCAGGCGGCGATGTGCTTCATCCCCATAGTCGACCAAGTCGTAGATGCCTTTGGTCATGAACTCGGGACGGCGCGCGATATTGAGCTGAAAATAGCCCATCACGATATCCGCGATTTCCTGCGCCTGTGAGGAGCTGAAATCACGCGAGGCGAGCTGGGTCACGAAATCTTCGACGTTCGTCTCGCCGTAGTCATCCGGGCGGCGCGCGAAGCGCATCGCGAATTCGAGCCCAATTTCCGCGGGTTTGAGATCGCCCACGTTGACGATCAACAGCCGAGAGGCGCCCGTGTCGTACGCTTTCCTGAGTTCTTCGCGCATCAGCGTGAGCGGAGTGGAGTTGATCCACAGGTAGCTCTGGTGCGGCGGCCCCCAATACGAGAGGTGATAATACACGCCCGAGCCGCCCGAACGTTGGCGCTCGGCGTCGCTCGAGAGCTGACGCACGTAGCCGTGGTTGTCTTCGGGCCACAGCAGCGACACGTCATCGGGAACTTGGAGGCCCGCGTTGTACAGATCGAGCACCTCTTTGTAGGGCGTGAAGATCTGCAGCGTTGGGCCGAGCGCGGCAGGCACGCGCTGCGTTAGAATGTCGCGTTGATCGCCGATGATGGTTTGAAGCAACGCCACTTTTTCGGGCATCGTGGTCGCCTTCACGGAGATCATCGGGGTGTCCCCCTCCCCACGCATGCCGACGGAATACGAGTTTTCGTACTTGCCGTTCGTTTGCACGCGCGCGTCCCAGAAGCCACGCACCACGCTCGGGTACGCGCTGTAATCGTAAGTGGGGGTGACGCCGTTCGAGACGTGAGCCGTCGCCCACGCCGGCCACTCCTTCGGGTTATTGCGGAGCAACATTTCCGCGTGGGATGACCCCATCACGATGCCGTAAGCGTCGGCATTTCGCGCGTTTTCTGGGTACTGATTGAAGTACGCAGAGTAGTTGTGCATCGCGGGCCACAAGTAGTTGGCCTTCAGCCGCAGCAAGAGCTCGAAGAGCTTCTTGTAGGTCTCGGGGCCAACGCGCTTGCCGGGGTCGATTTTTCCGGCCGACCAAGCCGCGAAGTTCTCCTCGTCGTTGATGAAGATGCCGCGGTATTTGATCGAGGGCTCGCCCGCTTGCCGCGCCGCGCCGTCCACCGTGACCGTGTCCTTGTGCTCCGGCGTGACGTCCGCCCACCAGTACCAAGGCGACACGCCGATCGCTTCCGAGATGTCGTAGACGCCGTAGATGCTCCCGCGTCGATCGCTGCCCGCGATGACGAGCGCGCTGTCCACACCGTCGACGGGCGAGTCCACCGCTTGCACGGCGAAGGCTTCCCACTTGCCCTGCACGCGATCGACGTCGAGCTTCCCCGCTTTGACGAGCGCGTCGATCACTGGGCTTTTGCCGAGCGTGCCGACGAGGATGGCTCGCTTCGACAAGCCTGCCGTGGAGTTCTTCACTTGGGGCTTCATGCCCGACACGCGCAGCACGTCTGCCTGCAGATCAGAGACCGCGCGGATGACCGCGCCGTCGTCTGCGGAATCGACGAAAATGTCGACGGCAGTGCCGCCTGCGACGAGATCGAACGGAATCGGCTGCGCGTTCACCCCGCCAGTCCCGCCAGCGCCCGCCTCGCCGACGCCACCACCGCCGTTGGTGAAGCTGCCCCCACTCGATGGAGTGCCGGCGAGCCCGCCGCTACCGGCGCTCGCGGTATCGCCGCCACCCGCGCCGTTACCAGTTCCACCCGCACCATCGGATCCGCTTCCGCCACCCGAGCAAGCGGCCGCGAGTGCGCACAGACCGAAGAGTTGCCTGCTGTGGGCGGAGAGCGCGGTCTTCATCGGTCGGCTTTTTGCCGGCGCCACAAGGAGGCGCCAACAATCGATAGGGTAGCAGAAGGTGGCAAGGCGCCAACATCTGGCGGCAGCGCCGTTTTGCTTCCGAAGCCATCCGGCAGAGCGGACGCCCTACTCGTGACTCACGTTGCGCAGCTGCAACCTGCGACTGCAACAGCGAGACACCGACCCACTAGCTCGCTCCGCGTCCGCCGGAATTCACGTATCAGCGTCGTAGGGCAAACGCGTCGGTTGGAAACCCAACGGGGCGCGCCAAGCGCGCGCCCACGTTGTGACAGCGCTCCGTCAGTACCTAGGGCCTTTCGACGAGCAATTGATCGCTCGTGCTACCAGTCAGGCCGTGCGAGTCGGTGACGTACAGTCGAACCTCCACCGTTTGGCGATTGTGGATCAGGGTGTTGGGGAGCCAGTCGATGTCCTTCGTGTTCGACGCGATGTCGTACTCGGTCATGCCGACCCCCACTGTCCAGCGAGTGGAAACGATCGAAGCGCCGTTGAAGGCCGCGATCTGCGCGGAGAAGTGGTACGTCGTGTCCATCAGCATGACTCCGTTCGGGCCAACGATGGTGGGGATCGGCTTTTGGCCTTTGGTCGGCGAAACGACCCTGATCTTGACGGAGGTGGAGGCGGACCGGCCGTGATCGCGAACGGTCAACCTCAGGGTGGAATTGCCCGTGAAACTGAACTGGTCCACGAAGGTGCAACCGTACTGAATCCACGATGGATCGCCGTCAACGCGCCACGTGAGCTCGTTACCACCTGGCACCGTCGCGTCGCACGGCACGGACAGTAGGGCTGGCGTCGAGCCGTTGCCGATGAACGTGATGTATTGCCCCTGAACGAACGTCTGACCAGCGGTCGGGGCGATGATGGTGGCGGTGGGGCCGGGATCGGTCGCGGTGAACGTGATGCTGTCGCTACTAGTGCCGCCGTATTGGTCGTGGACGGTCGCGGTGATGTGGCGGATACCAGGCGTTCCGAACGCGTAGTTGATCGTCGTGCCGGTTCCGAGCAAAGAGTCCACATCGCTCGACCACTGCACGCTGAGCTGAGAGGTGCCGCCTGCTCCGTCCGTCACGTCCGCCGAAAACGCGATGGGATGGCCCAAGCCATAGACCTGCGTGCGTGCCGTCGGATCGGGTGCCGTGATGTGGATCGTCGGCACCTGGATGGGCGCGGCCTCGCAATTGATGTATTCGCTGTTGGCAGAGCCGGGCACGTCCGAAACCCAGAAGCTGTATGGCAGCTGCGTCCCGTCCTGCCACGAAAGCCGAAAACGGCCGTCTGACGGGGACCACGGGATCGTCGGAGAGGGGGTCACCGCGTAGCTCCAATCACCCCACGACTTCTCCGTGGTCTTGTAAAAGTCATTGCCGTTTAACATCGCGTGCCAGGCGATGACACCGGGGGCCGCCAGCCAATTGTCGTAGCTGCGCGGATTACGAAATTCGAACTCGTAGAACTCGGAGTCGTCGCCCGGCTTGGTGATGCGAAACGGATGCGATCGCGCGCCCCAGATGTCGAACCAGCTTTCGTCACCGAGCTCGTTCGAGCCGCTGAAGTTCGGCAGCGTCGAAGCGCTCAACCAACCGAGGAGCTCACGGTGCATGGGATCGAGGTACAGGCTCTTCGGAAAATCAGGGGGGTTCTGCAAAGTGGCGCCCATCAGCGTGAGCTGTTCGCTTTGGCTCTCGCTGCCGTACAAATCCCTGGTGCCGAGCGAGTGAGAGATCTCGTGACTCAGCGTCGGGAAGTCTGGCTCGAGGGGCATCATCGCCACCGCGGAGCACACGCGCAATGCCGAGAATTTCAGCTGGACACAGCCTTTGACGGGGCGGTTCGCGCCGCCATTGGAGAACTTGTAGTTCTCGAAATTGACGATAAAGAGCTCTGAGTTTTCGACAGCGCCGTTGCCGTTCGTATCGTAGGCGCCGAAGTCGAAGTCATCCGCCTCTAGCGCCCAGATGGCGTTCTGAGCACGGTTGTAATCGTTACCGTCACTGCTCGGGTCCCACGGGACGGGCAGCGGCCCGTGCAGGCCAACATTCTGCAATGAGAATTGATAGCGCGAGACTTCTGCGAAGTACGAACTCACGTTGGGAAAGTCGTCGCCGAACAGCAAACGTTGATAGTGGTCCAAACTTTGCGTGATGGTGCTCCAGGCGACGCGTCGCCGCAGCGTCCAAGAGTTCAAGTGCCCCGTCGTCCCTTGAGCCAAATCCGTGACGTTCAGGCGAAAGTGGGAGCAGTCACCCGTGCCGAGCAATTCATCGAGCGACATATCCTCCTGAAGTTTGACGCCCGTTTCGCCACGGCTGAACGCCGCCGGTCCGTCGAACACCGTTACGGTCTTCGCGGGCGTGCCGTCGGCGTTGAATCGGGTAACCGACACGGAGAGATCCGACTCGCGGTCATGATCGATGTCGAGATGCATCGACAGTCAGCGGAGACTGGGCGATTCGGGACTCTGCTGATCGGGGGGCCTCCTTTGCGCAACGGGGTGCGTGGAAGAGGTCCGTTCGGTGGGCAACGACCACCGAGCAATCTTGAGCGGAGCGGGGGGATGGGCGGGGGGCCCAACTCAGTCATCCCCGATTCGCCGGTTTTCGTTCAAACCACGAGCTGCTCTGCAGCTCTCGGAACCGAGCGGCCCCTCACCGATACGGGAGAAGCGACGACGCTACGGGTCCGAATGTCGCCACGCAGAAATGCGCGTGCCCTTGTCGATTTACGGTCTGGTTTCGCGCGGGTTGTTTTGGCGACTGATGCGCCGACTCGTTGAGCCGTTGGCCGAGCGATGGGGCATCTAAGTGCCAATGACTCGAAGCTCTTTTTTGCGAGTTGCTCGCACGGCGCTGATCGTCGGTGTTTCGGGCGCGGTTTACGCCTGTGCTCCTGCCAGCTCGGACGGAGGGCACACGATCACTTCGTCCGGCGGCGGAGCGGGGCTTGGCGGCGGTCCTGGTGCGGGTTCCGGCGGTACCGCTGGGCTGCCCAGTGGTGGCAATACCGGAACCTCTGGTAGCGCGACGGGGGGATCCTCCGGGAGCGGCGGCTCCGCCGGAACTGGCGGAA
>Ga0105241_10004501_pt1 | contig 10309 bp, 6 predicted proteins | sample KBSC64metaG_FD_80422 | JGI IMG/M metagenome (GOLD analysis project Ga0105241, IMG submission 80422) | Corn rhizosphere microbial communities from Kellogg Biological Station, Michigan, USA - KBS C6-4 metaG | ecosystem: Host-associated > Plants > Roots > Rhizosphere > Soil | place: Michigan, USA...
CGGGGCCCAAGTGCAGTCTGCCGGGAAGATAAAAAACATAGAAGACGACGCAGAGCGTCACCATGATGCAGGTGAGGGTTGCGACGGTCATAGGTCGGTATCCTTCCTGGCCTGTGTGCGAAAACGTTCCAGCTCGGCGCCGCTGACCGGCAGAACGCCGCCCGGAGCGGCCAGAGCCGGCCGTTTCCGCCAGGCCAGCACGATAAAAATGGTAGTCATCACGCCGAGCACAAGCGCCAGAAACGGCATGATCCAGGCGACCCGGTTGAAGCCGGTGGCTGTCGGAGCGGCAAGCACCGTCGGACCGTATTTCTGCACGAAATCCTGAAGGGCCAGATCATCGTTCTCGCCGCGATCGATACTCGCCATGAGTTCGCCGCGCATGCGATCCGAATAGGTGCATCCGACGTGGTTGCATTCGAGCAGAACCTGGCTGCAGCCGCATACGCACATCAACTTGTGACCCAGACTGGTGAAGCGCGCCCCTTCGTCACTGGCGCCGAGACAGGCGAACACTGCCAGGCAGAGCAGAGCCGCTTGCAAACTGCGGGACACGGAATTGGGCAGCGACTTCATAGTTTCAGATTCAGTTACAGTCGTCAGTCGTCGGTCTTCAGTCGTCAACAAGGCTCAACTGACGACTGAAGACCGACGACTGCCTTGCTCTGGGCTCTTCAGTCTCCAGCTCCAGCCGCAGCGGGTTGAATTCTGGCTGGAGAAGTAACTCGGACGGGGGCGGCGTTCGGGATCAGACCAAGGACTGTACCGACGATCATGATCAGCACGCCGACCCAGATCCACATCACGAGCGGGTTCAGGTGGGCCTTGATAATGGGACGTCCGGTCTGCTCGTTGAGCCCTTCGTAAGTCAGATACAAATCTTCTTTGTAGGTGGAGCGAATTCGGGGCAACGTTTGCGGCTGCTGGCTGGCTTTGTAAAAGCGCCGCTCGGGATACATAGTCTCGATCTTGCGATCGCCCTTGAAGACATTGATGATGGCCCACTCGTTGCTGTAATTCGGATTGTCATCCTGAGTGTAGGATTCGCAGACCAGGGTGTAAGGGCCGATGGTCATCTTGTCGCCAAAGCCCATTTCCTTTTCTTTGTCCTGATTAAAAGGCGTGCCCAGGATTCCGATGATGACAACTGCAACGCCGAAGTGCACGATGTAGCCGCCGTAGCGGCGGGTGTTGCGATGGAACAGGTGCACCATTGAAGCCAGCAGGTTCTGCCCGGTGTGGCGCGAGATCACTCGGCCGCCGCGAATAAATTCCGAAGCGACGGTGAATGCTACCAGCGCGGAGAGCATGGCGGCCATCAGAGCGTAGAAGTACGCAATGTCCGTCCAGGGACGCACACCGAAGATGATCATCAGCACGCCGATCGCGAGCGCCCCTAGTGCCGGCCACATGAAGTTGCGCTTCAAACTCTCCAGCGAGGTCTTGCGCCACGCCAGCAAAGGGCCTACTGCGGTCAGTAACAGCAACAGCAGCGCAACCGGAATCGCCACCTTGTTATAGAAGGGCGGCCCTACCGTGACTTTGTTGCCCTGCACGTATTCCGAGATCAGCGGGAACCACGTTCCCCACAACACGGTGAAACAAGCCAGCAGCAACAGCAGGTTGTTGAACAGGAAACTCGACTCGCGCGAAATCAAAGACTCCAGCTTGTGTTCGCTGCGCAGATGCGATTTGTTCTTGAAGAAGAAATAGGTAAATGTCACCAGCGTGATCAGCAGAAACCACTTGAACCATCCACCGATCGAAGACTGCGCGAAGGCATGCACCGAGCTGATGATTCCGCTGCGGGTCAGGAACGTTCCCAGAATCGCCAGCCAGAACGTGGCGAAAATCAACCACATGTTCCACATCTTCAGCATGCCGCGCTTCTCTTGCATCATTACGGAATGCAGGAATGCGGTACCGGTCAGCCAGGGCATGAGCGAAGCGTTCTCGACCGGGTCCCATCCCCAGTAGCCGCCCCAGCCCAGAACTGAGTACGCCCAGTGTGCGCCGAGAAACACGCCGCAAGTCAGGAAAGCCCAGGTCACCATGGTCCAGCGCCGAGTGATCTGAATCCATTTTTCGCCGGGATAGCGCATGATCAGCGCGCCCAGCGCAAAGGCGAAGGGGATGGTGAACCCCACATATCCCAGGTAAAGCATGGGCGGATGGATCACCATCTCTGGATATTGCAGTAGCGGGTTCAGGCCTGCGCCATCGGCTGGCAGCTCGCCTTGCATGAGTGCAAAGGGGTGGGCGGCGAAATTCAGCAGCAGCAGAAAGAAAATCTGCACCGCAGCAATGATTGCGGACGCGTAGGCGAAAAGGCGGGCGTCAGTCTTGTGCCGCAAACGGAGAACGAATCCGTAAGCTGCAAGCAACAACGACCAGAACAGCAGCGAGCCTTCCTGTCCTGACCAGAGCGTGGCGAACTTGTACGGTGCCGGGAGATCGCGATTGCTGTGATGATAGATGTATGCGATCGAGAAATTATCCTGGAAGGCGGAGATGACCAGGATGAGCGCGGCAAGAAAGACCACTGCGAAAGTGGCGATGCCGGCACGCCGCGCCGTTTCACCCAGCCGCTCTGAACCCGCGCCTGGACGAACCAAGGCCAACACTCCCGCGAGGAATGAGTAGGTACTCAGTGCCAGCGCGAGCAAGAGCGCAAAACTGCCAATTTGTGACATGGGGGAACCCGAATAGGTATTTTTTCAGAAACGACGGGCTGAGGCAACCGCAGACGGGCAAACCCCTAAATCGGTAGGACAGACAAACCATGTGGGAACAGGGTTACCCGAGGCTGTCCGGCAGACCAGAAGTCCGCCGCGCCATTGCCGCTAAAACTCTGTCGAGCTTCGCTCGACTGGACAGCCGAAGGCGGCTGTCCCCACGTGGTCTGTTGAACCTAAGCGCTTTGCTGGTGTTGGTCGAAACGAGCGAGAACTTCCTGCTCGGCGACCAGCCAATCCTCGTTTTCGTGGCCCGGGGTGTATCCCCGTTGCTCGTAAAGTTCGTATGCGCGACGGCGAATTTCCAATTCCAGGTCGGTCGGTGGCGAAGTTTTTTGGGTTTCAGCGGGATTGACGGCAGGCGTGGCGGCGACCTGCTTTTTGCGGGTGCTTCCGTTACCAGAGGTTTTTACGCGGGCCATGATCGGATACTCCTTAAAAAATTAGACCAAAGTTCAGCGTGCGCCGAACCGATGAATGCGCCACAGACACGTGGGACGAACCGAGAGGGGTCCTACATTGATTGTGGCGGATGAACAACTCAATCATAAACCGGATGGGTGTGAATGAGTGAGAGGAGAAATAAGAAAATATTGATTTATTCGGAACAGTTTTAGTAATCGCTTACATGGTTACTAATAAAAATCATGAGAGCTGGTCTCGGCTTTGGTGATTGATAGCGGCAGGACGCGCTGGGCCTTGACCGAGATAACGTTATCTTGATTTTGCAGGACGCCTTCCACCATTAAGAACTGTTCAGACGTCACTAACAGACGATTTTTCTGAAACAGGTCAGGCATGATGATGACGTTGGCGACTCCGGTTTCGTCTTCCAAACTGAGAAAGACAAAACCTTTGGCGGTGCCGGGACGCTGGCGGGCGATGACGCATCCTCCGATGCGAACCTGCTTCCCGTTGGGAATACTTAAAAGGTCGGTGGCTTTGCGGACGCCGATAGTGTCCATGCGCTCGCGATGATAGGCCATGGGATGCGGGCCTACGGTCATGCCGGTGCCGCGGAAATCGGCCACCAGCCGCTCTTCTGGATTCATAGGATGCAGCGGAGATTTGGCATCAGGCTCGGGAAGTTCGTCGAGCAATGGTCCGGAGTGACGGACGGAGCGTTCGATTTGCCAGAGGGCGTCGCGGCGATGGAGAGTTCCACCACGGAGGCGCGGAGCCACGGAGAAATCGTTTTTGTCGTTCTCCCTGTCTCCGTGTCTCCGTGGTGAAGTGCCGATGGAGTTCAAAGCCCCAATTTCCGCTAGCGTATTCAATTCATCCTTACGCAATTCAGGGACACGTTGAATGAGATCGTGAATAGAAGTGAAGGGTGCGAGGTTACGTTGGCGAACGATGGCACGGCCAGCGTCTTCCCGTAGTCCGCGGACATAACGAAGGCCGATGCGTAGCGCCGGCGTCTCGCCGGCTGTCCGGTGGGCGTCCCGCCCACCGAGTGGCGAGGGTGATTTCTTTCGCCGCTCCGCGGCTGAGTCGGCCGAGCCAGCGGCATCTTCGTGATCTTCTTCTTCGTCGCCTTCCGAGTCACCTTCCTGGCCAACGACCAACGACCAATGACCAATGACGGGACCAACGGCCGTGCTGACGACTGACGACTGACGACCGACGACTCTTCCAACGACTGTGCACTCCCAATCCGACTTCATCACATCGATAGGAAATATTTTCAGGCCGTGGCGTTGTGCATCTTTCACAATCGTTGCGGGTCGGTAAAAGCCCATGGGCTGGTTATTGAGCAGGGCGGCGGTGAAAGCGGCGAGGTAATGACATTTCAGATAGGCGCTGGCGTAGGCGATCAGTGCAAAGCTGGCGGCGTGTGACTCCGGAAATCCATAGAGCGCGAAAGAAGTAATCGAAAGCACGATCTGTTCCTGGGCTTCGCGTGAAATGCCGTTGCGCTCCATGCCGGCGCGAAGCTTGGTTTCGATTTCCTTCATACGCTTTTCCGAGCGCTTGAAGCCCATGGCCCGGCGCAGATCTTCTGCCTCACCGCCGCTGAAGTCGGCGACCACCATGGCCATGCGCAGCAACTGCTCCTGAAAGAGCGGGACGCCCAAGGTGCGCTTCAGCACCGGTTCAAGCGACGGGTGCGGATAAGTAATCTGTTCGCGTCCCATGCGGCGCTGCAGAAAAGGATTCACCATCTGCCCCACAATCGGTCCGGGACGAATGATGGCGACCTGCACCACAATGTCATAAAACTTTTTTGGGCGCAGCCGCGGCAGGCACGACATCTGGGCGCGGCTTTCGACCTGGAACATGCCGATAGTGTCGGCTTTTTGCAACGTGGCGTAAACCGTGGGATCGTCCGCGGGCAGGTGGGCGAGATCTACTTCTTCGCCATAGTGATCACGAATGAGCGTGATGGAATCTTCAAGCGCTGCCATCATGCCGAGGCCGAGCAAGTCCACTTTAATGATGCCGAGATCGGCGCAATCTTCCTTGTCCCACTGCACCACCACGCGGCCCGGCATGGACGCGGGTTCGAGCGGGACCACGGAATCGAGTTGCCCCTGGCAGATGACCATGCCGCCGGAATGCTGTCCCAGATGGCGGGGTAAATCCTGCACGGCTTCACACAACTCAAAATATTTGCGCAGGCGCGGATGGCGTAAATCCAGTCCCGCATCGTGGAAGCGATGGTCGAGCGCATCATGAGCATCGCGATACTCCCAGGTGGAAACGGCGGTGGAAACTTTGTCCAGAGTTTCAGGATCGAAACCCAGAGCCTTACCCATTTCGCGTCCCGCCATGCGATTGCGATAGGTGATGACGTTGGCGGTCATGGCGGCGCCGCGTTCGCCGTAACGTTTGTACAGATATTGAATGACGCGCTCGCGCTGGTCGCCGCTGGGAAGATCGAGATCGATGTCAGGCCACTCGCCGCGTTCCTCGGAAAGAAAGCGCTCGAAAAGCAGTTCCATCCCGATGGGATCGACCGCCGTGATGCCGAGCGAATAGCAGACTGCGCTGTTGGCGGCCGAGCCGCGTCCCTGCACCAGAATCTTTTCTTCGCGGCAGAAACGGACCAGGTCCCAGACGATCAGAAAGTAGCCTGGCAGTTTCAGTTTTTCGATAAGTGCGAGTTCGCGCTCGATCTGGCGCTGGGCACGGCTTTTGAGGCTGGCTTCTGACCGTCCATAGCGCTTCTGAAAGCCTTCTCGGGTGCGTTCGCGCAGGAACGACATCATGGTCTCGCCTTCCGGCACCGGGTATTTGGGGAATTCGTATCCCAAAGCCTCGAGCGTGAATTCGAGCCGGGAGGAAAGTTCAACGGTATTTGCCAAGGCTTCCGGCAGGTCGGCGAAAAGCTGCTGCATTTGCTGCGGGGATTTCAGATGACGCTCAGAGTTGCAGGCCAGCAGCCGTCCGGCGGTGGCCAGCGTTTTGTGATTTCGAATGGCAGTAAAGACATCACAGAGTTCACGCTCCTGCGGCGTCGCATAACAAACACCATTAGTCGCCAGCAGCGGGAGTTTGAGCGATCTGGCAATTTCAATAGCGGCGCGATTGCGCGCTTCCTGCTGGCGATGAAAGTGGCGCTGCAGTTCCACGTAAACATTGTCGTGACCAAAAATACTGATCAGGCATTCCACGGAGCGTCGGGCTTCGTCCATGCCACCTTGAACCAGTGCGGTAACAAGAGGCCCGTCATTACCGCCGGTGAGGCAGATCAAGCCAGCAGCATGCTCATCGAGTTCATCCTTGCGAACCGCGCCTTCGCCTTTCTGTGCGCGCAGCTTCATTTTGGTAATCAGGCGGCAAAGGTTCTGGTAGCCGGCACGGGAAGAGACGAGCAGAGGAAGACGGAACCTACCACAGAGGCACAGAGACACAGAGGAATTCCAAAGCATTTTTTTCTCTGTGTCTCTGTGACTCTGTGGTGAAAATTCAGACGTTAACTCCGCTCCCATATGCGCCTTGATCTTGGCTTTTTTGGCTGCCATGTAGAAACGGGGAGCGCCGTAGACGCCGTCGCGGTCGAGCAGCGCCATAGCGGGCATATTCAGGTGTGCGCAAGCGGCAATCAGGTCTTCAGGCAGAGACGCGCCTTCGAGAAAACTGAAGGCCGAACGGGAATGGAGTTCGATGAACATCGCCCCTGGCTGGAGGGAGTGTATTTCGCTATTTGTTCGCCTTAGAGTTTTGCCGATGGCAGGGCGGGATGTCAACTGAGAACCGAGAACTAGAAACTGATTACTGGTCTTTAGAAACCAAGAAATGCAAGGATCAACCGAGAGGAAGCGCTTGGTTTTGGGATCGTCCCCGCAAGGATAAGCCTCAGTAACGTGGCCTGATTGTCTGGCGATTGCAGGCAAAACCGAGATAGTAAAAACCCAGTAGTCAGTTTCTAGTTCTCGGTTCTCAGTTAAAAACAACGTGGCGGCGCGCTGTCTTCAAACGCGCGCCGCCATTTATCGAGACTACGCGGGGACTTTTGTGCGCTTGCTGGTTTGTTTGATCGTCACGGGATCGAGGAAGGTCATCATGCCTCGTAGTTCCTCGCCTACTTTTTCGATCTGCTGTTGCTGTTCTTTTACGCGGGTGGCTTCGAACCATTCGCGTCCGGTTTCGTTCTCTTTGATCCAGTTTTTGGCGAAGGTTCCGTCTTTTACCTCCCGCAGCAACTGCCGCATGGTCTCGCGGGTTTGTTCGGTGACGATGCGCGGTCCGGCAGTGTAGTCGCCGTATTCGGCGGTGTCGCTGACCGAGTAGCGCATGTAGTTAAGACCACCGCGATAGATCAGGTCCACGATGAGCTTCAGCTCGTGCAGGCATTCGAAGTAGGCGATCTCGGGCTGGTAGCCAGCCTCGACCAGAGTCTCGAATCCAGCTTTGAGCAGAGCGCTTACGCCGCCGCACAACACGGTCTGTTCTCCGAAGAGATCGGTTTCAGTTTCTTCAGCGAATGTGGTTTCGATAACGCCAGCGCGAGTGGCGCCAATCGCTTTGCCGTAGGAGAGCGCGAGTTGCTTGGCTTTTCCGGTGGCATCCTGATGGATCGCGAGCAGCGCGGGCGTGCCGCCGCCTTCGACGAATACTTCGCGGACGCGATGTCCGGGAGCTTTGGGGGCGATCATCGAAACATCGACGTTGGCGGGAGGGGTGATCGTGCCGAAGCGGATGTTGAAGCCGTGGGCAAACATCAGGGTCTTGCCGGCGGTCAGGTTGGGCGCGATTTCTTTTTTATAGACCTCGGAAGCCACGGTGTCCGGCACCAGCACCATGATGACGTCGGCCCAGGCCGACACTTCGGCGGGAGTGCCTACGGTCAGGCCGCTGGCCTTGGCTTTGACGCGTGATTCGCTGCTGGCCGGCAACCCGACTCGGACGTCAACGCCGCTGTCTTTCAAGCTGAGCGCGTGGGCGTGTCCCTGGGATCCGTAGCCGATGATGGCGACTTTCTTCGCCCGGATCAATGCTACATCGGCGTCTTTCTCGTGATACATCTTAGCCATTGGTGTTCCTTTCGATGGGTAACAGAGCAGTTTGAGTTTTACGGAACTTAGTTAGACAGGCGCGGCTAGACTGAATACGACACGCCTTCGTCGGCGACAATTTCGGGCGTCTTGGTCTGCGCCGGATTGACGCTCGCGGAATTCGTGCCACGCCGCATGGCGACAATACCGGTGCGGACCATCTCCACCACGCCGTAGGGACGCAAAACTTCCAGCAGCCCGTCGATCTTGTCTTCGCCGCCGGTGATTTCGATGGTGAGCGATTCGGGAGCAACATCCACTACGCGGGCGCGGAAGACGCTGGCCAGTTCGAGCACATGCGACCGGGCTTCGTGGGTCGCAGCCACCTTGATCATGGCGAGGTCGCGGGCGATAGCGGGCTCGTGAGTGATGTTTTCGACGAGCAGCACGTTCACCAGGTTATAGAGATTGGCCTCGATGCGCTTGGCCTGGTCCGGATTAGTATCGACCGTAATGGTCATGCGCGAGACTTCGGGCTTCTCTGTACGCCCGACGGTCAGCGAATCGATGTTGAAGGCGCGGCGGCGGAACAGCGACGCCACACGGGTCAGCACGCCCGGCTTATTTTCGACGTAGACAACAAATATGTTCAGCATTTTTTACCTTTATTCGTCCGCCGCAGTTTCAACGATGGGACTGGGCCGCCGGATCATATCGTTCAAAGACGCGCCGGCCGCGACCATCGGGTAAACGGTGTCTTCCTGCTCGACCTTGAAGTCGATCAGCACAGCGCCGTCGTGTTCGCGGGCTTCGCGCACGGTCGGCAGCACCTGCGAGCGCTCGGTCACTGCCATGCTGCGGATGCCGTAAGCCTCGGCCAGTTTCACGAAATTGGGGTTCAGCAACGGAGTGGCTTCGTAGTTGCGATCGTAGAAAAATTCCTGCCACTGTCGCACCATGCCGAGGAAGCCATTGTTGATGATGGCGATGTTGATCTTCAGCTTCTCCTGCTGAATGGTCGCGAGTTCCGACATGGTCATCTGGAAGCCACCGTCTCCGACGATGACCCAGACTTCCGAGTCCGGACGCGCCACCTTTGCTCCGATAGCTGCAGGCAACGCGAAGCCCATGGTTCCGAGGCCACCTGATGTAATCAATGTCCGCGGCTTTTCGTGCTTGAAGTATTGTGCTTCCCACATCTGGTGCTGGCCGACGTCGGTTACAACTACGGCGTTATTGTTACGAGTTTCGCGCCACAGGTCGTTGATGACGTGGGCGGCGTAGAGGTGCCCGTTGTCGGGCAGTTTCTGTATGTCGCGGACGGCAGAGTCACCCTTGAGTTTGTCGATGGAATCCAGCCAGTCAGTGTGATCGACAGACTTCACTCGCGGCAGCAATTCCTTGAGGACTTCGCGCAGATCTCCGACCAGCGCGACATCCACTTTTACGTTCTTATTGATCTCGGCCGGATCGATTTCGATGTGGATCTTCTTGGCATCCTGCGCGTAGGTCTTGAGGTTGCCGGTGACTCGGTCATCGAAGCGCATACCGAGAGCGAGGAGAAGATCAGCTTCCTGGATGGCGTGGTTGACCCAAGCCTCTCCGTGCATGCCCATCATTCCGAGGTTCAGAGGATGAGAAGCAGGGAACGCGCCGATTCCGAGCAAAGTCAGGGCAACGGGAATGCCAGCCTTCTCCGCCAGGGTCAGAACTTCAGCCATGGCGCCTGAAACGATGATGCCGTGTCCAGCGAGGATCAGCGGCCGCTTGGCTTTGTGGATCAACTCCAGGGCCTGTGCGTATTCCGACTCTTCGGGCGAAAGATCAGGACGGTATCCAGGCAGTTGCGGACGGGCTGCCTCCCAGTCGAATTCGCAGGAAGATTGCTGTGCATCCTTGGTGATATCGACAAGTACGGGACCCGGACGGCCGGATCGTGCTACATAAAACGCCTCGCGCAGGACCTGGGCCAATTCGCTGGCGTGGGTCACGAGGTAATTGTGCTTGGTGATGGGCAGGGTGATGCCGGTGATGTCAGTTTCCTGGAAGGCGTCGGAACCGATGAGCTTGCTTCCGACTTGTCCGGTGATGCAGACAATGGGAGAGGAATCGAGCATGGCGGTGGCGATGCCA
>Ga0105241_10004503_pt1 | contig 10308 bp, 5 predicted proteins | sample KBSC64metaG_FD_80422 | JGI IMG/M metagenome (GOLD analysis project Ga0105241, IMG submission 80422) | Corn rhizosphere microbial communities from Kellogg Biological Station, Michigan, USA - KBS C6-4 metaG | ecosystem: Host-associated > Plants > Roots > Rhizosphere > Soil | place: Michigan, USA...
GCAGGCTCACCGTGCCGTCCGCGGCCGGCGGCACCGGCCAGTCCGCCGGGACCTGCTGACCGCGCGCCGAACCGTCGGCCAGCGCGGCCGCCGTGGCCCGCTTGAAGACCCGCGGATCCACGGTGAGCACGGTGATCGGCCGCGGCTGCGGGGCCCCGCCGTCGGCGGTGATCTGCGCGATCCCGCCGATCTCGACGCGCCCCGTGAAGACCTCGCGCACCCCCGGCACCTTCGCGGCCGCGGCGGTGAAGCCGTCAGCGAACTGATACGCCGTGGAGTCCGCCGCCGGCTGCTGCGCGGGCGGCAGCGAGCGGTCCGGCAGAGCGTCGATCCGCGCGGCGGCACCGACGGTGCGGATCGTGTCGTCGCGCACCTTCTGCGTCGCCGAGGCGTCGTAGCCGGCCGCGAACATCCCGGCCGCGACCACCACGACCAGTCCGGCCAGCGGCGCCGCCACCACCGGCACCCGGCGCCCGGACAGCGCGGCGGCCACGAATCCGACCACGCCCCGGCGCCGCGCGAGCAGCCGGACGGCCGGCCCGAACAGCGGCGGCACCAGCCGCACCGCGGCGATCCCGGCCGCGAAGGCCAGCAAGGCCGGTGCGGCCACCGCGATCCAGTCGATCGAGCCGTCCGGGTTCGCGGACCCCTGGCTCCGGTAGATCGCCAGCGCGCCGCCGGCCGCCAGCAGCAACCCGATGTCGCGCACTATCCGCCGAGTCCGCGCTGTGTCCCCGACCGCCTCTTGCCGGGCCGACACGACGCGGTCGCCGGCTCGCAGCACCGAGAATCCGACCACCCCGAAGGTCAGCACCGTCACCAGCACCACTCCGGACCACGCGGCCGGCTCGCGCAGCGTTCCGCGGCCGGCGCGGATCGCCGCGAACGCCCCGAGGAGTGCGAACACCGCCACCACCGCCGAGACCTGCGTCGCGTGGCGCACCGCCAGCCGGGCCGGCGAGGCGCCGCGTGCCCGGTACAGCGTGACGAACTGGGCCCGCCGCATCACCGTCAGCCGCAGCATGAGGAACAGCGCCGCCAACGCGCCGGCGGACGACGCGCCGAGCACGACCGCGGACAGCTGATGGCTGTCGGCCTGCGTGGTCCGGACGCCGGCCACGAGGTCCTTCAGCCCGGTGTTCAGCTGCACGCCGCCCTGGAAGGTGCTGACCCCCAGCGCCGCCTGGTCCAGGGCGGGGCCGACGGCCTTCAGCGCGGCGGGCGTCAGCCGCGCGGGGTCGACGACGTAGTCGTAGACCGTCGTGTACTCGCCGACACGGGTGGTGGCGGACAGCGTCGTGATGGCCTCGGGACGGCCGACGAACACGTCCGATTCCCAGACGCTGACGGACTGGTCGCACTTGAGGGTGAGGCATTCCACGGTGTGCAGCGGGTTCTGCTTGGCGGCCAGACGCCACAGCGGATCGTCGGGCCCGATCCCGGCGGCGGGCACGTAGATCCCGGCCACCTGGACCGACAGGTCGAGCGCGAACGCGGAGCCGGATCCGCTGGTGTCCATCTTCATCACGGTGCCGACGGTGAGCCCGTACTGCTCCGCGGTCTGCTGCGACACGGCGATGGGCAGCGTCATCGTGGCGCCCTTGGCGAAGCCGTTCCCGGCGTTGACGGTCGCCTTCTCCACATCGTTGCCCGGCGCGGCACCGGCGACGTAGCGCACCTTGCCGGCGAGCGAGGGCGACCAGTTGAAGCGCAGCCACACGGGGTCGGCCGATTTCGCCGGCGGATTCGTGGCCGGCAGGAGGTGGTCGTACTGCCGGGTGATCGAGGTCTGCGACACCAGCCGGCTCAGGGACTCCGGCAGGGCCGCGAGGTTGTTCGCGGCGACGGAGGCGATGTCGGAGTCGGACTTCGGGAACGGTGCGTCCGTGGAGGCAGGGGACGACGTGAGCACCAGATCCCGGTGCGTCCACGGCGCCTTGGAGATCTGCGAGTCGACGATGTAGGCGTCCGCCTTCTTGGTGTCGGCGGGGACCGCGACCGCGGTGGCGGCGGTCCCGGCGGCGAGCAGCGCGAGCGCGGCCAGCATGAGCCGGGCCGGGCCGAGTTCGGCGAACCAGCGCGGCGTCCTCATCGGCCGTCCTCCCCCATGCGCAGCGTGCTGCCGATGACGTCCGCGCGCCGGGTCAGCGACACCAGCGCGACCAGGCCGAGCAGCAGGACGGAGGCCGCCGCGCCGACCCCGGCCAGCGCCGGCAGGTCCACCACGGTCACCGGTGGGGGGATCGGCACCTGTCCGGAGTCGGTGAGGATCAGCAAGGGCAGTTCCGATCTGATCGTGAGCACCGCCAGCGCCGCCCCGCCGACCATGCCGAGGACCACCAGCAGCAGGTTCTCGGCCAGCAGCATCGCGGCGGTGCGGCGTTTGGACAGTCCCAGGGCGCTGAGAAGGGCGAGTTCGACGGTGCGCTCGCGCAGCGCGATGACCGAGTGCAGCGCGAAGCCGATGAGGATGAACAGCAGCGCCGCGCCTGCCGCGATGACCAGGGTCAGCTTCATCCCGCCACGGATCGGGTCGTCGCGCAGCACGGCGGCCTGGCTGGTCCGGTCGGTGATGACCGGTGCGGCGATCAGCGCGCCGTTGTGCACGCCGCGGTAGCGGGCGGCCAGCTGCGCCGGCGTCGTGCCCGAGCCGGTCTTGGCCCACCACTCGATCTGCTCGGTCACGCTGTCGGACGCGAGGTCGGCGCGGTCCAGCAAGCCGATCGGCACGACGAGCGCACCGTTCTCGGCCGGGGTGCCCGGGGCCGGATAGCCGATCCGGTACGGCGCGGGCATCGCCTGGACCGAGCCGACGAACCGCAGCCGCACCTCGGGCCCGAACGCCTTGGTGGTGTAGGTGTCGCCGACTTTGAGGCCGAGGGTCTTCAGCAGCTGTGCGGAGGCCAGGGCGGGCACATCGGCCGACGTGCTGGAGCGGGACAGGTCCACGATGTGCGTGACCAGCGGCCCGTTGTCGGTCCCGAAGCCGGAGTAGTCGGTGAAGTGGACCAGACCGGAACCGGAGGTGGTGCCGAGCTGATAGCCGGACTCCCCGGTCCCGGAGGAACCCGAGTCCGAGGCGCCGGAGGTCACCTCGCCGAACGCGTGGGCCTGGATCCCGGCCGGAAGCGCGGCGCTGCGGCCGTCGGCGGTCAGGTTGCCGACGTCGATGGAGACGTTCTCGGCGTTGCCCTGGCCGCCGGCCTGGACGCTGCAGTCCGGGTCGGCGTTGCCCGCCGCGTCGAGAGTGGGGCACAGCGGTGCGTGGTAGACGATGGACAACGCCGTGATCCGCAACGGATAAGCGATGGTTCCGCCCTCGGCGGCCACCTGTGCGCTGAGGGTGTGGGTCTGGCCGTCCGCGGTGGGGGTACCGCCGAAGTCGACGATCGCGCCGACGCCGTACGCGTCCACCACCTCGGCGTGGACGTCGAGCGCGCCGAGGCTGCCGGGGACGGCCGGGTTCGTACTCTGTCCCCGGTACCGGACGTCGAGCGTGAGCCTGGTCGGCGTGCCGGGCAGCGTCACGCCGCCGGACATCCCGTCCCGGTCCCAGTCCGGGTTCGCCAGCGCGGCCGTGAGCCGGGGCCAGCTCTCGGCGGCCAGATCCGGGCGCAGTTCCACGACGTCCGCCGAGCGCGCCGGGTCGATGCCCAGGACGTTGACCGGCAACTGCTGGTTCCCGGACCCGAAGAACAGGCTCTGGCGGGTCGCGGCGAACCCGGCCCCGGTTCCGGGCACGGCCGCGAACGAGCCGCTGATCCCGAGATGGCCGCCGGTGATCCTGGCGGCACGGACGTCGGTACCGACCAAGTGCGTGCCCTGATCCTCGGCGGAGCGGTCCACCGAGGCGAGGAACACCGTGGCCTGGGTGCCGACCGCGACCGCCATGATGAGCAGCGCCATCGGGGCCGCGTAGGTGCGCGCCATACGGCCCACGCGCCAGCCGGCCAGCGCGACGACGGCGGCTCTGCGGCGCGCGGCGACGTACTCCAGCGGCCCGACGATCAGCGGCAGAATCCGGAGCAGGACCAGCGATCCGGCGAGCAGCAGGACCGACGGGGCGACGACCTGCGGAAGGCTGAGCGGCCCGTTGTGGGTGGGGTCGTCGCTGAACCGCGTCAGCTCCCACAGCGCGGCGGCGCCGAGCAGGACCACGACGACGTCCGCGCCGGTGCGCTGCACGGCGGTGCGTACTTGGGAACGGCTGCGTTCGCGCTTGACGCCCACGAAGCTGGCCGAGGATGTCACCGGCACCGAAGCCAGCAGCACCACCGAGACCAGGGCGCCGATCGCGACGACGGCCCACAGGTCGGTGGAGATCGGCGGAGCGGTGTCCTGCGCGGTGGACCAGCGGCTGGCGGTCAGGCCGTGTTCCAGCAGCCGCGCGATGAACGGCGCGACCGCCGCCGCCGGCGCGGTGAGCAGCAGGCCCTCGGTGACGCCGACCCGCACCAGCCCGGTGATCGAGGCGCCGCGCGCCCGCAGCAGGCCGTCGGTCTCGCGGCGGTGCTCGGACAGCAGGCGGGTGGTCAGAACCAGCGCGGTCAGGGCCAGCAGGGCGAGTTCCACGACCGGGAGCAGGTTCAGGCGGCTGCTGATGCTCAGGTCGCTGTCGATGCCCTGGGTCTGCGGGGCGAGCTGGTCCACGACACTGGCGTGGATGTCGGGGTCGACGCCGGTCGAGGCCGTCGGCAGCCACGCGTCGAGGGCGGCGAGACGGTTCTGCAGGGTGGCGGCGGCGCCGGTCGCGATGGTGGCGAAGTCCGGAGCGGCGACGACCGTTACCTGGCGGATCTCCAGCAGGGTGCTGGCGGTGACGCTTGGGTCGACGAGGGCCGGGCCGAAGGTGGGCAGGTCTTCTTGCCCCTTACCAACCCCCTTATATGCCTCGGCCTGCCAGAAGTCGCTGGAGACGTCGGTCGGCTCATAGACGCCGACGATTTTGATGCGCTGCCGCACCCCGTCCAGACGGGCTTCGGTGTCGACCTCGTCGCCGGCCTTCCAGTGGTTCGCGGTGGCGGCGGCCTGCGGGATCGCCACCTCGAACTCGGTGCCGGAGCCGGTGGCGCTGCCGGGGTGCACTTCGCCGGGGGCCGCGGCGGGCCAGGTGCCGGAGACGAGGCGGGCGTGCTTCCCGGCCTCGTCGCTGCCGAGGAAGTACACCGAGTACGTGGCCTGAGTCGCCGGCGGCCCTCCGGCCGCGGTGTTCGTGCCGGTGACGCCGTAGGCCGCGGACGCGGTCTCGGCGAAGACGTCGGTGTCCACGCCGGTGAAGGCGGCGCGGACGTGCTGCTCGACGGCGGCCTGGAACGCGGCGCGCGGGGCCGGGTCGGCCGGGAAACGCCCGCCGGTGTTGTAGATCGCGCTGACGGTGCGCTCGCCGGCCGGCAGGGAGCTGAGCGCCTTGCGGACGCCGTCGCGCTCGGCGGTGGTCCCGTGCATGCGGATGAGCGTGACCAGGACGAGCGCCGGCAGGAGGACTGCCAGGGCGGCCAGCAGGAGCATGCGCTGGGCGATCGCACGCTTGCGGACCAGACCTGTGGGGACACGGCTCATACGGTGTAGAACGGGGGCCCGGAGCGGGGGCGTTGCGGTTGTTATCAATTGGTGATGTGGGAAGGGCTCCGGGCTCCGATCTTCGCGCTTCGGGTTCGGGTTCTGGCTCTGGTTCGGGTTCTGGTTCTGGCTCCAGTCTTCGAGCTTCCGGTTCGGATCGGTGGCGTCAGCCGGTCGGGAACTCCGTGGGAAAGTCAGAGGGGAAGCCCGAGGGCAGATCGCTCAGCAGGTCGGTTGGCAGATTGCCGAGCAGGCTGGTCGGGAGGTCGGTCGGGAACAGGCCGGTCGGGATGCTGCCGCTCGGGAACAGGTCGGTCGGCAGGTTGCCGGGCATGCCCTTGGGCATGCCGATCTTCCAGTGGCCGTCTTCCTTGACCCAGGTGACGTCGTTCATGTGGAGCTGGATGCTCTGTCCCAGAACCTTGATATTGGAGAGGCTGATGTGCACGGCCGAGGCCGGCACCACCGCCGTGTCGCCGGTGACGGTGACCTGCGACGCGTCCACGGTGGCGGCGCTCGCGGCCTTCCGCTCGTCGGCGAGCGAGGTGCCGACGGAGGAGACGAAGCCGTTGGCACTGGCCATGAGCTTGCGGCAGCCGTCGGCGCCCGAGTACAGCTTGAGGAGCGCGGCACTCATCTCCCCGCACATGGCCGCGTAGTCGCCGCGGCCGAAGTCGTGCAACGTCGACTCCTCCGCCTGCGCCACCGTGGTCTTCGCGTCGCCGCCGCCCGTCGCCGCCACGACGGCGCCGGTGCCGGCGGCGGCCACGGTGACGGTCGCGACAGTGGCCGCGAGGGCTTTGCCGTGCAGGAGTTTGGAGCCGTGGCGGGTCCAGCGGGCGGCGCGACGGGTGTTCTGCGCGGCTTGGGCGGCGTTGCCGGATGCGCTGCCGAGGACCTGTCCGGCGGCGGTGGAGCCGTGGACGGCGGCGTGGCCGACGGCGGCATGGCCCACTTCGCCGAAGGCTTGCGCCGCCGCCGCGCCGTGCCCGGCCGCGACGCCGCCGAAGGCTTGGGCGGCGGCGCCGTGGCCGGCGGCTTGGGCGCCCAGGTGCGCGGCGGCTTGGGTGGCCGCGTGGCCTGCTGCTTGGCCTCCGGCCTGGCCGGCTTGGACGGCGCCTTGGATGCCGGCTTGGGTGGCCGCGTGGCCGAGGCCTGCTGCTCCGGCCCCGGCCGCTCCGGTTCCGGCTGCCCCGGTTCCGGCGCCTGCTGCTCCCGCTGCCCCGGCTGCTCCTGCGGCGCCTGCCGCTCCGGCTGCTCCGGTTGCGCCTGCCGCTCCGGCGGCTCCGGCAAGGCCGATCGTCCCGGCTGCTGTCGTCCCCGCAGCCAGCGCCAGCAACGGCAGCGCGGCGATCAGCCCCGCCGCCACGTAAGCCAGATCCCTGACTCCCCGCTCCAGCCAGTCCGCGCCGTACCCGGCAACCGCCGCGGCTTCCACATCGGCCAGGAACGTGCGCACATCCCCGTACCGCTCCTGCGGGTACTTCGCCAGCCCTCGCTCCACCAGCCCGCGCACCGGCGGCGGGACCTGTCCCAGCGGCGGCGGCGCCGACTCGTGCAGCGTCCGCAGCTCCGCGAGCGTCTCCGAGCGGAACGGCCGCACCCCGGTCAGGCACTCGTAGAACACCACCGCCGCCGAGTACATGTCCGAAGCGGGCGCCGGCGGATACCCGTTCCACTGCTCGGGTGCCATGTACGCCGGCGTGCCCTCGGCCGGCGCTCCCCCCTCCCAGGCCGGCGCAGCGATGCCGAAGTCCGTGAGCTTGCTCTCGCCGTTCGCGTCCACGAGCACGTTGTCCGGCTTGTAGTCGCGGTGCACCACGCCTCGGTCGTGTGCGGCCGCCAGGCCCAGCAACGATCCGCGCAGCAGCGCCAACGCGGCTTCCGGCGATCCGTGCCCCTGACTCAGCAGGGTGCGCAGCGTCGGCCCTTCGACGGCCTCCATCACCAACGCGACACCGAGCCCGTCGGGCGCGATGAGGAGCGCGTACATCTCGACCACGTGCGGGTCCCGCACAAGCTCCATGAGCTCGGCCTCACGCCGGAAACGCTCGGCGAAGACCTGGTCGCCCACCAGCCGCGGGGCGAGGTACTTGATCGCCACGAGCCGCCCGCCGGCGTCCTCCCGCGCGAGCACCACGCGCCCGGTCGCCCCCGACCCCAGTTCCCGGATCTCGGTGTATCCGGGTGCCACCCAATCCCCAGAATCGCTCACCCCTGACACGCTGTCATGGGAGGGCAGGCTTCCACTAGTGGTGAGGGTTGCCAGACTCTCCGGCGCCCGCGGCCTCCTCCGCTTTCTCGGCCCGCCGGCGCCGGATCCACCACACGATGATCCCGATGAGCACGATCCCCGCGACGACCCCGGCCAGAATCCCGCCGACGAGATGCTCGACCCGCGAGTACGCGGCCCCTGCGAAGTAGCCCAACAGAGTGAAGCCGACGCCCCACACGATCCCGCCGAGCGCGTTGAAGAGCAGGAACTTCCGATAGGGGATGCGCGAGATCGCGGCCAGCGGCGGCATCAGGGCCCGGAAGAAGGACACGAAGCGCCCCAGGAACACCGCTTCGGCCCCGCGCCGCCGGATCAGGTCCCGGGCCTTGTCGAGCCGTACTTCGTGCCGCCGCAGCGGCCGCGTGTTCAGCAGCCGCTCCCCGAAGTGCCGTCCCACCTCGAACCCGACGCTGTCCCCGGCGATCGCGGCGAAGACCACCACCGCGACGAGTCCCCCGATGTTCACCGTCCCCCGGCTCGCCAGCACCCCGCCGATCACCGCCGCCGTCTCCCCCGGCACGACGAAGCCGACGAACAGCGCGTCCTCGGCGAACACCAACAGGCCCACGACGGCGTAGATCAGTCCGGGCGGCAGTTTGCTGAGCCAATCGAGCATCGCGCCCCTCTACCCCCGACTCGCCCGTTCCATCATCCTGGCACGGGCCCGCGTCCGCACGGCCGTGACACCCCCGACCAGGAACGCCAAGGTATAGACGAGCTGCACCAGCACCACCGCGCGCGCGACCTGCCCGCTCGGATGCACGTCGCCGTACCCGACCGTCGCCATGGTGACCCCGGTGAAGTAGAGCGCGTCCAGGCGCGTCTGAAGACCGACGAACTGCCCGTGCCGCGTCGCCATCGCCCAGTACCCGGCGGCGAAGACCAGGATCGCGGACCACGACATGAGCAGGATGCCCAAACCGGGGTGGCGGTACCGGCCGGTGGTGTCGGTGAGCGCGCGGTTGGTGGCCAGCACCATGCCGATGGCGAGCAAGGTGAGCAGCGCGGTGACGATCACCCAGGGCAGGATCGGGTGGCGGGGCCCGAGCGCGTCGAACGGGATGACGAAGTACCCGGTGGTGAGGAGGAGGGGGCCGAGAATGGAGATGGCGATCCGAACCGGGGTGGGCAGGCGGGAGAGGCCGGCTGCGTGGATCAGCTGGCGAGGCTGGCGAGGCTGGTCCGGCCCGCCGACATCCGCACCGCCCCGCCCGGCCTCCCCCCGCGCAGCGTTGTCCGAGCGCCCGGCCTCGTCGCCGTCGCGCCCGGCGCCCTCTTCCTCCCGCTCGCTCATCAGCTACGTGCTTTCCCGCCCCGGCCCCCGCCGACGCCGCCGGCCGCGCACGTCACCCGTCCAGCCGCTCCACCACCTGCTCGCAGAGCTCGTGGGTGGCCAGCGCGTCCTGCAGGTCCGGGAACTGCGTCTCGCCCCGCACCGCCGCGAGGAAGTGCTCGCATATCTGCTCGATGCCCTTCACCCGCCCCACCGGCGTCCACCCGGTCGGCCCATCGGCCAGGTCGCGGACCTCCCGCTGGTGGCCGTCGCCGATCAGCTGCAGCCGCTCGCTCTTGGCCCCCGCGCGCCGGTTCATCGCCCCGAAGCAGGTGAAGCCCGGCCCCGCCAGCGTCAGTGCGACGTGCTCCAGCATCCCGTCCTCGACGCGCCCCGACACCGCGACGTCGGACACCTCGCCCGGCGCCAGGAAGCGCAGCGTGTCCGCCACATGGATGAAGTCGTCGAACACGACGTCGCGCACCGCCCCCGGCGCATCCGCCTCGTTCTTCTGCAGGATCACCGTCTCGCGCGGGGCACGCGCCGCCGCGACATACGCCGGCGCGTGCCGCCGGTTGAAGCCCACCATCAGCGGCGTCCCCGTCCGCTCCGCATGCGCGACCAGCGCGCGCGACCCGGCGAGCGTGTCGGCCAGCGGTTTGTCGACGTACGTCGGCACTCCCGCGTCCAGCAGGCGTGTGACGACCTCGACGTGCGCCACCGTCGCCACATGCACGAAAGCAGCCTGCAGCGGCGCCTCGCCGAGCAGGGCGTCCATCTCGGTGAACCGGCACTCCGCAGGGACCCGATAGGCATCCCCGAGCGCATCAAGCTTCGCCCGATCTCGCGTCATCAGCCGCAACCGCAGATCAGCACGCGTCCCCAATACGGGCAGGTACGCATTGCGCGCGATGCCACCGAGCCCGACCACCGCGACCGCCAGAACGTCGTCGTCCATAGATCCCATCGTCGCGCACCTCGACAGAGCCCGCCGCTACGGTGTGGCCTCATGAACGACACCGTTGCGCAAACGGCACCCGACACCGCCGCATCCCGCATATCCGCGGCACTCCAAGCAGCCGTCGCCCCCACCGCCCCCTCCGACCGCACCGCCGCCTGGCACCTCGCCGAACTGCTGGCCGCCGACTGGTCCGAGCGCCCCCTCATCCCCGCCGACGGCTACACCGACACCGACCTCGAC
>Ga0105241_10004505_pt1 | contig 10307 bp, 8 predicted proteins | sample KBSC64metaG_FD_80422 | JGI IMG/M metagenome (GOLD analysis project Ga0105241, IMG submission 80422) | Corn rhizosphere microbial communities from Kellogg Biological Station, Michigan, USA - KBS C6-4 metaG | ecosystem: Host-associated > Plants > Roots > Rhizosphere > Soil | place: Michigan, USA...
AATAGAATCATTATACCATTCGTAAGGAGGTAAAAAATAGTGAGCATCTTTTTTACTAATGTTCCATTTTTTTAATTCGTTGTAAGCATGCTGTAAATCTTGTGTGAACTGCTGATGCGTCACCAAAAGACTGTCTCTTTTTATCCAATCGCAATACAACAGGTGTTTGTCAGAATGCGAGCCTAAATAATTTCCATCTTTTTTTAATTTTCTTATAATTGATTTTAGTTTCGGATTTCTATAGAAATTCCCCGTGAGAAAAAATGATCCATGAATATTTTGTTGCTCCAACGTTGTAGCGATAAAATTTCCTCCATCGGCAAATTCATCGCCGGTAAAAACCAGTGCAATTTTTTTTGATGTAGTATCACCCCGAATTATTCCGCCGTTAGAAACTATTTCGTGGTTTATCACAAAGTTTTTTTTTGCTTCCTCTTCTTTTGCCGCCATTAAATAAATTAAGGAAGCTGTTCCATCCATGGTTGGTTCATTAGTGCTATAGTCACCGGCATCATCATGATACACTACGTAATCAGATTGAAATGCTGCATAAGCATCCGCATGCAATAATTTTAATCCGCGTAAATTTTTGTAAATACTTCCATAAACCGGTCCGTCTACCAATCCGCCATCTAACGGATAATGATATAAGTATGATAAAGAAGAATGAGGATCAGTTGGCGTATCGCCATTTGCCGGCATGCCATACACCATACTGGTTCCCCAGGGGTTACAGCCGAAAAGCCAGTCATAGCAGGCTTGTTCGAGTTCTTCATATTGTCGGTCACCGCTTAATTTCCTGTACAAATAACATTGAATTGCGAATGACGTATTTAAATTATTTGAACACCATATAAAAGGAACGCCGCGGAAAAATGCATTTTGCTTCGCCTTCTTCCAGACCCTTTCTATACCTTCTTTATAATAGCCGATTAATTCACCTCTATTTTTATCATTCGAATTTTTTGCCAATTCATAATGACCAAAATTGTGGAATGGATACCATTCATAATGCTTTGCAGTATCTGCGCCCATCCAGGGCGTTACTTTTTCTTTTGAGCTGTATTGCAGCGATTCGTTATAATACTTTTTGTTGCCGGTTAATTCATAGATGGCGGCAGCCCCGAGTTCCATATCGTCTGTCCAGTTATCTTCTTCGTAATAATAAGGTTCTTTGTTTGGTGCAGTTTGGCAAACACCCGGTTTATCCAATCCTAATTGAAATGCAGATAAGGCTTTTTCTTTTAAAAGATTTGAAAATTGTTGATCAATTTTTTCATACAAATTAGCACCAAGCGCAAATGCACTGGCAAATTTCCCAGCAGTAGAAGCTACGCCGGTTGAATGATTTTTATATTTTCCTAACCCTTGTGGTTTGCCTGTTGCAAAATAAACGGGACGGCCGTTACCCGGTCCCAAACCATAATCAACAGAATCCTTATCTGGCAATCGAAATCCCTGGTGGTCGCGGTCATCGGCTAATTGATTAAACATCCAATCTTTACGTGGATGCATTTTCAGTAACCAATCTAATCCCCATGTGGCTTCATCGAGCACGTCTGCTTTTCCATTACTTCCATCCAATCCGTTTGCCAAATGTGTATCGGCGAATACATTTGGAAAATCGCGGTAAGCCGCCAATAAATGATAGGTTGCGTTGGCTGATGTTGTTACGTATTGGAGATAATCTGTGGCATCGTGCCATCCGCCCCAGACATTGATGTGCGTACTGTCGGGCATCGGGCCATACATCGTGTAACCATCATGCGTATGGCAAGAATCTTTTAAGAAAGGATTAAAACCACTGCGCTGCTGTCGCATATAACGAAGGCTAAAATCCGCAGTTCCATCATTTACGTCCGATGCAATTTTAAATACAGGCGAAACAGCGGAACCGCATTGCAGGTAATAACTTCCGGGATTTTTAAAAGATGAGAAATTCAGCCTGCACGATTGGGAAAATGGTCCATAACTTCCAAATGATTTTCCTGTTGATGCCGTGAAAACAACTTTAGAACTGCTACTGTCTATTAATTGAAAATTGCCAGGTAAAGTTGAGACCTTACTTACCCACACAGCGACTTTTATTCCGCCGGGAGTATAGCCCAATTGATTAATTCTTATCCACGAATTCTTATCTTGTTTTTGTTTGAAAGAAAATATCAGTAGTAGAGTAAACGTAAAAAGTATGAACTTTTTGATGTTTTTTATGGAGAGATGTGATTGGTTCATTTGTGATAAAAATTTTAAGAATGATTTCAGGATACGCCTGATCCAAAGCTAATGAAAGAGGAACGTGATTGGACTAAATATTTTCATTTTTTAAATTGAGAAAAATACAACTGTCGATTTTCAAACACGATAAATAAATTAAAAAGATAACTTTTTAAAATCTGTTATCTAAAAATTAAAATTTACTTTTAAAGCCCAAAAAAAATTAGGATTTGAACATAAATTCATATATCGATCATACCATACTTAAACCCACCACCACGTTGGCGGAGGTTGCAAAAATATGTGCTGAAGCAGTAGAATACCAGTTTGCAGCGGTTTGTATTCCTCCTTTGTTTGTAGCAAAAGCTGTTAGTTTGGCGAAGGATTCACATGTGAAAGTGGCTACTGTAATTGGTTTTCCTTTTGGATACAGCGCAATCGAAGCCAAGGTTGCGGAAATAATTTTGGCAATGGTTGATGGTGCTGATGAATTAGACATGGTTATAAACATCTCGGCAGTAAAAAACAATGACTGGAATTTTATTGCCAATGAAATAAATACAATTATGCCGATTGTAAAAAGTAAAAACAAAATTGTAAAGGTTATTATTGAGAGCGGCATTTTAACTGACGATGAAATTGTAAAGTGCTGCGATATTTATGGTATGGCCGGAGTTGATTATGTAAAAACATCTACCGGGTATGCTGAAAAAGGTGCAAGTGTTCATGCAGTAAAACTGATAAGAACGCATCTTGCTGACTCTGTAAAAATAAAAGCCAGTGGCGGAATTAAAACCTATTCTTTTGCAAAAGAATTGATAGATGCAGGTGCAGACCGGCTTGGATGCAGCAGCAGTGTTCAAATTGTAAAAGAAAGTATTGCAGCAACTAACAGTTAAAATCCATTTCTATTTGCAACTAAATTGTGAAAATTATATTCTGTAATATGAGTCTGCCAATATTATTTGTATCTTTTTTGATTAATGCCCATCGATAAATTTATGAAACACTTAATCATCTTATTTTTAGTTTTTTTGGTAAGTCACCAGCTAATCGCTCAATCAACAGATTCAACTGCAGCAAATAAAATTGTTGTTCAACAGGATTATCGAATGGATATATTAGCGAGGAAAGAAGCTGATATAAATACGGCTATTTTAAAAGCACAGGCAAGACTTGCAAAGGGATACAGGCTCATGATTTTAAATACTAACGATCGCGGATATGCCATGAAAGTAAGAGGAGAATTACTGCAGAAATATCCTGATCAAAAAACCTATATGTGGTTTGCAAATCCATATATAAAAATAAAATTTGGCAATTTTAAGACGCAGGACGAAGCTGAACCTTATAGAAAAGCGATAAGTAAAATGTTGAATGGGGCAACTATTTATTATGTGCCCGAAACAATTGAAGTGAAGCCTGATAAAGATTTTGATCCCGATAATATACAATGATCACGGCCATATTTCAAAATATTAAAAAGAGTTTCAATTACTGAAACTCTTTTATTTTTGAGGTTATAAAAGATGCGTGCAAATTAAAAATGTAGAATGATACAAGAAAAAATAAAAGAATTGGCTTCAAAATATGCAAATGAATTTATTGATGTCCGCCATCACTTGCATGCCAACCCCGAATTGAGTTTCAACGAATTTAAAACTTCAGAATTTGTACAGGCAAAACTAAAAAGTTGGAACATTGATTATCAAATATTGGCTACTACAGGCGTTGTTGGAGTCATCAAAGGAAAAAACCCGGAAGAAAAAGTTATTGCACTTCGTGCGGATATGGATGCACTTCCAATTAATGAATTAAACGAAGTCGAATATAAATCCAAAAATATTGGAGTAATGCATGCCTGTGGCCACGATGTGCATACAACCTGCCTTTTAGGTGCAGCAAAAATTTTAAATGAATTAAAAGATGAATGGAGCGGTATGGTGAAATTAATTTTTCAACCTGGTGAGGAAAAGAATCCGGGCGGTGCCAGCATCTTAATAAAAGAAGGCGTGTTGGAAAATCCTTCTCCTGAAGCAATTTTTGCAATGCATGTTAATCCTTCATTGCCTGTGGGGAAATTAAGTTTTCGTAGCGGCATGGTCATGGCAAGTGCAGATGAAATTTATATAACAATACGGGGGAAGGGGGGCCATGCAGCAGCTCCACATTTAACAGCCGATACTATTCTCGTTGCATCGCAGCTGGTTGTAAATCTGCAAGAGGTCGTAAGCAGGATGAACAATCCGTTTAATCCATCTGTACTATCTATCACATCTATACAGGGAGGAAATGCCACCAATGTTATTCCTTCTGAAGTGAGGCTTATCGGAACATTCAGGGCTATGAACGAGGAATGGAGATTTAAGGCTCATGACCTGATAAAAAAAATATGCAAAAATACTGCTGAAATGGGCGGGGCTGAAATGGATGTTCATATTGATGTTGGTTATCCCTTTGTAATAAATAATGAGAAACTAACAAATATGGCTAAACGCAAAGCAATGACGTTTGCCGGAAACGAAAATGTAGAGGAGACTGAAATGCGAATGGGTGCGGAAGATTTTGCCTTTTATTCTCACAGGATACCTGCTTGTTTTTTCCGGGTTGGCGTTGGTAATATTGAAAAGAAAATAACGTCTGGTGTTCATACACCCACCTTCAATATTGATGAAGCCGCTATTGAAAATGGCATTGGTATTATGGCGTTTCTGGCGGCATCAGCTTCAATCACTTAAATTAACTACATTAAGTATCTTTACTTTTCTAAAAAGAAGCAGTGAACGGATAATCGTTGCACTTTAATATTCAGTATGCAAAAACAACTTCGTAAACAGGAAGCACTTGATTATCATTCAAAGGGAAGGCCAGGTAAAATAGAAGTGATTCCTACAAAAGCTACCAAAACACAACGAGATCTTTCACTGGCATATTCACCCGGAGTAGCCATACCGTGTTTGGAAATAAAAGATAATCCCGACAGTGTGTATCAATATACCGCAAAAGGAAATTTAGTTGGCGTAATAAGTAATGGAACAGCCGTTTTAGGACTGGGTGACATAGGCCCTGAGGCCGGCAAACCGGTTATGGAAGGTAAGGGGGTTTTATTTAAAATATTTGCCGATATTGATGTATTTGATATAGAGATCAACGAAAAAGATCCTAAGAAATTTGTTGAAATCGTTGCTGCATTAGAGCCGACTTTTGGCGGTATTAATTTGGAAGATATCAAGGCTCCTGAATGCTTTTACATTGAGAAAGAGCTAAAAGAAAGATTGAAGATTCCGGTGATGCACGATGATCAGCATGGAACAGCTATTATAAGTGCGGCGGCATTATTAAATGCTTTGGAAATTCAGCATAAAAAAATAGATAAGGTAAAATTTGTTGTAAATGGCGCCGGTGCAGCAGCAATGGCATGTGTGCAACTTTACGAAGCATTGGGTGCAAAGGCTTCCAATTTTTTAATGTTCGACAGGAAAGGAATTATTCATTCGGGCCGGCCGGAACTGGAAGAGGCCAAGATTAAATTTGCACAAACGAGCGATGCCAATATCACTCTCGCTGGTGCCATGAAAGATGCCGATGTATTTATTGGTCTTAGTGTGGGAAATGTAATAACTCCCGAGATGATAAAAAGCATGGCTAGAAATCCGATCGTTTTTGCTATGGCCAATCCTGATCCGGAAATTACTTATGATAAAGCTATTGCTGTTAGAAAAGATCTTATTATGGCTACCGGTCGAAGTGATTTCCCTAACCAGGTAAACAATGTTCTTGGGTTTCCCTATATTTTTCGTGGGGCCTTAGACGTTAGAGCCACCCAGATTAATGAGGCAATGAAACTTGCGGCTGTAAAAGCGTTAGCAGATTTAGCGAAATCCGTCGTTCCTGATATTGTCATACTTGCTTATAACGAAAAAAGTATTGTTTTTGGGCCGACTTATATTATTCCCAAACCTGTTGACAACCGGTTACTTTCAACCGTGGCTCCTGCCGTGGCTAAAGCGGCCATGGATAGTGGTGTTGCACGGTTACCAATAACCGACTGGGACGATTATACGAATAAGCTCAACGAAAGATTGGGTATAGATAACCAACTGCTAAGAGTTATCGGCGCCAAGGCACGAAAGAACCCTAAAAGGGTGGTATTTGCGGAAGCTGAAAATCAAAAAATATTAAAGACCGCTCAAATGGTACTAGATGATGGTTTCGCATACCCGATACTGTTAGGCGATCCAAAGAATATAGCAAAAATTGCGTTGGAAAATGGTATTGACTTGGAAGGCATTCCGGTAATTGATCCTAAAAGTGATGAAGCAGAAGCTAAAAGAACAGAATATGGAGAACTATTCTTTAAGAAGCGGCAGAGAAAGGGATCGAATTATTATGAGTCAAAGAAGATAATGAGAGACCGGTTATACTTTGGATGTATGATGGTAGAGACAGGTGAGGCAGATGCAATGATATCGGGGCTTTCAAAAAACTATCCCGATACAATCCGGCCGGCGTTACAAATAATAGGGATGGAAGAAGGCTCCAAAAAGGTGGCCGGCATGTATATCATTATGACAAAAAAGGGGCCGATATTCCTGGCAGACACGACTGTCAATTTTAATCCTACAGCAGAAGAACTTGCAGATATAACAATGTTGGTAGCCAAAGAAGTCAGGAATTTTGGGATTACGCCCGTTATTGCAATGCTCAGCTATTCTAATTTTGGAAGCAGTGATTCCCCTGAAGCAAAATTAGTAGCGCAGGCAAGAGAAATTGTTAAACAAGGAGACCCGTCTCTTACTGTGGACGGAGAAGTGCAGGCAAACGTGGCATTCAATAAAGAAGTAATAAAAGATAATTATCCGTTTAGCGAACTGGTAAATAAAGATGTAAATGTGCTGATATTTCCAAATCTCGCTGCCGGTAATGTGGCTTACAATCTGTTGCAGGAAGTAGGTGGCTTCGATGCTATTGGACCTGTGCTGTTAGGGTTGAGTAAGCCCGTACATATACTTCAGTTGGGAAGCCAGGTTCGCAGTATATTTAATATGGTTCTCATTGCCGTAGTAGATGCACAAATGAAATGCGAAAATAAAAACGATGAGAAAGATCTGCCATCGAGGAGGTGGAGAAAATTAAAAAAAGTAACACCGGAAGCTTAGAAAATTTTTTTTCAGAACTTTTACTACATTCATTTAAAAATCTTTAAAAAATAAGATGACATTATTTTCCACAATTGGAGGCTATCTTTTAATGATGAAAGGAATGTTCACCAAGCCCGAAAATTTTAAAATGTACTGGAAAGAACTCATGCACCAGTCAGTTGAAATTGGTATGGGTTCGTTGGGAATAGTGGCTATTATTTCGGTTTTTATGGGTGCAGTAAGTGCGGTTCAAACTTCCTACCAACTTACCAGTCCGATCCTTCCGAAAGAAACCATTGCTTATATAGTACGGGACACGGTAATTCTTGAATTTGCCCCAACGCTTGTGTGTATTGTGCTTGCTGGAGTTATAGGCAGTAAAATTGCCGGAGAGTTGGGAAACATGCGGGTAAGCGAGCAAATAGATGCGCTTGAAATAATGGGTATAAATTCCAAATCTTATCTTATAATGCCAAAAATACTAGCAGCACTTATAACCATTCCTTTACTGGTGATACTTGCTATGGTTTTAGGAATTTACGGAGGCAGATTGGCGGGAAGCCTGGGAGGCATTCTTTCTACCGATATTTATGACCGGGGCCTCACACAGCAATTTGTTGCAAAAAATGTTTGGTTCGGGCTTGCTAAAGCATACACTTTTGCGTTTATCATAAGCAGTGTGTCTTCCTATTACGGTTACCATGTAAAAGGTGGCTCTTTGGAAATTGGCAGAGCCAGTACAACAGCGGTTATTACCAGTTGCATCCTTATATTATTTGCGGATTATGTACTTGCTTTTTTCTTATTGTAAAAAGAAGAGTGATTGAAAAAGAATACCTGATAAGAGCTTTACGATAACTATCGGGTATGCTAATAGTTAGAGTTTAACATCGCGTCATTTGTGCGATTAATAAATAATTGTTTTTTGCTGCTATTATGATAGAAATAAAAAATGTAAGTAAAAGCTTCGGAGATAAGGAAATTCTCACAGACATAAGTGCCATAATGGAAACGGGTAAAACCAACCTGATTATCGGAACCAGTGGAAGTGGTAAAACTGTTTTGCAAAAATGCATGGTAGGCTTGTTTGAAGTTGACAAAGGTGAAATTATTTTTGATGGAAGAAGCCTAACTAATATGCAGGAAGAGGAAAGGAAAGAACTGCGGCAGCAGATAGGAATGCTCTTCCAGGGTGCGGCACTTTTCGATAGCATGACCGTACAGCAAAATGTAAAATTCCCCCTGGATATGTTTACCAATTGGAGCCACTCAAAAAAAATAGAAAGGGTGAATGATGTACTTGACAGAGTGAACCTGAAAGACACGAACGAAAAATTTCCTGCAGAAATAAGTGGTGGTATGAAAAAGAGGGTAGGGATTGCCAGGGCGATTGTACTAAAACCAAAATACCTGTTTTGCGATGAGCCTAATTCCGGCCTTGATCCGCAAACCTCGATGGTTATTGATAAATTGATTCATGAGATAACCAAAGAAAATAACATGACCACTGTTATTAATACTCACGACATGAATAGTGTGATGGAGATTGGAGAAAATATTCTTTATCTCTACCAGGGAAGAAAAGAATGGGAAGGAACCAAGAAAGAAATAATTTATAGCAAACACGAGAAACTAAATGAATTCATATTTGCATCTGAATTTTTGCGTGATGCGAAAGATATGAGAATGCTCGAAGAAAAAGGTATTATTGACAATGACAGAAATATGGATGAAATTCTTCGGGATGGTGGTGCAAATCTTTTAATGGATGAAACTGACAAGGACGATAATGGTAAATAATTTCAATTGTTGATTCCAAAAATTTGCGAAATTGAAATGGTAAATACATGGACAAAACTTACTTAACGACCTGGAATTTTCCTGATTCGACCACATCCCCCTGTGCATCGCGAAGCTGGAAAATATAAACGCCCCGGTAGTATTCAGTTAGTGAAACTGTAATTTTTTGATCGGCCGGTTTTAACTCTGTCATTTTCTTCCCGATAAAATTGTAAATAAGAAGCGTATAGGATTTATTGTAATCTTTTTTAAATTCAAAGTTTATGAAACTCGAAGCGGGGTTAGGATAGAACTTGACAGTCTTAACTGCCTCATCGCTGATAAACGTTGATTTAACCTGCGCAGCGCTGCTGAAATTAAAACCCGCAATAAAAAGAAATATGTAGAAAATTCTTTTCAATAGTTTTTTGATATTTGGCTTAAAGTTACAACTTTTATGACAGGATCAAAATACCCCCCTTCCAGTCAAAGTAAACTAATAAGATATGATTAATTATCTACTAAACGTAAGATGGGCGCTATAAATTGTAAAGCCTTAAAATAATAAGATTAGTGCCGCAGACAGCCATTGAAAATCAATTAGTTAATACTCTTAAGCAATCTGTAATCGCCTGAAAATTTGGCTGTTTCCCCTGCATTTTCAAGAACTTCAGCATACCGGTTGGTACCTTCTCCGTCAATCACAAATGCACTCCTTTTGCTTACGCCTTTCATTTCCATGGAAAAGGTTTCGTAAATGCATCCGTACATTTCGGAAACTAACTTATTAAAATCGCTTATTAACTGGAAATTAAGATTTTGATCTTCTTTAAACTTTGCTAATGTTTGGGGAGAATCTACTGATATGCCAATTACATCCGCATTTGCGTTATTATAAATACTAATAGTATCTCTCACATCGCATAATTCTTTGGTACAAACGCCGGTAAGGGCCAGCGGGAAAAATAATAAGACAATATTTTCTCCCGATAATCTACCAATGATACCTTTTCATTTTCCGAGCTATATAGGCTAAACTCCGGTGCAATCGGACCTACTTCGATTTTCATAATGCATAAATTAATCTGTAAAAATAAATACGTAGTGAGCTATACCTTTTTAGCAAAAGAATCCATAAGGACCAATGAAGTATGCTACCACACTTCGTATGAA
>Ga0105241_10004509_pt1 | contig 10305 bp, 7 predicted proteins | sample KBSC64metaG_FD_80422 | JGI IMG/M metagenome (GOLD analysis project Ga0105241, IMG submission 80422) | Corn rhizosphere microbial communities from Kellogg Biological Station, Michigan, USA - KBS C6-4 metaG | ecosystem: Host-associated > Plants > Roots > Rhizosphere > Soil | place: Michigan, USA...
AGGGCGCGTGCGGCGGACCAGCCGGCGCGGGCCGGCCGGAGCCGTCGCCGGTCGGCGCCGCCCCGATCGGGGCGGCGTCCGGCACCCCGGCCGCCGTCCGCAGCAGCTTCGCCGCGGCGGCGGTCTGCGCGGCGAGCGCCGCGGGCAGCGGCGCGTACCCCGGCGGGAGGTCGCCCGGATCGAGGCCCTGGACCTGGCCGGCCCCGGCGATGTAGTCGAGCAGGTCGGCGTAGTGCGCGCCGTCCGTCTTCGTCAGCTTGCTCGGCACGGTCGCGGCGTACGTGAGCGTGGTCAACGGATAGGCGCCGAGGTCGATCGCGTTCGGGTTCGCCACCAGCATCTTGGGCGCCACCGCGCTCGGCTGGGCCGCCGCGGCTCCCTTGAGCAGGGCGTCCGTCGTGGGCGCGACGCAGTGTGCGTCGAGCTCCGCCATCGGCTGCTGAGTCGGCGGCTGCAACGGATCGGGCACTCCGGCCTTGTCGTCGCAGAGCCTCGCCGTCGGCAGGCCGTACCGGGCGGCAGTCGGCGCGTCGGCGAGCACCAGGATGGCGACCTGGCCGTCCGGCTGCGGCGGCGTCGGGCCCCAGGAGCCTATGTCCGCGCTGTTCGGGCTCCAGGTGACGCGCAGGCCCAGGCTTCCCTTGGTGGCGTTGAGAACCCCGTCGTGCATGGTCACCGGGTACGGATGCAGCGCCAGCCCGCACAGGGCGACCTGCTGGTTGTGGGTCCCGGCGTGCGAAGGGTCCTGAAACACCGTGGGCCGGCAGTAGGGGTCCGTCGTCGGGAAGTCCTCGATCGGGAACTGCGTCCTGAGGTAGTTCGGGTTGATGACCATGCCGGTGTAGCCCGGCTGTCCGTACTTCCCGACGTTGTCCGGGATCCCGCTGAGGAACTCCGCTGCCGACGGATCGTTCTTGAGCCAGGTCCACAGCTCGGTGTAGGCATCGGCGTTCCCGAACGGCACCACCACCGACGGGATCCCGCCTGGGAAACTCAGACCCTTGAACGCCGGGTTCAGCGCGAGGAACTCAGGATCCTGGGTCAGGTCCCGGGGGTTCTGCTGCGGCAGGTCCGACGCCGCACCCTGAGGAGTGCCGACGGAGGAGTCGACGCCCCACCGGTACGACTGCGTGAGCAGCTTCGCGACGAGCCGAGCGTCGAGATTCAGCCGGGTGAGCTGGACGCCGTTCTGCGCCGCCGGCGGGTTCGGGGGCTGCCCCGGCGGTGGCACGGTCGCCTGACTCTGGATGTAGAACGAGATCGTCAGCCCGGAGATCGCGGCCGGTGCGTACAGCATCGTCGGCAGCTGGGTTCCCTGCGCCGGGGAGACCGGTTTGGAGACGAACTGGAAGCCGGGGCTCAGCGAGGCGAGCTGCAGGCGCGCGGCGTCCCCGCCGATCTGCGAGAAACTGAACGGGGCCTTGGGATTCTTCGCGCACAGCCCCGGCTCCCAGCTCTTGATCGCCTCGGCCAGCATCTCGTCGCCGCCGATCTGCACCTCGTTGGCGCCGATCGCGCACGCCGAGGCCGCGGGCTGAAAGGTCAGCCGGAAGACGATCCGGTTGGCCCAGTTCGTCGGCGACAGCGGCGAGGTCTGCAGGACGATGTTGGTGCCGTCGACGTTGGTCTTGCCGTCGGCCTCCAGGGTGCTGCGCGGCACCACGACCAGCCAGCACGGCTCGATCCGGGTGCCGCCCGGCGCGGCCGGATCGGCGACCGGCTGCCCGCAGCCCAGCGCCGGGGACTCGCGGACGGTGTCCAGCTGGAAGTACACGTGGCCGGTGCCGTTGGCGTACGTCCGGGCGTAGGGGATCTCGTTCGTGTTGGAGCTGTCGAAGGACGTGGAGATCTGCGAGGGGTCCCGGACCGGAGCGGGCGGTACGTAGGGCGAGGTCGGCGCGGTCGTCGGGGCCGGAACGAAGTCCTCGTACTCCTGGTTCGGGTCCTTGGCCACGGCCGGGGGCAGCAGCGGATCCGGCAGCTGCGGGTTGTTCAGCCGCCGCGTGGCCGGCCCGCCCAGCGTCGTCCCGCCGAACTCGCACTGCGTGGCGTCCGGGCCCGCCGGATCGTCGCCCCAGCACTGCATGATCTGGAGGTAGTCGGCGCCGAAGTTCGTGTTGTTGTTCGCCGGGAGCGTCGTCGGCGCGCCGGTCCAGCTGATGCCGACGGCCTCGTTGATCAGGTTCCGCGTCTTGTCCACCGTGACCGCCGTGCCGGCGAAGGCGCCGGTGCCGTTCTCGGTGGCCGGCGAGCTCACATCCTGCGTGCCGGTCTGCTGCGGCATGGCGACCGCGTGCTGCGCCGGGCCGGCGATCAGGCCGGACACCGCCACGCAGACGGCGAAGGCCCCGGCGACGGCGCGGGAGATCGTCAGGACCCTCATGATCGGCGCCCCTTCCGCAGCCGGGACACCAGAGGCGGGCCGAGCACCGTCGACAGGAGCAGAGCCGCGGCGAGCACCGCGAGGTAGGCACCGACCGAGTCGCCCAGCGAGTCGCCGACGGAGACCGGGATCGCGGCGGCGTCGGCGCCGTCGAGCGAGACGAGGGAACTCGGTGTGGTCGGCACCGTGATCACGTTGTTGGTGGAGCTGGGATGCGCCGACGGGCCCTTGCCGGGGCCGCTCGCGGCGACACCGCCGGCCGCACCCCCGGAGGTGCCACCCCCGCCGGTACCGCCGCCGTTGTCACCGGAGCCGCCGGAGCCGCCGCCCGACGAACCGCCGCCGGAGCCGCCTCCCGAACCCCCGCCGCCCGGAATCGGGGTCACGCCGTCGGCCGCGCACTGCGTGGCGCCGGCCTTGTCGCAGGACGCCGGGTTCGGAGCGGTCGCGACCAGGGTGTTGACCCCGCTCGGGGAGAACGTCGGGTTGTTGCACGAGGAGATGACGATGTTCTGCACGACCGCGCCCGGGATCTTCCTGATCTGGTTGAAGCCGGCCTGCACCAGGTTGATCGGCAGCGGTGAATAGCCCAGCGGCGCCATCGTGCTCTGGCCCTGGCACAGCAGGTAGTAGTCGAAGGCGCTCAACGTCACGCCCTTGGCGGTGTTGAACGGCGGCGCCGTGGACAGCGGGATGATCATGTAGCTGTAGCTGGACAGCGGGTAGGTGCGCGGGTCGGAGTACCCGTAGACCTGGGACAGGTCCTCGGTGAGGTACTTCGTGGGATCCGAGGCGTTCTGGTTGATCTGGGCCTTGGTCAGGGACACCGCGACGTTCGAGGCGGTCGGCAGGGTGTAGTAGCCGTCCGCGTTCAGCATCTTCGCGACCGGGAAGCCGGACTGGAGCGCGTAGGAGTACTCGGTGTACGTGATCGCCCCTTCCGACGTCGGCTGCGCGACGTAACCGGCGACCCCGGAGTCCAGCGACTGCGAGATGAAGGCCGAGCCGGCCGGCGCCGGCGGGAAGAACGAGGTCGAGCCGCAGTGCGGGGACACCACTCGGCCCGCCGCGGAGCAGAACGAGTCCCACAATGACGGGTACTCGGCGGCCATCCATCCGGTCAGCTGCGCGGTCGTGCCGGAGCCGTCGGTGCGCACGACCGGAATGATCTGCCGGGCCGGCAGTGTCAGGCCCGGGTTGGTCTTGGCGATCGCCGGATCGTTCCAGGTCGTGATGGCGCCGGTGAAGATCTTCGCGATCGTCTGGCCGTCCAGGCGCAGGTTCGTCACGCGGTGGCCGCCGATGTCCAGGTGGTACATGAACGCAGTGCCGCCGGCCACCACCGGCATGTACGCGAACGGCTTGTCCGGCAGGACGTCCAGGGTGCCGTTGTCGACCGAGCCGTAGGGGATGTCGGAGATCGCGAAGTCGACCGTCGCGGGGTTCGCCTTGAACTGGTTGCGGCCGTCGGAGGAGCCGGATCCGGTGTAGCTGACCTGCATCCCGTACTGCGCGACGTCGCTGGTCCACTGGTTGACGGCGTTCTCGGCCCAGGTGGATCCGGCGCCGGCGGTCGGCGCGTACTGCGTCGCCACGGCAGCCTGCGGGGCCGCGAGCTGCGAGCCGAGCAGGCCGAGGGCGGCGGCGAGGAGCAGCAGCCGGCCGCGCGGCGATCGACGGCGCCGCTGGGGTGGGCGGGTCATGACGAGGGCTCCATCGGTTCGGATCGGTCGGCCTGGCGCTGCGCGAAACGCTCTTGGACCCGCCTGGAAGCAGCGGCGCGGCGTCTGCGCTGCCGTCGGGTCAGCTGGCCCGCGCCCTTGCCCCCGACCGCCCGCGCCGCGACGAACAGCACGAGCACCAGCAGCATCAACAGCGCCGCCGCGCCGTACCCGCGCGTGACGTAGTTCGGCTGGCCGGACGTGACGAGCTTGAACGTGGCCAGCGGCAGCGAGGTCTGCGGGCCCTTGCGCGGGTCGTAGTTCGTGTACTGCGTGTAGCCCGCGGTCAGCAGCACCGGCGACGTCTCGCCGATGCCGCGGGCCGCCCCCAGGATGACCGCCGTGGCCAGTCCCGACCGCGCCGTCGGGAGGGTGACCCGCAGCGCGGTCCGCCAGCGGCTGGCCCCCAGGGCGTACGAGGCCTCCTTCAGATGGCCGGGCACCAGCCGGAGCACGACGTCGGAGGCACGGATGATGATCGGCAGCGTCATGACGCTCAGCGCGAGCCCCGCGGCCAGTCCCGACTTGGGGAGGCCGAACTCCAGGATCAGCAGGGCGAAGACGAACAGGCCCGCGACGATCGAGGGCAGCGCCGTGGCCGCCGCGGCGACGGTCCGCACCAGGTTCGCCAGCCGGCCCGGGGACTCGTTCATGAACACCGCGCAGGCGATGCCCAGCGGGACCGTGATGATCAGGGTGATGGTGATCTGCTCGGCGGTGCCGACCACGGCGTGGCGCACACCGCCGATCGAGATCGGCTGGACCGGGCCGGCGACCCGCAGGTCCTGCGTGTAGAAGTTCAGGTGCGTCAGCGACTTCATCCCGCCCCAGATCGGGAAGCCGACGATCAGCACCAGGACGCAGGCGACGAGGATCGCGATCGAGTGCGTGACGACCGCCATCAGGCGGTCGCGCAGGATCGGGCCGCTCTCGTCCGTCCAGACCAGGACGGCGTAGCAGAGGAGGAAGGTGGGATAGCACAGGACGACGAAGCCCAGCGGTCCGGAGAACGGCGCGAACCAGGTGCTGATCAGGACGGTCAGGCTGACCGCCGCTGCGGCGGCGCCGAGCAGCGCGAACAGGGAGTCCGGCTTCACGCGGTGGACGCGGCGCCGTCGTTCCGGCGCGGCTTCGAAGTCCGACGGCGGCTCCGGCGGGACGGTGGTCGTCTCAGGGTCCTGCGCTTGGATGAGCTCGGTCCGGGTATCGGCCCGGGTATAGGGGCAGTTGTCGGCCTGGGTGTCAGCTCCGCTGGTGGCCTTCGTGGTGGCCTCGGTGGTCGCCATGTCAGCCGCTGTCCCTTCCGGAGCGGCTGCGCGCGATGATCGCCGACGCGGCCAGGTTGATGACCAGGGTGACCAGGAACAGCACGAGACCGGCGGCCATCAGTGCGGAGAGCTCGAACGGCGTCGCCGTCCCGTAGTGCGCGGCGATCAGCGCCGCCACCGAGCTGGCCCCGGCCTCCAGGATGTGCGGCTGGATCCGGAACACCAGCGAGATGATCATGTACACCGCGATCGTCTCGCCGAGCGCGCGCCCCAGGCCCAGCATCGCGCCGCCGATCACGCCGCCCCGGCCGAACGGCAGCACGACCGTGCGGATCATGCCCCACCGGGTGGCGCCCAGCGCGTAGGCGCCTTCGCGCTCCCCCAGCGGCGCCTGCGAGAACGACTCGCGCATCATGGAGCTGACGATCGGCGTGATCATCAGCCCGACCACCGTGCCGGCGATGAACGTCGAGGCGGTGTAGACGGTCAGCGGCGCGAGCGGGTCGTGCACCCGGGCGCCGGTGACGCGGAAGGCGGGGATCCAGCCCAGGTATGTGGCCAACCAGTGCGCGACCCCGACGGCCCGGTGCTCCAGGAACAGGAAGCCCCACAGGCCGTAGACGACGCTCGGCACCGCGGCCATCAGGTCGATGAGGCTGGTGAACAGCGGCTTGAACCGCGGCGGCGCGTACTCCGAGATGTAGAGCGCCACGCCGAACGCCAGCGGCACGGCGATCACGATCGCGACGAGGCCGATGAGGACCGTGCCGGTCAGGATCCCGGCCACGCCGAACTTCGACACGCCGCCGGCCCCGTTCCCGGGGGACCAGGCCGCTGTCGTGAGGAACCCGGTGCCGGCCACGTGCAGCGCCTGCGAGGCCCGGGTGCCGAGGAACCCGCCGATGACGGCGATGATCGTCAGGACCGCCAGACCGCTGCCGGTCAGCACTGCGAGGAACACCCGGTCCCCGCCGCGCGCCTTGAGGCGGACGGCGCGGGCCGGTTCCGGGCCGGTCTCCGGCAGCACCTCGACGACGTGCGTGAGGGCCACCGGGTCGAGCTGTTCGGTCATGCCAAGCACACCCGGCCGGCCGCGCCCCGCGCGGGCGTGGGTAACTCGGCGAGCGGAACGGAGTCCAGAAAGTGCGCGAGGTTGTACAGGTTCTCGCGCCCCCGCAGGTAGGTCCGCGCCGACCGCGCGACGACGACGTCGTCTATCTCCAGCCGCCACGTCCGCCCGCCGGTGTCGGGGGCGACACCGAGCACCGGCAGCGCGTCGGCGATCCGCGAGCGGAGGAAGAGAATGGCGGCGTAGCCGGTCTCGAAGTCCACGAAGCCCTCGGGAGCCCGCCCCAGGACTCGGTTGTTGCCTCCGACCAGGCGCCAGGCCGGCAGCGCCGCCGAAGCCGGACCGGCCAGCGCGGCCTGCGGGAACGCGACGTGAAAGCGAGTATGTGCCATGAGCCCGATACCTCCCCCACAACCGACAAGGTCCGGACGACGGAGACGAGCAGCCCCTCCGAGCGTCCGCGAACACTAGTTCCGTGCAGGCCGAAGGTCCCAGCCCACTGCGTCATGGCGGCGTCCGAGGTGTTAACGCCGGACATGGGCGGGCCGAACCGCAGGTCATCGCAGGCCTCTGACCTTGGATGATTCACCGCTCCCCCACTGTGACGGAGAGTGGCGATCAAGGTTTCGGGCTCACCCGCTTTATCGACGGCTTTGCGGTCGCGCGGCGGTTGGGAGGGCCGCGCGGCTTCGTGCGGGCGGCGCCGTTGACACGACGCTTGGTACAACACAATGCTTGGCACAAAACGTGTTTCGGCCCGCGTGTCGAAGGTGGGGACGATGAGTTCCAGGCTCGGGGATTCTTTGGACGCCATGGGGGTGGCGGCGGTCATCGCTGTATTGGTACTCGCGGCTACGTGGCGGAAGTTCGGGCGCGTTCAGGGACGCGCCCGCGCGGCGGCACGCTTCGCCGACGTGCTCGGGCTGGCCGCACTGCCTCCGGAGGCGGCCGAGCGTTTCGGGCGGCGTCTGTACCAGCGTGCGATGGTGCAAGTCGCTTTCGGCGGTATGGGGTACTCGGTCTGGACGGCCTGGTACTCCTACAACACGTTCTTCAAGCCCGAGTCGCAGGTACGACCATCCTCGCTGCCCCCACAGATTTATGTCGTGCCTGTGTGGGCCTTCATCGGTCTGGTCTCTGTGGTCGGGCATCTGTACGACCTGATGCGCAGCTCGCGGGAGACCGGCGATCGGGTGGCGCGCATCGTCGATCCGCCACTGTCGGACGCCGTTCCGCCGGTGTTGACGTGGCTGCTTCGCGTGACGGGAGCCTTTCCGGCGGTGGCGGCGTGCGTCTGGTTCTTCGTACCGGTCGCCGCTCAGCACGGGCCGCGCGCTGTGCATCCGCATCCGGTGTTGTTCGCGGTGTCCGCGGTCTCGGGGCCGCTGTGTGTGGCCGTGACGGAGACCGCCCAGCGTCGGATTCTCAGCAGCCGTCAACATGCTGCGACGCCGCGGGAGTTGGCATTCGATGACGCGCTGCGGGTTCAGACCGCGCTGTCGGTGATGTTCGTCCCCTGGCTGTTGTGCACCGGGTTCGCGACGGCGACCGTCATGTCGTTGGGCCGGACGGACAGCTGGTCCGGAGCGCTTCCCGTCTACACGGCGATGAGCATCATGCTTCTGCCGCTGCTGTGTCTGCCCGTAGCGGTCGGATCGAAGTGGGCCCGCCGGTACTACATCAGGCGGTTCGCGGCCTATTCGGGAGCGGCCGCATGCTGATCCGCGTCGACGCCGACTCGGCGGTCCCGCCGTACGAGCAGGTCCGATCCCAGCTCGCCGCGATGGCCCGCTCCGGCACGCTGCCGGTCGGGACCCGCCTGCCCACGGTCCGCAAGCTCGCCGAGGATCTGGGCCTGGCCGCCAACACGGTCGCCCGCGCGTACAAGGAGCTCGAGGCCGACTCGGTCGTCGAGACCCGCGGCCGCCACGGGACCTTCATCGCCGCCACCACCGACGCCCACCACGAAGCCGCCGAAGCCGCCGCCGAGTACGTGCAGCGCGTCCGGCGGCTGGGCATGACCGACGACGAGGCGTTGCGGCTGGTGAGCGCTGCACTGGGGCGGAAGGGCGGCTAGCCCGGCTCGAGCCGGGCCGCCCCCTGCCTCAGAGAACCGCCTTGTCGGCGCTCCCAGGAAAATCAGTGCTCAGCGCGACATCCCTACCGGCATCGAACTCGGCGCGCAGCATGTCGAGCTTCGCCCCGATCCGCCGCTGGGCGTCGCTGCCCAGCACCACCCAGTGCCGGGGCTGCGCTGCCGTCGCCTCCGTGTAGATGACCTCTGCGGCCTTCACCGGATCGCCGGGGAACATCTCCGGCGTCAGGTTCCCCATCATCGCGCGGAAGGCGCCGGCGGTGGCCGCGTAGTCGTCGATCGGGGCGCCCGACACCTTGGTCCGGTTCTCGATTCCCGTGCGGAACGACCCCGGCTGGATCACCATCGCGTGCAGGCCCAGCGGCTCGATCTCCTGCCACAGGGCCTCGGTGAAGCCCTCCAGGGCGAACTTGCTCGCCGAGTAGTAGCCGTTCGCCGGGAGGCTGGCCAGGCCGTCCATCGACGAGACGTTGACGATGACGCCCGTCCCGCGCCGGCGCATTCCGGGGAGCACGGCCCGGGTCAGCTCGACGGCCCCGAAGAAGTTGACCTCGAACAGCCGCCGATAGTCGACCTCCTCCTGCTCCTCCAGCGCCCCGACGAAGTCGATCGCGGCGTTGTTCACCAGCACGTCGATGCCGCCGAAGCGCTCCTCCGCCAGCCGGACGCCGGCCAGCCGGAGCCCGGGGTCGGTGACGTCGAGACGCGCCGCCAGCGCCGTCTCCGGATACCGTGCGGCCAGTTCGGCGGTCGCGGCGGTCGAGCTGGCGACCACCACCGCCTGATCGCCCCGCGCCAGGACGTGTTCGGCCAGCGCCTTGCCCAGCCCGCTGGAAGCGCCGGTGATCAGCCAAGTCTTGCGGTCCATGAAAGTGTCTCCTTCGCGTGGTCGGTCGAGTCGGCGAGAGCCGACGAGGAAGGGCGGCCGGTCACTCCCCGGCCGGGAAGTCGGCGGCGGCGCTGGCGTCGGCCCACTTCCGCGTCTCCTCCGCGCGCGCCTCACCGGCGGCCAGAGCAGTCGTCACGGCCTGCGCGCCCAGCAGCAGCCGACGCGGCGGGTCATCGCTCCCGACCACGTCGATGATCACTTGAGCTCCGCGAGCCGGGTCACCGGGCTGAACACCGTCGTTCTCGGCGCGGTACCGGTTCATCGCACCGACCGTCTCGTCGTAGTCGGGCCCGACCTCGTGCAGTTCCATCGAGGAGCCCTGCCAATCGGTCCGGAACGCACCGGGCTCGACGATGATCACCTTCACACCGAACGGAGCCACCTCGCTCGCCAGAACCTCCGAGAAACCCTCCACCGCGAACTTCGCACTCTGATAGGCACCCATACCCGGCGTCCCACCCACCCGGCCACCCACCGACGAGAACTGCACAAACACCCCCGAACGCTGCCCCCGCAACACCGGCAACGCAGCCCGCGTCACATTCACCACCCCGAAAAAGTTCGCCTCGAACTGGTCCCGGAAATCCGCCTCCGCCATCTCCTCAATCGGACCGCTGTTGGCATAGCCGGCGTTGTTCACCACCACGTCGAGATGACCGAAGGCATCCACCGCAGCAGCCACCGCGGCCCGGGCAGCATCGGCGTCAGTCACATCCAAAGCAGCCGTCCGCACCAGCGCGCCAAACCGCCCCACCAAATCCGCCAACTGCTCCGGACGCCGAGCCGTCGCCACCACCTGCTCCCCGCCCTCCAACACCGCCTCAGCCAGACGCCGACCGAACCCCCGCGACGCGCCGGTGATCAACCATGTGCGAGACAT
>Ga0105241_10004515_pt1 | contig 10295 bp, 9 predicted proteins | sample KBSC64metaG_FD_80422 | JGI IMG/M metagenome (GOLD analysis project Ga0105241, IMG submission 80422) | Corn rhizosphere microbial communities from Kellogg Biological Station, Michigan, USA - KBS C6-4 metaG | ecosystem: Host-associated > Plants > Roots > Rhizosphere > Soil | place: Michigan, USA...
ACCCATACCCAGAGCGAATGCGGGGCAGGATTGTCTTCATCACCCAATCCTTGCGAGGCGATGTACCAGTACGCCGCCACCGCGAGTGCGACCCCGACCAGCGCGGCCCACGGCAGCCACACCAAGCGCCAGCGCCGGTTCCGCCAGCCGATCGCGGCGATCAGCACGAGAGCCGCCACGACCTGCGCCGTTATCGGAATCCAACCGTGCATCAACGAAAGGTGGTGGCGCAACGGCTCGGGTAACGTCACGGCAACAATCGTGGACGCGTTTCCTTGGGGCTGCCTGTGAGCGATCTGCTAACGCGGTTTGGCTAATGGGAACGGCAGAGTTTCGCGGATGCTGCGCCCGGTGATCAGCATGACGACCCGGTCCACGCCCATGCCGAGTCCACCTGTCGGCGGCATTGCGTACTCCATCGCCTGCAGGAAGTCCTCGTCGAGTTCCATCGCCTCGGGATCGCCGCCCGTGGCAAGCAGCGACTGCTCCTGCAGCCGCCTGCGCTGCTCGACGGGATCCGTCAGCTCGCTGTAGGCGGTGCCCAACTCGACGCCCCACGCCACCAGGTCCCAGCGTTCGGCCACCCCGGGAATGCTGCGGTGGGGTCGAGTCAGCGGCGACACCGACGTCGGGAAGTCCTTGTAGAAGGTGGGCTCTTTCGTGCGCTCCTCGACGAGCCGCTCGTACAGTTCGAGCACCACCGCGCCGGCGTCCCAGTGGGTCAGGTAGGGGATGCCCGCGGCGTCACAAAGCCTGCGCAGCGCAGCCAGATCAGTGTCGGGGCCGATCTGTTCGCCCAGCGCCTCGGACACCGCGCCGTGCACGCTCTTCACCGTCCACTCACCGGAGATGTCGATGGGTTCGAGAACACCGCCATCGCGGGGACGCAGGAACACGTGCGCACCGTTGGCGGCCTGTGCGGCGTTCTGGATCAGCTCGCGGCACCCGTCGATCCACACGTTGTAGTCGGCATGCGCCTGGTAGGCCTCCAGCAGTGTGAATTCCGGGTTGTGACTGAAGTCGACGCCCTCGTTGCGGAATGCGCGCCCGAGCTCGAAGACCCGCTCGACACCGCCGACGCAGAGCCGCTTGAGGTACAACTCGGGCGCGATGCGAAGGTACAGGTCGAGGTCGTAGGCGTTGATATGAGTGAGGAACGGCCTGGCGTTGGCGCCGCCGTGGATCTGCTGCAGGATCGGTGTCTCGACCTCCAAAAACCCCTTGCCGACCAGGGTTTCGCGGATCGAGTGCAGCACACCGCTACGCGCGCGGATCAGGTCGCGGGCCTCGGTGTTGATCGCCAGGTCGACGTAGCGGGCCCGCACGCGCGCTTCCTGGTCGGTGAGCCCCTTCCACTTGTCCGGCAGCGGACGCAGGCACTTGCCGATCAACCGCCACGCGTGCACCAGCAGCGACTGGGTGCCCGACTTGCTGCGACCCATCGAACCGCTGACCTCGATCAGGTCACCGAGGTCGATGGCATGGGTGAAGTCCGCTGTCGTGCCCTTTTCCAGCAGCGAATTGCCAAGCAGCAGTTGGACTTCGCCGGACCAGTCGCGCAGGTCGGCGAACAGCACGCCGCCGTAGTCGCGGATCCGCAAGATCCGACCGGCCACAGTCACGTCGGTGTCGTCGCTTGCGTCGACGGCCTGTGCCACGGTATGGCTTGGCGGCTCGCCGACGGGATAGGCATCGAGACCATCGGCTTGCAGCGACTTGAGCTTGGCCATCCGCACGCGCACCTGCTCAGGTAGCCGTGCTGCATCGGCTTCTGGCAGATCGGCCTGAAGTCCGCTGAGGTCGGGCGCGCTGCCGTCGGGGTGCAACAAGCCCGTGGCGACCAGGTTCTCCGGAGCCGAGATGTGATGTCCGGTGTGCGGCTGCGGGTGCCGCCGCGAGAACGGCAGCACCAGAAAGCCCTCGGCGATCACCGATGCCACGCCGACCCGGGGCACCAGCCTGGCGTCCTCGTAGCACGCATACCGCGGCACCCACTCGGGTTGATACTTCATGTTCGAGCGATAGAGCGTTTCCAGCTGCCACCAACGGGAGAAGAACACCAACAGGCCCCGCCACAGCCGGGCGACCGGGCCCGCGCCAAGCTGTGCGCCCTGCTCGAACGCCGTCCGGAACATCGCGAAGTTCAGCGAGATCCGGGTCACCCCAATGCCTTCGGACTGCATGCACAGCTCGCTGACCATCAATTCGATTGTGCCGTTGGGGGATTGAGGGGAGCGGCGCATGAGGTCCAGTGACACCCCGTTGTTGCCCCACGGGACCAGCGACAGCATCGCAACCACTTGGTCATTTCCCGCGGCGCTCTGCACCGCTTCGACCAACAGGCAGTCGCCGTCGGCGGGGTCGCCGACGCGACCGAGGGCCATCGAGAAGCCGCGCTCGGTCTCGGTGTCCCGCCAGGCATCGGCCCGCTCAACCACCCGGGCCATCTCGTCGCTGCTGAGGTCGCGGTGGCGTCGGATCCGAACGGTTGCGCCAGCGCGCCGCGCCCGCGTCACCGCCTGCCGGACCGCGCGCATATCGGGACCGGAGAGCCGGAAGTTGTCCGGATGCAGGATCGCCTCGTCGCCCAGTTGCAGCGCGTTGAGGCCGGCCTGGCGGAAGGCCTCGGCGCCCGTCAGGCTGGCACCCATCACCCCGGGCGCCCAACCGTACGTTTGGCACAGCGCCAGCCATGCGTGAATGGCCTGCTGCCACGCCTTCGGGTCGCCGACGGGGTCGCCACTGGCCAGGCAGACACCGACTTCGACCCGGTAGGTGATCGCGGCCCGGCCGTTGGGCGCGAACACGACCGCCTTGTCGCGGCGGGTCGCGAAGTAGCCAAGCGAATCGTTCTTGCCGAACAGCTCGAGCAGGCCGCGGATCGCGGATTCGTCCTCGCCCGTGAGCGCGTTCTCGGCACGCTGCGACTGAAACAGCACGATCGCGGCGACCATCAGTGCGACCGCGCCGAAGAGGCCGAGCAGCGCATTGACGAAGACATGTGGGTGGCCGCTGAATGAATCGGGGTCGGCGCCCGCGAACGCACTGACCCGGTTGAGCGCGTACAAGAACCGGTCCTCGCGGGCCAGGCTTCCCGGGAACACCTCCAAAAGGACCCAGCCGACGAGCGTGCCGATGGCCATGCCGGTGACCAGCGTGGCTGCCGCCTTGACCAGCGCTCCGCGCCGGACCTTCGCCCAGAACTCCTTACGGGCCAGCAGCAGGAACAGGATCGAAGAGATGTGGAAGGCGAGGCCGATCACCTCGCCGATGTCGTCCATCACCGACTTCGGGCTGGTGACGAGGCCGCCGACATTCCACGCGATCGACGCGAGCATGTAGCCGATCAGGATCCACCACGCGATGCGCTTGCGGGCCGCGAGCGCTGCCGCCAGCAAGACCAACACGAAGGCCCAGGCGAAGCTGGTGTCGGGGAAGTTGAAGATGTAGTCGTTGACGAACTCGCGAGGCTCCCTGATGACCCACCGGATGCCCGGCGAGATGCTCGCGACGAGGGACAGGGTGGCGATGATGCCGACTGTCCAGCCGGCCGCCGCGGGCACCCACGAGTATCGGGACGCCCGACGCGTCAACGTGGCGGTCATAGGCCGCGAGGATATTCGCTAATGCTCAGAAAAGGTTGTGACTACGCCCAGCTACCAGACAGGGCCGGTGTACTTCTCGCCCGGACCCTGGCCAGGTTCGTCCGGTGCGGCACTGGATTCGCGGAACGCCAGCTGCAAAGTCTTCAACCCGTCGCGCACCGGCCCGGCGTGCGGTCCCAGATACTCGGCGGACGCCGTGACCAACCCGGCCAGCGCTGTGATCAGCCGGCGTGCTTCGTCGAGGTCGCGGGTTGGGCTGTCGTCCGGATCCTCCGCCGACAGGCCGAGCTTCTCGGCCGCCGCGCTCATCAACATGACCGCCGAGCGGGTGATCACCTCGACCGCCGGAATCTCGGAAAGCTCACGGATGTTAGTTGGATCGGTCATGCCTGCTAGACTGGCACGCGCGACCGTCCCGGCGTACGCCAGGGACAGCAAGTGGAGTCCCACTCCCACCGCTGACCATATCGGTTCAGCGGTCCGGTCACAGGCATCCGATGCCTGTCCTGGTCGGCTTTGGGCCCTGCTTTGAGCAGGGCCTTTCTGTTCAATTGAGCAGAGCGCTGATGGTGTGGGATTCCTAGAGGACAACGTAGGAGGCCCCATCAGCACTGAGACCCGTGTCAACGAGCGCATTCGAGTCCCTGAAGTTCGTCTCATCGGACCAGGTGGCGAGCAGGTAGGCATTGTGCGCATCGAAGACGCCCTCCGCGTCGCCGCGGATGCCGATCTCGACCTTGTCGAAGTAGCCCCGGACGCCAAACCGCCGGTTTGCAAGATCATGGACTACGGCAAGTTCAAGTACGAGACGGCTCAGAAGGCACGCGAGTCTCGCAAGAATCAGCAGCAGACCGTCGTCAAGGAACAGAAGCTGCGGCCGAAGATCGACCCTCACGACTACGAGACCAAGAAGGGTCACGTTGTCCGCTTCCTGCAAGCGGGGTCGAAGGTCAAGGTCACCATCATGTTCCGCGGACGTGAGCAGTCGCGGCCCGAGCTGGGCTACCGGCTGCTGCAGCGGCTGGGCGCCGACGTCGCCGACTATGGCTTCGTCGAGACGTCGGCCAAACAGGACGGCCGCAACATGACGATGGTGCTGGCTCCGCACCGCGGCGCAAAGACTCGCGCCAAGGCGGCGCAGCAGGCCGAGGCTCCCAGAGAGCAGGCCGCACCCGAAGAACCAGACGTATCGCAGAACTGAGATAAGAGAACTGAGGACAAATGCCCAAGGCGAAGACCCACAGCGGCGCTTCCAAGCGGTTCCGGCTGACCGGAACCGGAAAAGTCGTGCGCCAGAAGGCCAATCGTCGGCACCTGCTCGAGCACAAGCCGACGAAGCGCACCCGGCGGCTCGACGGTCGCACCGAGGTCGCGGCCAACGACCGCAAGCGCATCAAGAAGCTGCTGAACGGCTGAGCTCGAGCCCGTACCAAGACCCGAGTGAGATAGGAAGACTTTCATGGCACGCGTGAAGCGCGCAGTAAACGCGCAGAAGAAGCGCCGCACAGTACTCAAGGCATCGAAGGGCTATCGCGGTCAGCGGTCGCGCCTGTATCGCAAAGCCAAAGAGCAGCAGCTGCATTCGTTGACTTATGCCTACCGTGACCGGCGTGCCCGTAAGGGCGAGTTCCGCAAGCTGTGGATCTCCCGGATCAACGCCGCAGCCCGCGCCAACGACATCACGTACAACAGGCTCATCCAGGGGCTCAAGGCCGCAGGCGTCGAGGTCGATCGCAAGAACCTCGCCGAGATCGCGGTCAGCGACCCGGCCGCCTTCACCGCCCTGGTCGAGGTAGCCAAGGCTGCGCTGCCCACGGATGTGAACGCTCCGTCGGGCGAGGCTGCCTGACGCTCACCGAGCGCTCCGCCCGGGTGGCGGCGGCGGTCAAACTGCACCGTCAGGTGGTTAGGCGCCGGGAAGCGCGCTTTCTCGCCGAGGGACCGAACCTCGTCGAGGCAGCGTTGCGGCGTGGTCTCGTGTCGGAGGTGTTCGCTACCGAAAACGCCTCGGCGCGATTCGGTGGGATGCTGGCTGGCGTGCCGGTCCAACTGGTGACCGAGCGGGCGGCAAAAGCGTTGTCGGACACCGTGACTCCGGTGGGACTGGTGGCGGTGTGTGCGGTGCCGGACGTGGCACTGGACGATGTCGTTGCGGACCGGCCACGGCTCGTGGCCGTGGCGGTGGAGATCTCTGAGCCCGGCAACGCCGGGACGCTGATCCGCATCGCCGACGCGATGGGCGCCGACGCCGTGGTGCTGGCCGGGCACAGCGTCGACCCCTACAACGGCAAGTGTCTGCGGGCGTCGGCGGGCAGCATCTTCTCCATCCCGGTGGTGTCCGACCCCGACGCCGCAGCCGTCGTCGGCGCGCTGAGCGACGCCGGCGTACAAGTGCTGGCGACCACCGTCGACGGTGAGGTCAGCCTCGACGAGGCCGACCTGTCAGGGCCGACCGCGTGGCTGTTCGGTCCGGAGGCGCACGGCCTGCCGGCTGAACTCGCGGACACGGCGACGCACCGGGTGCGGATCCCGATGCCGGGCAGCGCCGAGAGTCTCAACGTCGCGTCCGCCGCCTCGATCTGCCTGTACCAGAGCGCACAAGCGCACCGCGTGTAACGCGCCATGGCGAGAAAACGGGCCGAATCGCGCCACTGCGTTACATGCGGTGACTAGGCGCCGCTCAACAACCCCTTGGCGACGTGGGTGATCTGCACCTCGTTGCTTCCGGCGTAGATCATCAGCGATTTGGCGTCGCGGGCCAGCTGCTCCACGCGGTACTCGGTCATGTAGCCATTGCCCCCAAACAGCTGCACCGCATCCATCGCGACGTCGGTGGCAGCCTGCGAGCAGTACCACTTGATCGCCGACGCCTCGGGTAGCGAGATCGGCTTGCCCTTTTGTGCCGACTCGATGACGCGAAACAGGATGTTGCGCACGTTCATTCGGGCGACTTCCATGTTGGCCAGCTTGAGCTGGATCAGCTGGAAATGCCCGATCTCCTGGCCCCACAGCTGGCGGCTCTTCGCATAGTCGACGCAGAGCCGCAGACATTCCTCGATGACGCCAAGCGCCATCGCCGCTACGCCGATCCGTTCGGCGGAGAAGTTGGACCGCGCGCTGGCGCGCCCGTCGCCTGCCGAGCTGCCTTCGGTTTCGCCCAGCAGCCGGTCGCGGCCCAGCCGGACGTTGTTGAAGAACAGCTCACCGGTGCGCGAGCTGTGAATCCCCATCTTGCGGAATGGCTTTGACTGGACGAAGCCCTCCATGCCACGGTCCAGCACGAAGGTCAGTACCCTGCGGTCGCGCTTGTCGACGCCGGGTTCGTCGAGTTTCGCGTAAACCACGATCACGTCGGCATCGGGACCGTTGGTGATGAATGTCTTCTGGCCGTTGAGGATGTAGTCGTCACCATCGCGTACGACGTAGGACTTCATGCCGCCGAACGCATCCGACCCGGCGTCGGGTTCGGTGATCGCCCACGCGCCGATCTTGTCGTAGGTGACGAGATCCGGCAGCCAGCGCTCCTGTTGGGCCGGCGTGCCGCGGCCCATGATCGTGGGCACCGTCAGCCCGAGGCTGACGCCCATACCGGTGACGATGCCCATCGACACCCGGCACAGCTCGCTGACCACGACGAAGCCCATGCTGCCGGAGCCCGCGCCGAACATCCCGCCCGAGGACGGCTTTTCGGACGACTCGCCTCCCTCGCGCAGGCGGGCGAGCCGATTGTTGAGCGAGTCGCGGGCCATCTCGGCGATACCGAACGTCGCGAACAGCTTGCGGATGACGGGGTAGGGCGCCATCTCGCCGCTTTCCAGCTCGTCGACGTGAGGGCGAATCTCTTTATCCACGAACTCGCGCACGGCGTCGCGCACAGCGAGATCGACGTCAGACCATTCCAGCATGCGTTCAGGCTGCCTTACCGCGTCCGCGCCCCGGACGCAGCCCAGCCAACGAGAACGTGGTGTGCACCAGCGACCCTGCGCGGTCGAGCAGTGTTTTGCGCGGCGGCACATAGTGCATCGACAGGCCATGGCGGTCGCGGGGCGGCGCCATGAACGCGGGTGCCTCGACCAGCGGCGCATCGGCGGGTAGGCGCCCCTCCGCGCGGCGGTACGCGGCCAGCGCGCGCGGGTGCAGCCGGATCTCGTCAGGCACCGCGACGAACGCCAGCTCAACGAGCTTGCCGAACAGCCGCAGCAGCACCTCGTCGCCCGGCGTCCACCGCATGCCCGCTTTTTCCCGCACCGCCTCGTCGAACAGTCCGGCCGCGATCCACCGCTGCGCTCCGACCATCGGCTTGAACAGCTGGTCCCACACCGCCGTCGGTATCAACACGAACCACGGTTTGGGGATGCGGATCGTGAAGATGTCCAGCGTGGCCTTGTTGATCTCGAGCTCTTCGCTGCACTTGCGTTCCCAGTACTCCTGGAATTCGTCCCAGCTGCCGGGTACCGGCCGCATGCTCATGCCGTACATCCGGTACCACTGCACGTGCTCGTCGAACAGCTGGCGCTTCTCGGCCTGGGTCAGCCCGCCGCAGAAGTACTCGGCGGTCTTGACGATCAACATGAAGAACGTGGCGTGGGCCCAGTAGAACGTCTCCGGATGCAACGCGTGATAGCGACGGCCTCCGGCGTCGACGCCCTTGATCGTCTTGTGGTAGCTCTTGATTTGCTCACCGGTCTGCGGGGCGCGCTCGCCGTCGTAGACGACGCCCATGATCGGGTACACCGAGCGCGCGACGCGCTGAAGAGGCTCGCGCAGCAGGATGGAGTGGTCCTCGACGCCCGCACCGAGTTCGGGATACATGTTCTGGATCGCACCGATCCAGACGCCGAGCATGCCCGTGCGCAGATCGCCGAAGTACTTCCACGTCAGCGAGTCGGGGCCAAGAGAGGTGCCCGTGTTTGCGGTCGTCGTTGAGCGCACGCTTCAACGATAATGTTGACAACGCACGTTGTCTACGATTGGCGGCGCAAGTGTTATCCGTGCTCCATCGCCGCGCCACACGCTTGTGACCAGCCCGTTTACCGGCGATGAAGAGCGGCACCTACGCTTACGCCTGTGAATGTCGAGTCGTTCGACGAACGATCCGGCGGTATCGGGGAAATCGACGGGGTGCCGGATAGCCCGGCTCCGCCGCAACGGTCATCCGGACCGATGACGTGGCTGAAGGACACCAATCACAGCCCGGCTGTCATTGCCTTCCTTCGCCGCGCGCGTCGCGCGCTACCGGGTGATCCCGAGTTCGGTGATCCGTTGTCGGCGGATGGAGTTGGGGGCCCACGCGCCGCCGCCAGGGCCGCCGATCGGTTGCTGGAGCGCGAGGCGGTGACACGCGAAGTGAGCCTGGGTGCACTCCAGGTGTGGCAGGCGCTGACCGAGCGGGTGTCAGGTAAGCCCGCGAATCGTGAGGTGACGCTCGTTTTCACCGACCTGGTCGGTTTCTCGACGTGGTCGCTGAGCGTCGGGGACGAGGCGACGCTGCGGTTGTTGCGCCGGGTTTCCCAGGTCGTCGAGCCACCACTGCTGGAGGCGGGTGGTCACATCGTCAAGCGGATGGGCGACGGCATCATGGCCGTGTTTCCGGAACCCGTCACCGCTGTGCGCGCCGCCATAGCCGCCCGTGACGCGGTGAAAGCCGTTGAGGTGGACGGCTATACACCGCGGATGCGGGTGGGCATTCACACCGGCCGCCCGCAGCGGATCGGTTCGGACTGGCTGGGGGTGGACGTGAACATCGCGGCGCGTGTGATGGAACGCGCAACCAGGGGCGAACTGGTGGTATCGGCACCCACGCTGGAGCGAATTCCCGACGACTTCGAATCTCTGGGTGTGACAGCGAAACGGCTTCGCAGGCAGGTCTTTACGGCCAAGCAGGGCGGCGTGCCCGCCGACCTCACCATGTATCGACTGAAAACTCGCAGGCAGTTGCCAGGCAGCAAGAACGATGACGGCGAAACACTGGACGCATAGTAGTTTGGAAATGTTGTTCAGATTGCTCGCCCGGCTGGTGCGGGTCCGCGTCACCGTGGCCTATGCGGTGATCGTGACCTCCGTCACCATCGTTTTGTATGCTCTCGGCCCGCAGGTGCAGGACCGGGTGATCCGCCACGTCAGCACCAATCTGCACAACCTCAGGCATGGCCACTTCGGCACGCTGGTGGGCAGTGCGTTCGTCGTTGACGCCGGGCCCATCTATGTGTGGTTGCCCGGGCTGGTCTGCCTGCTTGCAATCGCGGAGTTGACCTATCGCAGCGGCCTGCTGCTCGTAGCGTTCGCGACCGGACACATCGGTGCCACCCTGCTGGTCGCCGCCGGCCTGACCACCGCGGTGGAGCTGGGCTGGCTGCCGATATCGGTCAGCCGCGCGACCGACGTCGGCATGAGCTACGGGGCCGCAGCGGTGCTGGGCTCGCTGACCGCGGCGATACCGGCGCGCTGGCGGCCCGCATGGATCGGATGGTTCATCGCGGTCGGGATGGCGGTGGTGGCGGTTGGCCGTGATTTCACCGACGTCGGACATGCGGTGGCACTGGCGCTGGGCATGTTGATCGCGACGCGGTTCCGTCGGCCTGAGCGCTGGACATCGGCGCGGTTCGTGATGCTCGCAGGCGCGGCGGGATTCGGCTACCTGGTGCTGGCCAGCACCGACATGCTGGTCGCGACGGCCGCCGGGCTTGCCGG
>Ga0105241_10004516_pt1 | contig 10292 bp, 6 predicted proteins | sample KBSC64metaG_FD_80422 | JGI IMG/M metagenome (GOLD analysis project Ga0105241, IMG submission 80422) | Corn rhizosphere microbial communities from Kellogg Biological Station, Michigan, USA - KBS C6-4 metaG | ecosystem: Host-associated > Plants > Roots > Rhizosphere > Soil | place: Michigan, USA...
AGCGACCGCTTCGAGAGGGTCCGTCTGATGATTCTCGACACGGCCCCCGATGGCCGCAACGACTACTCTGCCACCGCGCTGCGCCGTGCCGCTGGCGATGGCGACACGCCCTACGAGCTCCGCGAAGAAGAGACGCTCCCTCCTTGGGTGGATGGGGTTCGTGGGACATGCTGGATGGTCCTCCCGAAGCTCCACAAAAAGCACTGGCTCGAGACTGCGGCCGCACTGCGCGGGCGCTGGGTCCGAGCCGAGGCGACCGTCCGGAGGTACAACTACTTGACCCCGGAAGGGGTGCAGCGCTGCGGCGTGTCGCTGGACCTGGCCTCGATGGACGAGGTGCCGGCCACGTAAACAACCAACCCAATCGCACAAAGTGTGCGTGCGGCTTTTTTCGGATTGGAAATCACCGCAGCACCATATTGAGCGCCATGATGGATCCGTACGACCCCAAGTTGGTACCCAAGCCATTCGGCCTGAACAACACCGGAGCACTCTGCTACTTCAACAGTTTCCTGCAGATACTCGCGGGCTGTACTTCCTTCACGCGGCAGGTTCTGAAAAATAGGGAACTGATGGACTGCACGATCACCGGCCGCGCCGTCTATCAGTTCTGCGACGCTTATGCGGTGGTCAGCAGCGATGGCGCCGTTGTAGCACGCCAAGTTCCTGTCGAAGGCATCGAGATGATGTCCTCGAAAGTATTCGAAGCATTATTTGCTGATATTAGGACGCGTCGCCCCCGGTTCGAACTAAGTACGGGGCAGGATGACGTGCGGATGCTTGTCGATATGTTTGTTGACATGCTCGAGGTTACGGCCGAGGGAAAGGACTCTCGGACATCCGCAACCGAAAACGCGGTGACGCAGCTCTTCCTGCATAAATACAACTTAACGACCCGTTGCAGGAGCTGCAAACGCGCACATAACCCACCCCCCGAGGGGAAGATGGCGGTCTTTGTGATGACGCCGCAGCGCAGACGTGCACCGCCCACAAATCCCGCGGAATTTGCAGGCTGGGTGCGTCGCGCCGCGTTATGGAACGAGGATTACCGCTGCGAAGGCTGCTTGCAAAAAAGTACGTGCGTGACGGAGTACAACCTGGCGATAGTCCCTGAGATACTCATATGCACTTTCAATCTTAAGACGGATGAGTGGATGCACACACATTCAGTGACCGGCGAAAAAATAATCGGCAAGGCAAGTGGTGAAAGGGTGGCGAACTACTTTCCAGAGCGTCTGGAGTTTCCAGCCATAGGTGGCGGAACTATTGGCTTCCGGCTGATTGGTCAGGCAGAGCACTCGGGTGGCAACAACAGCGGCCACTACTGGGCGCGCGGGCTGCGGGACGGGGGAGTCTGCCGGCTCAATGACTACAGCGTTTCGGCAGACAGCTTTGGTCCGTCGGCCGAGACCTATCTCATCGCTTACCACTATGACGGCTACGTGCCGCCGATTAGCCGTTGAAGCGGAACTTGTGGTTGCCGGCGAAGATGTCTGGGCCAAGCTCGGTGACCTGCGTGGGGTTGTACACAGGAACGGCCTGCGGGCGCTGCAGTCCAACGAAGTTGGTTGACGCTTCGAGCGCCTCGTCAAGATTGTCGACGTTGCGGAGCGCCCCGCTCCAGGGGCCCATCTCCTCTACCCATTTTCGGTGGTTCTCGCGCATCCGAGGATCGACGATGAGGTCGGTAGTGTAGCGGGTGTAGTCCAGGCCGCCAACGTCGCCAGCGATCACTGGGTCGGCGCTCTGGTTCGCCGCGGAGGGGTCGGTCGCGAACTTCTCAACGTTGGCGTCCGCCGCGTACCAGGCCTCGCGCTCGGCGTCGGCGATGCGGTCGGGGTCCACTCCGGACTGCGCGAGGCCGCGCTGGGACATGTTGCTGTTGGGCCAGCGGCGGACGGGGGCCTTCTGGCTGCGAGCTGCCAGCGACGTCCAGGGGGCGTCGTACGGGGGGTAGCTCGCCCAGGCGCCGTAAGGGTCGTCGCGGGTGCGGGTGCTGACATTGGACATGTTCCCGCCGCTTCCGCCAACGCTGGACGGAGTATTAGGAGGGACGAAAGTGGTCGTGGTTACGTGGTTGGCCTTCCAGTACTGATAGATGACCACCACTACAAGGACAGCGATAACCGCGAGAGCGATGGCGTTGCCCGACATTGTGCTGCGCGATCGAGCAGGTATGGTAGCCGTGAATGTTTGGCGCGGGAGAAAACTTCGCGGGTGGGCGCACTTGGTGGCCGACTCGAATCTGCCGGGCTAGCGGCGGTGCGATCTCCTCTGATTACGGACAGGAGGCGCCCGCAACGCAACGCCCGCGGCCGAGCATCCTATCCCAACAAGGCACCTCGCCAGATTGGCAGGGGTTCTTGCAGAGACCGGGCCCGTAATTGGGGGTGGAGACCGATCCATCGGCATTACATACCTTCTGAGCCTTAATAGTGTCGCCCTCGGGGTCGAGCCAGACGTCGGCGCAGGCGCCTGTTATTCGGCACGTCACCTGCTCGCCCTTCTTGTTCCCATAGTATGCAATGATTACTATGAGGATGGCCACGGAGAGTCCTATGGCAATCAGAGCCTTGTTGCTTGCCATCGCGGTGCAGCGTATCTTGGCGCGGAGGTTTTCGCGGGTATATATCGCGACGCCATGCAGGCTGCGCCAATCCCGCCCAGCTACGCCTCGTCGTCAAGCTCGGCCTCGTCAAGCGCCGCCCAGAGCTACGCCTCATCGTCAAGCTCGGCCTCGTCAAGCGCCGCCCAGAGCTACGCCTCATCGTCAAGCTCGGCCTCGTCAAGCGCCGCCGAGAGCAACGTGCCATCTAGCGCCGCCCAGAGCAACACACCATTTGCCGCGGCGCCGAGCTCGGCTGTCAGCACTGCTTATGTTGTGCCTGTCCGGCCGGCAGTTCCCGCAACAGCAGTCCCAGGAGCCGTGCCCCAATCTAACGCCTCTAAGGCGGCATCAATGTACCTGTCGGCTTCCAGCTCGGTGCGCTGGGGAATAGGAATTGTAGTCGTAATTATAATAATCTACATCGTGGCGTCCGTCCGGTCCGTCGCGAACGGCCCCGTAGGTCAGGCGGTAGGCAACATTCTGGGAACAGCGGGCGGCGTTCTCGCGGCAATTGCGGGACTGCCCCCATGGCTGCTGATCGGCCTCGGCATTACCTACTTGCTCAGCCCGGCCATCTTGAAGATGGGCGGCGCAGCGACGCGCCAGCTCTCGACGGCAGTGAAGGAAGGAAATGCGAAGGTTGAATCTCTGCGAGGCACCCAGTCGCAAGACTACCTTGATGCATATGCCCGCGCCCTGGCGACAGAATCTGTCGTCCGGATTCGCACTGTCGCGGCGCAGGACAAGGACGAGAAGTCTGATGAATACGAGCGTCTGCAGGCAGCAAAAGATGCGCGCGGAAGAGCAATCGCGGACGCTGTCAGTAAAGGGGCCGAAGCTGAAGCCGGTGACGCGGAAGGCGCCCGAGATGCGAAAAAGTACGTCTACCCTGATGATGAGTAGACTAGAAGCACTTGGCCTTCCCAATGAGACTGCTGCCCGCACCGATGATGAAGCCGATGATTGCTCCGGGGATCGTGCCAATACCCCCTTCTGGAGCGCCGAGCATCGCCCCAACGCCTGCGGCCCCGATTCCTGCCTGGATGCCGTCGCTAAGGAACGATGATGGCGAGCAGGCGTCGCCGGTGTCGAGGGGCGGCGCGATGTCTTCTGCGAACATGTAGTTCCACTCGCCAAGGACGCTGGTAGACGCGCTGGTGAAACGCTGGCGGACATACTCTTCATAGCCGTGCATCCACAGCGTGCGGAGACTGAGGTCGCCTTCGTTAATGTGCGGCCCGCAGCCCGTAGCGGCGCCGCCTCCGATCTCGTAGCGATAGCCGCACACTAGATCCGAGTTGTACGGGATATTGCCGTAGCCATCACCGGGCCCGAGAGGGTTGACAATGCTGGGATCTTTATTTTCCCATTTGTTCTGGTCTTTGACGAGCTCGTCCAGTTTGGTAATGGGGTCGATGTCTGGATAGAGGAACGGTCCGGGGCCGTAGATCATGTACGCGGAGTTGATCTGTTCCTGCTGAGCGAGCCGCAGGATGAACTCTGCCATTTCTTGCGTGATGGGCCGCGACATCAGCCTCCCAAGCCATGGGCGCTCGTATGTAAGGACTATCCGCATTGGCCCTATACTCGGTATCACACTGGGGTTCGATGCCTCGATGGTGCTGTACCACGAGAACAGCTTGTCGTACTTCGACCTGAGCTGGGAATACTCGAACGCGAAGTAGAGTATGAGCAGGAGGATGAGCACTATGATGACGCCGGTGTTCATCGCGCCTCGGTATGACTCGCCGGACAAAAGATGGCGTCCGCTTATGCGGGGCCCTTCCGAGGCATTCGAATAGTGACGAGCCCACTGTTTGCGAGAGTGTTGCTCAGTTTCTTCAGCTGCTCATAAAGCACGACTTCTTGACGCCGGACAATCTGAATTGCGACCGCCTCAAACCATGCGCTGAGAGTATCGCGTAGCGGCTGGCGATCTTTTTCTGTGATACCGTGCAATGCCGGCTCTTCAGCGGGCGGCGAGTTCGCGACATCGAGCTCAGGCGCTCCAATTTCGGGATGTTCCGCGTGCTCGATCGCTCGGCGCTCTGTCGTGAGCCGCACCAGGTTCGCCTCGTAGCGGTTCGCCATGTCAGACAGGATCGGCACCATTTGTGTGAGCCGTTTTCTGATGGCGGCTTCCATCTGCCCGAGGTGGCTAGCGATCGCCGGGTCCGTGTTCGGCCGCTTCTTGAGCAGGCGAACCAGTGTGGTCGCCGACGTGATGCCGTCGTCGCGGATGTCCAGCCCGTCCGCGTTCATCCCGTAGGCCTCGATGATGCCGCGATGCCAGCCAGCTTCGTACTTTGCGATGATCGAGTCCGCGAAGCTGCCGGCCATGGCCCACATTCCGTCGACGGCGGCCGACGATGTGTCCCCGAGAGGGCGCGCGTCGTCAGCCTCGTCGGGCTCTTCGTCCTCGGCCGCGTCGTCCTGGTCGCCGCACCACAGAGTGAGGAGTTCGTAGCTGAGCCACTCTCCGTGCAGCACTTCTGCAGCCATGGTGCCGACGATATCCACGAGCATGGCGTGCGCCGTAACCGCGGCCGCTTTGTAGGCTCGCCTGTAGGCATAGCCTCGCCGCAGCATCATCGGCGCGTCCGTATTGCTGAGGCTCTTGATGAAGGTTGTAAGGTATTTCTTCGCATTCTTCTGGGTGGCTTCATCCAGTTTCTTTTCTGTGTAGGACGTAGGGATCGGAGGGAGGAAGCGGGGGTCGCTGTTGATAAACCGCGCGCAGAGGCCAACCACGTAGCTGATCATGTAGAACGCTACGTCAACCTCAAGCCCTAGCGCGCGCGCCGCGGTGGCGAACATCATGCGGTCCCCCTTCTTCGGCGCGGCCTTGCAGCCCCGCAGACTGAACGTTGTTCCGGTCTTCACGATGACGTAGCTGAAGCGCTCCCCTGATTCCGGCATCTCGTACAGAATCGGGTTTGGTGGCTCCCCGCGCGCGATACGACGGTCGTTTTCTGCGGTCTCGGCGGCATGCCGGACTGTCATCCGTGCGATGCACCGGTGCACTGGAATGTTCTTCTTGAGCGGCTTCCATGCGTCCGTCTTGATGAAGTCTTCGAATTTCCACTCTTTGGTCGTGACAGCGGCGCGCAGCACGTTTTCGACAGTGCTCATGAGGTCGAGCTTGTTGGTGAGGGACATGCACTGCCACATAATGTCGTAGCCGATGACGCGGGCGAGCTCCGGCTGGCCCTGCTTCACGACGTCAATCCCTCTGATGAAGAGCTTCTTCGGGCGAAAGTTAACCTCGTTGAGATGAGGGATCCCGAAGTACTTCTTCTTGCCGGTGAATACAACCGGATACAGGACCTCCTCGTATGCCATCTTGAGGTACGGGCAGCCATTATCCGCTTTGAGGAAAGCATTCACCTCGTCGCGGATCTGGTTAAGGGCGCGCATCGTGATGCGGACCATGGCCTCCCACCATTCTTCGCGGGTGATCCGGCCTGCGATGTAGTCTGCGTCGCATTCCTCGAAACACTTGTTCGGTGGAATTAGATACAAGGAGTCTGTGTCTCCGTATTTGATTCTATAGCCGCGCGATCGGACGAAGTCAGCCACCATCTGAATATTCCTTCTGCCAGCTTCAGTCACCCCGCCAGCGAGAGGTAGCAGGAAGAACGGCGACAACGAGTTGCCGGACTCACCGTAGAAGCTGTTCATGAACACCTTGAGAGCGTTTTGTTTCGAGTTTGCGCACGTATAGTTGAAACAGGCTTGTTCGTAGGTCGCCACGACCTCGAGATCAAGCTCCGCAAACGCAGAGCGGTTCCCGTTGCTGCACTCATCCATGAAACCTTTTAGCATATCATCATGAATGTTGGTGTTTTTCGAGGCAGCATCAATGAGTAGCTTGTGAAAACCCTCCACCTGTTCGGCTGCGTTCTTGCGGAGGCGCTTGAGCTCGGCAAGCTCTTCACTGAGCGTAGCTCCTGGCGAGATCTTGGGCGCCGGGGCGCCGGGTGCGAGGGCCGCGTCGCAACGCGCAACCTCGGCCTCAGCCGCCGCGAGCATGCTCAGCACTGTGAGTGTCTGCTCCTGGCGAAGCTTGCTGGAGTTTCCATGCACCCCTTCGATGAGCTCTTTAGTCGCGCCGTGCTTTCCTAGCACGACTTTGACTTCGGCCCGGCGATTGAACAGATCGATGAGCACAGCCGGGAACAGCCCAATGTCTTCCTGTCGGTTCTCATGCAGAATCGACCATGCTCGCACTGTCCTCCCATTAAACTGGAACTCGATCTTGTGGAGCTTGGAGCCCTTCGCAGCCCAAGCCTTTGCGGCTTCGGGTGTTGGCAGGATCTTTTCCGGCGAAAGGTTGTACGTCATAATGATCGACGGGTACAAGGACGAGAAGTCGAGACCAGTAACGGGCCGGTCAGCTGCAAGAGCATCGAGGTAGGCGCGCACTAGCGCATCGAATGACTCTTTATCGAGCTTTATGAGCTCGTCGAACGACATGTTGCCGAATGACCCCGCTGTCGCATTCGACGGAGGCTCTGGTTCTGGCTCGATCTCTTCATCGGAGGATTCGGGCTCGCCTTTTTTATCTTTGATCGCGGCATCCCTCATTTGTATAATCTTTACCAGCTCGTCGACCTTTCCCATCCGGCCAGGGTCCGGGGATAAGCCTTTTTCGGGAGCGAACACATACGCGCCGGGGTACTTGCCTTCTTCCTTGCGTTCGCGGGCCTGCATGCTCGTGAGGATGTTCCGCCGCCATGCGTACGCCCCGAGCAGGTTGCAGACCTTCATTCCTCCTGCGTAGTAATGGCTGTCGAACAGCGACACGAACGCGAGACTGGCTACCTCGCGGCCGTCATTGACCACGTTGCGCCGCACCTGGAGCTGCTGACAGCGGTACGCGTCGATATAGCAGTAGTGGAGGTACTCGCGCACGTGCTCCGCCGACTCGTCGTCCGGCTCCCCCTCGGTCTCCAGCGCCGCGTCATAGTAGTTGTTCATGCGCTGGTAGGGCATGTCCGCTTTGCCAGGCAGCTTGCTCTCTTTCAGGTAGAATTTGAGAGAACCTTTGGCGGGTGTCTCACTTTTCGGGAACAGCTTCTTGAAGCAGGCCCGCATGTCGATCGGTACACACCCGGGAATTGTCATGTACGTACTCAGGTAGGTTTCCTCCGGGCTGATCTTGATCTTCTTGTCGGTGCAGACTTTCCACTTGAGGACCTCTTCCTCTTCGGTCCGCTTGTCGGGCGCTGCCGACATCTTGTTCCACGCCCATGACAGTAGCTTCTCTTTGCGGTACTTCTCGATGAGGAATGGCCAATCGTAGTTACTGTCATTGAATCCAGTAAAGATGTCCGGAGCCACCGCGCGGAATACTAGCGCGAACGCTTTGATGACATTTCGCTGGTTGCCGCAGACAATAGTGGTCCGCCCTTCCGTCGGCGCCGTCATCACGTCGGTGATGTGGTACTGGCGCAGCGCCGTCGTGCTGTCTTTCCAGTGCGCCGACATGCATATCGCGAAGACGTGGTCTTCATCGTAGCTCGCGTCGGGGAGGTCGCCAGTCCCGCGGCCCTCGCGAGTTTCGATATCCCAAGTGAGGAGCAGGGTCCGGTCGCGCGCGATTACCGCGAGCTTCGTGAGCCGCGCGGCCGCGGCCTCCCGCTCGGCCTTCGTGCCCAGCTGGTCGACGACGGGCTTGAAGTTCTCTACATTGACTCTGAGGTGGTGCGCGCACAACGGGGACCGTTCCCGGATATACTTGTAGTTGTCTTCTTCTTTCTTGCTTGTGGTCGCGAGATGGTCGGACCACTCGAAGTTGGTGAGGATCCCCCAGCTGCTGAGCGGAATCCCGTGCTCGCGCGCCGCCTTGCGGTAGTAGCAGCTGCGGTCGTCGCTCGCTGTCTCCATCGGCACATCCCTGATGAGCTTGAGGGCCTTCTTGCGCAGCTGAAGGGTGGGGGTCGTGACCCGCAGAAACTTCGACATGCCGGCGCGGCACTCGAGCCGGTGCGCCTCGACGATCTCAACGGCGAACTCGCCGCTCGTCAGCACGCCGTCCTTGAGAGTCCCTTTCGACATCCCTGCCTCCTCAAGGATGTTCTCCACGTTGTACCGGAATCCGGACACCGGATCGGCGGCGACCTTGATCTTGGCGAGCCTCGCCTGACCGGCCGGCGACAGCATCGACCCACTCGGCGGCGCGTCGGGTACGGGTATGTCGAAGAAAACCTTGATGTTGCGAACTAGCACTTCGGTCTTTGACCCATCGAGTAGGATTCCAAAGAGTTTCAACGCATACTTTGGCTTCCCATAGATGTACTCATTTGTATCCTCAACGCCGGTCGGCATGAACCATGTCGGCTTCCCTTTCGCCATGCCCATTGCTAGCGCTTTGGAGAGGCCGTCGTCGCATTCGCGAACGATGTCTTCGCGCACGCCAACGCCCCTGTCATCGTTGATGTGCGTTCCGAGCTCGGGAATACTATCGCCTCCGTCGTAGTAGATCAGCGTACCCCCGCGCGGCGGCATCTCGTCGTCGGGAACGTAGCCGTCGTCATCGATCTTCCCGTCCGGCCGCTTGGTCTCCGCCTTTTTGCTTTCGAGCTTACTCTCGGGTTTGCCATCCTTTTGTTCGTGTGGGCTGTGTAGCTCGTGCTGCTTTCCTTCAGGGGCTTTCTTCCCGTCGCACTTAGACTCGATTGGCGTGCCACTCTTCTTCCCCTCAAAGTCCTTAAAGTCTTCGAGATCAGGCCCTACCACGCTGAAGTCGTAGACATCCCCGATATCGAAGATGTTGGCCGAATCGCAGCCGTCCAGCTTATGAAGGTCCTCCTCGTATTCATTAGGATCATAGACATCAGCTGGCGGCATGGACGATTTGAAGCAATAAACAGGGCTTTCCACTGTTCAATTCTTATTATATGGTCTGGATAAGGCGGCCCTTTGTCAGGCGCCGCTGGCCGAGTAGCTCCGATTAAGTCCTATTTAAAGCGGCCGATGAATCATTTGCTGCGATGGCGACTATCGAGGGAAATCTTATTAAATGCCGCGCTTTCCCTTGTGTGCTGGCTGGTGCTGTTTGTAAGCTTCTTACTATTGATGATTCTGCCTGGGCCGGAAAAGAGATTAGAATGCATTTGCAGCGAGCCCATGTGAACACTTCCTGCCCCCAGCAACCCATTCCTATATCGACACCATCGACGGATCCCAGCGCGGGGAGAAGTCCACGAGCTTCCCGCAGTAGTTGACAGGGTTGTCGGCGTAGTGAGGACTCACAAAGATCCGCGCTTTTTCTGCCTCGTCCAGAAGAAACCGGAAGGTGCGCCAGAAGATGAGAGGGTGGTGCGCGGTGTCTTCTGCGATGGCGATATGCGCCATCTCGTGTAGCGTCACGAAGGTCAGAATCTCGATTTCGTGTATCGAGTCGGGCTTACTCCGGTCGCGTAGGCAGATAGCGACAATCGCCCCTTTGTTGAGAGAGTAGGCGGTGTCGCCGCTCGGGTCTTTGGGGGAGTTCTCGGCGAGGTTGTCCTGATTGTAACGCGCGAGAAGGAGGGCGACAGCCGCGCGGCGGGCGGGGTGCTCGTCGCCGGCTTTCCCGCGGATGTACTTCGTGCGAAGGTATCGGAGAAGCTCCACAACACGCCCATTGAGCTCTGCAAGGCGATTTGCGGCCTCGGCCGACCCTAGATGCCCTTCATGG
>Ga0105241_10004517_pt1 | contig 10290 bp, 7 predicted proteins | sample KBSC64metaG_FD_80422 | JGI IMG/M metagenome (GOLD analysis project Ga0105241, IMG submission 80422) | Corn rhizosphere microbial communities from Kellogg Biological Station, Michigan, USA - KBS C6-4 metaG | ecosystem: Host-associated > Plants > Roots > Rhizosphere > Soil | place: Michigan, USA...
AGCGAACGTGACGAAGATCTTGCGCTGGCTGAAGACTTGCTCGAACGGATGGCCGCGAACAGCGCCGATTTCACATTAACCTTCCGCCGCCTTTGCGATGCCGCCGCCGGCATCGAGGGCGACATTGGAGTACGTGAACTCTTCGTCGCCCCGCGCGCTTACGATGAGTGGTCAGCGAAATGGCGCCAGCGTCTTGCAGAGGAATCCCTTTCCCCCGATGCGCGTGCCGCATCGATGCGAAAAGCAAATCCGGCACTCATTCCGCGCAACCACATCGTTGAGGAGGCGCTCAACGCTGCGATGTGGAAGCGGGACTTCCGCCTCTTCGAGCAGTTGCTCGATGCAGTGTCACGTCCCTACGACGACCGGCCCGATCTCGACCGTTACGCAACCCCAGCCCGCCCTGAAGAATGTGTTCGCCAGACCTTCTGTGGAACCTGAGGAACGGTCCACAGATCAACGGAGGCTTGCTTCCACCTATTCTGCGCGAAGGGCTTCCACTGGATTTAAGGATGCAGCCCTGCGTGCGGGCAAAAAGCTCGCCATCAGAGAGGCCATTCCCAACAACGTAAGCGTGCCGGCGACCGCGGTACCATCCCATGCCTCCACTCCGAACAGGAGGTTCTGGATGAAATCCCTTCCTCAAAATCCTTGTCACTGCGCCGCACTCGCTGCTTTGGTCGGATGTCAACCAGAAGGTGACGAAATGAAGGCAACCAGGGCTGCGACCTCATCCACATGTCCGTAACGGTTGAGAGCCGTGACTGTCTTTTGAGGGGTCGCCCAATCACCAGCAGCAGGATTGAGGTTCGTGTCGATCGGGCCGGGCTGCACATTGTTTGCCACGACAGATAGGCGTCTACCGATGCCATTCCAGGATTTGCTGGACGTCGATCAGGGGATTGGAAGGTGATCGTCCTGATGTCCGAACCTGATCTCTAGTGATGTTGGTCTGACGCAGGTAATTCTGTTGCTGGAGCGGGACCGCACAACGTCGCGGAAATCACTGCGATTCTGCTTCCACATATTCGAAGCGAATGTGTACCCGTCCGACGATGATCTCGTCGTTATCGAGCAGGAGTACACCTTTGCTGGCGCCCTTGGGCACTGCAATTAGCGATCCGTCTCTGAAGAGAGTTGTGCCCTGAGCGCTTCCGTCATCGAAGAGACGGAAGCGCAAGGCTTCCGCGTCGAACTCGACGTGCGCGTGTGATCGCGAGACTGTCGCATTTACTCCTGAAGCTTCTTCCTTGAGGGCCACGTGGTTCCGGCGAATTGGACGGAGTTGACCATCCAGAACCTCTGAAAGGCGACCGATGTTGATGCGCTGGTTCGAAAAGAGATACTCACCCTGCTCAGCTGTGCCAGTTAGAATCGTCAATCGGATCTGGACCGGCTGCACAGATGCGTCGCTGGTTTGAGAGTTGCTGTAGGTGACATCGAACCCATGCGCTTTCACGTCAGGCGGAAGATCGTCCACGAGTTCGATTGGCACTTTGAGGTTCGCCGGGTACTCGACGGAGCCATCATCGAAGTAGCCTTTGATATCGCGTTCGAGCGCCGCCCCGTCAACGAAGACCTTCTCGTAGGAGCGCCGGCGTTCCGCTTCTGCAAGTATCTGAACCTTGATATTCGAGTAGCTGAAGCTGCGTTTCCCGCGGGGTAGAGAATCAACACGGGATGCGATCTCTTCCAGAATCCCTCGATGAACTTCAATGATTTCCCGGCGTTGCACGGGTGAAGAGGACCGAAGCAGAGATCGGAGTGCCTGGTCGATTCTGTGTTCGATTTGCTGCAGACGACTCATTGTTGCCTCTCGAAGTATCCCATGTGTTTTGCCTCTTTCATTAGCTCTGCGGCGAGCGGGGCTGCTGCCGTCCCGCCGTATTGCCCGTTCTCGATGAGTACCGCGAACGCAAGCGTGCGCGCTCCGCCGTAGGGAGCGAACCCGACAAACCAGGCATGAGAAGCGGCATGCTCGAGCTCTGCGGTTCCGGTCTTGCCGGCAATGGGGAGTTCGGCCAGTTGCGCGGAGCGTCCAGTTCCTGAAGTCACTGCATCGCGCATGTAGTCTGCGATGAGAGAGGCTTGTTGTGGTGCGAGTATCGACCGATGCGGCTGCTGGCGCGAATTATTGCCATCCGTAATCCAACGGCCGTACGGCATCGATCCTTTCTGTGCGATTGTGGCTGCCACTCTCGCCATCTGAAAAGGGCTGGCAACCACTTGTCCCTGCCCATAGGAGGCCTGCGGAAGTTCTCGACGAAGGGTCTGTGCGTTTGCAGGGTTTGCAACCGAGATCCCGAGAAGGTTTGCCGCATCGAGCAGCGCGTCGGCACCGACCACATAGGTTCCCAGTTGTGCGAAGTAGGCATTGCACGAGACCACGAGACCAGTGCGCATCGCGATGTCCCCATGCGGCTGGGTGTCTTTGATGTCGTCGTGAATAGGCCGCCTGGACCCTCGAACGAAATTCCCAGTGCGCCCATCCGGAAGCCGCTTGCATTCGAATCGGTTTTCCGCGCTGCTCGGATCTTTGCGAAGAGCTGCAATCGACGTCACGATCTTGAACGAAGATCCTGGCGGATAAAGCCCATAGCGCGCACGATCAAGCAGGGAATCGTCTACAGACGCAGGGGTGAGCGGAGCAGGTGATTGATTGGGCCAAGGGTAGCTTACCGACGCCAGCAGATCTCCGGTTGCGGGGTCCATAATCACGACCGCGCCACGTGTTTTCCCCAGCTTGCTGAGTTGAGCTTGCAACAGCTCTGATGCGCGCACTTGCAGCCGGGCATCGATCGACATATGCAGATTACGGTCGCGGTCCAACACCTTCCTTACCTGAGCGGAAGTCGGCTGCCAGCGATGGCGCAGCAGCGGCAAGAGCTCGCGGTAGTCATAGCGGATTGCATAGGTCTTCCTCGTTGCATGGGGGTCTGATGTTTCAACAACCGTCGCGCGATCGTCGAAGCCCTGCAGCGTAGTGCCAAAATCGCGTTCTGCAAGAGAGCTGTTTGTTGCCGACCAGTTTGCATGGGTCCGCAGGTCTCCAAGCAGGTGGAATGCCTGAGGCCCAAGCGGATAGAAGCGTGTTCCTGCAGGCTCTGGCGCTGCTGCAATCGTAACGCCCATGCTCGCGTATGCCTCACGGCTTTTCGCCAGCTCGTTCCAGTCGCTGGTTGCGAGCGGGAGCCCACTGCGGTCGTAGATCGTGCCCCGCGGTATGGCATGGGCAATCGAAAGCAGGCGAGGATTGTACTCGTACCGGCGTTGGCCGTCGGCTTGCAGCGCCAGGGCGCCTGCGCCGGCGGTTGCGTCCGCGCGAACTACTTGCAGGTATGCGGCTTTGACCACCAGGACCGCACCAATGCCTGCGAGAAGATATGCCAGACCACGCGTACTAGCGCGAAAAGGCTGAGTGGTCGACTGTTCAGCCGAGCCGTTTGCTGCGAGTGAAAAGAGAATCCCAACGATGGCGAAGTTCGTGATCAGCGCCGTCCTGCCGTAGCTGAGGAAGGGCACGACCACGCCGGAAAGCGGAATAAGATCCAGAACCCCACCGGCGATGAGGCAGACCTGGAGCGCGAATGCAAGTGCCAGCCCCAGAGCAAGGAAGAAGTTGTAGTCGGATCGCGAGCGAAGGGCCGTACGGATGCCGAACCAGACCAGTCCGCTGTAGATGGCAAGCACGCAGAGCACGCCGACGAAACCCCATTCTTCGCCGAGCGCAGCCAGAATCAGGTCAGTGTGAGCTGCGGGCATGATTTGGGGATCTCCCAGCCCGAGTCCGGATCCGAAGGTTCCACCGCTTGCAAATGCCCACAGGGCGTGGGCCACTTGCTCGCCGCCTCGCACGGAATTATCCCACGGCGAGAGCCACATGGAGATTCGTCCCGCTACGTTCTTCGGAAATCCGAGATAGTAGCCGGATGCAAAACCGACGAGAATCACTGCGAAGCCGCCCAGCGCAAACAAGGACCGGTTGCGCGCGACGGCGTACATGGCGAGGAAGAGGCACGCGATCAGCAGCGCTGGTCCGAGGTCTTTCTGGAGAAAGAAGAAGCCTAGCGAAACGACAACTCCGGCGAATACTGGCAGGAAGTACTCGCGCCTGGGCACCTCGATCCGGCGTGAAAACTTCGCAGATCGACCGCCTTCTTCGCGCAACGTGCGCAGGAACTCCCATCGTTCCGCGAAATACCCGGCGAGGAAGAAGACGATCAGGATTCGGATCACTTCTGCAGGTTGGAATCCGAATAGATTTACCTTGGCATCGCTGCCCGCTGGTCCTGAGCCAAATAGCACGAGTGCACCGGAGAGCACCAATGCTCCGAGCAGGAAAACATAACTCAGCTTTCCTGCGAGACGCCGGTAATCCAATGTCGCCGCTACTGCCAGCACCAGACAGCCCGCTGCCGCGCCCTCGGCAAACGTCACGAAAGCGAGTGTGTCTCGCAAGGGGTCGCGCAGCGTCACCATCAGCGCCATGCCGATTCCAGTCAGCAATTGCACAGCCGGGAGCAGGTACTGCGGACCCTCGATACCACGCAGGCTCCAATACAGGTGCACGCCCCCGAAGCAACAAAGAAACAGGAGACCCCAGAGAACAAGCTGCTTCGTAAAGCGGCCGGCATCCCGAACGGCGAACATCGGCTTCAATCGCGCTACATCTGCCGCTGTGAGCAGAGCTATGCTGGTCGCGTCCGGGTGACTGGACTGGGTTGATCTGGCTCGTGCCTGCAGGTCGCTGAGACCGCGTGTTGAGAGCACTTCGCGTATGGGCACATGAATCTGGCCGATCTATCCCACATGCGATATTCCTTCGCCGTTCGTGGGCAGGTGCAGGATGATCTTGCCGGCGATGTATTGGCGCTCGGCAGCGGAAGGTGTCGTCTGGAGGTAGGGAAGCAATTGCTCGCGCCTGTCGACGGCAGAAAGGTTCAAAGGCGCGGGCTGGACCTCACTTACGAGTGCCAGTCGCGCGCGGGCCGTGAGAGCCAATGCGGAGACGATCACGATTGAGGTAACGAGGAGCAGCAGACGCTCCACGCCTCGGCCTTCGTACGGCCCAGACGTGGAGCGAGCTTGGTTCTCAGTTCGATCTGCAATCGTGCTGCGAGTAATGACCATTGGTCCTTGTGCTCTATCTGCGGCTCGTTAGACGAGCCTGCGATTTGTTTACCTTCTGCAGGTTCGCGGCTGCACCCGCCCAAGGCAAGATGCTTTCGTACAATTGCCGGGCATGGCTCAGATTCTGGTTGGCGAGATCAAAGTATCGCTGCGCGTCGGAGCCGTTTGTAGCGTGATTTCCGAGGTCCAGTGCCCGTTCGCCTTGGTATCGGTAGCCGTCAGCCAGTTCCGCAGTCTCTCGCTTGCCAATTTCATGCCCTCGTCGCTCCGCCTCTTTGATGGCTGCCTCTCCGCGATCGAGATCGTGGAAGGAATAGATGTCCAGCCGTGCAAGGCCTAGCCATGGAGCGGGAGACTTCTTCATGTATTTCGCTGCATCCTCGAAATCCTGTCGCGACTCTTCCAGCAGTTTGCTGTCGTGTCTTGCGGTCCCGCGTATCCTGGCGAGATGACCGTAGATCAGGCGGAGCTTGCCGTGGATGTCTTTGTCATTCGGTTCGAGCTGCAATGCGTGAGCGGCCTCGGCCTGGGCCCGCATCCACTCTGATTCCGGCACGAGGGGTGGATTAGGCTCTTCATACCTGGCGATCACATGGTCAACATCGTTCATGAGGCGGTTGCTCAATGCGTCTCTGGCTGACCACAAGCTGATACCAACATGAGAACGCGATGCCAGCTGGGAGTAGCGACGCCACGCTGCATCGAGGTCTTGCTGCTTCTCGCTTTTCAGGTCACTGGCCAGCTGGTCGGCCTTTCGCCAGACCATGTATTCGTTCACAACATAGAAGGCGGGCACGAGAAAGAGCACGAGCACCACCAGCAGAACGACGCGAAATAAATCTCCGAACCGGCTGCGCTTGCTTGGCTTCGGAGGCGTGACGACTGGCCGAAAGCCAGAAACACGGGCGGCGGCGATGTGCGGTGGTGCAGCAGAGGCCTTCCGCGTAGCTTCCTGCTCCGCAGGAGGTGTGGCGCCTGGGGTAGAAACAGCTTGCGTTCTAACTGTCGCATCCGCTTCCCGCGATACTCGGCGGGTAGCTTCCGGGTCTACGGCGGATTGAGTCCGGACCGTCTTCTCCTCGATGGGCATCGATCTAGTCCGAATCTGCTCGATGGCGTGCGCGAACTCCCGCGCAGTGGAAAAGCGGATCTCGGGGTAAGGGCTTAGAGCGCGCGCTACAACACCCCGCAGAGGTTCGGGCCAGGAGCTTGGAATTGGCCGCAGCTGACGGTAATCGCGAATTAGGTGCTCCAGCTTCGATCCGTTGTCCCCCTCGAAATACGGGTGCCCCTCTAGGATTTCGTACAGCACAACCGCCACTCCCCAGAGATCGGAGCTGACGTCGACCTCACCCGTTCTCAGTCGCTCGGGGGATGAATACTGAACACTTGCAAACACATTCTGGGTGAAGTTGCGCGTCGCGGAGAGCGCCTTCGCGATACCGAAGTCCAGCACTTTGATTCCACCGCCCGGTGTCACTCGAATGTTGCGTGGCTTCACATCCCCATGCACGATGCCGCTCGTCGCTCGACCGTCGATAGCAGCGGCAAGATGATGAGCGTGGTCGAGAACCTCGAGAATGTCCTGCGCGATGCGCATTGCGAACTCTGGGGGGAGGCCTTTTCCCCTGACCAGTTCGGAGACGTCCTCGCCCTCGATGTACTCCATGGCGATGTAGAAGTAGCCCGGCATCTCGCCGAACTCGTAGATCTGCGTCACGCGTGCGTCGAGAGTGCATAGCTGCTTCTGTAGTTCCGCTCCCCGGCGCTCCGCTTGCAGAATCTCCTGGCTGTCAGCATCGGTACCGAGATCGATCAGCTTCAAGGCAACATGGCGACCGCTCTCTGGATCCTCAGCCTCAAACACGCGGCCCATACCACCTGCCGGCAGTTTGCGAAGGAGTGTGAAACGGCCTGCGGTCTGAACGCTCATCGTGTGACTACTTTGACTTTGAGCTCCTCGCGTTTCGACCGAGGGGCGATTTCGTTGTCTTTCAGCATGGTGGCCTTATCGAAAAACGGAGAGATCCATATCTGCTCCGCGCCATTACCCGTAATGACGTTCGCCCACACATGCGGAGTGGCTGAACCTCCGATGAACAAACCGGGGAGCAACTCGGAACCGTGCCCATTGTTGCGGATCACGTTGTGGTCGACATTGGTCGATGTCAAGCCGTGCACGTAAACCCCGGTGCCTCCATTTCCTTCGATGGTCGATCCGTTTAATGAAGATTTGCCGCCGTCGATCTCTATCCCGACCTTGCGCATCCCACTCACTTTGAGGTTTGCAAGCTCAATGTCTGAGTTCACGACCTGGATGCCAACGTCGCCGGGGCCGAGGATCTCAAACCCGGAAAAACGGGCGTCGTGGACGTCGTCGCTTGTGACTGCCACCCCCGGCGCCATGATCTTCGCACCGTACACTTCGCTGCTCACGAGCGAGATGCCGCTGCGCAGATGCAGAGCCTCGTGGTACTCACCCGGGCCAACGGAGATGGTGTCACCTGCTGCGGCCTTATTCAGTGCCTCTGCTATGCTGCTCACTCCGCCTTGGCCGACCATCCAGGTGTGCGGTCGTCTTACGGTTCCGAAGCTGAGCTTGGTGCCGGATGTGGTTTCCTCGAGATAGGGCCGCAAAAAAGCGAATAACACCGTGGCTACAAGCAGACCTGCCAGGAACCACGCCCAGCCGAAACCGGTGGTTGCACTCACCTTGTTCTTCTCAGGCATTCCGGCGTACTGAGTTGTCTCGATAACAATGGCGGACACATTGTCTTTGCCTCCTGCCTCGTTGGCGGCTTCGATCAAGGCGAGAGCTGCGGCGTTCGGATCTCCGGCGTGCTGTTCTACAATTCGACGAATCCGTTGCGCAGGCACCTGATCCGTGAGCCCGTCGGAGCATAGAAGCAGCGCGGAGCGATCCGGGAGGACAAAAGAATGGACTTCCACGAAGTCAGGATCGTCCGGCGTGTGGGGAGCGCTGCCAAGATCCCGATACACCTCATTCCTGCGCGGATGGTGCATCGCTGCCTCTTCGCTGAGCTTGCCCGCATCCTCCATTTCGCCGACGGGAGAATGATCGCTCGTCACCTTGCGGATGGTATTCGGCTCGAGCAGGTAAAGACGCGAATCTCCAACATGTCCGATGACGACGCGGTCACCTTCGACTAGCGCAAGTGTGGCTACGCAGGCCATCCCCTTCAGTTCTGGTTCCTGCTCCGCCAAATCGTGAATTTCGGTGCTGGCCAGCGCGAACGCCTCGCGCACTCGCTTTTCAGTCTTGCCGGTCTGGCGCGAAAGCCGCATCGGGATGATCTTGGCGGCCACCTCGGCAGCGCGTTCTCCGGCTGCCTGTCCGCCCATCCCGTCCACGACAAGATATATACCTCCAGGCATATCTACGAGGATTCTGTCTTCGTTGTTGGATCGCGTGCGACCTGTGTCAGAGCGGCCGGCGGCAATCAGTCGTGAGGGCATGTGTTATCGGCTCCGTCGGAATAATGCCCACGCGAGGCCGAGAACACTAAGGACCAACGCGATCAGAAATGGGATTCGCAGATAAAAGAGCGTCGTCGTCATTCCGGCTGTCTCGCCTCAAAGTGCATGACGAGCACATCAGCCAAGGCGATGTTGGCGGTGGCGGGCAACGGCACCTCGAGGTTGCGGTCGACTGCGCCGCCTTCACTGCGGTCAATGCTGGCCGGTACGGTGTTGCCGTCTACCGCGGTTCCGAACTGGCTGAGATCCTTGAGGAAGAAGCGGCCGCTTGCGGCATCGCGCCGTATGCGGCAATGCTCCCGGGAAATGTCCGGTAGCCCATCTACCTTCAGGTCGACCCACACAGCCTTTCCGCCGCGACCCACAACGATCTCTTCCTTGGTTATGGCGAAGACCTTTTCTCCCCCGCCGTTCGTAAACCGCAGCGTAGCGAGTACAGGTGGTCGAGCAACCGCGCCCGTCTTCTCAGACTGTCCAGGATTTTCGCCTTCAGCTCGACGAGTAACAAAAGTTGTTTTCGCGCCCGACCCTAATTCCGCTTTTTGAGCTGTCCCCAGATCTGAGTAAATCTCGATCTCCCCGGGACGCAGACGGTCATCCTCCGCCCGGTGGAAATCTATGCTCCAATCTGCCTCCTGGATTTTGTATTTCGGGTGACCGCCAGGTTTTCCCAAGCGGAGCCGCCGCATCAGCTGAGGTTGTCGCGGCACCTTGTTAAGGCTCTCGAGGTGTTCGCTCAACGACTGCTTCGCCTCTCGGCGAACGACCTCAGCAACCGGCGCAATCAGTTCGTAGTCAGCTTGTTGAAGGTACACGTTGAATCTGCAGGGCAACAGAATTGTGTAGCGGAGCCTGAATTGCCCAACCTGAGCGTTACGAATGATCTCGGAGATGATTTCTTCGCCGTTTATCCGGCTTGCCGGAGTCTCTGACACGCTGCACGCCCCCTACTGGGTGTTTCACTGCACGAGTGACCCTCCCCGTGTTTCATGGGAAGGGAACTCACCCTCCGATCAGATAGCGAATGCACGAAGACAGTTGCTAGATCATCGCCACCGCGACCCACCGGCGTCCTGACGAGTCGTCCAGAGTCGCAGTACGCATTTCGCGGCGGCGCGGTTCAATTTGGACGGCTCGGAGATTGAAATAGCCATTTTCTTGCGGCAGGGTAAACGCAGGAGATTGTTTCTGTTGAACTTGCGGTTGACCGTGAAGTGGCGAAGATCGGCTTCAAGGGTCTGCTGGTGGTCAGATCCACGCAGAGTTCGTGCCTCACAATTCGGTTGCGGAATGCCCTTGGCCTCCAGAGTCGCACTGGGTGACCCCTTCCCTCTAAAGAAGAGATACTCCTTCTCCGCCAACGCCCAGAGTTCACGGTAGCCTCTCAAAAGGGCTTCGAACATTACGAATGAGATCGTCTCATCGCTCGCAGGATCGAGTCTTCTGCTCTGTTCCGATTATCACTATTGGTAAGGTTGCGGCGCCATCGACGACGTGATCGACGGCAAGGAAGACGACATCGAGCAGGCTGTGGGCGACCTCGCTCCCGATGGCGTGGATGCAATTCTGGCATTCGCGGGAGGGAAAGAGCTCACGCGCTGCATGGACATGTTGCGGAAAGGCGGGCGCGTAGCTTATCCCAACGGCGTCGAGCCCGCGCCG
>Ga0105241_10004523_pt1 | contig 10285 bp, 4 predicted proteins | sample KBSC64metaG_FD_80422 | JGI IMG/M metagenome (GOLD analysis project Ga0105241, IMG submission 80422) | Corn rhizosphere microbial communities from Kellogg Biological Station, Michigan, USA - KBS C6-4 metaG | ecosystem: Host-associated > Plants > Roots > Rhizosphere > Soil | place: Michigan, USA...
CCGAGTCCGAGCCCGGCGCCCGCGGCAGTGCCTGCAGCGGGAACGACGCTTCCGAAAATTGCTCCGCCGGTCGCTACCGCGATGGCTCCCGCGATCGCACCGCCCAGCACGAGAGCCAGACCGATATAAACGGACAGGTGCCCCAGCATGCCGTTGGCCGCTCGCCAAACGATGAGCGGGAAATCAGCTAGGTTGCTGAGGTAGCGCCTGATGTCTTCGCTGAATCCGTCCCAGCTGTCGGTGCGGACGCTGTCGAAGCGGCTGACACGCGTCGAGAGCTCACCCGTCATTTGCGTCCAGTCTTTCTTGAGCGCCTCCCACGTCGCGGGCGGCCAGATCAGACTGAGCGCCATCTCCTTGACCGTGGGTCCTAGCTTCGCCCAGAGCGCCTTGAGCTTGTCGGTAATGAAGTCCCAGCATCCGGAAATGACGTCTCCGACACTCAACGTCGAACGAGGTTCGCCCGCCGGCGCGGCGCTCCGCTGGATGACCCGACTGATGCTCAACGCCGAGCGCGCGGAGTTAAGCCCCGTGACGGGAGCAATCCTGACGGCGACAGGTGCGGCAGCCACGGTGCCGGGACCTCCGGCGGCGTTCTCCCGGACCTTTGCCTGGACGTAGGCTCTGGATTTCTCCGGCAGACCTTGCAGACGCCCGGTGATGTCTTTAACCACGGGGTCGATGAGAATGTTGGGGTTTGCCATCACTCTCTTGAAGAAAGCGAAGAGGTGCCTGAGCCGATCGAGCGTATCGATGATGACCGTGATGACTGAGCTCTTGATACTCGTCACGACCCTGGCAACCGTGGCAATGAGTTGATTCACCCGCTTAAGTGTCGACGCCCGCACCGAGAGCCAACCCGATTCGATCGCTCTCCAGGCACTCGTCAGCTTCGCCTCGATCCTGGTCCAGATGGACCGCGCCAAGCCCTGGACCACGCCGGGCAAGCGGCCGATCATTCCGTTCGCCAGCGCCCGCATTCCGCCGATGACTCTGTTGGCCAATCCTTGCAAGCCAGACCACAAGCCATCGACCATCGCAGTCACTCGAGCAACGAGTCCACGCACGCCCGCAAGCGCCGCGCCGGCCGCACTAGTAATCGCTCCCCACACCGTTCGCAGCGAACCGACATCGAGCGCCCTGAGAGCTGTTCCGACTGCTCTGAACAATGCGCCAATCCCACTCAGGAATCTGCTCGACTGCTCTAGCGCGCCGTCGACCGCTGTCGTGGCACCGCTCTTTACGAGCGCCCACTTGTTATTGATTTGTCCGAGACCGGCGTCGAGTGCCTGCTCCAACCGTCCCTTCACGCTGTCGATCACGCCGGCTGCTGTATCCACGACGTCGGAGGCCAGGCCGGAAAGGGCGGTGGCGGCTTTACTCGCCTTCTCAGAAAAAGCGTTGCCAATATCGTCGAGCAAATCACGCTGAATAATCACGCCGGCCGACCGACGCTGAAGGTGCTCAGTTGAATAGACAGCCTGCGTGGTGGTATGGCCATCCGAGCGGTGAACGTCCCGCCGCAATTCCCTGGGACTCTGCTGCGCGACATGCGTTAGTTCGTGTGCAAGCAGGTGCTGGCCTTGGTGCGATTCCGGCGAGTATTGCCCGCCGGCGAATACGATGTTCGATCCCACCGTAAATGCCTTCGCGCTGATCGACTTGGCAGTCGACTCCGCACGACCCCCGGTATGAACGCGCACATGGCTGAAGTCCGCACCGAATCGCGGCTCAAAAAACGCGCGTGTCGAGGCAGACAACGGCGCGCCGCCGCCCTGCATGTTATCGAGGTTGGTTGCGACCTGCTCCGAGACTTGGCCAAGCCTGTCGGCGCTCGCCGATCGGTGCACGTTTGTTGTGTCACCAGTAGCGGCTGGCTGGGGGGCGGGATCGCGCGTCGATTTCGCTTCTTCGCAATCCGCGCAAGCGCGCTGTACCTTAGGTGTGGATGGTGAGGTGGACGTCGATCCTCGTTCGGTCGTCCGCATGACGACGTCCGCCACGCGGTCGGCTTCGCGTTCGGATTCGTCCTCAGGATGACTGACGGTTAGTTTGGGTTGGACGAAGGTAGGTTTTTGAGAGTTCGGCGTCGTTGCATATGTCGGGGCGGTTGGGACCGAGGGCCCCCGAGACTGCTGAGTCACAAAACTGCCACTCTCTTGCCAATCGATATGTACCGGAGCCGGATCATTCCCGCCGCAAACGTCATGCCAGACACCTCCAACGAAAAACGCAATTACTTTGTAGAAAAAGGTTTGGGTAGGTTCGCCTCTAAGATTAAGGTTGTCCCGAATTTTCCAATTGGCCTTCCAATCGACCTTCCATTGCACTCCGCTTACGCTTGAGTAAGAGACTTCGTAATCGATGATGGGTTGGTCATTCTTGCCGATCATCCACGTTCCTTCTGAGAACAGGTTTTCCGGTGAAGGATCCCACATTTTGCCACCGTAGATTCTCAGGCCCGCAGCATGCGTCACATTAAACTTTCCAGACTTTGGTTTTATTTCTTCAAGAATTTCCTCGAGTTTGTTAAGGAACTCGCTGCGAATTTCCTGCGTGACTTTGTGATTCTTAAAGTATTCCCGGCCGCTACCTATGATGTGCATAGTACCCGTGGTCCTCTTTCGAGCGGCCAGGAGCATTTGAGGGAACGTTTCAACGTAAACATCGATCCCCTGCCCGTTGGGCGGCGTGACGCCGTAGGTAGTTGCGGTCGTAAGCGGCTGCTCCTTCTGTTCCGAGCCGGACGGTTTCCAATGGTACCCGCGATCTGACGCACCGATTATTGGGCCGCTTGCCGGTTTTTCCTTAGTCCTTTGAAGTTGAATCCTTCCGGCGACTAATCGCTGCGAGGGCCTGGAAGAGTTTTCCGCTGGCAGGCTTGAAGGGGGTTCAGGCATACGCATGACGACGTCGGCCGCGCGGTCCGCTTCGCTCTCATGTGCGTCACCAGGATGGCTGAGGGACAACCCGCCTGCCGATGTCACGCCTCCAGACGGAGCACCGGGTGCGGACGACCTAGCCACCGCTTGAGCCGCAAATCGCTGCGCTCCGCGGTTGCCGAAGCGTTCCTGCAACGCGCGAGCGGACGACCGTGGGCTCTCGGCACTGCGCTGAACACTATTGGAAACAGCCGGCCGCCGTTGGATCGCGGGCGACGCGCGCAAAGTTGGGCGGTCCTGGGCCATGATCCCGTGCCTGACTGCGGGTTAGGTCGGCGGTGCTGAGATTGGTCCACCCTGACCCGGCGTCTTCAAAACTGCCTGCTGTAGCTGTAGCTTTTGTTCCTGCTTCAGCCGTTTTTCCTCCGTCTGGAGGAGCCGTAGCTCTTGCTTTTGGTCTGCAATCCGCTTCTGAATCGCTGGGAGTGATTTAGGTAGGTCCTCCGTTTGAATCGCGGGTTGCTGCTCTTTGTCTTTCTCGATCTGCGGGTCGACCATCAAGAGCGGACGGATAAATCGACGAACCTTGTGATCTGCTTTCCAGGGGATCTTTGTATCGTCGGTCTTATAGAGGCGCGCCAGGAGAATGCAGTTGCAATCACACCCGGAGCATTCACCACAGCCGCAGCCGCACGTTCCTGCGTAGTGGTCTTTGTAGCACGGATCTGTAGGATCAGCGCATTTACAAAGATTTTCCTTTCCCTGGTTGGGCACCGCTCCTGACGGATAAGTGTCCTTCGCCGTTCCTGGCGGATAAGTGTCCTTCGCTGGGGGACAGCCGCAACCACAATCAGGACGCGTTTTATAAATTCGAATTTCGAAGCCATCTTTCTCGCGCGTGCAATCCGAAGATGCCTCATCGTCATCGGAACAACAGGTAGTCGTTCGCGGCGCACAGCATTTTGTGGTCGCGCATAGTGCAACCCAAGCCTGCGTATCTTTGGTCGGGTCGAACTTATCCTTGTCGGTTTGGGCGCTCTTCTCCTCAGGCACGTACACCGGGTCGCCCGAACATGCGAGCGCCAGACCTTTTTGGACAGTCACCTTCAGCTCGCCGCAATCTACTAATCCGCTCACCTTTAGGCCGCAGACAACACCGCACCCAAAAAACGACTGGAACAAAAGGCGGCTGAGATCGCGTGTGTACGTGTTCAGCTGTTCCAGGTCTTCGTGCTGCAAAAGCATGCCTGGGCCAAACCTGGCTCTCTGAAGTGTCGCTAGACCTTTGGCGCTGCCGACTGGTTCGTTGGTGTTGTTCATCACGAGACTCCTTTAATGCGATCTTCACTGTAATATGAGGCGGGACGGGACGGCGTTGGCGCTGGCCCCACAAGAAACGTTGAAAGAAACGTGCCGCCCGGCGTGCCGTTTCCAGTCGGCACCGGAACGCGGCCATGCGGATTTGCGTCCACCGTCTGACCATTGCAGTCAATAATAAAATCCCCGCGCACTTCCACTTCGACTCTTGTCACTTTGCCCTGAAAAATGCTGGCGGCACCTCTCAAGGTGTCCCGCAGCCAGGGACCATCGACGACGATCGTTGCGCGATCAACAAGATCTGTGTCTTCCGCTTGTACGCGCACAATCGGGACGCGCAGCGTCTCCCACCAGACGTCGTCAGGTTCAGAGGTGATGATGGTCATGACGAAGCAATCCCGCCGCACTGTGTCGCGGCGTACCTGATGGGAGAACTCAACCCAAAAGTCTCTGGTGACATAGTCAGGCGCCTCATCCCCTCCCGGTGCAAAGGCATTAGCGAAATCTTCAAACGGGATTAGATCACTTTTGCGATGCCACTGCGCCCAGCCGATATCTCGGATTCGCGTCAGATCACAACCGCGAATGAGGTCGAACAAAAGATCGTTGCGCTTGACTAACCTTCTCGGTCCGCAGGCATCGATTACCTCGCCGAAAGCCAAGCCGCATTTATCAGTAACCAACCTGACGCAGGCGAGTGGAACGCCATTCTTGACGTCAACGCGAAGATTTCCGCACGGCTCCTCGATCTCACAAAAGCCGCAGTCGCCGCCAACTTTGAGGTGGGTGAGGTGCTTGCACAGACATTGACATCCACCACGTTGGCGGGTTTCACGAGTCGGAGGAACAGGGCCCTTTTCATAGGTATACTCGCTTGAGTCATCGCAGCAGGGTCCCGTCCCACACTCACAATTAAGTTCGCAATCAAAACCGCCGCAGCATTTGTCGCAGTCAATTGGGCGCAGTGAATAGTGGACGGTCTCGCATAAGTGATCCCACTCATCGCGCCCGCATTGGCAGCGATCCTCGATTCTGATGTGATCGACGTCGCGCTCGGCATAATGCACGCTGAGCAACCAGCACCATTCTTTGAGACCGTTGACTAAAGCTTGCGGCGGATTGTCCCAGGAAATGCCCGCGGGAACGCCGAGGCGTTTAAATGCCTCATAGAGATCCCAACGTTTACCTTCTCTATCGAGAAAGACCACATTTTTGAATTCGATCGTCGTTCCGGTTTCCATCAGCTCACGTCCGCACGTGTCGAGGGCCAGCCCGGCGCCAATTTTTAGCTGTCCCGAGCCACCTTTTTGAGCTTGAGAATCGGCTGAGGTTACGTCGTAGCCGTAAACCACTCCCCAACCGTGAATCGCACGATTGAGTAAGTGTCGCCGTTCAAGCGCGTAGATTTGTTCAACCCGAAACGAATCGGTTGTCAACCGCTTGCCATCGAAATAGTTATTTCTGATTGCTGACTCGCATTTCAAGTCTGGACAGCATTCGCCTTTGGCGCTGCTCGTTGGAAGCGTGTTTTTATTTGTAATTGAATCGTTCATCGGTACATTCTCCTGTCATCAACGCAAGCGTGTGCCCATGGGCGCCCCACACTCTGAAAGACGCACTCCGCGCTCTGGCAGAATTGCCAAACCGGTGATCGCGTCGGTACCAAGATGTGGTTCGGGCGGCGACTCGAGCGTCATTGTTCCGTCGAGTCGATCAGTGTGGAACGTTTGTGCGGTCACCCAACGAAGGTCTACTCGTGCGGTAAGTGGCGCCATTTCCGTAATCAAAGCCAACAGCCATGGACTCCACGCATTTCTCTCCGCGGCGGTGGCGACGACTTCGACTTGAACCCGCCCGGCGAGCCGCGCAGCGCCATCTTCGAATTGACCGGCGCAAGGCAGACGCAAGCAACCGAGCACCGCGCTCACATTCAATTGGGGCTGCCAGCGCGTGTTGCCTCCCAATATCGCGGGCAATGAACTGCCGGCACACGACTCGGTTCCAATTACCGCGAAGCCTAAATCAGCAGTGGCATCGGTGACTCGAAAACGCGATGGTGAACCAGGAATCAAAGCTTCGAGCAGCGCTTCGAGACCGGCTCGCGTCCCACGACCCTTCGCGATGTCTGGCGCATGCAGGACCATGGCCCTTTTCTGTTTCAACGTGAGCGCATCGTCCCAGGGCACACCGAGCCAACGAGCAACGAAATCAAGCCACGGTTCCGTTGCCATGGCGGGATGTATGCGACTGCCCATCGAGCCAATGCGCCGATCGAGTCCCTGCGTAGTTGTCTCGAGCACGCCAACCAGCGCGCGCAGAAAACTATCTGGTTGTTCTTCTTCTCGCTGATAGATTGAAGGAAGGTCTTCCATCAGAGTTCGACCGGGATAAAAAACATTCAGCTCAGAAAGAACCGGTAAGCGCGCGCCACTCGCAGCCGTCAGCGATACACAAACCCACAGATAGCGTTCCTTCACGTCAAACAGCTTCGCGGAGTAAATCGCTTTCTCACTTCGTTCCGCTAACTTGGCAGACCCATGAAACACTGTTTGGCCACGGCGAAGTTCTGGCTCGTTCAGGATTTTGGCGATAACTTGGTTTGCCGGGATCGAGTCGTCAGTGGCCATGGTCTTGAGTCGATCGCGCGTAACTACATCGTTGTCGGTCGCAGTCCAGGCGATCTCGAGGCTGCTGCCTTCCGGCAGGTCCGCAGTCGCTTCCACCCGGAGCCAACGACGACTGTCCTCGCGATCGGGTGAGAACAACAATGGCGTCATCAACATGCACTGCACGTGATCTGCGCCTTCAGGCACCACCTCGGCCACAGAAAACTGCAAAAGACCGCGCGGTCCGGTTACCACCAGGCCGGTGCGGCTCGCAGCAACTCCAGTCGCCGGCGCATCGTTGCGATCCATAGCTACATCGCCAAGTGGGTTACCGTCGGCATCGAGGATGACCACATAGGCGCGACGATCTTCATCACCATCTGCGCCTGCGAGGAAAATTTTCTCGCTCGAATCACTGCCTAAGGCGTCAGCCTGGAAGCAGGTATGGAGTGCGGCGACCTGCAAACTGAAGAGAGCAGAGCCACCCTCAGCGGCAAACCAATCAAGCTTCTGGTATTGCTCACCGGCGAGGACGACGAAGCGTTTCTTGCGCCGCAGGTAGACGACAGCCTTGGGATTGGAAATGCCTTTGAAATCGACCGTCTGCATATCCTGTCCGCGAGGATTAATCCGCACTGCGTGCCAACCATCTTTGTCTTGAATCAGCACCCAGATGGAATCGTGGCCATCGCCGGCGATGTCGAACATCTTCGCGTCTGGTCTCTTGACGGCGAGCAAACGCGTCAGCGAGTCGTTCTCATAACGCTCGACGACATTGGTCGACTGTCCGATCGCCCAGAGGCTGGTCTTGGTGGGCACAATGCGTTTGGCTTGAGCAAGAAAACCAAGCGCGCAGGATTTTTCAGGCGTGTAATCGCACGGCGTTAGGTGATGGATAGCGCCGTCATCGTCGCGCCAAAGAATCTCGCCGGCCGGTGTGATGGCGGGCGCGTGGGCGCCAGGCGATCGATAACGTGTGGCCGGTTGCGCGTAAGGCGCAACCGGGCGAACCCCTTCGCCTTTACGGAGCGACTCGCGATCTGCCTGCACAAACAAGCAGGAATTCCACTGCGCCTCAGTCGCGAAGCGGTAACTTTTTAGCTGATCCGCTTTCATCGCGACCTCCCAGGTTCCGGACGTTTCACTTCGATCGAGTTGCGACTGAAAAGACAGCGCGGCAAACCGTTGCGCGGCACAACCACAGCGCCGTCGATCTTCTGACCGTTCGCCCCACGCAGCTGCAATTCGATCACTCGTTTAACTCCGTCGGTGGCGTGCAGCCACGCCCCTACGTCACGCAACGTCACGGGAATTCCCGGTTCGCGCGGCGTCGGGGTTGTGGTTTCGACGAGCGCAAGTCGCTTCTTGAGTTCCTTTTCGATCGCGTCCTTTACCGCCGCCGGCTTCAAGCCCGCATTGGCTTCAAGCACTGCATTGATGAAGAACTCGACGTACCGCGGCGCGGTAACCACAAGGCGCAAACCGAGCGGCATTCGGGGCGACAAACTACGGCGAATCGCATTCAGCCACTGTGGTGTTTCGGGAGCTTGGTCCGGTTCTTCTCCGTTTGGGCGACTCCGCAGCACCACCAACGGAACGACGCCAGTGCGCGGCGCCTGATCCGGCGGCGCTGGTACCCAGGCGCGTGCGACTTCGAGCAATGGCAACGACTTCGCTGCCTCCGCGATGTCGTCATCACTGACCAGAGCGTGTTCTTCTCGCGCACGTTGCCGTGCTTCGCGACGATCTTCGAGCAACGCTGAAGTGTCCACACCGCCCGCGATCGGATCGGGGTTAACGCCAAACGTCCCTCCGAACCCGCGCACGGTCCAGTTACGATTGCGTGCAACGCCGCCCTCATCACCATCTGACACCGAGTAAGTGACTAGGACTTGTGAGTCGGCGGGCGGGATGCGGCCATTGACGCCGTTGCCGAAAGTAATCTGTCCGCTGACGGCGTCGAGTTCGTAGACGTTGTCATTGGGGCCATATTCAAATAACCGTTCGCGGCGCTCCCACGTATTCAGACCGCTTGCTTCCGCAACCTCCAGGGTGACTGGCTCTTGCCCACTGGCAAAGCGCAAGCCCGTAACATCGAGCAGGAAATTCGAATCAGGCAGGCCATTGGCTATTTGGGTCTCGCGGATAATGGTTTGGCCTTGCTTGATCGGAATCACGTTCGGCTCAATGCGCAACACACGCGGCGGTCGTGAAAAGCCATTTGCTGAACGCAGTTCAAGCGTAAACTCCCGCGGCGAGATCTCAACGTTGTCGAGGTCGAGCAACAGAGCACCAGTGGCGAGAAATCCGGAAGTGGTGTCGGAGGCGATTTTCAAGTTGACGCGGCCACTATCGGTAACCAGCGTAGCGGTTAACGGTGATCGGTCTGACCGAACTGGGCCTGCGGGCTTGGCGGCGCCGCCTGACGGAGGCGATGCAATCACTCCGATGGACCAATACGCGCCCTTCGCGTTTTTACGATCGTTCCCAAACAGACCGGAATCGTCGCGGCACTCGAACGTCAACGCCAGCACGTTGCGGCGTCCACCCCGCTCTCCAAACGGAAAGAACGGCAAGCCGCCACGGGCGTTTGTCGCGGTATGATCGATCGCTCGGTTTCTTGAGCTTCGGGTCTCGAGTTTCCTGATACGGCCTGGCACCCACAGAAGCTGGTGCATGAGTCTGAATGTGGGGCTGCCGCCGTCAGTCGCCTCGACGACGGTGTCCTCTGGCAAAACCCTGGTCGTCGTGTATGTCGTAGCTGGAGCATTAGGATCATTCCGGTCGCTCCAGATTAGTCCGCTGGCACCCTGCGTTCCGTGTGGGGAAATGCCCAGCAGGGCCGCGTAGGCGGCGCGTTCGTCGCGGCGCGCACGCGAGAGCGAGTAAAGCTGCGCCTCGGCCACCCAGGCGAGCAGCTCCATCAGCGTGATGCCGGGGTCGTGTGCATTATGGTCCGTCCACTCGGGTGCGGCAGACGGCAAGCGCGCTCGTCCGATCTCCACCAGGTCGGAGAAGCGGCGCTGAAAAAGATTGGGCGCGAGCGTTCTCATACCATGGCCTCAGCGGTCTCGAACTGGATGCGAATCGGATCATCGGCCAGCATCACGATCTCTCTCGGGCCAGGCGCTGCCAGCGGAAGCTCCCTGCCATCCTCAGTAATCTCGTACAGGTTTACGTTCTCGATCGATTCAAGGTAAGGCGCATCGCTGATTGCTAAGGCGATGTCCTCTTCGCTGGGGTTAGCACCGAGGGTCCAACCGTCCTTATCCAGACCGCCGGTTGCTGTGTCGAAAAACTCTCCGAGTTTTTTCTTCACTGAGGAAGAAAGCTGGCCGGCTTGGTCGAGTGAGTCGACCAGCAACTGAAGCTCGATGCGCAGTCTGCGAATGCCTGGTCCCTCGATGCGTAAGACATTGGGCGCGCTCAATGATGCGGGCGCCGCATCGAGCAACAGCCGGCGTAATTCGCGAATCTGCG
>Ga0105241_10004525_pt1 | contig 10284 bp, 7 predicted proteins | sample KBSC64metaG_FD_80422 | JGI IMG/M metagenome (GOLD analysis project Ga0105241, IMG submission 80422) | Corn rhizosphere microbial communities from Kellogg Biological Station, Michigan, USA - KBS C6-4 metaG | ecosystem: Host-associated > Plants > Roots > Rhizosphere > Soil | place: Michigan, USA...
CTTTTGCCCGGCATCGTGTTCTCGAATTGCAACGCGCCGGTCTCGATGCGCCAGGCATCGTCGGCGTGATACGCGCTGACGCTGCCGTGGAACTCGGCGAAACTCAGCGGCTCGCGAAACACTTTCGGCAACAGCAACGCGAACGCATTGTGCTGCGGCAGATCGAACGTAATCGCATCCTGGTCGGCGAACAGCTGGCCGGAAACGCCGCTCGCGCCGGGTATCTTGCCGAACGCGTGCGCGGCGAGGCCGTCGAGCTGTGCAGCAGCGTCGAAATCGGTCGCATCGGCGAAACGCAGCATCGCGCGCGCGAGCGTGCCCGAGGGATTGCCCGCGTACAGCCAGCGGCGCAGGTCGACGGGCAGTGTGTCGACCAGCATTGCCGCGCTGGCGACGGTGCCGAGATCGAGCGCGCCGATGGCAATCGTGTGCTCGGGCGTAGCGTAGTAGTCGCCAGCGGGATAGCGGCGGCGCAGGTGCAGTTCCGCCGGTGCCAGCGGTTCGCTCTGGCGGACGATCTTCAACTCGGCCACGTCGGCGCTGAAGCCGTCCTCCTCGCGGCGCCAGCGCGCGCCGAAGGCGAGGCGGTCGATACCGACATGCGGCAGGAAGTCGCGCTTGTCGTCAAGCTTGATCGAGGTGTGCGTGGTCAGCACGAGGTTGGCAAGATCAACCTCGGCGCGTACCTCGCTGACCTCGCCGGCCTTGAGCCACGCCCAGACCTGCAGCTTGCCGCCGCCGTGGTCGACGACGAGGCCGGCGAGCGGATAGTTACGCAGTACCGCGGCGAGGTCGATGTCGGCGCCGCCGAGGTAGGCACTGCCATCGCGTTTGCCACGATCGTATTCGACCACCGTGTTCACCGGCGCGGAGTCGTTCTGCAGATTCCTCACGCGCGCGAGCACGCGCAGGAAATCGCCGTGCGCGGTCAGACGCAATTCGTCGGCGCCGAGCTTGAAATGCTTGTCGTTCGGCAGGTCGTCGACGTTGAGCCTCGCGTCGCGCACGACGACGGTGCCCAGGCTGAACAACGGGCTGTCATTGAGATCCTGGTTGCTGCTGGCCGCGTCGCCGGTGTCGAGACCACGCAGCCGCCATTCGCCCTGGACGTCGCGCACGAGGTCGAGCTCGATGCCCGACAGATGGATCTCGGTCCAGGTCGCGCGCGGCCGCGCCCAGGCGAAGAAATTGATCTTCAGGCCGGCGCTGGCGAGATCCAGTGTCTGTCCTTGCGCCGCCTTGGCCGCCGCCGGCATCGCGCCGAGATGCACGCCGGTCAGGTTGAGCAACGGTCCGGTGCGTTCCCAGCGTGCGTCGAGTCGGTCAATCGTCACCGGTCGATTCAGCGCCTCGGCGAGCTTGGCGCTGACCCATTCGGGCTGGTTAGTCAACCATGGCAGAACGACAAGCTGGGTCACGCTGCTTACGATCGCCATCAGGATCGCGAATGTCGCCAGCAGCCGGAACAGCCACCATTGCGCACGGTGCAGATGGCGGCGCCAGGGCGTCATGGGCGACGTTCGCCGGACGACCTGCGGTTACAGCAGCACCACATCGTACTGCTCCTGCGCGTAGTGCTCCTCGTCCTGGCAGCGGATCGTCTTGCCGGTGAATTCCTCCAGTTCCGCCACCGAACCCGACTCCTCGTCGAGGATGCGCGTGACCACCTTCTGCGCGGCAAGCACGAGCAGGCTGGATGCCTCGAACTGGCGCACCGCGCGCGTGATTTCACGGAAGATTTCGTAGGTCACCGTCTCGGCGGTCTTGACGTTGCCACGGCCGTCGCAGGCCGGGCACGGCTCGCACAACTGGCGCTCGAGGCTTTCGGTCGTGCGCTTGCGCGTCATCTCGACCAGGCCCAGGCTCGACATCTCGTACACGGTCGTCTTGGCGTGATCGTGGGCGAGCGATTTCTCCAGCATGCGCAGCACCTGGCGCTTGTGTTCGGCGTCGGTCATGTCGATGAAGTCGATAATGATGATGCCACCGAGGTTGCGCAGGCGCAGCTGGCGTGCCGCCGCCTGCGCCGCCTCGAGGTTGGTCTTGTACACCGTCTCCTCGAGGTTGCGATGGCCGAGGAACGCGCCGGTGTTGACGTCGATCGTGGTCATCGCTTCGGTCTGGTCGACAATCAGGTAGCCGCCCGACTTCAATGGCACTTCCTTCTTGAGCGCACGCTGAATCTCGTCCTCGACGCCGTACAGGTCGAAGATCGGCCGCTCGCCTGAATAGAGTTCGATGCGCTCGGCCAGCGCCGGCATGAATTTCTGCGTGAACGCGATGGTTTTCTCGTAGGTTTCGCGCGAATCGACGCGCACCTTCTCCACGTCCTCGCGCATCATGTCGCGCAGCGCGCGCAGCGGCAGGGCGAGTTCCTCGTAAACGCGTGCGCGCGGCTCGACGCGGCGCATGTTCTCCTGGACCACGCGCCAGACGCGGCCGAGATAGGCGACGTCGTCGGCGAGCGCGTCGCGCGACGCACCCTCCGCATTCGTGCGCACGATATAGCCGAGCTGCGGGCCGAGGGTTACGGGCTGGGCAGCAGAGATATCGCCGGCAACCGCAACGCCGGGTTGGGTCAGTGCGGCGACCAGGTCCTTCAGGCGCACACGTTCGGCCTCGTCCTCGATGCGAACCGACACGCCGATCATCTTGGCGTAGGGCAACAGCACCAGGTAGCGCGAGGGGATCGACAGGTGTGTGGTCAGGCGCGCACCCTTGCTGCCGATCGGGTCCTTGACCACCTGAACGATGATGTCCTGGCCTTCGTGCACGAGTTCGCTGATCGGCGGCGTCGGCAGTGCGGCCGTCTCGCCGGACTCGCCTTCGTGACCGTCGCCGGTGCCTGTAGGCCCGGAGCGGACGATGTCGTTGGCGTGCAGGAACGCGGCGCGCTCCAGCCCCACCTCGACGAACGCCGCCTGCATTCCCGGCATCACCCGGCTGACGCGGCCGCGATAGATGTTGCCGACGTAACCGCGCTTGAGCGCGCGTTCGACATGCACTTCCTGCAGCACGCCATTTTCCACCACGCCGACGCGGGTTTCGCGCGGGGTGACGTTGATCAGGATTTCCTCAGACAAGGCCGCTGCTTCCGCAATTTTTCTCAACGCGTTTATAGCTTGGCGGGACGGGGCTTGTCGATCTTGCGCGGACGGCGCGGATGAGGCATCCACCCTCACCAAACTCCAATGCTGGCCTCATGCAACGCCGAGCACAGAGCGAGACGCTGCAACGGCCGGCGGCATATGGGGTCGCCGGTCGCAAGGATTCGTATCGCAGAGAAGGGTCATTGCGTTCCTCCACCATTCATTTTTGAAGGAGAATGTCATGTCTGTTCGTGCGCAAAATCGCTGCATTTCAAACAAGCTCCTGCATACCTCATTGCTCTCCGGAACGCTCGGCCTCGCTCTGGTCGCGCTGCCGGCGCATGCGTGCTCGATCCCGGACGGTAAAACCCAGGTCCAAGCATGGCCCATGCCCGCGTTCGACGCCGGGTCGAGCACAGCAACCGAGCAGCCAAGCAACGTCTCGGGGGCCAGCGTGAGCTCCGCTTCACACAAGGCCGGAAACGATCCGATTACCGGCCTGTGGAAGGTCAACTTCCTGGCGCACGGCAATGCCACCATCCCCGACGGAACGGTCATCGATGCCGCCGTGGTTACTTGGCACGCCGATGGCACCGAACTGATGAACTCCGCCAAGCCGCCCGTGACCAGCAATTTCTGTCAGGGCGTCTGGCAGCGCACCGATTCCACCTACACGCTCAATCACGTTGCTCTGGGGTGGGCGCCCGACTCGACCTTCATCGGCCCGGTCAGCATCCACGAAACCGTTATGCTGAGCCATAATGCCACGTTGATGACCGGAACCTTCACCATCACCCAGTACGCGCAAGACGGCACTACGGTGGTACCGCTGCGGCCTGACCTGCCTGCCGTGTCGGTCGTCGGCAGCGTGATAGGCGGTCGCGTGTTCGCCGACCAGTAGCGCGATTCGGACAAACGCTGTTCCGCGCCCGGGTGTGCTTTCTTCCCGGTGATGGCAGGAACCTTTTGACTGATCAGGCCAGACTCGTCGATCGCCCCGAGCGCAGAGGTTGAGTATCGGGGCGATCACGTGGCGTCCATGCAAGGAAGCCGCGGGCGCGTAATCGCGCGACGGATTTTCCTAATACTATACGCATGGACGCGAGCATTCCGGTACGCACGTCGCCCCACGTCGGCATCTATGAATTCGCCGGCGTGCGCGTCGACGCGCACGCCTATCGGCTGACTCGTGGCGACGAGGAGATCGTGCTCGAGCCGAAGGCGTTCGCAGTGCTGCTCGAGTTCCTTGCCCATCCCGGCGAAATGCTCAGCCGCGACGCCCTGCTCGATGCGGTCTGGGGGCATCGCTACGTCACTCCGGCCACGCTCAACCGCCTGATCGTGCTGCTGCGCCGCGCGCTCGGCGATGATCCGGAAGCGCCGCGCTGCATCCAGACCGTGCACGGCAAGGGCTATCGTTTCGTCGCGACGCTGGCTGACGAGATCGAAGCGCCCGCAACGCAGCGCGAGTTGCGCTTCGCGCCACCGCCCGCCGCGCGCGTGCCGGCACGCATGAGCGCGATCATCGGCCGCGATCGCGAAGTCACCGACATCTGCACGATACTCGCTTCCGCGCGCCTGCTCTGCATCGTCGGCGCTGGCGGCATGGGCAAGACCACGGTCGCGCTCGAGGCCGCGCGCGCGTGCACAGCGCAGTTCGCTGACGGCATCTGGTTCCTAGACATGTCGGCGCCGAGCGGCGGCGCAGGCGCGGAAAGCATGATCGCGACCACGTTTGGGGTGCGCGGTGGCTCGGACGAGGCCAATCGGCAGCACTTGATCGCCATGCTGGCTGCGCGCTGCGCATTGCTCGTACTCGACAACTGCGAGCGTGTGGCCGGCGAGCTCGGCGAATTCGTCACGCGCCTGCTCGAAGCCTGCGCCGATATCCGCATCCTCATCACCAGCCAGCGCCGGCTCAATTGCCGCGGTGAAATCGTCTACGCCCTGCCGACACTGGCACTGCCGCCGATGCGTGAATGGAACAGCACACAGGCGATCGCTGAGCTTTCGACAGTCGCCTCGATCCAGTTGCTGCTCGCACGTGCCGTGCGCTCGCCGCGCCGTTCGAGCTGACTCCTGCGAACGCAGCCAGTGCCGCCGAGCTGTGCCGGCGCCTCGACGGCATGCCGTTCGCGATCGAACTCGCCGCGGTGCGCCTGCGCGTGCTCGACCCCGCGCAATTGCTCGAGCGGCTCAACGAACGCTTCGGCTGGCTCGCAGGCAACGGGCGCACCGAACGCCACCAGACCCTCGGTCTGCTCCTGGCCTGGAGTTTCAGCCTGCTCGATGACGAGGAAAGGCGCCTGCTGTGCGCACTTTCCGTGTTTGCCGGCAGCTGGACCCTGGACGCGACCCTTGACTTCGCCCGCATGCTCGAGATCGACACCACGCGAGTCGTCGACCTGCTCAGCGGCCTTGCCGATAAGTCGTTGCTCGTCATCGAGCCGGACCACGATCCGCCGCGCTATCGGCTACTCGACAGCGTGCGTCTGTATGCGCGCCTGCGTTTGAGCGAGGGCCGCGACGAGGATATCGCGCGAGGCGCGCATTTCGCCCATCTGCACAAGTCCAGCCTGCTCGCCGATGCGCAGGCACGCAGCGCGCGACAGCATCACTGGCTTGAATGGATGCAGCGGATGACACCCGACATCGAGTCGGCGCTGGCCTATGCCTCGGGCCAGCCCGAAATGCATGCGGCCGTGCTCAACCTTCTTGGCAATCTCACCTGGTGCATGCGCACGAGCGGCGATTACCGGCGGTCGACGCGCTGGCTCGATGCGGCGTTCGCGCTGGCACCAGCAGAATCAATCGACCGCGCTCGCTGCCATGTCATCGCCGGCATCATCGCCCACCATCGCGGCGAGCACCCGCGCTCCGCGAATCACTTCCGCACAGGTATCGACATGGCGAGGCGCTTCACCGAACCGCGCCTCGCCGGCATCGGCTGCGCGATGTTCGCCTTCGAACTCGCCCTGTGCAATCGCTTCGAGGAAGCGCACGCGCTGGTTGCGGACGCTCTCGCCGAAGCGCGGGAACACGACGACTCATGGCTGCGCTCGCTGGCATTCCTCGGTCGCGGACTGATCCATGCCCGCCGGGGAGAACGCCGCGATGCGGTCGCGGATCTGGCGACAGCGGCAGCTTTAGTCGACCGTCCGGAAGGCGAGCCTTTCCAGCTCGCCTACACCCTGATCAACCTGGGTTTGCAGCAACTCGAAGCCGATCTGCCCGGCGACGCCGCGCGCACCTGGCTGCGCACGCAATTGTGCATGGAACATCTCTGGCACTGGCGCGGCGTGGCTGGATGCATCGAAGGCGCCGCGTACCTGGCGGGACTGCGCGGCGATCATGTATGCGCCGCCCGATTTCTGGCCACCGCAGCGCACGCGCGCGAGCAGACCGGCGCGCCCTTGCTCGAACAGTGGCATACGCGCCATGCCGCGATCGAGCAGGCAGCGCGCGACGCCCTCGGTGCCGAGGCTTTTGCCGCAGCACAGTCCGAACCGAAGACACGACGCATCGAGGAAATCGCCGTCGAGACGCGCGACTTCCTGCTCGGCCACGTCGAGGCGGATCAGCTCGCGAGCGCGAATAATCCGCGCGGATCGTAACGTCGGCGCAGTTCCGCCAGCCGCGTCAGCGTCGCCGCATCGTGCGTGCGCTCGCGCAAGTCGCCTTCTTCGCTGGTGAAATTCGCGTTGACGCCGACGCGCGCCCACGGTGCCACGGCGCTGCGCAGACCGCGCGCCCAATCGCGCACCGCGGCGAAGGATTGTGCCTGCGGCGTGCGCCCGATCGCGTTGACGAAAAACGGCGCGCCGCGATGGACAAATGCGCTGCCTTCGAGTGGTACGCGCGCGAGTGCCCCGCCGAGATGATGCACGTGCAGCTCGCTCGCCGGGTCGGCTGCCTCGCTGCCATGGCGGACCAGCGTTTCGATCAGCGCATCGTCGAGCGCATCGACATGCGCGGTCGTCCAATAGTATTGATCGCCCGCCGGCGCGTGCGTATCGAGGGCGCACTGCCACTGCGGGTAAGGCATCACGCCGCCGACCTGGCCGAGCGCGCGCCCGCGATCGAGCAGCGCCGCCAGTCGGGCGCGGCCTTGTTCCGGATCGCCGCTCCAGCACCAGGCGAGTACGCCAACGCGCTGCCCATGCACACTGGCAGGCAGGAACGGCGCTGGTGGCGCGCTGCAGAAGACGACCATCGCGGTGAGTTCGTCGGGCGCGTCGGCAACCTGGTCGCGGAACCGGCGCAGCAGCTCGTGCGCCGCGTCGATCGGATGGAACAGTGCGCCGGCGTACACCTCGGCCAGTGCATGCAGGCGGAATACGAAGCTGGTCACCACGCCGAATCCGCCGCCGCCACCGCGCAGCGCCCAGAACAGGTCGGGTTCCGACTCAGCGCTCGCATGAACGCGGCTGCCATCGGCAAGCACCACGTCGGCCGAGATCAGGTTGTCGATGGCGAGACCGCAGCGTCGCATCAGCCAACCGACCCCGCCGCCCTGGGTATAGCCGCCGACACCGGTCGACGAGATCATGCCGCCGGTGGTTGCGCACGCATGCTCCTTCGTCGCCGCGTCGACCTCGCGCCAGAGCGCGCCGCCGCCGACGCGGAGGCGGCTTCGATCGGCGCTCACTTCGACTGCGTTCAAGCCGCCGAGATCGAGCATCAGCGCACCATCGCGCACCGCGGATCCGGCGACGTTGTGGCCACCGCCACGCACGCTCATCGGCAACGCGTGGTGCGCGGCGAAGCGTGTGACGCGGGCGACGTCATCCGCGTCGGCGCAATGCGCGATCGCAAGCGGATGCCTGTCGATCGCACCGTTCCATACGCGGCGGCGTGCTTCGTATTCCGCCATGCCGGGCAACGACAAGCGACCGCGCAACTCCTGCGCCAGCGCGGTCCATTCTGCGTGGTTCGGGACTGCCGCCGTCATCGTCGATCTCCACGGATGTGTTGAATCGAAGCGTCGCTCAAGTTGCGCATGCTTGTCCACGGCACGCGCGAAAATCTTATCGAACCCTCACAATTCCAGCGCGCAGCCCACTCTGGTCTGGCGGCGGATTCCGAAACGCTCGAGCAAGATCGAGGTTTCGAACAACGGCAGGCCCATCACGCCCGAGTAACTGCCGGCGAGATGACTAACGAACGCAGCAGCCGCGCCCTGGATCGCATAGGCGCCCGCGCGCCCCGTCGGTTCGCCGCTGTCGACGTAGGCGGCAATCGTCGCCTCGTCGAGTTCGGCGAACGTGACCCGGGTGTGCGAAATCGCATGTTCCTCGCGCCCGGCGTCGACCAGCCAGACCGCCGAGATCACCTCGTGGGTGCGGCCCGACAGCTTGCGCAGCATGGCGATCGCATGCGCGCGATCGGCGGGTTTGCCGAACACTTCGTCGTCGAGCACGACCTCGGTGTCGCCGCCGAGTACGACGACGCCTTGCTTTCCGCCCAGTTTCAGCAGCCCCGCGCCAGCCTTCTCACGCGCGACGCGGCTGACGTAGTCCACCGGCGGCTCGCCCGGCGCGCGCACTTCGGCTAGGTCGAGCTGCACCGTGCCGAAACGCACGCCGATCTGTTCGAGCAGTTCGCGGCGGCGCGGGGATTGCGAAGCGAGATAGAGCATGCCGCCAATTCTAGCCGACGCGGCGGAAATGATTCCTCAAGCGCGATGGTACGGATGATTGCCGAGCAGGCTCACCGCACGATAAAGCTGTTCGGCGATCAGGATGCGTACCAGCGGATGCGGCAACGTCGCCGGGCCGAGCGACCACGTCTGGCTGGCACGCTCCAGCACCGCCGGGGCGAGGCCTTCGGGACCGCCAACGAGGAAGGCGAGATCGCGCCCGTCCATGCGCCAGCGCGCGAGCTGCTGCGCGAGCTGTTCGCTGCTGAACGCCTTGCCACGACCGTCGAGCGCAATTATGTTCGCGCTCCTCGCAACTGCCGCGAGCATCAACGCGCCTTCGTCGGCAATCACGCGCGCGGTGTCGTTGCTGCGCCCGCGCAGCTTGCTCGTGACTTCGACGAGCTGCAGCGGCAGCTCGTGCGACAGACGTTTGGCGTATTCGTTGTAGCCTTCGGTGACCCACGAAGGCATCTTCTCGCCGATGGCGATCAGCGTGGCACGCATGGTCCGTCGGCGATATGCGACAAGTTACGCGACATGGACCGCACCGAGGTCGGATCGGATCAACCGACCGCCGCTGTCCGCGCCATGTCGTCGCCCACGGTCCACAGCCGCTCCAATCCGTAAAATTCGCGCACGCGCGGCAGCATGACGTGGATGATGATGTCGCCGAGGTCGACGAGCACCCATTCCGCCTCGCGCTGGCCCTCGATGCCGAGCGGCTGCATGCCGGCCTGCTTGGCGAATTTGACGACTTCATCAGCCAGCGACTTGACGTGACGGGTCGATGTGCCGCTCGCGACGATCATGAGGTCGGCGATCGAGGTCTTGCCGCGCACGTCGATCTCCTGCACGTTCTGCGCCTTGAGATCGTCGAGCGCGTCGAGCACGCGTACGCGCAGCAGCTCTACCGGATCGCTGGGCAGCTGGGGTTTTTTCGGTTTCGGTGCCGAGACTTTTTTCGGCTTCGCCGCGGCGATTTTCTTCGCGGGCTTCTTCGCCGGTTTGCTCGCCGCCTTGGCGACGGGCCTCTTCACGGCGGACTTGGATGCCGTCTTCTTGGCTGCGGATTTCGCGCCAGCCGCCTTGCGCGGCGCGCGGGTGGATTGGGTTTTGGTCGGAGTAGGCAAAAACGTATCACCTGGATTGAGTGCACAGGCGGGCTCGCACCCGCGCGGCCAGAATATACGCCGATTTGGCGTCGAGGGAAGTGTCGATTGGATGACGATCCGGCGGTGGTTCAGCCGTTGCGCCGATACGGTGCAAGGATTGCCGGATCGGCCAGCAGCGCCTCGGGAATCAGCCAGCGCGGCTCGCGCCCGGCCGCAAGCAGCGTGCGCACCTGGCTCGCCGAAATATCCAATGGCGTGACCGGGATGCTGAGTACCTTGCCGGCTGGAGTTTCCTGCAATTCGCGCGGCGAACGCGCACGACGCGGCACGGCTTCGCCGACGAGTTCGCCCGACCATGGCTCGGTGCGTCCGGGGCGGGTCAGCATGACGATGTGGGCGAGGCGGAACAGTTGCCGCCACTCGCGCCAGGTCGGCAGCGAGC
>Ga0105241_10004526_pt1 | contig 10281 bp, 7 predicted proteins | sample KBSC64metaG_FD_80422 | JGI IMG/M metagenome (GOLD analysis project Ga0105241, IMG submission 80422) | Corn rhizosphere microbial communities from Kellogg Biological Station, Michigan, USA - KBS C6-4 metaG | ecosystem: Host-associated > Plants > Roots > Rhizosphere > Soil | place: Michigan, USA...
ATCCTGCTGGCAAGTGTCGCGACGTTTGCGTTCGCGGGCATACAGGTGCAAGCTCCAGAAATCGATGCTTCGACCGGTGTGGCCGCTCTTGGCCTGCTTTCCGGCGGATTGCTTGTGCTGCGTTCGCGCAGGAAGAAATCGTAAGTTTCACTTAGGCGACTAAACGGAGGAAAAATGATACGTGTAATTGGAATCGCAATCGTATTGGCAAGTTTGGCGGGTTTCGCATTCGCCGGCAGGGTACCAGTTCCGGAAATCGACGCCTCATCCGGTGTAGCCGCACTTGGCCTGCTTTCCGGCGGATTGCTGGTGCTGCGTTCGCGCAGGAAGAAATCGTAAGCTTCACTTAGGCGAGAGGTCCGGACTCACCTCCGGATCCTCATGCTTGAAGGCCCGAAATGGTTCGGCCAGCATAAAGCCGATACCCAGGCAGTCGTAGTTTTCCAGTCCCTCCAACCCCGTTCTGAAGTCCCCTTCCCGCGCAGACGCTCTTGCGGTGTACGTTCCAAAGATACGATCCCACCAGGGAAACGTCTGCCCCAGATTCCGCTGCTGCTCCCCTATATCCCGGGAATGATGGATGCGATGGAGGTCCGGCGTAACAAACACCGTGCGAAGCACCTTCTCCATCCACGACGGCAGCGACGCATTGGCGTGCGCCGACAGATTCAGAACGATTGTCAGTAGCTCCGCGAAGAACACTGCGGCGGCCGGCGGAGCGAGAAGTGCGATCGCACCCAGGCGAACAACTTGAGAGGGCAGCGTCTCCAGAGGATGAAATCGAGCCGCCGTCGAAACATCATAGTCCGGATCGGAGTGGTGGACCTGATGGACCCGCCATAGCCACGAGACGCGATGAAAGCTCCAGTGGATCCAATACTGCAACAGGTCCAGCAGCACCACGGCGATCGCGCAACGCACGATTAACGGCGCCCACGGTTTATTGAGGATGCCGAAGCGGCTGCCCGCGACCATCACGGCCAGCACCACGGGGCTGGCCCGCAACACCAGGGCCGATACTGCGATGGTAATGACGAACAGCGCGCCGTGATTCTTCCACCGCCGTTCGGCCGCAATGGACAGCTTGCGTTTGGGCTGAGATGACTCCCACACTGCGATCGCCAGGAACGCCGCGACAAACCAAATCCAATAGGCGGCGCCTTCGATTCGAGCCCACGGCATCAGGCTTCATTCTATCGTCGCTGCATCGGGATGCGTTCGATCTCAGTGTAGAATTCTTATGTCACTCGTGAAGATTGCAATCATCGCCGGCGTCTGCTCTGCGATCCTTGCGGCGGCCGCGGCCGAGCGCGTCCTGGCACCCTTCAACGACGTCCGGCCGGTCTTGGAGGCGATGCGGGACCAGCTCCCCTCGGTGTTGCGCGATCCAGACGAAGCCCGCTGGAACGCATGGAGCCGCCGCCAGGACACCGAAATCCGGGCTCGCCTGGAGCAGGGAGAAGTCGATTCGATGATCAACCTGCTGCTGTTCGGGACCTCCTTCACCAAACGTCCTCGAATACAATTTGAATCGCTCGCTGAGGCGACGAAGAGCGGCTTACTTCGGTCCCGAGTGGATGATTTGCTGCAAGGCCTTCGATCTCCAGGCGACAACGACCGCTTAGTTTTCTTGCGAAATCTGATCCGGCGGCAAGGCCTGAATCCGAATAGTGATGACGGTAAGACCGGCGTTTTCGTGTTCCAGAATTTGCAGCGCGTCCTCCAGGAAAATGCCAAGTTTGGGCAGCGGACCGCGCCAGACTCGCGGGACCAGGCCGCAGCTTTCCGCGACCGGGGCGTATCGCTCGATGCCACCATCTTTCCGAATTTCGCCATCGAACAAGCTCTTCGCGACTTGAAGAGCCGTGGGCTACTAAGCCCGGGAAGCGTCTTGCGGGCGGCGGTCATCGGACCGGGACTGGACTTCACCGATAAACAATCGGGTTACGATTACTATCCGCAACAGACGCTCCAACCGTTCGCAGTGTACGATTCTCTCGGGCGAATCGGTCTCTCGAAGCCCGCTGGCGTAAGCATCACAGTGTTCGACATCAGCAGCAGGGTTCTGGAACACATGCAGCGCGCGCGCGAACGCGCCCAAAAAGGAAGAACCTACTCGATTCAATTACCCCGCGACCCGCAACAGTCCTGGAAGCCCGAGGCGGTCGAATACTGGCGCGCCTTCGGAGACCACGCTGGTAAACCTGTGGCCCCAATCCGCCCGCCGCCGGAACTCAAGGGACTGGCAACGCGCGCGGTCGAGATCCGACCCGCCGTGGTGCTTGCCAGCGGACCGGTCGACTTGAACATCGTCCTGGAGCGGATGAATTTGCCTGCTGCGGAACGCTTCGACCTGATCGTCGCGACCAACGTGTTCGTCTACTACGACCATCTGGAGCAGGGGTTGGCGCTCCAGAACGTGAGCACGCTGCTGAAGCCGGGAGGGATGCTATTGTCGAACGACGCGCTCCCGGAGATTCCTCCGGTACCGATGCGACGGGTGGGACAGACCGACGTCTGGTACACCGACAAACTGGGAACTTCCGTGATCTGGTATCGCAGGGAATAAGGGCCGAGCATGCCCGGCCCTCGATAATCTTAGAACTGCAGGCGTCCCACGAACAGGCCAGTGCGGGAATTGGCCGTGCCGCTGATCGGTACAACCGATCCGAAGCCGCCGTTGATCACTCCCTTGTACGGCCCGCTGGCCTGGGTCGTGATCTGCGTCCCGAAGGTGCTGGTCGCGTTCGGTTGCGGCAACTGCGTCCGGTTGAAGGCGTTCGACATTTCGACGCGAACGTTGAGCGTGATGCCCTCTCGGATCCGGAAGGTCCTTCCGACGTTCAGGTTCTCGGTCGGGTACCGGTAACCCCGGTAGAAGCGGAGATTGCTGAAGTCGTTGGCCCATTGGCCATCGGGAACGTTGGTCCAGGCAGCCGGGTTAAGCACCTGGGTCTTAGTCGGGTCGTAGCAGTGGCAGTTGATATCCAGCGGATCCGTATGGTGAGTGCCGCTGTAGTCTGTCCAATCAACAGAGAACGGATTCATATACCTGCCCGTCGCTGGATCGATCTTTAACTGAGCGCCTCCGGGTCCGCGGCCCAGATAGTTGCTGATGGGAAACTGGCTGGAAGAAGCCGGCCGCGCCAGGATCGGGGCGCTCTGGTATTGCAGGTATGTGCCGACGGTCCAATCTGCCAGCACGGAAGCCACCACGCGGTTCGACAAGAAGCTGCTTCCGCGCGGCCGCTGCGTCCGATATTCCGCCGAAAGACGGAACTGATGGGGCAAATCGTTAGTGGAAAGATTCTTGCCCAGACTCCGATTGAAGATGTCGGGAGAGCTCATCAGATCCAGATTCTTGGAGAATGTGTAGTTGGCATTGAGCGTCAATCCGTGGGAGTAGCGCTTCGTAAGATTGAGCTGCAGAGCGTCATACCAGGTCTTGCCCAAGGGTGCGTTGGTGGGACTGATGTTCGGGCCTGGACCGAATGCTCCTTGATACTGCGGGAACGGATAGAGCGATTGCCGCACGGTCTGATTCCCAGGGAAGCTGCTATAGGGCAGTACAATGCCCTTCGCGGCCAACTGGGACTTCTGCGATGCCGAGAGACTTCCGATCTGCGGCGTGAGCAGGGCGGAGTCGGCCGTGTTTCCGACTGTTAATCCGTATTGAGCTAAAGTGCCGACCGAGATGGCGTTCAACGACGTTAGACCGCCGGCTGGCCACCACACTCCACGATTTCCAACATAGGAAACTTCCAGAACCAGGTCCTTGTTGAGTTCGCGTTGCACGCTCAGACTATATTGAACCTGCCGGGCCGGACGATCGGAGTTCGGGTCGAGATAACCGGGCGCGGCGACGATCGCGCCGTTGCCTTGGCCCGCGTTGGGGGTAAGGTTCGGGAAGACCGGCTTAAGGGTCGAAGGGATTCCGCCCTGTAGCTGGCCAACCCACTGGCCGAATCCGGGTGCACTGGTGGTGTCGGTGTTCGCGGCAACAGCGCCGCCTACGGCAACGGTCGCGGTGTAAACTACGCCGATTCCCCCACGGATCACCGTCTTTGAGTTGACCTGGTAGGCCAGACCGAAGCGTGGACCGACTGCGTAAGGATAATTGCTGGCGAAGTTACAGTTGCAGGTCGCCTCAAAAATCTGAGCGCCCGGATGGCCTCCCGCTGACGGGTTGGGAGTCGTGGGACTGAAATTCGGAATCAGACCGTGCTCCTCGTGTCCGTAGGTCGCGTAATCCCAACGCAGGCCGTAATCCAGCGTCAGCTTGCGCGTGACTTTCCAGCTGTCCTGGATGAACAGGCCCATCTGCTTCTTGGCTCCCGTCACGCTGCCGGGCTGCGCGATGAAGAAATTCGTCACATCGCCCCGCAGGAAAGATGCGAAGCCGAAACCAAACACGCCATTGGTCGTCCCAGCCACACCGTCCAATGCGGTCTGCATGGTTGAATTGGGGCCGAAGGTATACTGGCCCGTCGTGCCGGTGTAGTTTGTGGATGGATACCGCTCTTGGCGCCACTCGCCGCCGACCTTGTAGTTGTGATTGCCTCTGACCCAGGTAATATTCGCGATCCCGGAAGGACGACGCTCTTTGGACGGACCCTGGGTGAACGGTCCGATGCTGTTCATACCGCCGGTTGCCGTGGTGGCCGCGCCCAGCACTCCCTGGTTCGTAACGATGAACCGCGGGAACTGCCGGTTGATCCTCGCTCCGGTCAGGCCGAGGCCGCCGGTGCAGGTCTTATCCAGAAGGCCACCGAAGGTCGGGGTATTGGTGCAGGTCTGGGCCGCGGAAGCATCGTAACTGGTGGTAGCCGGCGCGTCGTCGTTAAACTCCTGCTGGAACCAGCCGGCGCCCACATGCAACAGCATCGTGGGACTCAGCGTATAGTCCCAATTCAGACGATAGGTTTTCGTATAAATGAAGCTCGCCCGGGCGCCGGTAATCGGCGACGGGAAACCTTCCGCGTTCCCGTTGGTGGCGGTGTAGGGCGCGTCCATGAGAGTGCCGCCGCCATAGAACGAGATGTGATGCTTGGTGCCGATCGACTGATCGCCCTTCACCGAGGGGATCTTGGATCGGGTCTTGCTGAGAAACGGATTCTGATAGTTAAGTCCCGTCTGACCGCTGGCGAAATTGGAGCCGACCGGCTTCGGAACCAGGTTGAGGATTCGGAGCGCCACCGGATCGAACGACGACAGCGGAACCTGGTTGGCGGTACCGTACGGATTCCGCACGATGTATTCGGTGCCGGGGTTGCAATCCGGCGTAACTCCGTTGACCGGGCCGCAGATAATTTTTTGAAAGCTGTTGGGATCGAAGATCGTTCCGGATGGAAAACTCCGGCCGAGAGGATCCACGTAGGTGTGGCCATTGATCTGGAACGGAAGAGGCGCGCCTCCAGCGCCGTTGCCTGTAATAACCTGGTTGAAATTACCGTTCCGGTATGCATCGGTAGGAACCGTCGGCGTCCCGCCGGATGCCGCCGGAATGGTTTGCACCATCACGTTCTCGCGAAACTCTTCGAAACTGAAGAACAGGAACGTCTTGTTGCGTCCGTCGTAAACTTTGGGGATCCACAGCGGACCGCCGACCGTCACGCCGTAGTCATGGCGCTTCGTGGGCGATCGCAGGCCGGTATAGGGCTGATAGGCATTGAGGACTTCATTCGCGGCGAAGTCGTACACGCTGCCATGCAGCTGATTTGTGCCGGACTTCATGGTGGCGTTGACTATCGCACCAGCCGCGCCGTATTCCGCCGCGTAGTTGCTGGTCTGCACCGCCACTTCCTGAATGGCATCCACGCTCGCTTGGCCCATGGACGTATAGCCAGCCAGGAATCCCTGACCGCCGGATGTCTGACCCTCGACGCGAATTTGGAGCGATTTGGTTCCGAAAACCGAGTTGGGCTGTCCGTTCACGACGATCTGGCTGTTGGCGGCGTACTGAACGCCAGGCATCAGCTTGACCAACGCCAGCGGATCGCGCCATCCCGAGGTGTTGGCGCTGAAAGTCCCGCCGGTGGAGAGGATCGGAAGCTCGCTCAGCTCCGTGGTGGTTACGTTGTGCGTCAAATCGCCGGATTCCGTTTTGAGCAGCGAGGCCTCCGCTGTGACCGTAACCGACTCGGTCTGCGCGCCAACCTCGAGCGGAACGTCGATGCGCATGATTTGCGCCGCGGCCAGATCCAGACCCGACCGCTTGTAGGTCTTAAAACCGGACACCGTGACCGTCAGGTCGTAGGCGCCCACCTGAAGCTGAGGGGCCGTGTAGTTGCCCGTCGCCGTGGATATGGTCTTAACGACCACGCCCGTGGCCGTGTTTTTCACTTCGATCGAAGCGTTGCCCACCACAGCCCCGCTAGGATCGACGACAGTTCCAGTAATGGTGCCCAGTGCGCCCTGCCCAAACAGTGCGCACGCAGACACTATGAGTAATAGTGCAAGCGAAACAATCTTCATGGTTTGGTTCCCCCCAACAAAGTCCGTCCCCAAAGTTAACCGCGAGAAAAGGCTTGGTGTATTGTATGTCAGGGAGAAGTGGAAGACAACGGGGAGGGGCCCCGCATGCCGTCAAATACCAGTCAAATTTCTGGAAACGGTGCTTCTAGCTCCAGTATCTATAGGTTGGCTTAACGTCTTCACAGTACAATGCCGATTCACCCTAGTAGGAGCCGCGAGCCGGAGACCTCAACCTCTATCCCCAGCAACCGACATACGCTAAGTTTTGCGCCAGCCTTTGACGATATCGAACAACGGGAAAAAGAACTAAGGGATTTCGTAGAGAACGCTGCAGTTGCCCTCCATCGGGTCGGCGAGGACGGAATAATCCTGTGGGCGAACCGCGCCGAGATGACGCTGCTCGGCTACACACCTGAGGAGTATATTGGCCACAACATTGCCGAGTTCCACGTCGATGCAGCCGTAATCGAGGACATTCTTTGCCGACTCAAAAAGGGCCAGGCGCTGGAGGGTTGTCAGGCCCGGCTGCGCTGCAAGGACGGATCCATCCGCTACGTACTGATAAATTCCAGTGTTTATCGTGAAGAAGGACGCTTCGTCCACACGCGCTGCGTGACGCTGGATATCACGGACCAGAAAAAAGACTTTGAAGTCTATGAGCGTCTTGCGGCGATCGTGGAATCGTCAGATGACGCGATCCTTAGCAAAGACCTCCGCGGCATCATCCGGAGCTGGAACCGCGGAGCCCAACGCATCTTTGGTTACACTCCGGAAGAGGCCATCGGCAAGCACATTTCCATGCTTGCGCCGCCGGAGCACGCCGACGAGATTCCCGATATCCTCAGCCGAATCGCACGCGGTGAGCGAGTCGATCATTACGAGACCAAGCGAAAAACCAAAGACGGGAGAATACTGACGGTCTCATTAACCGTCTCACCCATCCGGGATGCGACCGGCACCGTTGTGGGCGCTTCAAAAGTAGCCCGCGATGTAACCGAACGAGTGCAACACGAACAAGCGCTGCAAGACGCGAACGCTGCGCTGAGGCGAGCCAATTCCGACCTTCAGCACTTTGCGTACTCGGCTTCACACGACCTCCAGGAGCCGTTGCGAACGGTAGCGACCTACAGTGAATTGCTGCAGAAGAGATTCGGCGACAAACTGGGTCCCGCTGGCGACGAGTACATCGGCCATACAGTTCGTGGCGCGTTACGGATGGAAGCGCTTTTGCGCGACCTGCGAACGTATGCGCAGGTATCGACCGAAGAATATGAGCCCACAGAAGACCTGGAAGCGAGCGACATCCTCAAGAAAGCGCTTGCGAACCTGGAGGGATCTATCTTCGAAACTGGCGCCGAGATTACCAGCACAGCCCTCCCGCGCATACGTATCTACGAATTTCAGCTGGAGCAGCTCTTTCAAAACCTGATCGGAAACGCGATCCGTTACCGTGGCAGCGATCCGCCCCGGATTCATGTCGCAGCCGTGCGACAGGATAGAGAATGGATGTTTTCAGTGCAAGATAACGGCATCGGTATCGACCCTCGGTACAAGGAGCAAGTGTTTGGAATCTTTAAACGTCTTCACAGCTCTGCGCATTATCCCGGCACAGGCATGGGCCTTGCAATCTGCCAGCGAATTACCGAGCGCCTCGGAGGGCGGATCTGGGTGGAATCTGAGCTCGGCCGAGGTTCAACGTTTTTCTTTACGGTCCCGTGCTGAAACCCCCAAGGAGAAGGATCCTAAGCTGGAACCCTATTCAATTCTCCTGATCGAGGACAATATCGCCGATGTGGGCTTGTTACGCGAGGCCCTGGAGGAGCACAAGATCGAGGGGGAACTCCTGGTCATCTCCGACGGTGCCTGCGCCATCCGGTTTATTGAGGATCTTGCTGCCCAAACCATGGATTGTCCTGATCTAGTCATTCTCGACCTGAACCTTCCCAAACGGTCTGGGCGCGAGGTATTGGAATCCATACGAAAAAACCCGGAGTGTCAGGACACGACGATCGTGGTTCTGAGCTCGTCCGACGCACCCGAGGATAAAGCGGATGCGTCGAGCTTAGGCGCGCACCACTACATTCGCAAGCCTTCGCGTTTGACTGAATTCTTGGCCCTGGGAGCCACGTTCAGGCAACTGCTCGCCGCGTCCCGCAACAAAGGCGCCTGATCACTTCTTCGTCAGTTCGTCATACAGCGACCCATAAAACCCGGCGTTGAACATCCAGCCGAGATCGTCGGTTTTCACCTGCATCGCGAGCTGCTCCTTGGTGGCCCCGGCTTTGATGGCATCCTTGGCGCGAGTGATCAGCGTCGCGAACTTGGTCCGGTAGGCTTCTACGTCCGCTCTGGTTTTCGGCTCGCCGCGTCCGGGAATGGCCATCTCGAAATCCAGCTTCAGGACGCCGTCCAGAATTTGCGTCCATTCGACCGCGCTGCCGCCATTGGCGAAATCGACGATGGGCGTGGCATCGGTGATCTGGTCGCTTACCATGACCACTTTCAGATCGGGAAAATACACCATGGTGTCGTCGCCGGTGTGCCCGCGACCGTAGGAATGCGCCTGCACTTCCGCTCCCCCGAACTTCAGGTCGTAATCCTTGGCGAACGTTACGGTCGGCCGGCCCGGGATATCTTTCGTCCGGCCATCGCTGGCCATGTTGGTTTTCAGCGCTTCCAGCGCAACCACCTGGGCGCCCGCATCAATGAACTTTTGATTGGTTCCGACGTGGTCCGGATGATGGTGGGTATTCAGGACGTACTTCACCGGCAGGTTCGAGACCGATTTGATCTCTTCCATCAGCCGGTTGTAATTGTCGTCGCCGGGATTCTTGGTATCGACCACGATCAGGCCTTCGGGGGTGACGCGGATCAGCGTGTTCGCCCCGCCGCCGGTGACCATATAGAGGTTAGGCTTCAGCAACCGGATCTTTTCGACGGTCGCCCCAGCTTTCGCGCCGCCTCGTCCGCCGCCGGCAGGTCCTTGGGCCACCAGGCCAGTAGCAGCAGCGCCGAGCGCTATCGTCAAAGCCACGCTGAAAAATTCTTTCCGTCGCATACGGCCTCCTGAAGTCGATATTAGGTTCAACCTATTATCGCCATTTCATGCGCTGTTTTCTTACGGCAGCAGGGCCGCCGCAAGATCCGGCCGCGTCAAAGACTTGTTGGGCGATTTCCTGGGCGATTTCGTGGGTGATTTCACAAGACTGGCCGCCTGCGAAGCTGCGTTCGCTCTCTGGTGCCCGTAGCGCAATCCGCGATACGCCCAATAGTACGCATTTCCCCGCAGCAGATACTGCCGCGTTTCGAGCAGGGTGCGCCGGGCCATCCTGGTTAGCTGCGATCCGGGCGTCCGGGGCATTACCGGCGCGTCTGCTCTCGGTTCTGCAGCTGCACAATCACGCAGCCAAACGACCGCCGCGCCGCCATCGGATTCCACTCGATTGCGAGCGCCCGCGGTGCGAACTGCGGCCTCGCGTTCCACATAGCCGCTGGATTCCACGCAGCCTGCAAAGCCCAGGTCGCGCAGCACCTTGTGCCGTTCCAAATCCAGTGCCGGCTCAATCGTGTGCGTAAAGCTGGTCCCGCGCGAGCTAAGGGCAATGCCATTATCCTGAGTCGCCGCACCTAGCCAGATCGTTTGGCCATTCAGCTCCGCGTCCCAAATCCTGACGTGATGGCGCTTGGCGATGGTGTTTAGCGATTTCTGGAATATGAACTCCGGCTCATCCCGCAGATACAGCAGTTTGGAGACAGGCGCTTCCGCGTAGCCGGCCTGGGAGGTGTACGCTTTGTATGCTCGAACGA
>Ga0105241_10004532_pt1 | contig 10279 bp, 8 predicted proteins | sample KBSC64metaG_FD_80422 | JGI IMG/M metagenome (GOLD analysis project Ga0105241, IMG submission 80422) | Corn rhizosphere microbial communities from Kellogg Biological Station, Michigan, USA - KBS C6-4 metaG | ecosystem: Host-associated > Plants > Roots > Rhizosphere > Soil | place: Michigan, USA...
AACTGGCGAGCCGACAACCATGTCTTCGATCAGCTGGAGTTTGTCTCTCACCCCGACATCGTGGCGATGTCAGGCGCTGGATACGGCGAGCGGGCAGCCGTTCAGCACATGACGTGGCGAGTTCTGACCATGCTCGGAATCAGACCGTTCCTGGGAGCAATTCCGAATGACGATTTGAGCGAACAACGTGGGTCAGATGGGGTCTTAATCAGCTACGAGTTCTGGAAGCACCATTTCGGCGGCAATCCTAAGGTGCTTGGCCAGACCATTTACGTAGACACATTTGCGGGACCCATAGTGGCAGTTCTCGAACCCGGATTCGACTTGTTCGGCACCGGAGTTCCCGACGTTTACATAATCCATGGGATGTCAAATGTCGTCGATTCGGGTATTGGCGATCCGCGGTGGGAGGTTGCTGTCGGAAAGTTGAAGCTGGGGGTTTCAATTGAGCAGGCGCAGGCCGCGATGAACGTGACACAACGGCATCTGGCGCAGGTCTTCCCCGAGACGTACAAGAATGTCGGAGTCCGGGTTGATCCCCTGCAAAAACGGCTGTTTGGCCACTGGGCTGGCGTGTACTACACCCTTTTTGGAATTGTGGGATTCGTTTTACTGATAGCCTGTGTCAATGTTGCCAATCTTCTGATGGTTCGCGGAGATGGACGGCGAAAAGAGATGGGTGTGCGCGTGGCGATGGGCGCAAACAAAAGAACGTTAGTCCGACAAGTGCTCACCGAGAGCATTTTGCTTTCGCTGATCGGCGGACTGGTAGGGCTGCTCCTTTCTTTTCTGAGCGTCAGAATCTTCAACCTGTGGGCTCCATTCTGGTTTCCGCGTCAATCCAGCGTCCTGGTGGATGGCAGGGTTTTGCTGTTCACATTCGCCACCTGCGTTCTGACCGGGATCGGCTTTGGTCTGATCCCCGCCTATCGAGCTGTCAGGACAAATCTGAATGAGTGCCTGCAAGAAGGCACCCACAGCACAGCGACGATTTCGCGTCATCGCACGAGAAATACGCTGGTCGCAACCGAGATTGCGCTGTCGCTGGTCTTGCTAATCTTCGCCGGACTGATGATCAACACGCTGACCCGCATATTGCGGACTTCTCCGGGCTTCGCTCCCGAGCATCTGCTGACCGCGCAAGTTCGCTTGACCGGAGACAAATACATCAACGCATATCCGCTGACAGATCCCAATTTCAATTTGATCATGCCGCCTGTGGGACGTTTCTGCGATCGAGTGCTCGAGCGACTCCGCAGCACACCGGGGGTCGAAGACGTCGCAATTATCGATTGGCTCCCGCTCCTGGACGGCGCTGGGGACAGCGCTCAATATGCATCGCCCGGTTTCACAATCGCCGGCCAGAGTGTTTCGACCGCCACGGAAAAGCCCAGCGTTCTTCGTGAGGGAGTCAGCTCCGATTACTTCCCCATGATGAGCATTCACATCATTCGAGGCCGCAGCATCACCGAGCAGGACACGCCTGCCAATGCCTGGGTGGTAGTCATTAACCAAGCCATGGCGAAGCTCTATTGGCCGACTCAGGATCCGATCGGACAGACGATCAAGTTCGATGACTCGCCGGACGAGAAGCCGCGCCAGATCGTCGGCATTGTGCAAGACGTGAAGCAGTTTTCTCTTACCATCCCCGCTAGGCCCGAAGCTTTTGTTCCGTATCAGCAGTTGTCATCACGAATTTACCCGGGCTGGACCGAAGCTCGCATTCACAAGAGCGTCGTCATCCGCACCCACGCTGACTCGAAAGCCTTGATGCAGAGCATGCATCGGATCATTTCGGAACTTGCGCCCGAGTCCGCCGTTTTTGGGATCACGACGGTGGAGAGAACCGTGTCGCAGTCGGCCACTGACTGGCGCTTTCTTTCTTACATACTGGAGCTGTTCGCCGCGATTGCCCTACTTCTCGCTGTAATCGGAGTCTATGGAGTAATTTCTTACTCGATCCGAGAACGCCGCCACGAACTCGGCCTGCGGATGGCACTAGGAGCGCAACCTAGCCAGGTGCTTGGATTGGTCTTGCGGCAGGCAATGGCGCTCTCGTTTATAGGAGTAGTGATCGGCATCGCAGGTTCGTTCGCCGCCACGCCACTCATAGCGAAGTTTCTCTACGGTGTGAAGGCTCACGATATGCCGACTCTGGTTCTGGTGTCGTCGCTCCTGATGGCAGTAACATTCATTGCCAGCTATATTCCCGCACGCCAGGCAACGAAGATCGATCCCGTGCAGACACTTCGACACGAATAGCCGATAGATGCAAAGTCTTAGGACTCGAACAGGCTTGCCGTCAATGATCGGATAAAGTCATCGTCAGTTGACGTTAAATCTTCATAACTCATCGATTTCAAGCCGCGATTACACTCATAACGTAAGTTTCAAGAATGGGCTCCGAGCCGCATCCATTCGGCAGAAAAGTTCGAAAATCTCTGCTAGGGGCCGACCAATTATTTGGACTTAGGCAGCAACACTTTTCTGCGCGCCGTTCAGAACTTTTAAGAACTCTCGCATAAAGAATGGCAGGTCCATCCAGGTCCGCGAGGTCACGAGATTTCCTTCCACCAATACCTCCGTATCCTTGAACTTGCCCCCGGCGCGTTCTACATCGGGCGCCAGGGCTTCGTAGGTGGCGATCGTGCGTCCACGAACAGCATCAATGGCTGCAAGGATCAGCACGCCGTGACAGAGTGCTGCGATTGGTTTTTTGCGTTCTACGAAATGTCGAACGATTTTTTGTAACTGCGGATCGTTGCGGAGATATTCTGGAGCGCGACCGCCGCTCAGGATAATGCCATCATAATCTTCGGGATTGACGTCCGCGAAACCGATATCGGCAGGAATGTGATATCCCGGTTTCTCTACGTAGGTATCCCAGCCGGATTCGAAATCGTGCACCACCGATTTCAGGATTTTCTTCACCGGCGCGCCGATGTGTACCTCGATCCCCTCTTCTCGCAACCGATGATATGGATACCAGGTATCGAGAGATTCGGTTGCATCGCCGGCTACAAGCAACACTCGTGTCATATAAACCTCCGCTTAATGGAGATGTATGGTACACGAAATTCGAAAGCGATTGGCGAACAGGAAGCACCCGGGTGGGCCATCGCCTGTCCTTAAGAGCTAAAACTGCAACGTCACTTTGCTGGCATTGGCGTAATAGTCAGCTTGTCCGCGGCCTGTCTGAGTGTTGCCTCGTTCTCCTTGGGGCCAATCGCGAAAACTGAGACGTATCTTCGCCCGACCATGAATGCGTTATAGAAACCAAGAAGTTCCTGGCCCGTTTGATCCCGTCCGGTGAGTTCCTGGACCAAGATTTCGGTTTTGCCGGTAGTATGGCTCTGCAAACCGCCACGCCGTTTGAATCCACTGCCACTCATCGCTCCTTCAACCGACACTTGCGCGTCCCTTTTGAGATCGAGCTTCTCGTCGGAATGCAGAGGAAACGAACTGAGGAGAATGGCATTATCACCGCAACGCAGGTCAAGATTGAGTCTTTGGGAAAATTTAGTGGACCACGAGATCGCTGCTTCCTCGTCGGCGAGAGTGCATGCCGGATCCAGTTGGAGTTCAAACCCGATCATAGTGTTGGAATACTTGCCCTTATCCAGGGTTCCGAGAATTGCCGGCCGGTTGGCTGCCTCGGGTGAGGATCCAGACGGAGATTGCGCTCCCAAAAGGGCAGGAACCAGCAAAGCAGACACTAGAACGAGTCGAAGCAGCAAGATACCTCCGTGAAACGCGGACATCGACTGCACAACTTCGCGGCCCGCTCATTCTACGCCAGGTAGCTCGCGGTTTAGATCGTAAACGTCAAATCGCTACTCATGACGCGCGTGTTAAATTGCACTTTACCTTGCCCGGAGGAACTCATGCCAACGGCCACTCACTCTGACGTAATTGCAGCTGTACAGTCGGGAGATGTTTCTGCGGTTTCGAGTTTGTTGGGTCATGATTCGGGGCTTGCCTCGGCCAGGGATTCGAACGGCGTTTCCGCTGTGATGCATGCCTTCTATTCCGGTCAGCGTGAGATTGCCGAAATGCTTATTGCAGCGAAACCGGAACTCGATATCTTTGAGGGGACAGGGGCGGGGGCAGCGGAAACGGTCGCGAAAATACTCAAGCGCGATCGGGGAGCTGCAAAGCAATGGTCTGCGGATGGATTTACAGCGTTGCACTTTGCGGCATTTTTCAATCGACCAGCGATCGCTCGAGAATTGATTCGGCAAGGCGCTGACATCGAGGCGATCGCGAAAAATTCCATGAAGGTCACACCTCTGCACAGTGCAGCCGCCGCACACGCAGGAGAGATTGTCCGCCTACTGCTTGAGCACGGCGCAAATCCAAATGCAAAGCAGCAGGGTGGATGGACCCCGTTGCACGCCTCTGCGCAAAACGGAGATGCAGAAATGGTTGCGGATCTGATTGTGCATCATTCCGATCCAAAGGCAACAAACGATGAGGGCAAGACTCCGGCGGATATTGCCGCAGAAAAAGGGCACGTGGATATTGCGGCAATGCTCTCGCAATAGTTTTCAGCCATGAGCGGTCAGGGCGAGCTCCTCATGGCCGGGGAACTGACCCGTGATCACTCATGAGTCATCAGCTCCTGATGACGGAACGTTACGCCGACTGCTTTGCTATCATCGAACTTAATCCAACTTACGGAGAGTTCCATGGAAGAGGTACCCAGCATCACTGCAGGATCGCGCCGCAACGAAGATATCGCTCTCGATCTCATGAAATTTGTGGCCATGACAACCGGTTACGGGCGCACGACTTCAACCGGCGTGGGGTTTCAAGGTACGGGTTCCGCAGCCAAGCCCGAAGAATATGCCGCTCACCTGCTTGAGCTTTACGGCAAGTGCTTAAGCGCTGTCGCAAAAAAATAATTGAATGATCACTGGCTAAGCCACCTGTAGATCGTCAGCGGTATCAGACGATGGTTGGTTCTTACCAGGCGCGGCGGCAAGCAATGGCCAGCCCTTGCGGAGAACGTAATCCAGCCAGGCGCCGGCAAACTGCGAAGTCACGACCGCCGCCACCACCAGAGTTGTATAGAACTTGGCGCTGATGATTCCAGCGTCGAAGGCCACGCTTGCGAGCACGATTCCCGGACCGCCACGGGCATTCGTGGTGATCGCGAGGTTCACCAGGTCCAGTCCGCGAAATCCTGCAAGCCGTCCTGCCAGTGATACCGAGAGAATTTTCACAACGCAAGTTCCAACGACGAATGCGAGCATCATCCAAAGCGAGACGCCTCGAATAAGGTCGAGCTTCAGTCCGACGATAGCGAAGTAAGCCGGAATGAAGAATGCGAAGGCAACCTTGCCGATGGCATCAAGGGCATCTGCAAAAAGTCTGCGCTTCTTGTGGACCACCGCGAAGCCCGCGAGAAACGCAGCGAACACCAAACTGACCTTGAGCGCTCCAGCGACCGCGCAATATGCGAACAGAACGGCGATGGCATAGCCAACCGGCGAGTGCTTCGCCAACACGTTGAAGCGCGCCTTGTTAAAGCGCTTTATCAGCCGGGGAACAATCGTCAGTCCAAGCAGGAAGAATCCAATAGTTACCAGTAAGTGATACGAAATCGCCCGCGGATTCAGCGCCGCGGCCCCGGCCATTGCAGTGGCCGCCGCCAGAGCCAGCCAGAGAACAATATCCTCCAGGACAGCAACGCCGAGCACCAGCCGCGCGAATCGGGTGTGAAGAATCTTGAGATCAGCAAAGATCTTCGAGACCACCGGAACCGAGGTCACGGCCACGCCCACCGCGAGAATGATAATCAACGAAATGCGATTGCCGTTTGGACCTGCCAGCGAGGGACGGATGAGCCAGGGGCCGAATATCAATCCCAGGGCGAAGGGTATGCCGGTGCCCACGACGGTCAACCAACCCACTTCGCGGCGCTCTTCACGGCTGAATAATTGCTGGGTTTCCGCGCCGGAGAGGAACATCAGCAACAGCAGCCCGAGCCAGTAGACGAAATCAAGAATGTTTCCCTGGCCCCTCGCAGCATCTATCAAATGCGAAACCAATGGCAAGCGCCCAAACAGCGCCGGTCCGAGGACGATACCTGCCAATATTTCTCCGATGACCTTGGGCTGGCGAAGCCGCACGAAGATGTATCCCAGCAACTGGGCAAGTCCGACAAGAAGTAAAAGGACGAAGAGTACTGGGGCCAACGCGGAGTCTGACATTGGGGCCTAAGATGCTCATCGTGCAGGTCGGTTTGCCCGCCGAAGCGCTTGAGGCCGACCGCGAATGACAGCGAAATCAGGCTGATTCTACTGAAATCCCACAACCGAATCGTCCATCGGCAAGGTTCGAGATCGCGGAAGGTCAGGGTGGCGATCTTCTTCAAAATCTTTTCCGAAGCCCAGGAACCTGAATTTATTGAAGACGAACGGGATACCCTCGGCAGCCAGTGGAGAATTGGCATCCGTCAGCTGAAAGTGCAGGTGAGCGCCGGTCGTATTGCCAGAGTTTCCGACTTGCGCAATCTGGGCTCCGCGTTTGACTTTCTGATGCAGGCGTACCTGAATGCTTCCCTGCTTCAAGTGAGCAAACATCACGTATGTATCAGGAGCGATACGTACGATGATGTGGTTGCCGGTGATGTTCTGGATTGTGACCACTGGGAGCTTTCCGGGCACGTTGTCTGGAATATCATCCACCACTTCGGTTATCTCTCCATCTGCTACCGCCAGGACGGGCTGGCCAAAAGCCCAGAAGTTCTCGTTTCGCTCCCGGGAGTCGTGGAACGTATTGCCGTTTTTGCCGACCATCACCCAATCGATGGCAAAGCGTTGAGAGATGAAAGCGCGCCCGTTAATTGCAATCACTGACCGGCGATGTACGGACGTATTGGAAGGGCCATTTCCAGCGAGCCATACCCCGTCTTTGAAAGGAGGTGACAGCACCAGAGGATTTTGATGCAGAATTGGAACCATGACGCCGTCAAGCGCAGACTCATCGTTCGCAGTTCCTTTCGAGCGTGCGGCGTCCGCCACGTCGAACAAGAATCGATGGCGCAATGCTGATATCTGGAGGTCGAGAGCGACGGGAACATACATGAAGGCGATGACCCGGCGTCCAATTTCAAGTTTCGCAGAGTCGGAGGCTAAAGTTGCATGGGGAGAACCACTCATTGCCATCTGGGAGTCGTCGCCCACGGGATGAAGCAGTTCTGATAAGGCCGGGCCGCCGTAGTCTGCGAGTGACTCTCCACTGGAGGCGAACACCTGAATGGCCGTCAACGTCAACGCCGACGGTCCGAAGTTTGTGATGTGTAGTTCATAGATCAGCACGCGCTTGCCTTCAATTATCACGGGCGTAGGCGGCTTTGGAGCTACAACTTCTACCGGAGAAGGGCGCGCTGACGATTGGGCACCAGCCGGCGCAATGTATGCCCCCGAGAGAAGAAGGGCAAGAATCAGGAGACCGCAAAGAGCATTTTTCGAACGGAATGGGCTGGCCATAGAAACTCCTTCTTCTTTAGTAGTAGCAACATATACTACTATGACGAGAACCGCCGATATTGGTTATCAGCGGTAAGGCATAATTGACAATCATGAGAATCAGCGCAGCCGGCGGCCCGCTGTCACTTTTGGGCTTTAACGCCCTGGAAGAGCAGGCTTATGCGGCGCTTTCGCAAGCGCCGGGACAGACCGGATACAAGTTAGCGCAAGGGCTCAAGAAGCCGGTAGCCAACATCTACAAGGCGCTGGAGTCTCTCCTGGAGAAGGGAGCGGTACTCGTTGAGGACGGGGATCCGGCGGTTTACCGTGCGACGCCGGTTGCCGAACTGTTCGATGCTCTGGAATCCGAGCTACGCGAACAGCGCAAAACTGCGGTACGGCGACTGGGCGCGCGGATGCCGGTTCATGATGAGCGGGTGTACCGGCTGGGCTCGCGTCAGCAGACCATCCAGAAGGCTCGGAGGATGATCGGAGCGTGCAAAAAAGTTCTGCTGCTGGACGTTTTTCCGAGCATAGTGTCGGAACTGGCCCCGGAAATTACGGCGGCGGCAGCGCGCCGCGTGAAAGTCGCGGGCCAGATTTATGCTCCGGTTCATTTTAAGGGCGCGCTATTGACGCTACGGACTGAACGCGACCAGGTGTTACAACGCTGGGCCGGAGACTGGATGAACATCGTAGCGGACGGCGAAGAACTTTTAGTTTCGGTGCTGGAACGCTCCGGAAGGGGCTTACATCAGGCGATATGGACCAGAAGCCCTTATCTGGTGTGGAGCTATCACAGCGCTCTCTACGCAGAAATTCTGCTCAGCCGGTTGCGTGCGGAGATTGAAAGCGGCGCGAGCAAACGCAAGCTTCTTCGCATCATGCAGGAATATCACCAGCGGGTAGCCATCGACGCACCCGGTTACAAGCGGCTGGCGTCGCAGTTGTAATTCCCGATGTGCACGAAAAAGCCGCAGCGTTATGGCTGCGGCCGTGAGCAAAACCTTAAATGGAGAATCTATCGACGACGGCCCTTTTTCCTGGCCGACTTCTTAGCTGCCTTTTTTTTCGCAGGCTTCTTCTTTGAAGCTTTCTTTTTTGCAGCTTTCTTTGCCGGCTTTTTCCCGGCTTTCTTTTTAGCCGCTTTTTTCTTCGCGGGAGCTTTTTTTGCAGCCTTCCTTGGGGCAGACTTCTTCCGGGCAGCTTTACGCGCTGGCCTTGGTCCGCCGCCACCACCGCCTCCGGTTGAAACTGGAGCGGGAGGTTCCGCGATGGGTTCTGGTTCCTCGTCTATTACGGCTGGAAGCTCAGCTTCTTCTTCCTCTTCTTCTTCCTCCTCGTATTCTTCGTCGAGCGTGTCGCCGTAGGCGCCGGAATCGCCGAATTCGTCGGCTTCGTCGTCACGCAGGTAGAGGGTCTCTTCGAACATCATTCTTTCCTCCTCGCTTCCTCCGCGGCAGCGTCGGAATGCGGACTGTAGGATGCCGCGTCGCGCGGAAATCCTGATAATACAGAAATTAAAAAGACAAAACTTGCGACGGCGCCGGATTATAACGGGTCACAGGCGCGGTCGCAACCCATTTCGCGACGCTGCCAATTTTGTATTGGGAAAATTATTGTGCCGCGGGAATTACCAGCACCATGCCCGGACGCAAAGTAGCGACATGCGCGTTGGTTTGTTTGATGGCTTCAACACTAGTGCGGTAGTTGGTTGCGATTGAGTAGAGCGTTTCACCGCTTTTGACAGTGTGGCGGACCGGCGTGGTGTTTTGATGGGAAGCTAAAGCCCTTCTCCGCTTAGACTTAGAAGCAATCTCAGTTTCGGTCGGAACGGCCGCGGGACTGACCGGAAGGTGTACGTAAAGCACGCGCCTTCCACTGAGACTGTCACCTTTTAAGCGGTTCCATCGCCGAATGGTTGTGGGAGCGACGCCAAGGTTGTCAGCGACGCTTTGCAAGGTGTCGTTTTTCCTCACGTGATACACGGTAAGACGCTTCGCATAAGTCTGCACGTCGCCACCAGAGTGCTTGCCGGGGGCGATTGGAATTACCAGCTTTGCGCCGGGGTCAACGCTTGATTCGAGATCAAGTTGATTGGCTTCGGCGATGGCATGGCCGGTGGTGTGATAGCTCCGCGCCAGCGACATGATAGTCTCGCCGGAAGAAACTGTGTGATAACGCCACCAGACCCGCATGTCCGGAGGGATGGAAGCGATGGCGCTCTGGTATTTTTCACTGGTTCCCACCGGAAGGTGAAGTTCGAATCGTCCTTTGGGTGTAACCATGCGCAGGAGGCTAGGGTTTAATTCCTGCAGTTCTATTGGCGAGGCATCTACACATCCCGCCACCAGGCGGAGATCGACAGGATAGTTGATCTTGATAGTGTCATAAGCCATCTCCGGATCGGGTGTGATGGTGTCAAGCCCATACTGCTCCGGGTTCTTGGCCATGATGGTTTCAGCCACGATGATGGGCACGTAATTGCGCGTCTCTTTTGGAAGGACATCGCGGCGATAAAGCTCCCAAAAATCTGCATATCCCGTCCGCTTCACTGCGCTTTGGATAGTCCCCGGCCCTGAATTGTAGGCAGCCATCGCCAAGTACCAATCGCCGAATTGGCTGTAAAGATCTTTCAGATGACGGGCCGCAGCCCGGGTGGATTTCTCAGGATCCTGGCGCTCGTCCACAAATGTGTCATGGTGCAAATCGTATCCGCGGGCACGGCTTCCCATGAACTGCCAGATTCCACGCGCACCGACACGTGAAACAGCGTAGGGGTGAAATCCCGACTCGGCCTGCGC
>Ga0105241_10004534_pt1 | contig 10278 bp, 11 predicted proteins | sample KBSC64metaG_FD_80422 | JGI IMG/M metagenome (GOLD analysis project Ga0105241, IMG submission 80422) | Corn rhizosphere microbial communities from Kellogg Biological Station, Michigan, USA - KBS C6-4 metaG | ecosystem: Host-associated > Plants > Roots > Rhizosphere > Soil | place: Michigan, USA...
CAACACCGCCGAGGTGATTGAGCTCGCCAAGGAACTGCAACTTCTGGGCGTCGACGGACTGCTCTCCGTTACTCCCTACTACAACAAGGTCACCCAGGAGGGTTTGTATCGCCACTACAAAGCCATCGCCGACGCGGTGCCGCTGCCGATCGTGGTCTATAACGTACCGGGGCGAACCGGCGTGAATGTGGAAACCGCCACTCTCAAGCGGCTTTCGGAGATCGAAAATGTTTGCGGCGTGAAAGAAGCCTCCGGCAACATCAGCCAGATGGCGGCGGTTTGCCACAACCTGCCCGATACTTTCGATATTTTGTCCGGTGATGACGCCATCACCATCCCGCTGTGCGCGCTGGGCGGCCGCGGAGTGATTTCGGTGGTCTCGAACGAGATTCCGGGGGAGATGACCAGGCTGACGCAGCTTGCCGTGGCCGGGGATTTCGCAGGCGCGCGTGCGCTGCAGCGACAATGGCTCCCTCTGATGGAAGTGAATTTCGCGGAGTCGAATCCGATTCCCGTGAAGGCCGCCATGGCGATGATGGGCCTGTGCGAGCCGGTTTACCGGCTGCCGATGTGCCCGCCGCTGCCGCAGACTCAGTCGCGGATTGAAGCAGTACTGAAGCAGACAGGACTGCTCGCAGGCGCGCTGGCGGGGGCCGCAAACAGAAATGCAAACTGAGATCGAACAGCTATTCGACCACAAACCAGCCACTTACACGCCGGAACATTTTGACCTGTTTTATCACTTCAAGCGCAAGCTGAACCTGGGCGAGGTGCGCGCGGCGCAACCCGACGCGTCCGCGAAGAACGGCTGGCGCGTGACGCCGTGGGTGAAGAAGGGAATCCTGCTGGGATTCCGCATGGGCACGATCGTGGATATGTCGATCGACCGCTCGCGGCAGCCGTTTTTCGACAAGGCCACTTACCCGGTACGGCAGTTCAGCGCGGATGATGCCGTGCGAATCGTGCCTGGAGGGTCCAGCATTCGTGACGGCTGTTTTATTGGGCGCGGCGTGACTTGCATGCCTCCGATGTTCGTCAACGTCGGCGCATACGTGGGCGGCAATACCATGATCGATTCCCACGCTCTGGTGGGGAGCTGCGCGCAGATCGGCGAGAATTGCCATATTTCAGCGGCGGCGCAGATCGGCGGAGTGCTGGAGCCGGTGGGCGCGATGCCGGTGATCGTCGAAAACAACGTCATGGTGGGAGGCAACTGCGGCGTCTACGAAGGCACCATCGTCAAAGAGCGCGCGGTGCTGGGCAGCGGGGTGATCTTGACGCGTTCCACTCCCGTGTACGATGTGGCGCGCGGCGAAGTGCTCAGCGCGACTGATGACGACCCGCTGGTGATTCCGGAAGGTGCGGTGGTGGTGGCCGGCTCACGCGCCATCAACAAAGGCAAGGGCCAGGAGTGGGGAATCTCGCTTTACACACCGGTGATTGTGAAGTACCGCGATGCGAAGACCGACGCGCGGGTACAGCTCGAAGACTTGCTGCGTTAATCGACAATGGCGAAGGGGCTGGCAGCCTCTGACTCAACGGTTTCGGTCGCGCCATCGAGATCGAGAAAACGCGGATCGAGCAGGCGGCCGAGTTGGATATTACCCATCGCCGAGAGCAGCGTCTCTTTGAGGTGAGGGTGCTCGTTTTCGAGCTCGCCGAACATGTCGCGCAGCGTACGCCGCACGGTGCCGGTGCGCTGGGAGCAGCCACACGGAATGACCGGCGCGCCAAGCGATGCGGCAAAGCGCTTGGTGAGATCTTCAGTGACGTACACCAGGGGCCGGATCAGCCGGAAATCACGCTGGCGCGAGTAAGTGATGGGCGGCAGCGAGCTGATGCGCCCGGTGAAGAGCGCGTTGCGCAGGAACGATTCGCAAAAGTCGTCGGCCGTGTGGCCGAAGGCGATCACGTTGGCGCCCAGGCCGCGCACGATCTGATACACCGCGCGGCGGCGATAGCGGCTGCACAAATCGCAGCCGTGATCGGGTTGTTCGTCGATCAGCCGCAGCGAGGGATTGTCGGTGTGATAGGTCCAATCCACGCCGCGAGCCTGCAGATACTCGCCCAGCGGTTGAATCGGGCGCAGAAATTTCCCCTGCTCCACCGTGAACGCGCATACCGTGAAGTCGATCGGAGCGCGCTCCTTCAACAGCAGAAGCGCTTCCAGCATGGTGACCGAATCTTTTCCGCCGGAGAGTGCCACGGCCACGCGATCGCCATCGCGAATCATTTTGAAACGCGCGACGGCCTCGCCGACCTTGCGCAGCAGGACTTTTTCGAGTTCCAAATCACTATTATAAGTGGATAGAACTGCCGCCCCGCCTGCTAGAGTGGATTTACATGACGAATCTGTACGATTTAGATCCCGGGCCGGAGAGCCCCGAAGTGATTCGGATGATCGTGGAGATCCCGAAGAACTCGGCCAATAAGTACGAATATGACGGCAAGCTGGGGGTGTTCCGTCTGGACCGGCCGCTGTATTCGCCGCTGCATTATCCGGGCGATTATGGGTTCGTCCCCGGTACCATCGCCGATGATGGCGATCCTCTGGATGTGCTGACCCTGATGTCGGAGCCGAGTTTTACGGGATGCCTGATCGAAGTGCGCCCGCTTGGAGTGCTGGATCTGGTCGATTCGTCCGAGCGGGATCAAAAGATTCTGGCGGTGCCCAAAAGCAGTCCGCGCTATCAGGAGATCGCAACCGTGGATCAGGTATGGCCGCACATGCGGCGCGAGATCGAGCATTTCTTCACCATCTATAAGGAGCTCGAAGGCAAGCAAACCCGCATTGACGGATGGCGCGGCCCGATCCATGCACGCAAGCTGATTCAGGATTGCCGTCAAGCCTATCTGGACGCGAAGGCGAAAGCCGCCACCGAACGCGGGTAATCCCACTGGCCTGCGGAAGCGGCTGGATTAAAATTGGAAGGAGACGAACGTGAAACACACACTATGCAAGTACACCTTCCGGACGGTCGTGTTGGGGCTGGCGCTGAGTTGCACGCTTGTCATGGCCCAGAAGCGGGACGACATTCTTTCCATCCAGCGCGACGTGGCGCAGTTGCAGGATCAGGTAAAACAGCTGCAAGCGGGGCAGGATCAAAAGATCGCCACGCTCGAAAGCTTGATCAAGCAGGCGCTGGAGGAATCGGGCCAAGTCTCCTCGGCCGCGGCAGCGTTGCAGCGCACGCTCGCCGATCGGCTCAATGAGCAACAATCGCGGGTGGAAGCTCCCATCGCGGCGCTGGGATCGAAGGTGGATCAATCCGGCGACGATCTCCGAGCCGCGCGCGAGAATCTCGCGGACCTTGGGCGGCGGATGGCGAATCTGGACAACAAACTGGCGGATATTTCGAGCGCCGTGCGAACCCTAAGCACAACCGCAGTGGCGCCTCCTCCGCCCGGCGCAAGCGTTTCGGCAGCGACTTCCGCGCCGGCGGCTTCCTCTGCTCCGCCGGGCGTTACCGCCGACACTCTCTGGAAGAAGGCTGTGCGGGACTACACAGGAGCGCGAGACAAGCAAGCGCTGAGTGAGTTCGCCGACTTCACAAAGTACTTTCCGCAGGACACCAATGCGGCCGAGGCGCAGTACTATATGGGCCTCATTTATGATCACGGCGAACAGTACGATGACGCTGCGCAAGTGTTTGAGGCGGTCACGGAGCGTTATCCCGACAGTCCCAAGGCCGCCGACGCGATGTATATGAAGGGGGTCGAGTACCAGAAGGCCAAGAGTGACAAGAAGGCAATCGCGGCCTACCGGGCATTCCTGAAGCAGTACCCGAACCACGCGAATGCCGCGAAGGCAAGAGCGCGGCTGCGGACACTGGCGGCATCCGGCGGAACCCCGGCCAAGAAGCGGAAATAGTGCTCGTAATGAACGGGGCGATTTCTCGCCCCGTCAAAGCGACGCTCCGAGCTTAACGCCGGTAGGGGTCCCCGTAGTAGTCGTGATAGTGGTAGCCTCCCCGATCGACTCCGCGGTCTGCGACTCCGATATCCAGGGGCCGATCCAACCGGAAAGTGATCAGCGAGCTGCGCGGCAAACGGACGGCGCGACCTTGGACTTCTCCGCCGTTAATGGCGCCTAGGATGCTTCCCACAATGCTATAATCCCGCTGGGATTGTATCCGATTTGCCTCGGTTCCGATTGCATAGCGCTCCCCGTTCACCATCACGGAATCCAGATCCAATATCAAATCGTTATCCCGTGCCACGCGCACGATTAATTCAACGCGGGCACCGCGGGGAATTGCCAACTCGCCGTTGTCTCCGCGAACATCCTGATCCACGGTTCCGTAAAAGACCCGATTATCCGTGCGCTCTACGTCGATAGGTTCGTTTGTTCTGACCGCGACGATGGTTCCGGGTTCGAGCCTGGTAAATCGATGTCGCTCGCGGTCCCAATAGCGGTACCGATCATGGTCCTGCGCAAAAAGTGCAGGCGACAAACAGAGACTCAAGGCGACCGAGGCGCCGCTCAAGGCTCTGAGTATCGCAGGAAATCCTATTACTGATTTAGCCATGATTCACTCCTTACAATGGGTCGGCTGCACGCTGCCTGCCATACCGGCTATCGCAGGTATTTTCTGAGAGATACGACACAGGCAGCGGAAGGCTCCCAATGTTCGAGGGAGAACTTACCGGCAGAATATGCAATTCTGGACGAGCCTCCGGCCTCGACGCCCCCCGGCGAAGACAGACTCCGCTGCGTTGCCTTAGACTGTAAGTATGCGAAACTCCCGACTGTTGCTTTCGTTTATCGCCTGTCTGATCGCGGTTTTCCTGACCGCGCCGATAGAGGCCCAGACCAAGGACAAAACTGCCGCGAAATCGGCCGCAGCGCCCGCGAAGACGGCTGCCAAATCGGGTGAGCTGCTGGATCTGAATAGCGCGACCGCCGATCAGCTCAAAGCCTTGCCCGGCATCGGGGATGCGTATTCCAAGAAGATCGTGGCCGGCAGGCCGTATCAGCGCAAGGATCAATTGGTTTCCAAAGGCATCATTCCGCAGGCTACTTACGACAAGATCCAGGACCTGGTGGTCGCCAAGCAGACCAGCGCGAAAAAGTAACGCTTCCCCACATCACTGCGTACGGCCGATCGTACCCACACTAAGAGGGCGCGCTCTGCCCTATTTTGCTAACGTCAAGTTAATGCTGAAACCTACCATTTTCCGCGAGTATGACATTCGCGGAATTGCTGAAACGGAACTCGCGAGTAGCGACGTCGCCGATCTGGGCCGCGCGCTGGGAACCTACATGCTGCGCCAGAGCGGGCCGCGCCTTAATCTAGGCCGTGATTGCCGCCTGAGTTCGCCGCGGTTGCATGACGCGCTGCTCCAAGGGTTGCAGTCGACCGGGTGCGAAGTGACAGACATCGGCGTGGTCCCCACGCCGCTGCTGTATTTTTCGGCGGTGCATTTGGAGGCCGATGGCGCCATCATGATCACCGGAAGCCATAATCCCAGCGAATTTAACGGTTTCAAGAGCGTGTGCGGCGCCGGCTCGCTGCATGGCGAGACCATTCAAGACATCCGCCGTCTGATCGAGGCCCGCGATTTCGCCGCCGGTCATGGCACGCACCATTCGATGGACGTGATCCCGGCTTACCTGGACGAACTCTCACCGCAGTTCGATTTTGGACGCCGTGTCAAAGTGGTGCTGGATGCGGGGAACGGGACAGCGGGTCCGGTAATCCATCAGCTTTTAAAGCGGCTTAACGTCGAGGCCACGGAGCTTTTCTATGAGATGGACGGCCGCTTTCCGAACCATCATCCCGACCCCACGGTTCCCGCCAACCTCAAAGACCTGCGCGAAGCGGTGCTGGCGCAGAAGGCCGAACTGGGCATTGCGTTCGACGGCGATTCGGACCGTATTGGCGCAGTGGATGAAAACGGTGAAATGATTTACGGCGACCTGCTGCTGCTGATCTACGCCCGCGAGATCCTCACCCGCAAGCCCGGCGCCACGTTCATCGGCGAAGTAAAGTGTTCGCAGCTTCTATATGACGAACTGAAGCGGCTGGGCGGCAATCCCATCATGTACAAGACCGGCCATTCGCTGATCAAAGCGAAGATGAAAGAAGAGCATGCGGAGTTGGCGGGCGAAATGTCGGGCCACATGTTTTTCGCCGACCGTTACTTCGGCTACGACGATGCGCTCTACGCGGCCTGCCGCCTGATCGAGATCGTTGCGAAATCCGGCAAGCCCCTGTCGGCGCAGCTTGCGGGGCTGCCAAAGCTGATTTCTACGCCCGAAATCCGGGTCGATTGCTCCGACGAAACCAAATTCGCAGTCGTGGCGCGAGTCGCTGAACAGTTTCGCAAAACCCACGAAGTCATCGATGTGGATGGCGTCCGGGTTCTGTTTGACCAAGGCTGGGGGCTGCTGCGCGCGTCCAACACACAGCCGGTTTTAGTGATGCGCTTCGAGGCCGCCAGTGAAGAACTGCTGGCGCGCTACCGGGCCCAGGTTGAGGCGGCTCTGGCGCAGGCGAAGCTGTCTGCGGCCTAGCGGGCACCGCGGCGAAACACCAACACGGCATTCAATCCGCCGAACGCGAAGGAATTAGAAAGCGCCCATTCGATGCTGGCTGCACGTGCGGTGTTGGGGACCACGTCCAGCGCGCAATCCGGATCGGCTTCCGTAAAGTTGGCGGTGGGCGGAATCAGCCCGTCGTCCACAGCCAAGAGCGTCGCCGCGGCTTCCAACGCTCCCGCCGCACCCAGCGCATGCCCGTGCATGGACTTGGTGGAACTCACCTGCAATTTTTCGGCGTGAGCTCCGAAAACTTCACGAATCGCCTGGGATTCGGTGGCATCGTTGGCCAGTGTGCCGGTTCCGTGCGCGTTGATGTAGCCGATGACTTCAGGACCGGCGGCGGCATCCTCCAGAGCCGATCGCATGGCTCGCACCGCTCCCTCGGCTAGCGGCTGGGTCAAATGGAAAGCGTCGGAGGACATGCCGAAGCCCGCGATCTCGCCCCATATTTTGGCACCGCGTGCCTGCGCGTGTTCGAGTGGTTCCATAACCAGCATCGCCGCGCCTTCTCCCAGGATCAGGCCTTTGCGATCGCGCGAAAACGGACGGCAGGTATCCGGCGCGACGATGCGCATTGCCTCCCAGGCCTTCAGGAATCCCAGCGAAAAGGGCGCTTCCGATCCGCCTGCGATGGCCGCGTCGACCACGCCGTTTCGCACCATCCAAAACGCCTGGCCGATCGCGTGGCTGGCGGAAGCGCAGGCGGTGGAAACGGTATAGGACGGGCCCACGATTCCATACTCGCGCGCGATGCGGCTGGCGCCCGCATTGCCCATGGTGCGAGCGATGCTCAAGGGATGAATGCGCGTGGAACCTTCGGCATACAGGCTATGAAATTCGCGGTCTTCGCTGGTTATCCCGCCACTGGATGTACCGGTGACGATGGCCGTGCGGGCCTTCAGTTCAGGCGTGATTCTGAGAGCGGATCCGGCCACAGCCTCGCGCGCGGCGATCAACGCGAATTGCGCGAAGCGGTCGAGAAGGTCGGCTTCCTTATCGTCCATGTAATCGGACGCGCGAAAGTCCGGCACTTCGGCTGCGTTCGGAAACCGCAGCGCCCCTTCCGGCACCAGTGTCATTGGCCGGATGGCGCTGCGCCCGTTCCGCAGCGATTCCCAAAAAGCCGCGCGCGTCGATCCGGGCGCCGCAATCACGCCGATTCCCGTTACCGCGACCCGGCGCGTCATCCCTGAACTGCGGCTTGTTTGGCGGCGACCAGCTTTTCGATTCCCTCCACCATTTCGCGGACAGATTTGATCTGCGCCGCCTGGTCGTCGGGAATAGAGATGTCGAACTCGTTCTCGATGGCGAACAGGATATTCATGCCGTCGAGCGAATCGAATTTCAGCTCCGCGAAACTCTGCTCGATAGTGATGGATTCCGGCGGCAGGTGCTGGGTTTTGGCAATCACCCGGATCGTGCGGGTGGCTAACTCATCGGGCATAAAATCTGACTGACGGTTTCAAACCGCAGTCCGCGCTCCTTCAATGCGGGAATTATCGCCTCGACGGCAGCGAGTGTTGTGGCGATGTCGGGGGCCGGCTCGGTAGTCCGTCCATCGTGCAGGCAAAAGATATGACCATTGCGAGCGCGGTCGAGGAACAGCTTGGCAACGCGCGGCGCCGGCCACTTCCAATCGCGGCCAATGGTGCCCCACATCACGCCGAGTAACCCCAGCCGCTGTTGTGCGCTCTTCAATCCAAACCATCGTACCCCATAAGGCGCGCGAAACAGCCGCGGAGTCGCGCCGGTATGGAGCAGAATCTTCTCTTGCGCCACCGCCAGTTCGCGGTAGATGAAATCGGCTGAACAAAAATCCAGGCGCGGATGGGAATCGGTATGGTTACCAATTTCGTGGCCGGCGGCAGCCACACTTCGGGCGACCCCCGGCAGGCGCTCCACGTTCTTGCCACACATGAAGAAAGTGGCCGTAACATTATGATGAGCCAAGATTTGCAGAAGCGCTGGAGTGGACTCGCTCGGCCCGTCATCGAAAGTCAGCGCGATGGCAGGTCGAGCCCGGTTCCCGTGATACACGGAAGGTCCGAAAACGGTGGAGGATCGGCCGCGCGCGGCATACGCCAGCAGCCCTCCCGCAGCAAGCAGCCCCGCGGTTCCGCCAATCATCGCTCCGTTCAGCATGAAAACATGATACCGCCCCCGACTCGACGCGCCCGGCCGGGCTGTGGCGGCTAAGGCTTGCGGGACGCCATCCAATCCGCCATCGCAACGCTGAGAGGATCGCCCTCCTGCCGCAGACCGTCAATCGCGCCTTGCCGGTCCTCCACGGTCCGATTCTGGCTTAGCTTCCATTTCCCTTCCAGCCGCGCGATGGTAATTTCGATGCCGATGATGCCCCTTAGCAAACCCTGAACGTAATCCGCGGGCGCGTCGTCGACGCTCCAGGGCTCGGTAAACCGCGCCTCGTGCAATTCCGTTAAGGCGCGGACATTGCGCTCCAGCAGGCGCGGGTCGTCGTAAGTCTGGAGAGGCCCGTGCGCGTGGACCACCATGTAGTTGTAGGTTGGCACCACTTTTCCGCCGGCGTCCTTGCTGGGATACCAGGAGGGCGTGATGTAGGCGGACGGCCCTTGAAAGATGGCCAGCGCGGGAACTTCCGGAAGTGAATCGCGCCATTGCGAATTCATTCGTGAGAGGTGCCCGCGCAGAGTCCCCAGCGGTCCAGCGTCGGGATACAGGATCAACGGAACGTGATTCGCGATCAGCCCTCCCGGCCCCAGCGTGACCAGCGCAGCCAGGGAATGCTCGCGCATCAATTGATGAAGTACCTCAGGCCGCTGTTCCTGGAAGTAAGGAGGATTGTACATGGGGAATCGGCCGCGCCGGCCGTTAGCGCGGTACGAACTGGAAGTCGGAGAGGCCGATCTGGTCGCCGCCCTGGGTGAGGAATACAAATTTTCCCTCATTGAATTTGCGGCCGGGCTCCTTCCAGGTATCGAGTACCACCCAGTTGCCCCCGTTCCGGATCCGATGCACCAATTGTCCGGGCGATACATCCACCTGAACGGTGTACGACATGTCTTTATCATTCAGGCCGTGCTCGAACTTTCCCCGGTCGTAAGTTTTGCCGTCTTCAATCACCTTAGAGGAGAGAACTTTGCGGTCCAGTTCAAAAAGATCATAGTTCTTGGCGTCTACATACTGAACCGCCCAGCGGATACGGCCGCCGCGGAATAGACTCCCGCCGCGTAGCAGGCGGACCGTGAAGGTAAAAGTTCCGTTGGTGGGCAGTTTGAAAGGAATGACGCCTTCGCCTTTGTGAACCCACAGGCCGCCCTGCTTGCTCCAGGCACTGGCGTCCTCGAAATCGGCCATGCCGAAGGTCTTGGGCGGGGGCGGAGGGGCTGCCACGACTTTGGCCAGAGCAAGCTGCAGGGAAGCGGTCTCGCCCGCGGCCACTTGCAGGCGCTCGGTCTTATCCGTGTAACCCGGGGCGCGCGCGGTAAACACGTAGTTGCCCGTGGGCAAGTCCGCCTGATTCCCACGCAGCTCATGGCTCTGGGTTTCGTCGGCGCGCCGGTAGACCACTTGCGCGTCGGCCGGTGCGCGGCTCAATTTCACAGTTCCGACAGCCGCCGCCAGCACCCCCTCGCCGCCGAGCACCGCCACCGTGCGCCCCGCCACGAACTGGCGCTGCATCCGCTTAGGCAGAAACTGATCCTTGCGTAATTCGATGGTGTGGTCGCCCGGGGGCACGCTGTTCGCGGCGAAGG
>Ga0105241_10004536_pt1 | contig 10276 bp, 9 predicted proteins | sample KBSC64metaG_FD_80422 | JGI IMG/M metagenome (GOLD analysis project Ga0105241, IMG submission 80422) | Corn rhizosphere microbial communities from Kellogg Biological Station, Michigan, USA - KBS C6-4 metaG | ecosystem: Host-associated > Plants > Roots > Rhizosphere > Soil | place: Michigan, USA...
GACCGCCGGCATCGGTGAAGGCGATCTCGAAATCCGCATAGCTCTTTTCGCCGGCCTGCAACTGGTAGAGCACAGCCTGTCCATCCTCGTCCAGCAACCCGCCGCCGCCGTCCCCGTTCAGCAGCATTTCGGCATGCTTATATTTCTCCGCCAGTGCGCGGCTGGTGCGCATATGGCTTTCCTCGTCGCCAGACAGAAGGAGGGTGACCGTCCGGCGCGGCCGCCACCCGGACTTGCGCAAACCAGCCAGCGTCGCCACCATTATGGCGACGTCATATTTATTGTCCTCCGCGCCCCGTCCGAAAATATAGCCATCCTCCTCGACCGGCACGAAGGGGTCGCGCGCCCAGTCCGCCGGATCGGCGGCCACCACATCCATATGACCGATCAGCAGCAGGGGGCTGAGTTGCGGATCGCTCCCCCGGATGGTCGCGGCAAGGCTGGCCGTCTCGCCCAGCGGGGTGATTTCCACGTCGCCCACCGCAAAACCCGCCCGCTGCAGCACCGATGCATAATAAGCGGCGAGGCGGGGAACCTGGCCCTCCCCCTCCACCGTGCGGAAAGCGATGGACCTGACCAGCATATCCTTGGCCAATGCCGGATCTCCGGCGGCCTGCGCAGCCCGCGGCAGGAACAGGACCGGCGCAGCGAAAGCCGTCAGAACCGCCCACCATTTCCTCAAATCGCATCTCCTGCTGGATCGGGGCTCATTCTGTGGCATAGTGGATCGCGGCGGCCAATCCGTTTGCTGTCCAGTCGCGGAAAGAGGACATCCTTATCCGCGTTCACCCCCATAAAGAATTGTTTGCGCGCATTTGGCAGCGTCGATCACCATATCGCGCGCCGATCGCCCGAAGGAACAAGGCCATGGCCATCAACTATCGCAGTTTCGGATTCCAGGTCATGGCTGGCATGGCCGTCGGCCTGTTGCTGGGCCTCATGGCGCGCGCCATGGGCGCTGGACCGGATGGCGACCTCAACTGGCTGGCCGCAGCGCTCAAGACCACGGGGTCGATCTTTATTTCCTTGCTGAAGGCCGTGGTGCCGCCGCTGGTGTTCGCCGCCATTGTCGCCTCCGTGGCCAATCTGCGCGCGCTCGACAATGCAGCGCGGCTGGCGGGGCAGACCCTGCTCTGGTTCGCGATCACGGCACTGATCGCGGTCGTCATCGGCCTTGCCATAGGCTTGATCGTCCGGCCGGGATCGGGACTGCATGGGCAGGCGCTCGCGATCGGCAAGCCCGACTCCATCGGCGGCTGGCTCGATTTCCTCAAGGGGCTGGTGCCCGGCAACAGTTTCGCTCTCTCGGCCAGCACCAAACTGAACGACGAGGGCGCATCCACCGCCCTTTCCTTCAATATCCTCCAATTGCTGGTCCTCTCCATCGCCATCGGCCTCGCCACATTGAAGGTCGGGGAGAAGGCGGAGCCCTTCCTGGCCTTTGTCCGTTCCCTGCTGGCCGTGGTCCGCGCGATCCTGGGCTGGATCATCCGTCTGACGCCGATCGGTTCCGCCGCACTGATCGGCAGCGCCATCGCCACCTATGGCTGGAGCGCCCTTGCCCAGCTCGGTGGTTTTGCCGGGGCCGTCTATCTGGGCCTCGCGCTGGTGCTGCTGGTCGTATATCCGCTGCTGCTGGTGGCAAACGGGCTCAGGCCCCTGCCTTTCTTCGCCAAGGCATGGCCCGCGATCCAGCTCGGCTTCGTCTCGCGATCCTCGGTCGGGACCCTGCCGGTCACCGAAACCGTGACCGAACGCATGGGCGTGGAGAAAGTCTATGCCGCCTTCGCCATTCCGCTGGCATCGACGACCAAGATGGACGGATGCGCCTCCATCTATCCGGCGCTGGCGGCGATCTTCGTGGCGGGCTTCTACGGCATTCCCCTTCATGCGGCGGATTATGCGTTGATCGTCTTCGTCTCCGTCGTCGGATCGGCCGCGACTGCTGGCCTGACGGGCGCGATCGTGATGCTGACGCTGACGCTTTCCACGCTCGGCCTGCCGCTGGAGGGCGCGGGGTTGCTGCTTGCCATCGACCCGATCCTCGACATGGGCCGCACCGCCGTCAATGTCGCGGGACAGGTGCTGGTCGCCACGATCGTCGCCAAGCGGGAGGGGATATTGGACGAAGCCGCTTATTATAGCGACGCTTCATCCGCTCAGGCGCTCGGCTCTTCCATGGCATGAGTACCGACGAGGCCGGTCATTTTGCGCTCCGCTTTTGGCACCGTTTCGCCTAAACGCCCCTCGACTACAGATCGATCGGAACAGAAGCAAAGTGGCAGGACATCAGGTTCACATCATCGGCGGCGGGCTTGCGGGGACGGAGGCGGCGTGGCAACTGGCCCAGGCCGGCGTGAAGGTCCGCCTGTCCGAAATGCGGGGATCGGGCGACATGACGCCCGCGCATCAGACCGATGGCCTTGCCGAACTGGTCTGCTCCAACAGTTTCCGGTCCGACGACGCGGACAGGAACGCCGTGGGCCTGCTGCATCAGGAGATGCGGCGGCTGGGCTCGATCATCATGGCGCAGGCTGAACCGGCCAAGGTTCCCGCCGGGTCGGCTCTGGCGGTGGATCGCCATATCTTTTCCGAAGGCGTCACCCGCACATTGGCGGATAATCCGAATGTGGAGATCGTGCGCGAGCGCGTCGATACGCTGCCGAGCGAAGGCATGACCATCGTCGCCACCGGACCGCTCACCGCCCCCGCGCTCGCCGCCAGCATCGGGCAGGCGGCGGGCATCGACCATCTCGCCTTTTTCGACGCGATCGCGCCGGTCGTGCATTTCGACAGCATCGACATGGACAAATGCTGGATGGCCAATCGCTGGGACAAGATCGGCCCCGGCGGCGGCGAAGGAAAGGACTATATCAACTGCCCCATGAACAAGGAGCAGTATCAGGCCTTCGTCCAGGGCCTGCTCGACGGCGAGAAGACCGACTTCAAGGAATGGGAAAAGGACACACCCTATTTCGAGGGCTGCATGCCAATCGAGGTCATGGCGTCGCGTGGCCCGGAAACATTGCGCCACGGACCGATGAAGCCGATGGGCCTTGACGATCCGCGCACCGGCCGCTGGCCCTATGCGGTGGTGCAACTGCGGCAGGACAATGCATCGGGCACGTTGTGGAACATGGTCGGATTCCAGACCAAGCTGAAGCATGGCGCGCAGATCGATCTGTTCCGCACCATCCCCGGCCTGGAAAAGGCGGAGTTTGCCCGTCTTGGCGGGCTTCACCGCAACACCTTCATCCAGAGTCCCAAGCTGCTCGACGCCACATTGCGCCTGAAAAGCGCGCCGCATATCCGCTTTGCGGGGCAGGTCACGGGTTGCGAGGGCTATGTCGAAAGCGCGGCGATCGGGCTGCTCGCCGGACGATTTGCCGCGGCCGAGATATTGGGCCAGCCGCTCCCGCCATTGCCGCCGCAAACCGCGCTGGGCGCGCTGCTCGGTCATGTGACCGGCAATGTCGAGACGGCGGATTATCAGCCGATGAACGTCAATTTCGGCCTCTTCCCGCCGCTGGAAGACGTGAAGAAGAAGCAGCGCAAGGAAGCCATGACCGCCCGCGCCCGCGCCGCGCTGGGCGGCTGGCTGGGCGAACTTCAGCAGGCCTGAGCGTTGCCCGGCGCCTGACGCGTCAGCATTTGCATTTCGGGGTGGCGGTTCGTTTGGGCGCGGTGGTCGCGAATTCCGCCGGCGTCAGCTTGCCGTCACCATTGCCGTCCGCGCTGGCAAAGCGATCCGAGGTCGCCACCGCCCACTCCTCGAAGGAGAGGAGATTGTCATTGTCCCGGTCGAGCGCCTTGAACGCCTTGACGCGGCTGCCCATCATCTCGACGCGGGTGATGACGCCATCGCGATTGCGGTCATAGCGGCCAAATCGCTTCTGCTCGCGGCTTTGCGGCGACGCTTCGCCGGGCATGGGCGGCGCATCGCCCGAAGCGTCCGGATCACCCTCCGGCAGGACATCGACGGCGGGCGGCGGCGGCGATCCGACCAGGAGCTGGGGCACGGGTTCATTGTTCGCCCGCCCCTGCCACCAGAACAGCCCGCCTGCCGTCATCAGCAATGCGGCCATCACGCTCACCAAAACCCGTCCCAACAGATCCCCCCTATCGCCCGAACAACCCGATGCGCACCAATCGCCAATAGTGCCCAGGGGTCAATCCCGCAGGCGCGCGGCGGCCTTTCTCAATGTCATGGCGGGCAAGGTGATAGGCGATCTGCAGCGGACGCCATTGTTTCGTCCAGGGTAAGCTGCCGCCGCTTATATAGGTCCGTGCCAGATCGATCGCCTTGCCGGCGACGTCCGGGTCCGCATGATGTCCGGACAGGTCCCAAAGCGCCCATGCCGCCCCGGCGCGATCGAGCCATGGCGGAATATCCTCCTGCCCCGCCAGTGCGCGAAACAGGCCGCTCCCCCGACCCTCCGCATAGCCGGAAAGATCAAGCTCTCCGATCAACGCTTCCCAGCCGTCCAGCCATTGCGCCAGTCCGTGGGGCGGCAAGGCGCCCAGTTGCCGCATCGCGTCGATCAGCGGTTCACCCTGTCCCTTGACCCCGTTTTCATCCGTCAAGGCGTCGTTCCACCAGGCCAGGCGCATCTGGCCGATGATCGGCTCGCTCGTCGTCGCCACCAGCCGCGCGAAACGAGCGTCCAGTGCCCAGACCAGCCGATGCCGGGCAGCGCCAGGCCCTGCATAGGCGCTCAGCAGCGACGGCAAGGGCGCGAGATCGTCGCTCACGGCATGCATCCGACCAGATCGATGAAAGGGGAATGGGCCGACATCATCAGCCTTTCAGGACCGACGGACGGCGTCGGCATTCATGGCCCCGACAAGCGACGACGGAATGCAAGGCGTCGATGGGGAGCGACACACGCCGCTCCCCATCTCCACTTTACCGATAACACACCTTCTTCGCCGCCGCGACGACGCGGGCCGCGTCGATCAGCGCCGCCTTTTCAAGGTTCGCCGCATAGGGCAGCGGCACGTCCTCGTTCGTGACGCGCAGCACCGGGGCGTCCAGATCGTCGAAGCCCTGCTCCATGACCACGGCCGCGATTTCCGAAGAGATCGAACAGACAGGCCAGCCCTCTTCGACCACGACGAGTCGGTTGGTCTTCTTGAGGCTTTCCAGCACGGTCGCCGTGTCGAGCGGACGCAGCGTACGCAGGTCGATGACCTCCGCGTCGATGCCTTCACCTGCCAGCGCTTCGGCAGCTTCCAGAGCGATGCCCACGCCAATCGAATAGCTTACCAGCGTCACGTCGCTGCCCTCGCGGACAATGCGCGCCTTGCCGATCGGCAGGACATAATCGTCCACCTGCGGCACATCGAAGCTCCGGCCGTAGACCAGCTCATTCTCCAGGAACACGACCGGGTCTTCCGAACGGATCGCCGCCTTGAGAAGGCCCTTGGCATCGGCCGAGTCATAGGGCGCGATCACGATCAGGCCGGGCACCGCCGCATACCAGGGAGCATAATTCTGGCTATGCTGCGCGGCGACGCGGCTGGCCGCGCCATTGGGACCACGGAACACGATCGGACAGCGCATCTGGCCACCCGACATGTAATTGGTCTTCGCCGCAGAGTTGATGATGTGATCGATCGCCTGCATCGCGAAGTTGAAGGTCATGAACTCGATAACCGGCTTCAGACCGCCCATGGCCGCGCCCGCGCCAATGCCGGCAAAGCCATATTCGGTAATGGGCGTGTCGATCACCCGCCTGTCGCCAAATTCTTCCAGCAGGCCCTGGGTGACCTTGTAGGCGCCCTGATATTCGGCGACTTCCTCACCCATGACGAAGACGCGCTCGTCACGGCGCATTTCCTCGGCCATGGCGTCGCGCAACGCTTCGCGAACAGTAGTTTTAAGATATTCGGTGCCGTCGGGAAGCGCCGGATCCTTGACGGTGGCCTTCGGTTCGGCAGCAGGCCTGGCCGCGACAGGTGCCGGAGCGGCTTCCGCCTTGGGCGCTTCTGCCCTGGGTGCCGGAGCCGCCTCGCCGCCTTCACCCGCCATCGTCGCGATAACGGTGCCGACCTTCACCCCCTCGGTGCCTTCGGCGATCATGATCTGGCCGATCTTGCCTTCATCGACAGCTTCGAATTCCATCGTGGCCTTGTCGGTCTCGATCTCGGCGAGAATGTCGCCGGAACGGACTTCGTCACCTTCCTTCACCAGCCATTTCGCCAGCGTGCCTTCCTCCATGGTCGGCGAAAGCGCCGGCATCTTGATTTCGATACCCATTAATATTGCTCCACCAGCACGTCGGTATAAAGTTCGTGCATTTCCGGTTCGGGAGAGGTTTCAGCGAAGTCCGCAGCGTCGCTGACGATCTTGCGGATGTCCTGATCGATCTTCTTGAGCTCGTCTTCGCCCACGCCGGCTTCGGTGAGATATTTCTTGACGCCCTCGATCGGGTCCGACTTGTCGCGCATCGACTGCACTTCCTCGCGCGACCGGTATTTGGCCGGGTCGGACATGGAATGGCCGCGATAGCGGTAGGTCTTCATTTCCAGCAGGATCGGTCCGTTGCCACCCTGGACCCATTTCAGCGCTTCTTCCGTTGCGCCCCGTACCGCGAGCACGTCCATGCCGTTCACCTGGATGCCCGGGATACGGAAGCTTTCGCCCCGACGGTAGAGCTGGTCTTCCGCCGAGGAGCGGTTGACGCTGGTTCCCATGGCATATTGGTTATTCTCGATCACGAAGATGATCGGCAACTTCCACAATTCGGCCATGTTGAACGATTCATAGACCTGGCCCTGATTGGCAGCGCCGTCGCCGAAATAGGCGACGCAGACGCCACCGTCATTATTGTACTTATGCGCAAAACCCAGGCCGGCGCCCAGCGATACCTGCGCGCCGACGATGCCGTGGCCGCCGTAGAATTTATGCTCGACGCTGAACATGTGCATCGAACCGCCCTTGCCGCGCGAAATGCCGGCTTCCCGTCCGGTCAGTTCCGCCATGATGACATTGGGATCGATGCCATAGGCCAGCATGTGGCCATGGTCGCGATAGCCGGTGATAACGCTGTCTTTGCCCGGCTGGAGCGCTGACTGGATGCCTACGGCAACCGCTTCCTGCCCGATATAGAGGTGGCAGAAGCCGCCGATCAGCCCAAGACCGTAAAGCTGGCCCGCCTTTTCCTCGAAACGGCGGATCAGCACCATTTGCCGGTAAAATTCGAGCAACTCCTCCTTGGTGGCTTCATAATCCTGGGGAGCGTCAGGGCGAGGCCGGTTGTGATCCGCGCCGGCGGCGGGTGCAGCCGCCTTTGCCTTTGCGCGTGAAGGACGCGGCGTCGTTGGTTTCGCCAAGGTTCTTATCCTTTTGCGTGGGTGGGGATGGAAGGAAGGGCGATATAGCGGGAGTCCGCCCCGAATTGCAACGCGGCTTGGCACTCAAAAGCGCGGCAAAGCGATCAATCAGCCGTCCGGACCGTCAGTTGAGTGGAACGATCACTTCATCATGATGAACGACGCCCAGCTCCCGCCGGATCAGTTCGTCGGAAAGATCGGGATCGACGCGCCGGGGATCGAGCAGGTCGACCCGGTTCTTCAATTCCTGCCGGTGGGCCTGAACCTGCTTCAGTTCACCCTGCGCATGGTTCAATTGTCGCTTGTAATCGCCCCAGGCCAGAACGCCGTTGGAGCCAAGCACCACATAGCCCGCGAAGAAAAGAAGAAGAAGAACCGCAATCGCCGGGCCAAAAGCCGAGAAAAGCAACATGCGGAGTTTCGCGATATGCGCCATGGACCAGTTGAATCACAGGGACGAACCGGCCGCAAGCAAAATCTGCGTTGCTTGCGGCCGGTCGCCGAATTTATATTCAGCGGAAGATCGAACGCCCGGCATAACGCGCAATATCGCCCAGCTCTTCTTCGATCCGGATGAGCTGGTTATATTTGGCAAGCCGGTCGGAACGGGCGAGCGATCCGGTCTTTATCTGGCCGCAATTGGTGGCCACGGCGAGATCGGCGATGGTCGCGTCCTCGGTCTCGCCCGAACGGTGCGACATCACGGCGGTGTAGCGCGCCCGGTGCGCCATGTCGACGGCGGCCAGCGTTTCGGTCAGCGAACCGATCTGGTTCACCTTCACCAGCAGCGAGTTCGCCAGGCCCTTGCCGATGCCCATTTCCAGCCGTTTCGGGTTGGTCACGAACAAATCGTCGCCCACCAGCTGCACCTTGTTGCCGATCTTGTCGGTCAGCGCCTTCCAGCCTTCGAAATCATCTTCGCTCATGCCGTCCTCGATCGACTTGATCGGATAGTCGGCGCACAGGGCGGCAAGATAATCCGCCATTTCGACCGGGCTGAGCGACAGGCCCTCGCCCGAAATCTCATATTTGCCGTTCCTGAAGAACTCGGTCGCTGCGCAGTCCAGCGCCAGCACGACGTCGTCGCCCGGCTTGTAGCCCGCCTTTTCAACCGACAGCATGATGAAGTCGAGCGCGTCGCGGGTCGAGGCGATGTTGGGCGCGAAACCGCCCTCGTCGCCGACCGAAGTGGCCAGCCCCTTGTCGTGCAGGCCCTTCTTGAGCGTATGGAAGATTTCCGAACCGATCCGCACGGCGTCCGCGATGCTTTCCGCACCGACCGGCATGATCATGAATTCCTGGAAATCGATCGGATTGTCGGCATGTTCGCCGCCGTTGATGATGTTCATCATCGGCACCGGCAGCACATGCGCATTGACGCCGCCGACATAGCGATAGAGCGGCAGGCCGCGCGCGTCGGCGGCGGCCTTCGCCACGGCCAGGCTGACGCCCAATATCGCATTGGCGCCCAGGTTCGACTTGTTCTCCGTCCCGTCGAGCGCGATCATCGCCGCATCGACTTCGGCCTGATCCTCTGCATCCAGGCCGATGATCTGCTCGGCAATCTGGTCATTGACGGCGGCGACAGCGGCGAGCACGCCCTTGCCGAGATATCTGGCGGGGTCGCCATCACGTTTTTCCACCGCTTCATAGGCGCCGGTCGACGCGCCCGACGGCACGGCGGCACGGCCGAAGCTGCCATCCTCCAGCATCACGTCGACCTCGACGGTCGGATTGCCGCGGCTGTCCAGAATCTGGCGGGCATGAATATCGAGAATGGCGGTCATGGTCGCTCCTTGGAGTGGCTCTGGGGACTGGCTCTGGTCGCTTTTCGCGCCCCGCTTAGCCACCACCTCCCCGCTTGGCAATGCGGGGGCTTGCAAGGACTCGAAAAATGCCGATGCTCAAAATAGTAACGGCAACGGAACTGTGGGCGGTGGCGAAGCATTAGAAGCAGAGCCGCCCGCCCGCCTCGCAATCGCGCCGTATTTCAAAGGGAGACACAGGACGATGGCCGACACCCCCGAAACCCCGCCCGCCAAGCGCGTCAAGAAGGCCAGTCCCGCCAAGGCGCCAAAGGCCAAGCCCGCCAAGCCCGCCCTGTCCGGAACGCTGGTGAAGGCCGCGCCCGCAAAGGCCGCCGCCCCGCGCAAGGCCGTAGCAGCCAAGCCGGGCAATGGCACGGCCGCGCATGGCTGGACCGCGCAGATCGCGCCCATAAAGGCCCAGGCCGAAAAGGCCGCAAGGGCCGCCGCCGACAAGCTGAACACCGTCGACTGGAAATCGCATATCGACCCGCTCAAGGACCAGGCGTCGAAGACCGCCAAATCGGCTGCCGGCGTCGCCAAGGACAAGACCGGATCGGCCATGCAGAGCCTGGCCAAGCTGATTTCCGACACGGCGGGCACCGTCGATGCCAAGCTTGGCCCGCAATATGGCGACTATGCCCGCCAGGCGGCCGAATCAGTGGCCGGCGCGGCCAAGACGCTGGACAGCAAGGATGTCGACCAGTTGATGACCGAAGCGCGGGACTTCGTACGCAAGAGCCCGGCCGTCGCGATCGGCGCGGCGGCGGTGGTCGGATTCGTGCTGATGCGCCTTGCCAAGGGATCGGACGAAGACGCCTGATCGCGTCCTGCCCGATTGACCGACGATAAGGCCCCGGTGCCGGGGCGGAGGATATGTTGACCCAAGAGCCCCTGCAGACCGATGCACAGGACGAGTCCGTGCGCGACGTCTTCGCGCGCCTGTACAGCGACGGCCGGGCCTATGCGGAGGCGGAGGTCGAACGACAGAAGCTGCGTGCCGGCATTGCCGGAGCGGGGATTCGCGATGCGCTGATCTTCGCTCTGGTGGGCATCATGCTTGTCTTCGCGGCCATCGTCGCCGGTCTGGTGGGCGTCATATTGGCACTGGCGCCGCTTGTCGGCCCCGGCTGGGC
>Ga0105241_10004540_pt1 | contig 10273 bp, 6 predicted proteins | sample KBSC64metaG_FD_80422 | JGI IMG/M metagenome (GOLD analysis project Ga0105241, IMG submission 80422) | Corn rhizosphere microbial communities from Kellogg Biological Station, Michigan, USA - KBS C6-4 metaG | ecosystem: Host-associated > Plants > Roots > Rhizosphere > Soil | place: Michigan, USA...
CTGATCGATGGGCTTGTTCTGCGAAACGATATGGGCCATGGTGGCCTCAGGCAAGCCGCCGTGCACGCCGTCGGAACAAAGCACCAGCACATCACCGGAATGAATGGTGAGCGCGGTAGTATCCGGCGAAACGAATGTCTCAAGTCCCAGGGAGCGCAAGAGCACGTGCCGGGCCTCGGACCTAGCCGCTTCCGCCTGAGTGATGACGCCCATTTTGAGCTGTTCGTTGACCCAGGTGTGATCGTGGGTGATTTGTTTTGCGTGGCCGTTGCGAACCAGATAGCAGCGCGAGTCGCCAACATGGGAGACCACGGCCTGATCATGACGCAGTGCGCAGGCGACAACTGTGGTGGCCATCTTCTTTCCGCGGAATTCCGAAGCGAGGGTGCAATCGTGGACCGCGGCGTTGGCTTGCTGCACCAGGGTGGGGAGCAGGCTGATCAGCATGGCTCCGCCGGCCGAAGATTCAAATTCCCTGGTCAGCACTGAGACTGCGGTGGATGAGGCGATTTCGCCGAAGTCGAGTCCGCCTACGCCGTCAGCGACTGTGAAGAGATATCCATGAGAGCGGATTCGGTGCGGTGAGGCGGGGACAAAGGAACCTAACGCGTCTTCATTGTTGGTTCGGACTTTTCCCGGATCGCTTGCCTGACCAAACTCGACATCCAGCATGGGATTGTGCTCTCTGGTCTCCGGCGAACGAGTCCCGTTCGCAAATATCGCAGGGAACTACCGGGTGGGCAGGCGCAGAACTGCACTGCGAGGTGAACTCCACCCGGCGTTGATTCAGATTGCGGCGAGATCGCGCTCTTTGCTGCGAATGCGGACTGCACCGCCGACGGCGTAGAGAAAGATTTTCCCGTCGCCGATTTTGCCGGTGTAGGCTGCGGTGGAGATGGCGTCGATTGCCTTTTCGACGGTGTCATCGGAGATGACGAGCTCGACTTTGATCTTGGGAAGCAGATCCACGTCATACTCGCGCCCGCGGAAGACTTCGGTGTGGCCCTTCTGTCGGCCGTGTCCGCGAACTTCGGAGACGGTCATTCCTTCCACTCCCAATTCCATGAGCGCGCTTTTGACGGCTTCGAATTTATTGGGACGAACGATGGCTTCGATTTTTGTCATGACTTCCTCGCTCTCTGGTTATGGCAGCCCCGCGCGCTTAGGCCACGGGGCTGCTCTATCCAATACCAGTGGTCAATTACCGGGTGGTCAATCGCCAGTGGTGGTTGCGCTGCGCAACGGCGCCGCGTCGCGGGCTACAGAGTGTCCGGTGACTTCCTTGGCCATTCCTGCAGGTGCCGCCAGCGAAGAGATCACGTACTCGGGATAGGCCGAGATGCCGTGCTCGTGAAGATCGAGACCGTAGGCTTCGCCTTCCGCCGATACCCGGAGCGTTCCAGTGAGATTGACAACGTACATCAGGATCAATGCCACGCAGAACGTCGAGGCGGTGACAATGGCGCTGCCGATAAACTGAGCCTTCAGCAAGGTAAATCCGCCGTGGTAGAAGAGGCCGGCAAGCGGAGCGGAGTTGTCGGGACCGGTCGGGCCCGTGGCGCCGTACTTGCCGCAGGCGAAGAGACCGAGCGAAAGAGTTCCCCAGATACCGCATATGCCGTGCACAGGAACCGCGCCGATAGGATCGTCGATGCGGAGCCACTCGAGAAGCTCTACGCCGAGGCAGACAACCACGCCTGCGATTCCGCCCAGGATGATGGAGCCGGTCGGGCTGACCCAGTAGCAGGGGCAGGTGATGGCAACGAGGCCGGCGAGGAATCCATTGACGGTGAAGCCGACGTCCCACTTCTTCGTGAGCATGTAGGCATACATCATCGCCGTGAGTCCGGCGGCGCAGGCAGCCAGTGTTGTGTTCGCGGATACGCGGCCGATGCCGGAGATGTCCATTGCGGAGAGCGTGGAGCCGGGGTTGAATCCGTACCAGCCGAACCAGAGAAGCAGGCCTCCCGAGGCGGCGATGGTGAGATCGTGCGGCAGCATTGGAGCTCCGCCGTCCCGCTTGAACTTTCGGCCGAGGCGTGGTCCCAGAACAATCGCTCCGGCAAGTGCGACGAATCCACCGATCGTGTGAACGACTGTGGATCCGGCGAAGTCGTGGAAGCCGGTTCCGAGGGTGGGAAGGAAGTTGCCCGCCGATCCCATGGTGGCGAGGAAGCCATCCGGTCCCCATGCCCAGTGGCCGATGATCGGATAGATGAATCCGGAGACGCCGAGAGAGTAGAGAAGGTCACCTACGAAGCCAGTACGGCCGATCATGGCGCCGGAGGTGATGGTGGAGCAGGTATCGGCGAAGGCGAACTGGAAGATCCAGACTGCGAGGAACGCTACGCCCGTGGACTCGTAGGTTTCAGGCACGTCCTGGAGGAAGAACCAGTGGTAGCCGATGAATCCGTTGCCGTGGCTGAACATGAAAGCGAAGCCGATGGCGTAGAAGAGAAGACCGCAGAGACAGGTGTCAACGATGCACTCCATGAGAACGTTGACCGTCTCGCGCGAGCGGCAGAAGCCAGCTTCCAACATAGTGAAGCCAACCTGCATGCCGAAGACGAGGAATGCAGCGATGAGTGTCCATGCGGTGTTGATGGGATTGACCACATCCGCAGCCTTGAGTGGAGTGTCAGCTGCGTAGACCTTCGCGAAGAACACGGCCGTCATTCCAGCCATGATGAGCAGGGTAATTCCAACGCCGGCGAGCTTGCCGACGAACATGGTGGCGCCGTACTTCTGCCACTTCGGTTGACGAAGACGTTCTGCCAGTCTTGTCAGCTTTTGCGAGAAAGACAGAGTGCCTTCTCTCCGCAGAATGGATTTCATCGTGACGCTCCTTCAATTGGGTTGAATTTTGCGATACCGAACTGATCGAGAGATCCGACGGAACCTCCGCGGTCGGCGCCATGCGGAGTTCGTGGTTCGCCCAATTGGCGTCCGGGCTAAGGTGTGTTCCGGGTCTAGGGGAATGCTATGAAGAGAGCGATGAAGATGAAATGAAGAAACCAGAAATCTGTGAGTATGAGGAGGATTGTCTGGCCTAAATATCAACGGCCGAATGCTGATTTGCATTCGGCCGTTGATTGAGAAAAGCGTGCTACCGTTTGGGTCCGAAGAAGGCGATGAAACCGGCGGTGGCGGTGAACTGGCCTTTGACGAAAGCGCCGTCGCCCTTGTGGAAGAACTCCTGATCGGACCAATCCTTGCGAAGCTCGACGCGAGTGAGAAGCCCCTCAGCCCATTTGTACTCGTAGGTTCCGGTGAACTCCTGCAGTTCCTGGGCGGTGCCAGTTGAGTAGCCGTTGTAGTCCTTGAAGTAGTCGTAGCGGACAGCAAGAGCCTGCGTCCCTGTCATCTGCCCCTTAGCGGCAACGGCGACGCCCTGCCAATGGTTGAGAGACTTGTCAATGCCTTCTTCCGTGGGGAAGTTGTTACGGTTCTGGCCGTAGTCGTAGTTGATGTAGGCGCTGAACTTGGAAGAAGGAGTCATGAGCAGGGTCGTGTCGATCAGATTGCGATAGCCCTTCTGAGTGTTCGCATTGGAGGGGCCGGTATAGTAGTTGACGAACCAGCTTGCCTTGGGCTTGACGAGCGCGTTGGTGAGGCCGAGGGTGATGCCGCCGTTGTTGGAGGTCACGTTATTCCAGCCGTTCACAACCTGGACTCCGAAGGTGTCCGTCTTGGTGACGGGCATCGAGCTGCGAAGCCCGAAGTGGAAGTAGGGAATGGCCCAGGCAAACAAGATGGAGCGGGAATAGTTCCAGTTGTCTTTGGCCTCGATCACCTCAGCGCCTGCGGAGGTCACGAACTTGCCGAAATCCAGTTCCAGTCCCTTGGCTTTGGGTGGCTTAAGGCTGACGAAAGCCTGTTCGATGTAGTCGCCCTGATCGTGTGAGCTGCCATTGATCAGCGTGTTGGTGCGGCCGTAGAAGATGTCGACGTGAGCACCGACCGGATCAGGATCATGGTTGAGCGTGAGCCGCGCTTCGCTGAGGTTGAATTGGTCGGTTTTGTCATTGAAGTTGTACAGGTCGTTGACCTGTCCGTTGGCCAGAGAGCTGGGGCGATTGTAGTTGTAGCTGTAATAGCCGTCGATTAAACCGCTGATATCCATCGGGCCGACGCTCCATGTTGGGGCAGCAGGAGCAGCAGCGGCCGGTGCCTGTTCGGCGGGTGCCGCGGGCGGGGGTGTTGCAGGCGCCTGAGCTCCGGCCATGACTGCGAAAGTGAGCGCAGCCGCGCCCAGCGATTGGGAAATACGATGATTGAAGCTAACCGATAACGCCACAATTCCTCCTGAAAGAAGATTGGATAAGAACCGAAGGGATCTCCGGGGAAAGAAGCTGACTCGCCGATGGCTCAACATAGCGAGGTGCTTCGGTGGAATTTGCACAAGCACACGAGTACAGGCTCCTTGCGAAGGCAAAGACTTCAAAAAGTTGTGCAGGCTGTGCTGCTCAGTTCGTTGTCGAGTGCTGCGGCTACGATCAGTAACGCAAACAGTTCATAAAGAACAGATGAGGATTGGGAAAAGAATTCCTAAGGCGCGGAGAGTGTTTTGTTTTCAACCTGATCGCGACAGCAGGCAGGTTCAGCCTGTGCGACATCGGCGCCGATAGACATAAAGACGAAATAAGGAACTGCTAGAATCAGAGAACATCTCCCGCGCACGAAACCCACCAGTAATGCGCACGCGGGAGCACTCTCCGATGCCGGCGATTGCCAGAGTGGCTGCGGTTCAAGGAGAGAAGGCATTTCGTTTCAGCCGCTCAATTCCAGCCAAATTCTGAAGCCTCCGACTTTTCGGAGGCGGGTCTCGAGATTCCGATTTGAGCGCATCATCGCAACCAACGGAAAGGCAGGCGAAACAGTTGGCAGGGACGTCCATCCCGATACGTGCAGCCCTGGGAGAAAGCCGTCTGCGCGGGTCAGGCACACGCTCAAGCACTCGCGTCCTTCTCTTCGTGATGGAGTGCGCGCTCGGGATTATCTCTGTTTTGCTGGCTGGATTTCTCTCGCACTGGCTGCAGTGGCTGCTACCGGTTGTGGTTCTGCTTTACCTGCTGATCATCGTGCCGGTTGCTCTCTGGTGCGGATTCTGGCAGGCGGCGGTTGTTTCGTTGTCGGCTGTCGGAGTGCAGAGTTACTTTACGGGGCGGATGGCGAGTAAGAATCCGGCGGCGGATCCGGCGAATCCGATCGAGCTGTTTGCATTTATTCTGACCGCGCTGGTGATCAGCAGGCTGTCAGCCCGGGTGACGGAGCACGCGCGTTCCTCGGACTCGTGGGGCGGGCAGATGCAGGATCTCTACGAGTTCACGCGCCGCACCCTGCAGATGAATTTGCATGTGGAGCCGGGTCTCCAGCTGGTCGAGCTGGTGCATGAAATCTTTGCGCTCGAGGCGGTCGTGATCTTCGACGCCGATCTGCAAGAAATTTACCAGGCTGGCTATTGGAACGTCGATCCGCAGGAGCTTGCGCAGAATGTCTACTACTTCGAAAGCTCTGACGATGACCCAGAGACAGGAATTGCGCGGCGGGTGCTGCGGCTTGGTAACGTGCCGATCGGCTCGATCGTGGTGCGTGGAGAAACTAGCCCACTGACAAACAACGCTATCGCTTCGCTCATCGCGGTTACATTCGACCGATACCGCGCTTTCGCCAATGAAAGCCGCATCGAAACGGAGCGGCAAACCGAGCAGCTTCGGTCGACGGTGCTGGATGCGCTGGCGCACGAGTACAAGACACCGCTTACCGCAATTCGCGCCGCGTCCACGGGGCTTTCAGAGATGGGCAAGCTTTCTGCCGGGCAGGCGGACCTCGTGTCGCTGATCAGCGAGCAGACAGATCTGTTGAGCGAGCTGACGACAAAGCTGCTCACCACCGCGCGTCTCGACGCCGATGAGGTCACCGTTCATGCCATTCCAATCGGCGTCGCCTCCCTGATCGACGAACTGGTGGCCAGCATGAGCGACCGGCTTTCCACGATGAAGGTGGCAATCGATGTGCCGGACGAAGAACTCGTCCTCTGTTGCGATCGCCGGCTGATGACGATGCTGCTGACGCAGTACATCGACAATGCATGTAAATATGCAATCTACGGAACGACGATCACGATTCGCGCCGTTCAGTCGAAGAGCGAAGTGATCTTCTCCGTACACAGTTTCGGCCCCGTGATTCCGATGGCCGACCGCGAACGCATTTTCGACCGATATTATCGATCTTCTAATTCTTCCAATCGTGCGGCGGGTACCGGGATCGGTCTTTCCGTTGCCAAGCGCGCGGCTACGATCCACAACGGGTATGTCTGGGTGACAAGCGACCAGGATGAGGGAAATACATTCTTCGCGGCGATACCGGCCCAGACACGCAAGAGGGAGTTGCAATGAATCAATCCGCTATTCGTATCCTTGCTGTCGATGATGAGCCTGCCATCCGGCGCGCCCTGCGCGCACCACTGCTCGAGCTCGGTTTTCAGTTCACGGAAGCATCGCGCGGCGAGGAGGCCCTGCAGCTTTTGCACTCGGGCGGATATGACGTCGTGCTGCTCGACATCAATATGCCCGGAATCGGCGGGATTGAGACGCTGCGGCGCATCCGCGCGTTCTCGCCGCGGCTGCCTGTGCTGATGCTCACGGTTCGGGACGGCGAGGAAGAAAAGGTTGAGGCGCTGGAGCTTGGTGCCGACGATTATGTAACCAAACCCTTCAGCACGAGAGAGCTGATTGCCCGCATCCGCACAGCCGTGCGGCGCGTTCATGCTCCTGCGCGTGCGGAGGATGCCCCGATTGAGATCGGCGAAATCAAGCTGATCCCGTCGAAGAGGAGCGTGACCAAGCGCGGGCAGGCGGTGCATCTGACGCGCAAGGAGTTCGACATTCTCTACTGCCTGATGAGCCGGGCGGGCCGCGTTATTTCCTATGCGAAGCTGCTCACCGCGGTGTGGGGAGCCGACTGCCGCGAGGAAGTGGAGTATCTACGGACGTTCGTTCGCCAGCTCAGGAAGAAGATCGAGGACGATCCGTCGAAGCCGATATACCTCCTTACCGACGTGTATGTCGGCTACCGGTTCGCTGATGCGCAAATGCTGCAGGACGCCGGAGATGCCGCGGCCGCAGTCAGCCAGAATGACGAACAGCCAGAGAATGTCAGCTAAGGGCGCCGCCGTTTCACTTTGAGCAACACTACTTCCAGCAGCTCAGGCGTTCGGCGCGCGGCTGGAAAGCAGATGCGAGTGATCGGGTTCGCGCGCGCAGCAGGATGCGCCTGCCGTCAGCTTCGCGGGTGTATACGAGTTGCACTGGTCCAACCTGGCGTCGCCACTTGGTCGCGAAGAACTGAGCCACATTCTTTTTGCGGCCAAGGACTTCCGGCACCGCGAAGTAGTCTTCTCCGAAGAGGCGCCAGAACCTGCCTTTCGCAAGCAGATAGCGAGGATTTTCGATGGGCCTGAGTACTTCGCGTAATGTGCGAATGAAGATTGCCTGGTCGCGTCCAGTGCCGCCCTTGAGCCAGCAATATATCGATCCGTCCGGAAGGTGTTCGGCTTGAATACTAAGCTCTGCGGACGCAGTGCTGATCGACCCTTCGTACAAAAGCGAATCGAGCACCGTGTAGCCAATCTTCTCCATGCTTCGCTCTGGAGTTCCATGGCGCATCATCCGCCAGAGTGCCACGACAATCCAGGGCAATCCGGCGACGGTCGCAAGCCCGAGGACCACTGTGGGCACCAGCAGCGGATCGTCGGCACGAAATCGGCCAAGCGTTCTCGCCATCGCGGAGAAGGTGGTGGAGAAAAACAGCATGCCCTGGACCATGAGGGCTGCGATGGTATTGCGAAAAACGAATTTGCGGGGAAGGCTATCTTCGTCCGTCTTCAGGCCATGAATAATCTGCTTGAGCTGACCTGAGGCGAGCGCTTCAGTCCAATCCCTGCGCAGAGCATCGCGATCCAGGGCACGGCGGGTGGTTTGGCCATTCAAATCGAGAATCTGCTGTTCGCTGTAGGGAGGTTGTGGGAATCCGAGTCTTTCGATTCCGTTTTCGATGGCAAGCGAAGTGGGATTGACTCCGACGAATGCAGCGAACCTTCGCGACAGCAGCAGATAGTCGTTACCGGGACCGAATGGACCGGGTTCGATGCAAACGAGATGCCAGACGTTCGCTGTTTTTTCAGGAATCGCCGGATCGATGCGGATGGAGCGGCCGCGCATCTGGTTGGATAGTACGAACGATCCAACGAAGGTAGCGAGGATCAGTGTGTTAATGGTCGGTGCGTCCCATCCCTCGCCCAGGAGCGATTTTGTTCCGATCAGGACGGTGATCTGGCCCCGCTCGAAGAGCGAGGTGATGAGACGCACGGAGTTCTGGCGGTTCTCCCCGGCGATTTGCACCCGCAGGTAGTCGGAATCATGAGGCATCGGATCGAAGACGAGGTCAGACAATTCCAGTCCCTGTTCCTCAGCAGCGCTCATGGCAAGATCCTTCACGGATGCGGGGATGATGACGAGCGAGCCGCAGAGAACACCGAGTCTCACGGTAGGGATAGCTGCGCAACGAAGCGTCTCGAAGATTGGAACTGCGCCGATGTCTTCGAAAGCGGCTGGATCTTCGCTTGTCTTTGGCAGATCGGACTTGCGGATATAGTCGGTGAGGATCGCGCATCGGAGCTTCGACTGCAAAGAGCCAGATTCGAGACGTACAATTTCTTCGATGGAGTGGAGTTTGGCCTTCGAGGTCGTCAGTAATTTCGAATGATCAGACGGTTGGCGTAGAACAACCCTGCGACGCTCGACGGCGCCAATCGCGACGAGATCGCGCCTTAGAGATTTGAGCATTGCATCGATGGTTTGAAAACTGCCAGCGTCGGCGTAGAGCGCTTCGGTGAGCAGAATCTCAAGCCATTCGAGACTGAGGTCGGGAACCGATTTGGATTCGGCTCCGAGTGCCTTCAGGACAGGTTTCGGGATCTCGTGGCCGGCAGACTTCAGGAACGCGACCATGCTCGACAGGTACTCGGGATTGTCGAGAATCTCCTCAAGACGACAGTCTGGGTCGGTGATCCATGGGTGACGTGTGACGGCAGCAGCAAAATCGTGGTTCGCTTTGATCTGTTCTACAAATGCTTCGACCGACGCTCGAAAATCGAGGAACTTCTTCAGTTCGGCGGGACCTGGGGTACTGAAGAAGACGTAGTCCTGGTGAGGACAGAGGTCGCCCTGCAGTACGAGTTCTGGAACCGCTACTTCCGCGTCGACCGGTCCACACAGGTCTTCGTAGCGTTGCCACTCTAAGGGCGAAACGTCGTACGGAGGTGTCGCTGTCAGGGCAACAAGAGTCGGCTTCATTTGTTCGACGACTGAGTTCAGGGTTCTCCACCACTCGGAGCGCAGATGGTGCGCTTCGTCCAGCACGAGAGTCTTGAATCCGCGGAGGCGATCGGGTAGTTCATTGCCGATGGCGGAGTTCGCATTCTCTTTTTCGTTCGAAGTGCTCGTTGCAGCACGGACCTCGTCCTCGACCACGGCATCTTCCGTTTCCTCGGGATCACCGGAGCACAGAGCATGGAGAGCTTGATAGGTGGCGATTGTCAGGAACTGCGGATCGCGAAGGTCCGTTGAAGCCCACTGAGGCTCGGACGATCCGTCCGCAAAGAACTGCTGGGACATTCTCTCAAGCCACTGATTGCGAATTGTGATGGTGGGGGCCAGGATGAGCGTGGGCTGATTCAGCCTGCGGACGACTTCCAGGCCGAAGATGGTCTTGCCGGATCCGGGTGCGGCGACGATGTGCAGCCGCCTGTCTTCCAGATAGAAATCGAGCCGGGCAAGAAGGCGAGCCTGATGAGTGCGCCAGTTCTTGCGGAATGCCATTTCCTGGGGAAAGGTGGTCCTTCCTGGAGCGGTCGGAGCGGAAGACATGGCAGATGTGGATTATATCCGCGACGGGAGACAGCAGCAGACAGTATCGCCGGTTATCGGAGTTTCGGGATCCGAGACGATCTGTCGGGGCGTATACCCGGTGGCATACATGGGTGACTCCAGTCACTTTGCACCTGACCTGCAGCCAATAGGATTGGCTCAGGCACATGTGTCAGTGTGCGCGGGAGGACAGGAATGAATCTCGGGTTCATCGAAAGTAAAACGTACGACGAGATCGCGATTGGCGATACTGCGTCGACGGAGCATGTATTAACGACAGACGACGCGATGGCCTTTGCTTCAATCTCCGGCTTCCATGCTGTCCTGAACTCGGATGAGCAGAC
>Ga0105241_10004542_pt1 | contig 10269 bp, 10 predicted proteins | sample KBSC64metaG_FD_80422 | JGI IMG/M metagenome (GOLD analysis project Ga0105241, IMG submission 80422) | Corn rhizosphere microbial communities from Kellogg Biological Station, Michigan, USA - KBS C6-4 metaG | ecosystem: Host-associated > Plants > Roots > Rhizosphere > Soil | place: Michigan, USA...
GCGCTGCAGAAGGACGGCGAGAACGCGAAGGCGCAGGAATTGCTCGGCGCCATCGCCAAGACGCTCGCCGAGCAGGCGCAGAAAGCGCTCGCCGAAGGCAAGCTCGATGCCGCGGCCGATCTCGGCAACCAGGCATTGCTGATGGCGCCGGACGACGCCGGCCTGCGCACGCTGGCCGCACAGATCAAGGATGCGAAAAAAGCCGAATCCCTCAAGGGCCAGCTGCACGACCTGCTCGCGCGCGCGGACGCCGCGCATGCGAGCGGACGCGTGTTCGGCGATGGCGGAGCGTATCCGCTGCTCACTCAGGCGCAGGCGCTGGTGCCGAACGATGCGGAAGTGCGCAAGCGCCTCGATGCGCTCATCACCGAACAGCTCGATGCGCCGCGCAAGTCACTTGACGGCGGCGACGCGCTCGCCGCGCTCGAACAGCTCGTGAAACTGCAGCCGTCGCTCGGCACGCAGCCCGCGTTCACGGCGCTGCGCGGCGACGTCGAAACGGCGCTCAACAAGGAGCGCGCGGAAAAATCCATCGTCGAAACGCTTGCGCGCGGCAACGCCCAGCTCAAGGCTTCGCATCTGGCCGAACCGGGCGGCGACAATGCGTACGAGACGCTCGGCGAGCTGTCGAAACTGGCCGGCGCCGATCCGCGCGCGACGGAATTCCGCAACGCGCTGGCCAACGCTTTGCTCGCCGACGCGCGCGCGCTCGACAAAGCCGGGCAATCGCCACGCGCGCTGGAGCGTGCCGGACTCGCGCTGCAAGTTGCGCCGAGCCTGGCCGATGCGCAGGCGCTGAAGTCGCAAATCGAAGCGCGCCTCGGCGAGCGCGCCGCGAAGATCGCGCAGACCATGAGCGCCGCGCGCCAGGCCATCGCCGAGCAACGCTTCGTGCCGCCGGCGGCGAACGACGCGCATGCCGCGCTGCAGACGCTGCTCGCGCTGGATCCGAACAACGCCGAAGGCAAGCAACTGCTCGCCGAGCTGCCCAAGCGCGTCGCGGACGCGGCGAACGTGCGCGCGCGCAGCGACGTCGGCGCCGCGGTGGCGATGGTCCATGCCGCGCGTGCGGTTTTCGCGCAAGACGCGGCGCTGGCGAATCTGGCGACGAAACTCGATGCACAACTGGGCGCCGAGAAAGCCGCGGCGCTCGCGCAATCCGCGCGCGAACGCATCGAAAAGACCTTGGCCGGGACCGCTGGCGTCGAGCAGCTGCGCGCGGCCGTACAGGATCTGGACGCGCTGCTTGCCGACGACGCCACGAACAAGGCCACGCTCGCCTTGCGTTCGCGTTTGATCGACGCCTTCGGCGGCGCCGCGCGCGCCAGCGGCAGCGCGGCCGATTTCGACGCCCTCGCGACCGTGATCAAGGAACAGGCCAAAACGCTTGGCGGCGATCCCGCCTACGCCAAGCTCGCCGCTGAATTGGCGGACGTGCGCGTCAAGGTCGCGCAAGCCGAACAGGCGCGTCTCGACGCCGAGCGCGGCGAACTCGTGCTCAACGCCTACCCGTGGGGCAAGGTCGAATCAGTGCTCGATGCAAACCGCCAGCCGGTGAAGCTGCCGGACGATGCAACCACGCCATTTACGCTGAAGGTGCCGGCCGGCAGCTACAAGATCACATTCGCCCATCCGCAGTCGCGCAAGCCGGTGCAGGTCATCGCCAAGGTCGAAGCGCAGAAACGCGCACTGGCGAACGCCGCGTTCACGGCGATTTCCGCGCAGGAGTACTTCTCGCGTGCGGGCTGGTAAGTCGAAAACGCTCTCGTTGCTGGCATTCGCGCTTGGCGCGAGCACGCTGGCGCGGGCCGATTACAAGGACGACTACGCGCACGGCGTGAAGGCGTACAAGGACGGCCAGTACGCGCAAGCGCGTGAGTTGCTGCAACAAGCGCTCGACGCGCACGCGGAACCTGCCGCGAAGATCCGCTTGTACGGTCAGGTCTACGATTCGTATCTACCGCAGCACTACGCCGGCATGGCTGCGGCCAAGCTCGGCGATTGCGGTTACGCCACGTCAGTGTGGGGCTCGGCGGCGAACCAGCAAATCATCGGGCAGTTCGGCGACTTGGCCGCCGACGAACGTGCGACGTGCGCCGGCAAGACCGTCGCCAAGATCGAGCCGCCGAAACCCGCGTTGCCGGAGAAGCCTCCGGAAAAACCGCCGCTCGAAGACAAACCGCCGCCGAAAGAAGTGGCGATCAACACGCCGCCGCCGAAGCCAGTGGCGCCGCCGCCTCCGCCCCCGCCCAAGCCAGTCGAGAAGCCTGTCGTCGCTGAAAAAGCCGCGCCGCCCGAAGCGCTCGTGCAGGCGTTCGACGAATATCTGGGCGGCAAGTACGTGGAAGTGGCGCGCATAAATCCCGACGCCTACACCGACTCGCACGCACGCCTGCATGCGTATCTCGTGCGTGCAGCGGCAAAGTATACGCAGGCGCGTATGGCCGCGGACGACGCGCTGCTCGCCAGCGCAAAAGCCGACGCCGCCGCCGCGCGCGCTCTCGATGCGCACCTGACACCGGATGCCACGTTGTTCTCGCCGGCGTTCCGCGAGTTTTACGCCAGCGCAAAATAAGAACGCCTCCCGGAGGAGGCGTTCTGGTCACAACTTTGCCGTTGCTTCAGAAGTGATACACGCCTGACAGCGAGAGCGTGTCGGTCTGGTCGGAGAAGTCGGCCGCCGCATCGATCTGGAATTTGCTGAAGGCGAAACCGCCGCCGACGGCGACATGGTTTTGCGAACCCTGGCCGCCATGGAACACCACGGCCAAGGCGCTCGCGCCCAAGTCCGTGCCCGGATCGCCCTTGTATTCGATCGAATGGCGCGGGTCGTGCCAGATGCCGGCGCGCAGGCTGAACGGGTGCGCCATTTGCGTAAACGTGTATTCGCCGCCGAGGTGCAGTTCGGTGCCGTTCGGGATCGACAGTCGCGCGACGCCGGCGTCGCCGTTGCCGAACAACGATTGCACGCCGTGGGTGAGCTGCGAGTACTGGATGTAATCGGCGTCGAAGTTGATGACCAACGAGTCGGTCGGATGCCAGCTCAAGCCGGCGCCGAATTCGTCGGGCACCTTGAAGCGCACGTCTTTCAGATCGACGACGACCTCGGGAGTGCCGAGCAAGATGGTATTGGTCGCTTCGTACGTGAACTTCGGTCCGCGCCGGTAGGTGAGGCCCGCGCTCCAGTGCTCGCCGAGCACGAAACGCGCGCCGAGGTTGACGCTGAGGTCGTTGTCGCTGCCGCGCTGCGCCTGGCTGTTGACCGGAGTGCCGGCGGGCACGCCATCAAAGGCGCCTTCGAAAGCCACGCGCGTCATCAAGGTACGGATATCGAACTGGTAGTACGAAATTCCGGCGCCGAGCGAAACCGCATCGCCGGCCTTGAAGCCGGCAGAAAAACCGTAGTCGATGATTTTCAGGTCCGCGTCCGCCGTGACCGGGAACGTCTGATACAGGTTGCCGACGGTGACGCCGTCGCCGCTGGTCGCGAAGTTGCCCTGATAGCGCACGAGTTCGTTGCGATAGAACGCGAACGACCAGCGATCGTGCGGATATACGTATGAAATGAACGACAGGTTCGTACGCGAACTGTCGGCGTCTTCGCTGTGCAGGCCCGAGCCGCTGAACGGGTTCAGCGTAGCGCTGCCGCCGCTGACGTGCGGGATGCTGTAATCGGTATGACGGCCCTCGGCGGAGATTTCCGGCGTGACCAGCTGGGTCAGACCGGCCGGATTCGTGTACGCCGCCGTGGCGTCGTCGGCCAGGCCGACAAAAGCCCCGCCCATGCCCATGCTGCGCGCGCCGGGGTTGGACAAGTTGAACGGGATGCTGGCATTGGTTTCGGTGTCGGTGATCGCGAACACGGTTCCGCTGGCGGCGAACAAGGCCGCACCGATGGCAAGCATGAGCTCACGTTTCATAGGACATATTCCCCATTCAGATTGAGAGTCCCGCCCCCACCGGGGACAGTCGCCGGTCGAGTTTAACACTGCGCTAACAGTCATAGTAGCCAGCTATACTGGCAGCGCGCATTGGCTGATTGGGGAGCTTTCGATGAGTGGCGGTTTGGTCGGGTTGGTATTGCTGGTGGTGGCGGCGATCTTCATCGCCAAGACGGTACGTGTCGTTCCACAGGGTTATGAGTGGACCAAGGAAACATTCGGCCGCTACACGAGCACGATGGAACCGGGTCTGCACATCCTGATGCCGATCTATCATGCGGTCGGCCACAAGATGAACATGATGGAGCAGGTGCTCGACGTGCCCTCGCAGGACGTGATCACCAAGGACAACGCGGTCGTGCGCGTGGACGGTGTCGTGTTCTATCAGGTGCTCGATGCCGCGAAAGCGGCGTACGAGGTTTCGAACCTGAATCAAGCCATCCTCAATCTCATCATGACGAACATTCGTACCGTGCTCGGTTCGATGGATCTGGATGAATCGCTGTCCAAGCGCGACGACATCAACGCGCGGCTGCTGCGCGTGGTAGACGAAGCGACGCATCCGTGGGGCCTGAAGTGCAATCGCATCGAGATCAAGGATATCCAGCCGCCGAAAGACCTGATCGACTCGATGGCGCGGCAGATGAAAGCCGAGCGCGAGAAGCGCGCGAACATTCTCGAAGCCGAAGGTTTCCGCCAAGCCGCGATTCTGAAAGCCGAAGGCGAGAAGCAAGCGGCGATCCTGTCGGCCGAAGGTCAGCGCGAAGCCGCGTTCCGCGCCGCCGAAGCGCGTGAACGCTCGGCCCAGGCCGAAGCGAAGGCGACGGAACTTGTCTCCATGGCGATTCGCGCCGGCGACATCAATGCGATCAACTATTTCGTCGCGACGAAATACGTCGACGCGCTCAAAGCCATGGTCGGCGCACCGAATCAGAAGATCATGCTGCTACCGATGGAAGCCACCGGCATACTGGGCTCGCTGGCCGGCATCGCGGAACTGGCGAAAAACAGCCTGGCCGATCAGCAGGTGACGAAGGCGGCCAAGCAGGCGTGATGTCCCTTCTCCCGCTGGCAGGAGAAGGTGCCGAAGGCGGATGAGGGTGGCACATCCGATTGGCAACAGGCTCGACGATACGCCACCCTCACCCGGCGCGCTGCGCGCGCCGACCTCTCCCGCCAGCGGGTAGAAAAGCGGAACTGCGCATATGCTTACAAATCTGACAGTGCACTACGGTTGGTGGCTGCTCGCGCTCGTGCTGATCGGAGCGGAGCTCATGGGGCCGGGCTTTTTCATGCTGTGGATCGGCATGGCCGCCGCGGCGATGGGCGTGATTCTGATGTTTCTGCCCGAGCTGAGTTTTCTGACCCAGGCCGTGCTGTTCGTCGCGCTGGCTTTGATCAGCTGCTACATCTATTGGCGCTTTGTGCGCGCGGCAGTGCACGAGCGTTCTGATCAACCCAAGCTCAACCGTCGTGCCGAACAGTACGTGGGCCGGCGTTACGTGCTCGACACCGCGATCGTCAATGGCCGCGGCAAGGTCAAGGTCGGAGATTCGCCCTGGCTCGCGGAAGGACCGGATCTGCCCGCGGGCGTCGAAGTCGAAGTGATCGGCGTGGATGGGTCGACGCTCAAGGTGCAGAAGGCGAGCTGAGCAACTGCGCCAGGCGCGCGCGCTCGGCGCCGTCCATATCCGAGACGATCGCCGCCGGCTGTTCGCCGAGCATGGTCGCGTTCAGGGCATACCCTTCGCGCTGAGCCGCATTCGGCAACGAAGTCGGCGCCGGCAGCACGAACACGTCGATGACGTGTTGTCCATGGCGATAGACAAGTACCGGCACACGTGCGCTGCCGACGTAATCGATGCGGCCGCCGATCAGCGCGAAACCCTGTTCGGCGAAGTCGCGCACGAGCGGCGCTTGCGCGACCTTGCCGGCGAACCACGGCTTCACGGTGTGGCGATCGCTGGAGATCACGTCAACGGGCGAAGTCGCGGCGAGCGCACGCCAATGTGCGGCAAAAAGATCGCGGGTGATTTCGGCTGAGCCTGCCTCGGTGTGTGCGGCATGCCACCATTGCAGTGACGCGGCGCCGGCGCCGAACGCGAGTACGCACGCGGCGGCGATGCGCGTCCACGCCGGCATTCGCGCGCGCGGCTGCACACCGGTGCTGGCCGCGGTCGCGCGAATGCGCTCGCGCAGTTCCGGCGGCGCGCGGTAACGCAAACCTTGATCGCGCAGTGCGCGGCGCAATTCGTCGAGGCGGCCGAGCATTGCGCTGCAATGCGCGCAGCTATCGGCGTGCGCTTCCAGTTCGCGCGCGGCTGTGCGCTCGAGCTCGTTGTCGAGATAGGCTTCGAGCAGATTTTGGGCGGTCTTACAATCCATGCGCTGCCTCCTGCGCGTGAGCGGGGTCGAGCGCGCGACGCAGCAGCGCGCGCCCGCGCGCGAGCCGCGACATCACGGTGCCGATGGGCACACCGAGCACATCCGCGATCTCGCGATAGGACAAATCCTCGATTTCGCGCAACACCAGCGCTTCGCGAAATTCTTCCGGCAGCGCACGCAGCTGCATGGCGATGACAGCATGACGCTGGCTGGCCTCGACGCCGGCTTCCGCTTCATCCGTATCGGGCGGGGCCGCCGCTTGCACCAGGCTCAGGTGCCGCTGCTGTGCTTCGCGTTTGCGCGTTGCCAGCCGAGCCAGGCAGCAGTTGCGCACGATCGCGAGCCACCACGCGCGCGCATTGCCGCCGGTGTAGGTGTGCGCCGCGCGCGTCGCGCGGACGAACGCGTCGTGCACGGCGTCGGCCGCGTCGTGTTCGTTGCCGAGCAGCCAGCGGCCGAGATTGTACGCAGCGTCAAGATGACGTTGCGCCAAGTCGTCGACAAAACCGCTGGCCATCTGCGAACTCACTTGTGCACGTGCACGATGCCGGTCATGAACGGATGCAAAGTACAAACGTAGCTGAAATCGCCTTCCTTGGCGAAGACTTGTTCGTACTGGTCGTCGGTGTCCATCGCCTTGGATACGAAACTGCCGTCATCCGTCCTGATCTGGTGTGGCGTTTCGTCTCTATTGATCCAGACGACCTTGGTTCCGGGTGCGACCGTGATCTCCTTCGGCTCGAAGGCGAATTTCTTGATCTCGACGGTGGCCAGGTCGACGGCGCCAGCGATATGCGCCGGCGCTGTCAGCAGAATGGCGAACATCAGATTCGAAAATTTCATGCATCGTCCTCAGGCGTGATCCAACGGCGTATCGATCATCGCCAGCTCGTGCCTGCCGCGCACGATGGTCAGCTCGCGTGTGCCGATCAGCTTGCCGAGTTCGCCGGCCGGTACCTTGACCGGACCGGGCTCGCCGATGCCGGCCTGCCCGGGCGTGGGCAGCGGATAAGCCAGCGACATCGCGGTATGCAGCGCGACGTTGCCCTCGACTTTCTGCAGCACCTGATGGATGTGACCATTAAGTACAGTCACCGAACCGTATGGTTTCAGCAGTGCGAGCGCCTGATCGGCATCGGCCGTACCCCAGCCCCATTGCGCGTACACCGTCCACATCGGAATGTGTGCGAGCACGACGACCGGCGTGCTGCGCGAGACGCCGGCGAGGTCCTTCCTCAGCCAGGCCAGCTGTTCGGCGCCCAGCGAGGTCATCGTGCCCAGCTTGAAGTTGAGGACGTTCGACAAGCCGATGAAATGCACGCCGCCCTGATCGAAGCTGTACCACGCGCGGTTCTTGCCGTCGTGGTCGAACTGCTTGAGGTACCCGGCGAGACCATCGTCGAGCGCGTCGTGTTCGCCGGGCACCGTGTGCACGCGGTCGACGTGGATTTCCTTTAGCAATTCGCGCGCCTGTCCGAATTCCTCGGGTTTGGACAGATGGCTGATGTCACCGGTGTGCACGACCAGCGCCGGCGGCTGCGCGAGCGCATTCAGGTCGGCAGCGGCGCGACGCAGGCAGCCGACCACGTCCGGATTGGCATCCTTGTGGAACCCGATGTGCGTGTCGCTGATCTGGGCAAACGTAAAGGCGTGTTTCGATGTCGCGGCGATGCCGCCGGGCGATGTCGCCCCGAGCGCGCGCGGCACGCCGCCGGCCAGCGTCCAGACGACGGCCGCGCCGCTCCACGCGGCCAGACAGCCCAGGGTTTTGCGGCGTTGCGGGTTCATTGGTTCGTTCATGTCGCGATCCTCGTTGCGGGTGACACCTACTTAATCGTCCACGGCGTCGGTTTATTCCCGGCTGTTACAATGCGCACCCGTTTTCTTTTCGAGATCGAGCAATGGCCCAGCAGACCGTCCTCAATGCCACGCACCGCGCACTCGGGGCGAAGATGGTCGACTTCGGAGGCTGGGACATGCCGATCAATTACGGTTCTCAGATCGAGGAACACCATGCCGTGCGCAGCGATGCCGGCATGTTCGATGTCTCGCACATGACGATCGTCGACCTGCATGGCGCGCGCACGCGCGAATTCCTGCGTCACCTGCTCGCCAACAGCGTCGACAAACTCAAGGTATCCGGCAAAGCGCTGTACTCATGCATGCTCAATGCGCAGGCTGGCGTGATCGACGATCTGATCGTCTATTACCTCGCCGAGGATTTCTTCCGCGTCGTCGTCAATGCCGCCACGCGCGACAAGGACTTGCCGTGGATCGAGCAGCAGGCCGCCAAATTCGGCGTGAAAGTCACCGAGCGCAAGGAGCTGGCGATGATCGCCGTGCAAGGTCCGCAGGCGCGCGCGAAGGTGCATTCGCTGCTCACGCCCGGCACGCGCGCGCAGGCGGAAAAACTCGGCAAGTTCGTCGCCTGCGAAGGCGACGGCCTGTTCATCGCGCGCACCGGCTATACCGGAGAGGACGGCTACGAGATCATCGTGCCCGAACGCCAGGCCGTAGACCTATGGAACAAACTCCTCCAAGCCGGCGTGAAGCCGGCGGGTCTCGGCGCCCGCGATACGCTGCGTCTGGAAGCCGGCATGAATCTGTACGGCCAGGACATGGACGAAGGCATCACGCCATGGGAAGCCGGGCTCGCCTGGACCGTGGTGCTCGACGACGAGCGCGACTTCATCGGTCGCGCCGCGCTCGAAAAACAGAAAGCCGACGGCGTCAGTCGGCTCATGGTCGGCCTCGTCATGGACGACAAGGGCGTGTTGCGGCATGGTCAGCGCGTGGTCACCGCGCATGGCGATGGGGAAATCCTCTCCGGCACGTTCTCACCGACGCTCGGCAAGGCAATTGCTTTTGCGCGCGTGCCGGCGGCGACCGGCGGGCAGGCGCAGGTCGACATCCGCGGCAAGCTCGTGCCGGTGCGCGTAGTGAAGTATCCTTTCGTGAGGGACGGCAAACCCGCCCAACACATTTGACGCGGGCGCAACCCGTGTAGAATTCGCACAACGACTGATCGGCATCCAGGAAGACTCACGATGAATGAAATCCCCGGCGATCTGAAGTTTCTCAAGTCCCACGAATGGGCGCGCGTGGAAGACAACGGCACCGTGACCGTGGGGATCTCCGACCACGCGCAGGGCTTGCTCGGCGATCTGGTCTACGTCGAACTGCCGAGTGTCGGCGACGAGGTGCAAGCGGGCAACGCCTGTGCCGTCGTGGAATCGGTCAAGGCGGCATCCGATGTGTACGCGCCGATCTCCGGCAAGGTCACCGCCGTGAACAGCGCGCTGTCGGACAAGCCCGAGACGATCAATGAAGATGCTTACGGTGAAGGTTGGATCTATGTCGTCAAGCCGAGCAATCTCGCCGAGGAGCAGGAAGAACTGCTCGATCCGGATGCGTACGCCGAGCTGATCGAAAGCGAAGAACACTGATACCGCGACATCCGCGTCACGCGATCCGGTGCGCTCGCGCCGGATCGATCCTTCATCCTCTGAATCCCGGCTTTTCCGATGCCCTTCATTCCTCATTCCGAATCCGACGTCCGCGAGATGCTCAAGGTCATCGGCGTCTCCAAGCTCGATGATCTGTTCGACGAGATTCCGGCATCGCTGAAGATCGATCAGCTCAAACAGGTGCCGCCGGGCCTGAGCGAAATGGCGGTCACGCGCCTGATGAAGGAGCGCGCCGCGCAGGACGGCACGCCGCTCAACTTCTGCGGCGCGGGTGCGTACGAACATCACATTCCAGCCGCCGTGTGGGCGATCGTTTCGCGCGGCGAGTTCTATTCCGCGTACACGCCGTACCAGGCCGAAGCGAGCCAGGGCACGCTGCAGCTCATCTACGAATACCAGTCGATGATGACCGCGCTGACCGGCATGGACGTCAGCAACGCCTCGCTGTACGACGGCGCGACCGCGCTGGCCGAAGC
>Ga0105241_10004544_pt1 | contig 10267 bp, 9 predicted proteins | sample KBSC64metaG_FD_80422 | JGI IMG/M metagenome (GOLD analysis project Ga0105241, IMG submission 80422) | Corn rhizosphere microbial communities from Kellogg Biological Station, Michigan, USA - KBS C6-4 metaG | ecosystem: Host-associated > Plants > Roots > Rhizosphere > Soil | place: Michigan, USA...
CACGCCACCAAAGCCTGATGGCACCGCCGCTAGCGCGATATCCTGATTGATGGCATCGCCACGCAACCGGATCGATGCGCATCGATCGTCGCTGAGATCTATAAAAATTCGAACGCTGAGTGCCTCCGGACCCTGATTTCGCCATGTCAGCGTGTCATATGTGCATTCGCCGGATCGCATCAGCCCCGCGCGCCGCAATATGCGCAGGTCGAGGGCGGGAAATTGCTCGACCGCCCCACGATTGACGGTCCGTCGTCTGCCCGAGTTGGTGCCGCCCATACTGGTCTCTCTGTGCCGCCAATCTAGGGCATATTACGAAATCAGCCGCCTAGGATCAGGAAAAACCCCGTTCAGAATTCCCATTGAGAAATTCGACGTACTTTCTCATACACGTCAACGGAGCCGCCACGCACGGCTCTGGGGCTTGATACACCCCACAAGCGGTGGATGCTGACCGAAACAGCGTCACACTCCTTGACCCTTATGGTCCGGGAGCTCGTGGCGATGTCCAAGGCTTTCGGGCCCAAAGGCCACGAGGCCGACTTGTGCGGTGTATCAACTCCCGGATCACGGGGACGGAGTGAAGTAGGCAGCCGGGGGCGTACCGCCTGCCACTTCCGGGGGAAATCCAAATGCGCACGGCCGTACATTCCTTAGTGATTCTGGCCGTGACCGCCGGCTTCGTTGGACTGGCTTACATCTTGCAGAACGGCCCAGACCGCCACAGTGACGCTGAAAACCCGCTCTTACAAAACGTTACTGACACTGTTGCGCATTTTGATGGGTTCGCACCCCGAACCTTCGCTAAAACGCATGGTTGGACCATTTGGTATTTTCAGACCAGCTTCGGGTTCAAATGCGTGGCGTCAAAGCCAGCCGAAGATGAAAGGCCTGCGCCACCGGGCGCCGTCTTTATGCGGCAGTCTGTAGGCGACTTGAGGTTAGACGTCTGGACCGTTGACGGTTATCCAGTCTTGCGCGTTCCTAATGAGGTTGGCGAACTGAACTTTGATACGAGCGGCTACTATCGTCCGCAAGGCGCTGCATTCTTCAAGCAAATACGATATGACGAACTGGCGGCCCTAGATGGCGCAAAGGTCGAGTTGAAGCCTTTCACGCCGATTTCAGGCTCTTTCACATATGGGCCGATCGACTTGAGCGGAATAAAGGCTGCGACCGCAATTCTGCGCAAATGCGATGTAAGCGGCCCACCCGCATAAAGCGACAGAGCACAATTTACGCTCAGTCGAGCATCTCGAAGCATCTTTTCACTGAGGGGAATGACAATGAAGAAGCATCTTACGATCGGCATTACGCTGATGCTTACCGGCTGCGCAGCGGGAACCAATTACAACCCGGCCTCAGTGTCGCAACTCCAGGCGGGCATGCCCAAGGAGCAAGTGATTGTAATGCTAGGTAAGCCCAACACGGTAACGACCATGCCTAATGGACAAACGGCGCTTGGTTGGGTTCACGTCAAGGCGTCGCCATTTGGCGCCAGCTCGCGGTCAGTCTCGCTTGTGTTCGACGCAAATGGAAAATTGCTTCAAACATATCAAAATCAAACCCAGGTGAAATGACCCGAATCATGATGGCGGTGCCGTGCAGCAGATCTCGTCTTCCGCGCGCACTAAGATGTTGGCGAATTCTGCGATGTTGCTCGTGTCCGCCCGCCAGGACCACCATACGGCGGGATGTGAGAAGTTCATCACTGAGCAGTTGTGGTCTCCATCCACCTATGACCGTATCACCTTCGGCACCGATGACATCCCCTCAACGATCAGCGACTTTCCAACTGACAACGACATCAAGCGACGGAATCTCGAATGCGCGGCTGAACAGGGCCTCCAGATCCGCGAGGTCACGATAGAGTATGACGCGGACATTGCATTTGGTATGCGCGTGTGGGGCTTGGAACGACCGCGAGGCGTTGACCGTGTAGAGGTGCTCTATTCTTTTCTCATTCCACAACATCTTCTTGATCGACGCCCGCTGCATTCACGATAGTGGGGAGCGCCTGGGCGATGCCCAGAACGGTTGACGCTGCACCGCGCGCTGCTGCTTTGTGGAATTCCTCGACCTCGATGTCGAACTTGTCGCCCATCGCGCGACGCGCCTGTTCCATCCCAAGCATCAACACGCGCATTCCAAGGATATACTGCTGGGTGACCACCTTCTTTGACACATCGCCTTTAGCTTGGACGAAGTACCGGCTGTGGTAGGCATTATCGAGGTTGATCTTATAGACCATCCCGGCATCTTCACCCAAATCTTCGACCGTACCGCCATCGGCTTCCGTCATTCCGTTGGGCCATATCTCGCATGTGTGGCCTTTGATGTCCCGACCGTCTTTGGTCAGTAGAACGCATGGCGGCAATCCAACCAGCGGCGCATCTTCACCACCTCCCGAATTCTTACCATCGTCGGCGCCCTTGCGCTTTTCATCGTCGGACTTTTCCGGCTTTGATTTTGTCTCCGGCTTCGCTTCAGCCGAGGCTTCGACAATGCGGAGCTCAATCGTACTTCCCGTTTTGACTGGCTGCGCCATCTCGGCATCGTGGAGTGCAACGCTGAGGTTGAACGCCTCGCCAACCTTAACGCGTCCACTGACCGGACTTAAAAACAGTGTGAGCCGTCCGTCACTCAATTGCTCACGTACCGAAAATTTTGTGGCGATTTCGTCGGGTAAGATGATCTCGCCCCGATGAACGGGCCGACGTAGATAGTCATTTTCGACATCGGTGCGGCACGCGATCGGCCTCGCGCGGTTAATCGGAATCTCCACTCCAACTTTGACTGGCTTTTCTTCGAACCGCACGAATGTGGGATTGTGGCGGAGGTGCAGCTTTCCGGTTCCCGCTTCGCCGCCATCTTTGCCGCCCGATGCAGGCATCTTGATTTCAGGAACCTTACCGGTCAACAATGCCGCAAGATTGCGATCTTGCTTCAATAGACGCTCGAACAAAGTGTTGTTCTGCGCCTTGGTCGCGTTTTCCAACTCCTGTTGCGCAATTTTGTTTTGGAGTGTGCGGAGCGGTTCGGAATCTCGAATGATCGAAGTAACGAGACTGCGATAACGCTCGCCCCAGGTCGTGTTGCTCACATTTTCACGGTCGCCCTTCCAAATGGCGTTGTGAGCTTTGAACGTTAGGCCACTTGCGTCAACGATCACCACAACGCGATCTTTCAATGCGGGTAGCTTGCAAGTTTGCGCGAGATAACCGCGCGTCTCTTTGTACTGCACCTGACCGTTTACGGCGTGGAAGACGCGAAATTTGCTCCCCTTCAACCATTGTGGCTGCTGTTCCGAAGGCTTCAGTGGAATTGCAGATACGACGATTTCCCCAAGTTCAGGGTCTTGCTGACTGCCAACAAAGATTGGTTGGTCACCATCCGCCGCAACTTCGTCTTCGTCGTCTAGCTCCGTTTCCTTGTGGGAGCGGAGCAACAGAAACTCCATGCCGTAGAATGATCGCGCATCGACGCCGAGCGCGCGATCTCCTGTCCGCTTCTTATCGGGCGTTTGGCGAAGGTCGAGAATACGGAAAGGCAAAATCGTTTCGACGAGGTTTTCGTTGAGTGCTTCGCGTGCACCGCGAAAACTTAGGAAGCTCCGACCGACATTGTAGTCGTAGAGTTTGACGACAGTGCCGGTTTCCAGCAACACCCCGTCATACGTGTTTCCGACCGCCGTTTTCAGCGGATAGAGGTAATCCATGTCGAAGCTAGGAATGGCTCCATCCGGCAGGGTGAAAAACTGAACAACCGGCATCATGTCAGAACTGTCCGGGCGCTGACGCATGATCGTCCAGGCCCACGGCGTTTTTCCGTCATAACGGCGCGATACGATCAACTTAAACCAACGTTCGCCGCAATACCGCAGTACGCCGGACGATCCCATATTGTATTTGCCTTGCACGAAGGGGATCGACTTTTTGTTGCCTGCACTGAGCGACAAAAACGTGCTGGTGAAATCCTCTGCGCGCTGCCCTTCACCGTTGTCGATGAACGTGTAACAGGGAAGACCATCAGCCTGGCGACGCGAGCCGGTGACGCCGATCACAAGATTCTTGATGGCAAAATCTTTGAGCCAAGGGTCTTTGGGATCAAGCGCGCTCAGCTTCCCGCCGTGAAGTGACGGCGCTACCAAAGTACGCACGGCTTCATACATATTTTGCGGGGTCGGTGCAGTCTTTCCTCGGGGATCAATGCCCTTCTGATAGGCGTGACGTGTCAAGACGGCATCGACCATGTTGGTCATCAACTCGATCAGCGCCTTACCACCATCGGATGCTTGGTTGGACACCACATTAAAATTGGTCTCACGATCATCAAGCAACGCCCAATTGTTGGAATCTGCCATTGCCGGCGTTGCATCGATGATGGCTTGAACGTCGGCCTCTGATTCTGCGCGCAGAAGGGCAAGGCATGTGCTTTTGCTATCAAAGGCCATCGAAGTTCCTTCTGATCAATCGAGCGTAAAAAGCGCAGATGCTTGCTTCTTAGAGGCGAGCTCGAATCGTTTCCGGCAAGCCGAAAGCTCGTCCTGCAGCGCCTTAAAAATCTTCCCTACGTCCTCGTCCAAGTAGTCGTAGTTGGAACGATTCGAGAGATTTCCGATTAGCTGTATAGCTTTTAGCGCGCTGGACACGCGACTGCTGGCCAACTTTTTGAACTTTTCCCTGTCTTCGGTACGCGCCACGTTATGATCCTTTCAATATATGCAATATGAACGCGTATATATCGGATATATACGCTCATGCAAGCGCCATATTTGCCTCTGGGGATGGCTCAAAAATCCGGCGGCCCTGTGACGGAAAAATGGGCGGGAATTCCTGTAGATCGGCCTCTATACGCGTACATAAACCAGTTGCCGAAGAGTTGCCTTGACTATACTTAAACATACTTGTGAAACGCGACGAACCTCACTTCGGAACCTACCAAGCTGCTCAAAAATTGGGGGTTTCCAAGCAGACACTTCTGCGCTGGTTTCGCGAGGGTCGGGCTACAGATCCCACCAAGCGTGATCGAAACGGCTGGCGCATTTTCAACCAGAACGACGTCGAGTCCATCAAGCGGCAGGTGGCTGGGTTGTGACCGCGGCAGTTCCCACGGGTGCTTCCGCAGAAGTGAGAAAAGCTAGATTCATCGCGCTCGATTTTTTCTGTGGTGCTGGTGGGACGACTCGCGGCCTCATTGATGCTGGCGGATATGTGATTGCTGGCATCGACAAGGATACGCGCTGCGAAAAAACTTATGTTGAGAACAACATCAACGAATCCGTCGACTATGCGCCGGTTCGGTTCCTCGACATGGACATCTTTCCCGCAACGGACGCGCATCCTGGCGGTCAGCAAGCTGAGTTAATCGCAAAAATTGATAATTTGCTGGACTACTACAAGAGCAAGGCAAAGGACATTCCCGTCCTGTTCGCGATTTGCGCTCCTTGTCAACCGTTCACGCGGCTGTCGAAAAAGGAACTTAGCGACAAACGAAAGCGTGGCCGTGAACAGGACAGCAATCTATTGCTGGAGGCCGCGAAGTTCGTTGCCAGATTCAAACCGGAAATGGTTCTCTCCGAGAACGTCGCAGGTATCAAAGATGCACGATATGGCGGCATCTGGGATGAGTTTCGCACAACTCTTGCGGACCTTGGCTATGTGACTGGCTCAAAGGTTGTATGCACTTCCAAGTTCGGCGTGCCGCAATTCCGAAAGCGGTCAATACTCGTCGCCGTTCGCAGCGACATGGTGAAGCCAGAGCGGTTTGCAGACGTGTTGCAGACGGAGTTGCTTCTCCCAGAGTACGATCCAGATTCGCGTACCGTCAGCGTCGCAGAAGCTATCGGGCATCTTCCTTCAATTGGTGCCGGTGAGTTCAACGACGACATTCCCAACCATCGTACACGGTCGTTGTCGGAACTCAATCTTCAGCGGATCAGTGCTGCGAAGCCAGGCGAGTCCAACCGCTACATGGTCGATACCGAGCACGGGGACTTGTCGCTTGCCTGTCATCGCCGCGTGAATGAAAGACTGAAATCACACTGTTTCACTGACGTTTACACGCGGATGCATCCTGACCGCCCCTCGCCAACGATTACGACGAAATGCCACAGCATCTCGAACGGGCGGTTTGGGCATTTCGATCCCGATCAACATCGCGGAATTTCGCTTCGCGAGGCTGCAATTCTGCAATCGTTCTCCGATGATTATATTTTCTATCCCCTAGATGGTGTTGATCCGGTTGCCCGGATGATCGGGAATGCAGTGCCTCCCAAATTGGCTGAATTTTTTGCAGGCTATGCAGTTACGTCGTTGCGAGTCGAACAGCGGCGCGTAAGCGGTCGAGGTCCGTGAGCAACTCGCTGATTCCGGCATTTAAGTCGCATTGCCAAATCGTCACTACCCTCCATCCGTCCGCTACAAGGGCGGTGGTCGCTTCACTGTCTCGTTGACGATTGCGGGCGATCTTGCTCGCCCAAAACGCTTCGTTTGTCTGTGGCAATTTACCCCGTTTGCATGAGTGCCCATGCCAGAAGCAACCATGCACGAAGACAGCTGTGTAGAAACGCGGCAACACGACGTCAGGACGACCGCGAAGGTCGCTGCGATGCAAACGGAATCGAAAACCCGCAGCGTGCAGTGCGCGCCTAACAACGAGTTCAGGTTCAGTGTCTCTCGCTCGAACTCGGCTCATTAGCCTACTTCGTGCATTGATGGATAGGCGATCGACCATTAGCCTTATGGCTACCTGGCTTTGAAGATGCGTACGGTCACGCTGGCCCGTCGAAGAATGTGTAGAGCGGCGCGTTGCGATTCAAGCCAATGGGCCTCACCGCTATAACCTGCGGCGAAAACTGCTCTCTGTATGCCTGACCAAACGATCGCGCGCGCGCAGTCACTGCACGGGAACCGTGTGCAATATATTGTTGCACCGTGAAGGGTCTGTTGGCTAGTCAATGCCTTGAGTATGACCGCGCGCTCAGCGTGTTCGATAAAATGGTAGCGCTCCTCTTCGGACACCAACCGTCCTTGTGCAGTTTGATGCAACTTCAGCGGTGGGGGCAGGACATTGGCGGATTGAGCTATTACACCTTGAGGTCCGGCGATTACGGCACCCACCCCCGATTGAGGCACCAGCGCTGCCTTGGGGTCGTCGCTGTTCCGACGCTCTTCCAGAGCGAGAGAGAGGTAGAAACGATCAGCTTCCGTTTTCCGACCGAGGTGGGTCGTGCGGGGTTGGGACAGAGAAGGCAAAACTGATGATCCTAAATCGAGAGCAGATTGCGGCAGCGGGTGTTGTGACGGGGGCGGTTCCAGCCAGTTGTAGATCAACCACGTATGACGCAACGATAGGCGATATAATCACTCAAGGGGAGCTTTGGGAGAAGGACAACTTCGTTCTTGAAAAGCGTGGGGTCGTTTGGGTCGTATCTGCTGAGGAATTTGCGTTCGGAGAAACAACAACGGGCCTTGCAACCCTGAAAACCACATGGACCCACAAAGGGGTTCTCGCGTTAAACGTGGGCGTGATCGACCCAGGCTGGACGGGGCCGCTTGCAACCGCCCTGGTCAATTTTAGTGGTGGGAAGATTTCAATCAAGAAGGGTGATGCTTTCTTTCGTGTGATGGTGTTCGGTCATGATAAGACCAACTTCTCAGAAGTAACAAAGTCACGCGAATTATATATATCGGAGATACTCGACCGATCCCGTTTGTTCGCTCATACATTTTTAGACACGCATTCTTTGGTGGATGAGGTGGCAGCAAAGGTATTCAAATTTCCTAAGCTTGCAGTTGCAATTGGGTGGGCTGGGTTAGGAATTGCCCTAGCCTCCATTTTTGCGCCGATGGCTGTGAACGTTTGGCTTGACCATCGTAACAGCGAGATTGCGCGGATCGAACTGGAGCGCCGAGTGGGAGAGCTTGAGCGCATGGCCGTTTCCTCTCGTCCCAATGTGGCTCCACAATTGGATAGAGTCGCAAAGCCCCCGAGGCAGGAGCCTGCTGCGCAGGCTACAAAGTGATCGGAATCGCCTTGCGATCATCGCTTGAGAGCTGATGCCCCATTGGTGCCCCGCTGGAAAGTGTAGGCTCAGATCTCACATCTAAGTCATTGAAAAGTGGTGGACGCACCAGGGCTCGAACCTGGGACCCGCTGATTAAGAGTCAGCTGCTCTACCAACTGAGCTATGCGTCCATGGCCGCGGCGGGATCGCCTTGACCGGCATGACGGCCCTGGGGTCGTGATGCGGCGCGCCGGGTAGCAGGTGATGGTGGTGCTGTAAACCTCGCAGGCGAGAATTGTTACAGGCCGCCGCTCGGCTGCGCCCGTTCGGAGCGAGCGATGGCCATCAGCAGGCCGATCGAGAGCATCACCGTCATCATCGCCGAGCCACCGAACGAGACCAGCGGCAGCGGAATGCCCACCACCGGCGCAAGCCCCATCACCATCATCAGATTGATCGCGAAATAGAAGAAGATCGTCGTGGAGAGCCCGGCGGCGGCAAGCTGCGAGAAGCGCCCCCGCGCCGCCAGCGCGACCCGCATCCCCCAATTCACCAGCAGAAAATAAGCGAAGATGAGCGGGATGCCGCCAAAGAGGCCCCATTCCTCGGCCATGGTCGCGAAGACGAAGTCGGTATGGCCTTCGGGAAGATAGTCGAGATGGCTCTGCGTCCCCTGGAGGAAGCCCTTGCCGGTGATGCCGCCCGAGCCGATTGCGATCTTGGACTGGATGATATGATAGCCGGCGCCGAGCGGATCCTTCTCCGGATCGAGGAAGATCTCGATGCGATCGCGCTGATAGCCGTGCAGCATCGACAGCGCGATCGGGAATGCGGCGGCGACGATAAGAGCGCCCCCTACGAACAGGCGCAGCGGCAGCCCGGCCAGGAACATTACCGTGAGCCCGCCGGCCATGATCATCAGCGCGGTGCCGAGATCGGGCTGGACGAGGACGAGCAGGAACGGCACGCCGATCAGCGCGCATGCCGGCCAGATCGCGTTCCAGCGCCGGGTCTCTCCGGCAGGGAGCAGATCGTAAAACCGGGCCAGGGTGAGGACGATCACTGGCTTCATGAGCTCGGACGGCTGCAGCGTGATGAAGCCGAGATCGAGCCAGCGCCGGCTGCCGCCGCCGACGACGCCAAGCAATTCCACCGCGATCAGCAGCAGCAGCAGCACGGCGTAAAGCGGGAAGGCGATCTGCTTCAGCCGGTCCGGATTCACGCGCGAGAGCCCAATCGCCGCGAAGAGGAATAAGACGAGCTTGATGCCCTGCGAAAGCGCCCATGGCCGGATGCTTCCGCCCGCGGCCGAATAGAGGACGACCAGGCCGAAGCTGCCGATCGCCAGCACTAGCAGAAGCAGCTTCCACGGCAGCCGCGCGATCGAAGCGGGGACGAGCGAGGCGGTGCTCATTCCGGCCGGTCTCCGGTTTGATTGCTAGCCACTGGAACCGTTGCCGAGGCTTCAGGATCGGGATTGGCCGCCTGTAGCTGCTGCGCCTGCCAATGCGCCGCATCGGCGCGCATACGCGCGGCGATGTCGCCGCCCCAGCCTTCTTCCATCTTCAGCAGTGTATCCATGGCGCGCGCCGGATCGAACAAATAGGTCATGCAATCGCGTGCGATCGGCGCCGCCGTCACGATATGGCCGCTATGCTCCAGGATGATCCCGCACGCGTAGCGCGGCGCGTCATAAGGCGCGAAGCCCATGAACAGCGAGTGATCGCGGAGCTTGAAGGGCAGGGCGGCGTCGCCGAGCACGCCGGACTTGCGCTCTGCCATGCTGATGCGGCGCACCTGGGCGGTGCCGGTCTTGCCCGCAAGCTCCACGCCCGGAACCTGCAGCCGGGCCGATCCGGCGGTGCCACCGCCATTCACCACCGCATGCATCGCGTCCCGCACGAAGGCGAGATGCTCCGGATCGATCGGCAAATCGCCGCCCTCGGGCGGGTAGCGGCGGTTGACGATCAGCCGCGGCACCAGTCCACGCGCCGACGCGATCCTGGTGGCCATGGTCGCAAGCTGAAGCGGATTGGCCAGCATATAGCCCTGGCCGATCGTCGCGTTCACCGTATCGGCCACGGTCCACTTGCTCTTGTACTTTTGAAGCTTCCACCCGCTGTCCGGCACGGTGCCGTAACGCTGGGTGGTGTAGGGCAGGGGGAATTGCTCCCCGAGGCCGAGCGATCGCGCCATCGGGGCAATGGCATCGATGCCGATCCGCTGCGCCATGGTGTAGAAATAAATGTCGCAGCTCTG
>Ga0105241_10004550_pt1 | contig 10262 bp, 13 predicted proteins | sample KBSC64metaG_FD_80422 | JGI IMG/M metagenome (GOLD analysis project Ga0105241, IMG submission 80422) | Corn rhizosphere microbial communities from Kellogg Biological Station, Michigan, USA - KBS C6-4 metaG | ecosystem: Host-associated > Plants > Roots > Rhizosphere > Soil | place: Michigan, USA...
CTGGCGCAGAAGGTGGCGACCGAGACCGTGGAGCCGATCAAGACCGGCGCCAGCAAGATCTTCAAGCCGGCCGCCTGATCGCGCCCGCGCGTTTCAAGTGCATTGAGAAGCCCGGGCCTGGCCCGGGCTTTTTTTATGGGGCGCGGGTCCGTTCAGGAGGGACGTCGGAAGCGGATCATCCGCCGCTCGCAAGCGTGCGTTCGGAGCGCCGTTTCCTTGTGGCCAAATTCAGCGGCCGGGCCGCTTCTTCCGGCCTTGCCAAAGCGCTGTCTTGCACCTAGTTTCCGCCCCGTTCGCGATCGCCTTTTAAAGGGGTCGCGAGGAGTATGATCGGGCTTCGGCAGCCGCCAGAAAGATCATGCTGGCGACGAGATCATGATCTGATTAGGTTTATAGATCAGATCGCACGCGATGCAGTTGTAGCTCAGTTGGTTAGAGCGCCTGTCTGTGGAACAGGAGGTCGGTGGTTCGAGCCCACCCAACTGTACCATTGCAGTTGAAGCTCCGTTTGCATTGCATCAGACGAGCAATAGAGCCGCTGCGCTTGATCCAAGTTGTGTGAACTACTCCTTGCACGTCCGGCGTGCTTGCGAAATAGTGCTCGCGGGTCTGGGGAGTGTTCAAGATGCGTTTTCCTATTCTAGCGGCGCTTTGCGTCGTTCTATCCGGTTGCGTCACCAATGGCGAAACGGTCGCCTTTCGTTCAACCAATCCAAACCAACAAACAATGATGCGAGACGGCCAACCAGCGTTGGTCTCGCGGCAGAAAAACTCTATCGTGCTGGTTCGTCCGGCTTCACGGCAAATGCAGGCTGGCGGTCGCCCTGTATTCGTCGTGGGCATTAACAACATGAGCAAGGCTCCGATGGACTTCCGCGTGGCGGACGTGGAAGCCAACCAGATTGTTGGTGAGCAGCAGTACCCCATGCAGGTAGTGACTTATGAAACGCTCGTTAGTGAGGAGCACAATCGGCAGGTCGCTGCTGCCATATTCACCGGCTTGGCGGTTGCAGGGAATGCGATGAGCGCTTCACAGGCGGGAAGAGGCAGCTACAGCGCGACGACGATTGGGCCACACGGAGGCATGTACCAAACAACCGGCAATTTCTACAGCCCGACGGCGAACGCAATTGCGGTTGGCAATGCCAATGCTCAGAATGAAGTGTTGGTAGCGTCTACTATCGAGCGTGGTCAGCAGAATATGGCGCAGCTTGAAAAGACGGTGATCAAGGACAATACCCTAATGCCGGGTGAGTGGTATGGTGGCGCATTGTACCTTTCGCCGCCAGGGACGCCTCCGGGCAGTGCTGCGAAGTTCTATTCTATTGTTATTACGGTCGGCTCGGATAGGCACGTTATCGAGGTAAGCCAGGTGCCTACTGGCACGTAGGCGGCAGGCTATTCACACAAGACACCTTGCGACCACCGCAGCCAAGCCCATGAACACAAGTGCGGCCCCTGCGGACTCAAGCGACACAGCGGCAACTCCGAGGAAGGTGAAAAAGGCCACGGCGATCATTGGGGTGCTCCTGGGGCACGGTGGGCATTTGGGGATAGTCTCTTGAGTAGCCGCGCAACGGCTGTGGGATGCCACGTGTCTCCACGTGGAGCCCGAATGCCCCGACTGTGAAGCTCTTCAGCAATGCCGCGCGTGGTGGTGATCCCCGACCGTTTGATATCCTCCACAATGCCTCGAAGGTCCGCCGCGTGCTGAGCCGCGTTGGCCTTGAGCTTAGCCACGGCGTCCGCGTTGCCCACCTGTTTGCCCTTGAGGGCTCGTGCGCCATTGGGATTGCCTAGCTTGACCCCACGCGCCTTTGCGGCAGCGAGGGCCGTCTTGGTGTTCTCGGAAATGGTGCGCCCTACGGCCTCCGCTACAGCCGCAATAATGTGGATGGTGAGCCGGTTGGCGTCGGGCATGTCTGCCGCAACGAAGTCCACCCCACGCTCCTGAAGGCTTGAGACGAAGTGGAGGTTGCGTGCCAGTCGGTCCAGGCGGGCAATGACCAGCTTCGCCCCCGTGGCCTTGGCGTGGCTAATAGCAGCCTGGAGCTGGGGTCGGCTGTTCCGCTTCCCGCTCTCTACTTCGACGTATTCTGCCACGAGCTTCCATCGGCCGCCGTTGAGAAACCGGGCCACCGCCTCTCGCTGGGCCTCCAAGCCCAAGCCGCTGCGACCCTGCTTGTCGGTCGAAACGCGGAGGTAGGAGACGAATTTGCCCTCAGCCATGATCCAGGGTCCTTGTTACAATTCGATATAACGAACGTTAGATCAATTTGTAACAACAAAGGCTGACGTTGGGTATTTCTGTTTCGGAATCTCAGAGATTCCAATTTGCATGGCTCGCCCCGTTGTGGTCAGCGCCGACTACCGCGCTCACTCATCCGCCGAATCATCAGGTATTGTCAGGGTTGACACCAGCTGAGGAGCGAAAATGGTCGAGGTAAAGGCTTTCGTGGGCCACAGCTTTACAGACGAAGACAAGGATATCGTCTCCCAATTCCTTGAATATTTTGACGCACTTCGGAAGATCAATTCGTCATTCTCATGGGTACACGCTCGCGCTGCTGAACCAAAACAGCTTGCCGAGAAGGTGTTGGCGTTGGTCAAGGAATGCAACACGTTTATCGCGATTGTTACCGCAAAGGAATGGGCTGTTGCTTCTTCTGCGGGCGCGAGATTCCTTAGACGCTTCGTCTGTTCACAAGACGTTTTACAGACGAAGACATCAGATTGGGTCATTCAGGAAATTGGCCTCGCTATCGGACGAGACATGAATCTCATCCTGCTAGTCGAGAATGGCGTACGAACGCCGGGAGGCCTTCAAGGAAATATAGAATTCATTCAGTTTTCGCGGACGGCTCCAGAGAAAGCTTTCAATCGAGTGGCTGAGATGATCCATGCAATCGGCCTCGATCAAGCGACACCTTCCAATCCAGTTACTTCGGCGACCACCGCTCCCGAGCCTTCCAAAGAGGACGCGCCAATCACTGAGGCGGACATCGTTCCTCAGGTAGGTTGGACGGAAGGTGATTTTGAGTTTGCTCAGTTCCGCTCGATTTTGCGCGATGTGCCGTCTCCCACGCTGAAAGATACGTACCTGAAGTTGCCCGGCAAGACGCCGGAAGCGCGACAGGCACTTTGGGATGCGAGAGATGAATCCGTTCGTCTGATCTTTGGTCGAGGAGGTGATTTAGAACGGTTAAGCAGCTTGGTAGAAAAACACCCTTCGATCACGACGATCAAGTTGATGTACGCGCGTGCTCTTCGACATTTCGATAAGCATGTAGCTGCTGCAAAACTCTACGACGAGGTCGCAGCCGAGACGGTCGACGATGAAGAGCGGCTTGAAAGCTTGTCCAGAGCGGCAACGGCCCACCTAGAGAGTGGTAACCACCAGATGTCCGCTCAGATAATGCGGACAGCTCCGTGGGGGCGCGAACTCTGCAGGCAAGGCCGAGCTGCTGAAGGGCTTGTATTCGACGATGCTCGAACTCGCTGAGTTGCAGAAAGACCAATATCTCCAACTCGGCGCGCTCGAAGGTCAAGTAGATCGGTCACCCGACGCGTTTCGAACCCGGTTTTCATTGGCGTACCTACACTCGTCGCTCGGCAATGAAGACCTTGCGCTACATCACTACCTTCAAATCCCCCTCGATCAGCGACAGGCAATGGATTGGAATAATCTAGGCGTCGCCTACAACCACTTCAAAGTAAAGGGGCGAGCGGTCCAAGCATTTCGGAAATCAGAGGCCGCAGACGAGACATTGGCAATGTCCAACCTTGGCTATCAACTGTTGAACGCGGGATTTGTCACCGAAGCCGAGGAGATATGCAACAAGGCACTCGCCATTCCAGGGTTTCATGCAAACGTTGGCTCTCTTTCGGTCGCGCTTCGGGAGTACTCAGCGGCTGAAAGCAAGATTGTGGAAACAACCCTTGATCAAGCAAAACAGCGTGCCGCCTTCTACGCATCGTTCGGAATCAGCCTTGGAATGACTGAGTTGAATGAGCTTGCAAATTATTGGGTCGGTCCAGAATGCGAGTTGTCCCTTACGGCGGAGGGCGATCAAATACTCTTGAGAGGCAGCTTTCAGCGGCCTGCCAACCCACTGAGCGCTGCGCTTGGAATGATCTCGTCAAACGTTACCGTGCGGCACCAAGTGGAATACAAGGGCACTTTGCGCGGACGAACAATCGTTGGCATGGTAAAGCGAACCTCTGACGAAAAGTCTTTAAGCCTGCTTGGTTCCCAGACAGAACCTCAGCGCTTCCTGATGACTGTTTCACCAGATGTTCTCGTGGTGTTGTATCCCACAGAAAACCCAGCAAATCCCACTACGTTGAGACGGCGTGAAGTGGCGCGTCAGCTGCAAGCGCCGAAGGCCCAATGATCCTAAGAGAGATTGTCTACAGTAGAAGGGGTGGTAGCAACGCCTAAGCGGAAAGGTCTTTTTGGCTCAATCCGCCCCTGTGAGCGCGCGTCGTATCCCCCGGGAGCGGCAAGTCGTGCTAGTGGGTATCGAACTCGTCTAAAGCCAGCCCAAATTCGAGGTGGGCGTAAAGTTCAAGCAAATACTGCTGTACAGCATCGGTAACCTCGACGAAGAGAACATCCATTTTTTTGACTAGCTCCACTTGTCGGTGGAAGGTCTCTTTGAAGATGGGATCGCCCAACAGGTCACTTCGGGAGCCCTTCGTGACGTACGTGGCCTTCTTGCCATGTTCAATTCGCGTCCGTTTGAATGCGAATGAAGCTGAGAAATGACTTCTGGTGATGTGGCCTCGGAGGCGACCGCCGAGGTTTCTGGTGCGGCCAACGTGTACAGGTACGCCATCTTCGAGAAACACGTAAACGCCAGCTTTTCCTTTCTGACTGGCTATTCCCTTGTCACTGAAGAGTGGTGACCCGCTTAGTCGAGCAAACAACTCAGGGATAGCTGCAGTTGCGGTCTGAAAATGTTTGTTCATTTAAGCGCTCGGCCACAGACGTTGCAAAAATACAAAACACTGTTACAAAAGCGAGGCATGCGCGGTCAAATTAGTTAGTTTTATCAATAGGAAAGCGCTTCTACGGCGGTTCCCACCCAACTGTACCACTCAATGGCCAGCCGCCTAAAGCTCCTTGGTCGATAGCTTGTCTCCGACAAGCTTGTCGCCCGCCGCCTTCTTCCCGAGCGCTTCTTCGACCGTGCCGGCGCCATCGAGATAGCCGTGTACCCTCGGGTTCGGCATGATCAGGGAGGCAATGAAGGCGATGGCGAGCATGATGGTCACGTACCAGAAGAACGTGCTCTCGCTGCCGCGGTCCTTGAACCACAGCGCCACGAATTCGGCCGTGCCGCCGAAAATCGCATTGGCTAGCGCATAGGACAAGCCGACGCCGAGCGCACGGACATCGGATGGGAACAGCTCCGCCTTAACGATGCCACTGATGCCCGTGTAGAACGAGATCACTGCAAGCGCGAGCGTGATCAGCGCAAATGCAAGATAGGGATCTTTGTTGACGCCGAGATACGACATCAACGGCACCGTCATGAGCGTGCCCAGCCCGCTATAGAGGATCATGTTGGCCTTGCGGCCGATCCTGTCAGATAGCGCGCCGAACAGCGGCTGGATCAGCATGTAAACCAGCAGCACCCAGGTCATCACCTGCGAGGCCGAGGTCTTTGGCATGCCGGCGGTGTTGACGAGATATTTCTGCATGTAGGTGGTGAAGGTGTAGAAGCTGAGACTGCCGCCGGCGGTGTAGGCGAGCACCACGCAGAACGCGCGCCAATGCTTTGCCAATTCGCCGAACGTGCCCGCCTCCCGCTCGTGTCCGGCCTCCTTTGTCTCGGCCAGTGAGCGCCGAAGGTAGAGCGCGACGATGGCAAGACCCGCGCCGATGAAGAACGGAATGCGCCAGCCCCAGGCCGTCAGCTCCGGGCCCGTCATCAGCGCCTGCAGTCCGACGAGCACGAGCGAAGCCAACAACTGGCCGCCGATCAGCGTCACATATTGGAACGAGGCGAAAAAGCCTCGCCGGCCCTTGATCGCCACCTCGCTCATATAGGTCGCGCTCGTGCCGTACTCACCGCCGACCGAAAGGCCCTGCAGCATGCGGGCGAGCAGCAGAAATATCGGCGCCGCTGAGCCCACGCTCGCATAAGTCGGCAAGATGCCGATCATCAGCGAGCCGGCGCACATCAAGAGAACCGAAATGATCATGGAGGTGCGCCGACCGGCACGGTCGGCGATGCGCCCGAACAACCAGCCACCGATCGGTCTCATGAAGAAACCGACCGCAAAGATGCCGGCGGTCTGCAGGAGCTGGCTCGTCGTGTCGCCCTGCGGGAAGAAGGCGGGCGCAAAATACAGCGCGAAGAACGCGTAGCAGTAGAAGTCGTACCACTCGACAAGGTTGCCGGAAGACGAGCCCACGATGGCGAAGATGCGGCGCCTGCGGTCTGCCGCGGCATTAACCTCACCCGGACTGATCGCGATGACCTGCGACATGCGTTCCTCCCTGTTTTCGATGAAAACATAGGGCAAGATTGGTGGCCGCGCCACCGAGCCGTTCGACTAACGAGCGCAGCTTGGAGTTGAGCAGCGAAAGCATGAGTCGGGGCGAATTTCTGAAGGCAAGAAGCAAGAAAGGAAAGCAGGGATCGACATGGGGTGTGAGGGGGCTCTGGCTTTTCTCGCGTAACGAGAAAGAAAAATCGGTGGGGTGACCGGCGGCTTGAACCGTACTTGTTGCATTGGTTGTTCATGACTGTTGTTCCGGTGTTCTCCGGTTTGCGAATAGGTCTGTCGTGCCGGGTTTGCATGACAGCGCGGAATCGCAGCGCGGATTCTGCGATGCGGTAGCTGCGAGAGTGCGATGCGCAAACGCCGCGACGGATTGCAGGGGAAACATCCAGCTTCTCGCTAGCCGACTCAGGCCGCTCTGTTGCAGCATCGCGCAACCACATCAAAAGGGAGCGACGCACCATGTCGGATGCAGGTATTGGCTGGATTGCCGCCATCATCGTCGGGGGATTGGCGGGCTGGTTTGCCGAGATGTTCATGAAGTCCGGAACCGGCATCCTGACGAACATCATCCTCGGCATCGTCGGCGCGGCGCTGGCGAATTGGCTGCTGGGGCTGTTCGGCGTCGCGCTCGGCGGATGGATCGGCTATCTCATCGCAGGCTTTATCGGCGCCTGCATCATCATCTTTCTGTGGCGCGCGATCCGCGCTCGAACGTAAAGGCATCGAACAGCCGCGTGAACGTCGAACGGGCGGTAGGGCCTCAGCTTGGTTGTTGTCGATCCTCGGCCAAGCGAGTCACTGTCTTGGCTTCGCGTTCGCGCATCCGTCAGCCGGCGAGTTGCGGCTAGCACTTGCCATCTGCGTTGTCGCTACACACACTTCCATTGAATAGAATCGGGGGAAGCGATGGCGCAACATGGCAATGTCCCGTCTTGTCGGGCGACCGGGCTTTTTGGGCTTGTGGTCGGGGCGGCTTCTCTCATCAGTCTAAACCCGGCATTGGCCTACACCGCCGATCAACAACAGGCCTGCACCGGCGATGCGTTGCGGCTGTGCAGTTCGGATGTTCCCGATGTCGATCGGATCACGGCCTGCATGGTGCGCAACAGGACGCAGCTCTCGCCGGAGTGCCGAATTTATTTTCGCGAGCAGGAACCCGCTCGCTCCGTGACAACGCAGACGGCCATTCCCACGCCGACTGCGCGCGGTGAAAAATCGAAAACGAAGAAGACGCGCCGAAACCGCAAATCTTCCGCGTCCCGCGCCTAGCCGGATTCCTTGGCGGCCTTTGGTTTCGCCGTCCGGTCGCGGCAAGATGACGCCTTGCGAGCGAGGCGGGCTGCTCCTACCTGCCGTCGATGATCGAACAATGCGAACGCCGCGATTATCGTGCTGAGCTCGACCGCCATCTGGCCTGGATTGAAGGCAAGTTCCCGGCGCGCGTGGCGCGGTTCTCCGCATGGCTGCGGGAGCCATCAGCGCGAATGGTGCGGCTGCCGGTCGCAGGCCTCCTGGTTCTCGGCGGCATTTTCAGCTTCCTGCCTGTGCTTGGAATCTGGATGTTGCCGCTCGGACTCCTTTTGTTCGCGCAGGATCTGCCGATACTCGAGAAGCCGATGGCCAAAGGACTCGGATGGATCGAACGGCGCTGGCGAAAACGTCAGCGGCGAACGTCAGGGGTGACCGGCCAACCGCGCATTGACGAGTAGAAAAGCGTCAAACCACCGCTTGCGACTCATTTTTGACACAACCCGGTAATGTCGGTGTGACTCAAAAGCCAGCCTGCAACTAATTTAGGTTAATCGCAGCGCGCAAACGTAAATTTTTCTTTCACGAATCAGTGGGCTGATTCATTTTCGCGTCTGGGTCAATCTGGAGGCGAAGGTAATGAACGTCATTGTTTTTGCATCGCGTAAAGGCGGCTCGGGGAAGAGTACCCTGGCTGCGCATCTGGCCGCTCACGTCAACAAGGCCTCGCGGCCCTGTCTGTTGATCGACGCGGATCCGCAGGGGTCGTTGACACTCTGGCACAAGCTGCGGGGCACCAATGAACCCCCGATCAAGTCCGCCACCAATTCGGTCAGCGGCATCATTGCTGCCGCCAAGCGTGACGGGATCGAATGGGTATTCATCGACACACCGCCGAATACATCGGCCGTGGTTGAAGACGCCATCCGCAATGCCACAATGGTCATCATCCCCGCCCGGCCAAGCGTGTTCGATGTCAACGCGGTGCAGGATACCATCCAGAGCTGCCGCTCTGCCCGCAAACCCTATGCGGTGGTCATCAACGGCGCACCGGCACGGCGGGATGATGTGGAGAGCCGCATCGTCACCATCGCACGGGACGCGCTTGCCAAGTTCCGCGCGCCAGTATGGAGCGGACAGATTACCAATCGCGCCGATCTCCTGATGGCGCTGGGCAAGGGCGAGGGCGCCAAGGAATATTTTGCGGAAGGCCGTGCCGCCGCCGAGATCGGCCGTCTCTGGGCTGCGATCGAACGTTCGGTGAAGGCGATCCGTGGCTCCGCTTCCTCCACCGGTGCCATGCACAAGCAGGCGGCGTAAGCGCCGCCTTCAATGCTCGCCCCCGTGGCCCATCATGCCCGGCCGCACGCACGAAGCATGGCTTCGCGCTTATTGTGCCGGGCATCCATCGGCGTGCGTATGGAGTGGGTGGGCGCAACCGCGGCGCAGGAGGCCGCTGGATGCAGTATCGGATGCGCTGTGACCTCAGGCCAATGAGCCGGAGGGCCGAACCTGCGTGGGCTCAAGCCACCATCAGCATGTAAAACACGACCATGGGCGAAAGGCCGAGGATGACCGCCCAGATGCCAAGCGCCCAGAGAATATCCTGCGTGCTGAACCGAGCCTGGTCCGAAAAATTGGTTTCGATATTCACGACGCCCCCGCGTGTTTTTATTCTTGAGGGTTTCGTGATAGCGGGATGGCCTTTAAAAAGCCGGCCGCACATTTGCTCGCATTTGAACACAGGTGCTACCGCCCGTTAAGATAACCGGCGGCTCCACCCTAGTTCGCTGAGAGCAGGCGGAAAGCCAGCAACGGCGAGGACCCGAGCAGCACGGTCCAGAAGCCGAACACCGAAACGAGCAGCAAATCCTTGATTTTGACAGATCGCAGTTGGCGCGTGGTCGAGGTTGATCGCATGGTCATGGGCTCCCCCTGCCTCAATAGGAGCGAACCTTAGCGGTGACGGCTTAAATAGCTGGACTTGGGGTAGGGAGATTGCGAGCGATCGCGGTGAGGGGATGTTAACCGTCGGAAACGCTCTCCTCGGGCGGTGTCCGGACTGCCGAGCCCGAAGTTTGCGAGGGGCCTACTGGCACGTTGTCTCTAGTTGAAACCGTCTCCGTCATGGCTTGGCCATTGCCGTCTGCAGACAGCGTCGCTCTCGCTCGCCATTGTCCCGGCCATCTACGTCTTGCTTCTGCTCGCTTTGAAGACGTGGAAGCCTGACGCCTCAGCGAGAAGACGCGCGTTGCGCTTTTGGCCGCGCATGACGATCCGGTCTAAACGCATCCCGCACATCGCTCGACCGCTCCGAGCGGCTGAGCCATTCGACAATCCTGCGGCCCGGCCAAAGAAAAAAGCCGGGCTCTGACGAGCCCGGCTAGGTATTGGCCACGTGAGGCCGACACAATCACCTTCCAAGAGGGATTACTGAGCCCTCGCGCCACTGGAGGAGGGGGGACAAATGCGCAACGCGATTGCTCAGCGTGAAATTA
>Ga0105241_10004551_pt1 | contig 10262 bp, 5 predicted proteins | sample KBSC64metaG_FD_80422 | JGI IMG/M metagenome (GOLD analysis project Ga0105241, IMG submission 80422) | Corn rhizosphere microbial communities from Kellogg Biological Station, Michigan, USA - KBS C6-4 metaG | ecosystem: Host-associated > Plants > Roots > Rhizosphere > Soil | place: Michigan, USA...
ACCACGGGTCCCGAGCATGCGCCCCGTGACCGCCTTGAGTTGGTCCGAGCGGCCGCGCATCACGATCACTTCCAAACAATGTTCATGGTCGAGGTGCACGTGCATCGACGAGCGAACCTGCTCACCCAAATCGTGCTGCAGGGCAGTGAGCCGCTCGGAGAGCTCGCGCACGTGGTGGTTATAGACCAGGGTCACCGCCGCAAACGCCGGCACGCGATCGGCGAGCGCCGTGCGGCTCACTTCGGCGCGCGTCAAATCGCGCAGCAGCTCCGAGCGGTTGCAGCCGCGGAGCGCCGCCAGCGCGTCCAGCTCTTCGATCAGGCTCGCCTCCATGGCGACACCGAAACGGACCAGGCTATCCTTCATTCTCCCACATTATCACCGCTCGGTATCCGCGCGCCGCGGCCCAAACCTAGGGCATTTGCCCGAATCCCCACGGCGCCCCGACGCCGGGCCGCTCTCGCGGAAGGCCGACTGAAATCGATGGTGGGTCCACTTCTTTAATAACCCCTAAGGGTGATGTTTGTTCGGTGCCGGGTCCAGCCGGTCTGCGGGCGCCAGTTGCCCGCTTGGTAAACATCCATCATTTACCGGCAAGTGAGCGGGGTGTAGGTGCGGAGTGGCCCGACGCGACGCACAAGAATGCTTGTTCCGGAAACCGAAATGCGAAGCATCGCGCCGCGATGCAAAGTATCTTCTGAGCTCATGCTCGTGAGGAAGATCGCGCGCCTACTCTGCGCCGTGGGCTTGGGTACCCTTTGCGTGGGGCCCTTCTTGGCTTCTTGTTCCGTGCCGAATTTCTCGGTGAACGATTCGGACGGCGGAGGTGCGCCGAACAACATCGTTCCACACTGTCAGGACAAGCAAGTCGATAACGGGGAGTCCGATGTCGACTGCGGTGGGACGTGCGCGCCCTGTGCACTCACGCAGCGTTGCAACGCGACGACTGATTGCAGTGAAGGCATGTGCATGTCCGGCGTGTGCCAGGCCGCAACCTGTACCGATGGCGTGCAGAGCGGCACCGAAACGGACGTGGACTGCGGTGGCGGCGGCTGCAAACCATGCACCATCGGCCTTGCCTGCCTGTTTGCCACCGATTGCGATAGCGGCGTGTGCGCGGCCAAGGCCTGCGCGGAGCCGAGTTGCGCTGATCGCGTGAAGAACGGCACCGAGAGTGACGTGGACTGCGGTGGCGTGGACTGTCCGCCGTGTGCTTCGGGCCGCGCTTGCGTCATCCCCGGCGACTGCGTGAGCAAGGAATGCACCGACGGCAAGTGCGTCCTCACCTGCGGTGACGGTACCGGCAATTGTGATGGCGACGCGACCAACGGCTGCGAGAGCAATCTCCACACGGATCCTGCCAATTGTGCGGACTGCGGCACGGCCTGCAAACTGCCCAACGCGGTGGCGGATTGCTCGGGCGGCGTGTGCGGCATCGCGAGCTGCGTCGCACCGTTTGCAGACTGCAACGGCGACCCGGCGGATGGCTGTGAGGTCAACACCAAGACGGATAAGCTGAACTGCGGCGCGTGCGGCACTGCCTGTGGATCGATCAACGGCGCGCCTTCGTGCGTGAATTCGAGCTGCGAAATCGCGTGTAACGCGGGCTACGGCGATTGCGATGGCAAGACCGCCAACGGCTGCGAAAAGGACGTCAGCCACGACGTCAACAACTGCGGTAGCTGCGGCACCGTGTGCACCCCCAAGCAAGGCGGCACGGCTTGGTGCAAAGACGACCAATGCGGGGAGACCGTGTGCCCGAGCGGGAAGGGCGATTGCAACGGCAACCCAGACGATGGTTGTGAGGTCGATCTGAAGAGCGACGCCAACAATTGCAAGACCTGCGGGAATCTGTGCGTGGCGCAGAATGGGGTCGCGGCGTGTTCGAACACGCTGTGTGTCGTTCAATCCTGTACTACCGGTTATGCCGATTGCAAAAACGGCTACAGCGACGGTTGCGAGACGAATACCACGTCCGATACCTCCAACTGCGGCAAGTGCGGCACGACGTGCACCACCGCGGGTGGCGTGCCGCAGTGCTCGAGCGGGGCGTGTCAGGTCAAATCGTGTAACTCGCCAGCCGCGGATTGCAACGGGCTGCCTGGGGATGGCTGCGAGGTCAACACCTCGACCAACCAAACGAATTGTGGTGGCTGCGGTGCGGCGGGCAGCAATTGCAATAGCTACTACCCGAACGCGACCTCACACTGCTCGGCAAGCGCCTGCACGTTCGATGGTTGTGGGACGGATCACGCCAACTGCAACACCGATCTCACCGATGGCTGTGAGGTCAATTACAAGACCGACAAGAACCATTGCGGGGACTGCGGGACCTCCTGTGCCAGCACGCATGCCAGCAGCACGAGCTGCAACGCGGGTACCTGCGTGCCGCTCTGCACCGGCGCGTTCTTGACCTGCGGTAACCCGCAAAATGGCTGCGCCATCGACCCCACGAGTGATGATGCGAATTGTGGTGGGTGTAACAAAGTTTGCGATTCGAGCACCGCGGCGCACGTGACGAGCAATCACTGCGTGAGCAGCGCGTGTAACCCGCAGTGCGCCGGCTTGAACGCCGACTGCGACACGAGCCGCGCCAACGGCTGCGAAACGCCTACCGGTACGGACAAGTTGAACTGCGGCGGTTGCAACATCACCTGTGCAACGAACGCGCACACGCCGAGCACCTCGTGCTCGGGCGGGTCGTGCAATCCGGTTTGTAGCTCGGGGTGGCACGCCTGTGGTTTGCCCTCGGACGGCTGCAACGTACAGTTCGGCACCACCTCGAATTGCACCAAGTGCGGCGAGGTGTGCGGCGCGAGTGCGCCGTATTGCACCGCCACCGGTTGTTCCGACCACCTCGACATCACGGAGGTGGGGCCCGGTCTCAATGCGCAGTCGGGCTTCGACGGCTCGGTGACGCCCATCCTCACGAAGAACCACACCCTGACGAACGGCTCGGGGAACTATCGGGTCGTGCTCGTGGGCGTGATCGCCGCTGAGCCGTATTTGTCCACGGAATCGGTCAAATACAACAACGTGGGCATGACGCGCGCCGCGCAAGTTCAGTCTGGCGAAGGTCACTCCTATGCGGGTGTCTTCTACATGTTGGATGCTCAGCTGCCCGCGTTGCCGGGCAGCTACCCCGTGTCGGTGCAGTACTATGGCTCGGCGCTCGAGGGCGCTGGCGCCTTCGACGTGGTCGAGTTCAGGAACGCGCAGCAGGGCGCCCCACTCGCCACGGCGACGCAACAACTCAACAACGACTGCGCCGAGGTCGGGCAAAACGAGCGCTCGGTCAACCTGGTGTTCTCGGCAGCGGGCTCGTTCGGCTACAGCGTGACCGCGGCCCGAAATGGCAGCAACGCTTCGCCAGATGCGCCCCCTGGGCTCAACGCGACCATGAACTTGGTCCAAGCCACCGCCTGGCCCATTGCTGGGATGGCGGGCTACGTCGGCCCGATCAGCTCGAATACGACGTTCTCGTGGAGCGTGGCCAATTGCTGGAACTCGGCGACGGTCGCGGTGGCATTGCATCGACTAGGCAACTGAAAGCCGCTCTAAAACGCTCTCGGGCCTCGCTCGCGCGGGTTCGCGGAGACGTCGAAAACCGACGGCAGCACGCGAGGGCCGTTTTTTGCGCTTGCCGCGCGCGGGGCCGACTCCGAGCGCGGCTCGACGCGGAGTCGGCTAGCGAGCTTGCGATTTTGCAATCCGCGGCGTGGTGTCAGCGAGGTGCGCAGGCATCGGTGGTTGGCGCCTACTTGTGCTTGCGTCGCGCGGCGGTGAGCGCACGAAAATCGAACATGACTCGATGCGGTTTCGGGACTTGCCGTCGCGGCTGGTGAGCGGCGGCTGCGCGCGTCAAACGGGGTAATTTACAGGGCGCGCGAGGCGCGGTGGGCGCGTGTTGAAGGTGTGATTTCGAGGCTGCGCTAGTGGTTCGGTATGCCATGTGTCGCGCACGTAACTTTACCGGCGCAAGAACCAATCATGACTCGTCTCGTGTGCAAAAATCTTCACTCGTGCGGAGTCGCAGTGTGTCGCGCATTGCATATTTGAAAGCGCATTTCGGCCTGTCGCGTGCGTGATCGTCACTTGTTCGAAAATTGTCAAAGGCGTGTGCGTTGACGAAAAGGGCTAATTTCAGGGCTTTACGACACCGAGTCGAAACGTGCGGAGCGTCACCGTATCAACATGAACGAAGCGTGCTCTGTCATCACCCGGGGGGGTGTTACGTATCAAATCCGTAAGCCCGAACCGTCGACTGCGGCCGAAGTCGTGCATTGGCTGAAGGTTGGGCGAACTTACTACCGTGTTGCGCGTCGGCTCGAAGGCGACCGGCGCACGCGACGAGCGGAACAACGCGAGCCCGAGGAACTCAGCAAGATGCGCGCGAGCCTCGATTTGAACGACCGCGACGACGTGCGCGCTGGCGCGCTCTTGGCGGCATTGTGCTCGGGCGTGCGTAAGCGCGAGCTCGTGAACCTCGACGTGCGAGACGTCGTCGACCTCGGCAACGCATTGACGTTGCGCATCCGCCCCGCCGAGCAGGGAAGGCGTGCTCCCGAGCGCTTGGTGAACGTGCTGGGTGAGAACGCGGAGCTGCTCCGTCGCTATCTCGCTCGCGAACACATCGCGCTCGAGGCGCCCGAGTCGCCGCTGTTTTGGACCCTGGGTCGCCACGGCCGTTGCCGTCGAACCCGGATCACGGGCCACGCGGTCACCTACTGGGTAGGCCAAATCCGCCGCCGATCGGGCATCGAAGAGCGTTTGACCCCACGCTCCTTCCGCCGAGTCCTGCAAGCCGACGAAACTCGCGCCCAAGATTCAGAGACCGTCGGCTCCGCGCGATCGACCTTGCTCCTATTGAGCTGGAACGGTGAGCCGTGAGTACGGGAGTGATGGCCGTCCCGGAGCGTTATCGCGCGGAGGCGAAGCGTGTGCTTAGGGTGATTAAGGATCGCGTGCTGAGAGGTATTGCCGAGAAGTTTCTCAAGTAGACCGTGAGGCGGACTGTGGTGTCGAATGTGCTAGTAGTGTCTTGGCGAAGAGCTCCGCACTCCGCTTGGCCGCCAGCGCGTTCTGAAGCGTAGCCGGGCGCCTGTTCGGTCAGTTTGTCGTTGGCCTCCATCTCATTCTAAGATCGAGATCTGCCCGCCGAGCTTGAAACGTAAGCTAATTTCCGTGCAACCGGCTGATCTGCCTCGCGCGCGCTTAGGCGCCGACGCGCTGCGCGCGGGACAGAGACGCTACGCGGGAACCAACGCGCAGAGAACGTAGCGGAGGGACGTCCTTCTCACTCTCCTCTCGCGCGCGAAGCTGCGCTCCCGTCTCGCGCGCGAAGCTGCGCTCTCCCTCTTTCGCGCCTAAGCGCGCGCGAGGCAGTGAAGCCCGCCTGCAGGAAAATGCGACGACGCGGAAGTCTCTGGCACAACAGATCTCGATCGTCGATTGAGACGCAGACCTATAAGGAGCTGACCGAACAGGCGCCCGGCTACCCCCAAGAACCCCCGGAAGGCCAAGCGCCCGATGCCGCCTCTTACGCAAAAGACCCAGCCCGTCGCGTCTCCACGACAAGTTCGCGTCTACGTCACTAAACCTCAGTAGGCGTCACCCGCGCGTCCTTCAACATCACATCATGAGCACCACCTTCGTGGATGCTCACGGCGGAGGCCAGGGTGAGGCGGGCTTTTTGGTAGAATTCGGGGAGGGCGAGGGCGCCGCAGTTGCAGAGGGTGCTGCGGACTTTGGCTAGCGTGACTTCGAGGTTGTCGCGCAGTTTGCCAGCGTACGGGACGTAGCTGTCGACGCCCTCCTCGAATTCGAGCTGATCTTTCTTCTTTTTCGTACCAGCTGAGTCGCCATGATCGTAGCGCTGCCAGTTGCGCGCGCGGTTCGAGCCTTCGCCCCAGTACTCTTTCATGAACTGGTTGTTGATGCGCACCTTGCGGCCCGGGGCTTCGTCGAAGCGGGCGAAGTAGCGGCCGAGCATCACGAAGTCCGCGCCCATCGCGAGGGCGAGGGTGATGTGATAATCCTGGCTGATGCCGCCATCCGAGCAGATGGGCACGTAAATGCCGGTTTTTTGGAAGTATTCGTCGCGCGCTTTGGCGACTTCGATCACGGCTGAGGCTTGGCCGCGGCCGATGCCTTTTTGCTCGCGCGTGATGCAAATCGAGCCGCCACCGATGCCGACCTTCACGAAGTCTGCGCCCGCTTCGACCAAGTACAAGAAGCCCTCACGGTCGACCACGTTGCCTGCGCCCACGTAACCGCGGCTGCCGTAGCGGGACTTGACGAACTCGATCGTGTCGCGCTGCCACTCGGAGTAGCCGTCCGACGAATCGATGCACAGGATGTCTGCGCCGGCATCCATGAGCGCCGGCACGCGCTCGCGGTAATCACGCGAATTGATGCCAGCCCCGACGATGAGGCGTTTTTCGCTGTCGACGTTTTCGAGCGGATGCTCTTGGTGCGCGTCGTGATCTTTTCGAAACACGAGGTAAACCAGGTGCTCTTCGGCGTTCACCACGGGCAAGCAGTTGAGCTTGTGCTTCCAGATGAGCTCGTTCGCTTCGTGCAGGGCGATGCCCACTTTGCCGCAAAAGAGCGACTTGAAGGGGGTCATCAACTCGCTCACCGGCGTTTCGAGCGCGGTGTGTCCGAGCCGGTAGTCACGGCTGGTGATGATGCCTTCGAACTTGCCGCTCGGTGAGCCATCCTGGGTGATGGCGATGGTGGAGTGACCGCTCTGTTCGGTGAGCGCGAGCACATCGGCCAGCGTGGCGGTTGGTTTCAGGTTCGAGTCACTGACGACGAAGCCAGCCTTGTAGTTCTTGACCTGCTTCACCATCGCCACCTGCTCGTCGATGCTCTGCGACGAGAAGATGAAGCTGACGCCGCCCATGCGCGCCAGCGCGATGGCCAAATCAGCGCCGGACACGGACTGCATGAGCGCACTCGTCACCGGGACGTTGATGGTGAGCGCCGATTGGGCGGCCGACGGGGCGGCACTGCCGGGTGGAGCCGTGAACCGAACGAGCGGGGCCGTGAGGTCCACATTGCTCGGGAAGCACTGCTTCGTGGTCAGATTCGGGATGAGCAGGTACTCGCCGAAAGTCCTGCTTGGTTCATCGTATACGAACGCCATGGGGGCTGTTAGTTCGTGTCTTGGGTTGGGTCAAGTGATGCGCTACGTGTGCTTGAGATAGAGGGTTTTTGTGGGGTTTGGGTGGGTTTGTGGGGGTTTTGTGCGGTGGTTAGGTCGAAAGTGCTGGGGGTGTTTTTTGCGGGGAGGCTGCGCATTCCGCTTGGCCGCCCGCGCATCCGAAAGCGTAGCCGGGCGCCTGTTCGGTCAGTTTTTTGTAGGCCTCCATCGCATTCGACGATCGAGATCTGTCGTGCCAGAGACTTCCGCGTCGTCGCATTTTCCTGCAGGCGGGCATTACTGCTTCCCGCGCGCTGGGGCGCGAGCGCAGCTTCGCGCGCGAGAGGGAGAGGGAGAGCGCAGCTTCGCGCGCGAGAGGGAGAGGGAGAGCGGGACGTCGTTGGGCCTGTTGCACCCATCACGTCCCTCCCTCCCAACGCGTCCCTCCCTCCCATCGCGTCTCCCGCGCATCGCGTCTCCCGCGCATCGCGTCCCTCCCGCGCATCGCGTCTCTCGCGCAGCGTTCCCGCGCGCAGCGCGTCGGCGCCTAAGCGAGCGCGAGGTCGCCGCAGCCGGTTGCACGGAAATTAGCCTACGTTTCTGTCTTGGCGGGCAGATCTCGATCTTCCAATGAGATGGAGGCCAACGACAGCTGACGGAACAGGCGCCCGGCTACGCTGATGCCCGCGCGGGCCGCCAAGCGCTAAAGCCCGCTCCGAACGCAGAAAATCTAGCGCCCGCACAAAACCACTGAGGGCATCACGCGACAAGTCACGTAACGCCCTCAGTCACCGCATTAACCCCCGGAGCGCGGCCAGGTCACGATCACACGACAGATCGCGTCCAGGTCACCACCACATAGTAGCAGCCAAAGAAATCATATCTTTATCCGGGTGCAGGCTCGGGTTCGGCTTGGACGGATAGCCATCTCGCACCACGACTCCGGAGCCGTCGACCCAGTGGGAGTATTGGAGGACGACTTGGTCGTGGGCTTGCCACTTGCTGCGGAAGATGAGGCGGGGGGAGATGACGGTGAAGTCTTGTTTGCTGTCGCTCACGTTGTTTTGGACGTGATCGACGCGCGCGGAGGCGGCGAGCCAAGAGAGCAAGCTGTAGGTGCCTTCGGCGCCGAATTTGCGCTTGGTGATGTCGTTGTAGGTCGCGTCGTTGCTGGTCACGTGGGTTTGCATCCCGAACAGGCTGAACACGATGTCCGCGTGTTCGCCGTGGAAGGGACGCGGATACTTGATCAAGCGCGCAAGGCTGAGGTCGTACTGGGCGGCGAGCGTGGTGAGCTTGCCGGTGCCGCCGCTGTTCGGCCCTAGGTAATTGGCCATCAAACCGGGGCCGCCCTCGGTGTTGAGGATTTGGACCGAGTTGCCGACGGTGCGCGAGTTCTTCGCGTTGACGGCGCTGAAGCCGCCGTACAGGTAGCCAAAGCGACCGGTGGACAGGCGCAGATCGGCGCCCACGGTGTTGATCGAGCCATCGGGCGTGAAGCCGGTGGCGGCGCGATCGTCTTGGCTCCAGGCGGAGACGTAGTGCACGCCGAGGGTGGCAATACCGCGGTAGCCGAGGCCGAGGTGTTCGTGATGCACGAAGCTCGTGCCCACTTCCGGATCGGCGAAGTTGTTCCAGCCTTCGGGCACGAGGCCGTTCGGCGCTTTGTCGAGTTGGCCCTGAAAGCCTTGTTCGACATCGAGTACCCAATCACCGAGGCCGAACTTGCCGACGATGTTTTCGCCAACGCCGTTGGTGCGCGCGATGATGGGCGTGCCGTAGCGACCTTCGTCGTATTCGCCCATGACGCCGTAGCGGTTGTTGAACGCGCCGACGTTGACCTCGAAGTGGCTGCTCTTCACGAGATCCGGCAAATTGAACGTCAAAAATGCGTCATAAATGCCAGATTGTGACGGCGGATCGAAGAAGCTCGTCGCGTTGCTGGCGGCGCGCGCCAAGATGAACACGTTGCCGGTGACCACCGAGTTGCCGTACGAGAAGTTCAATTGCACGTACGGGTTCGGCACCACGCCGGTGTAGTTGAACGAGTCGCGATCGTCCGGCACGAGAGGCGGCGCGTGCAGCACGTTCTTCTGCTGGTCGCTCGTGACCGGGCCTGAGCGCTTGTTGAGGCCGGCTCGGATCGGCATCGACAAGATGCCGTGAAAGTCGAAGCGCCACTCTTTTTCGTCGGTCGATTGTTGACCGTACGCGGGCGTCACGCCGCCGGGCAGGGTGCCGATTTGCGGCGAACCTGGGGCGAGGCCGAGCTGGATCGGCGGGGCTTCGGCATCGTCTGCGAAGGCGGGGACCGTGCCGCACAGAGCGAGCAGCAACGTGGACAATTGCAGGCCGCGCTTCATGAGAACCTTACTTTCGGTAGTCGCAATCATATCTGTCACGTTGAAACTCCCACGCAGCGACCGAGGCATGAATTTAGTCATTTTCACCACCACATCCCGAAGTGGAGGGCGAACATCTGGCTGTCCAGGTCATGTCGCGTGTAGTCGTTGGGGAACTGAGCGTGTGTGTGGGCGCCGTATAGCCAGCGCGTGTAGCTGATGGTCACGAGCTCGTGGCTGTTCCAATCAGTCTTGAGCAAGATCTTCGGGCTCAACACTTGGAAGTTCTCTTCGGTGTCGCGCGAGTTCGGCGACACTTGGTCGGCGCGGCCGGAGAGACCAATCCACGGCAACATGCGGTAGGTGACTTCGGCGCCGAACTTGTACATTTTGCGCTTGTCGAAATCCGGGTCGTTGCTGCCCACGGAGGCGAACTGCGCGAACACGCTGGTCACGAGATCGGCGCCTTCACCCCAGAACTCTTCGGGGTAGCGGAGCAGCTTGCCCCAGCTCAGGTTGTACTCGCCGCCGACGACGAACATGTTGCCGGTGCCGCCGCCGCGCGGGCCGAAGTAGCGCTGAGTGGCCTGATCGCCGGTAAATGAGCCGTAATACACCATGCCGGTGAGGAGCTCGGCGTCCTTCGCGGTGGCGTAGGAAGCGGCGATGGCGCCGTTACCGAGATGGTTGTCGATCATCCGCACATCGGCGCCGACGACGGTGAGCCGCGCATCCGGGCGACGCGACTCGTTGATCCAGAAGGTTTGCGGATC
>Ga0105241_10004553_pt1 | contig 10259 bp, 9 predicted proteins | sample KBSC64metaG_FD_80422 | JGI IMG/M metagenome (GOLD analysis project Ga0105241, IMG submission 80422) | Corn rhizosphere microbial communities from Kellogg Biological Station, Michigan, USA - KBS C6-4 metaG | ecosystem: Host-associated > Plants > Roots > Rhizosphere > Soil | place: Michigan, USA...
CTTCCGCGATGTCGGATCGCCAGGGCAGGATCCGCTGCTTCGGGTCGATATGCGGGTTGGACAGCCAGGATTTGGCGGAGGTCGCGACGCGATCAGGCACAAGCGCTCCCCGCTCGCGTGCGAACTGGCCAATGATCGCGCGCTCCCCGGCATCGTTCCAGGGCAGAGGAAACGAACCCTCCGGGAACTCCTCGGAGTGCGGAATATACATGGCGGACGGCAGTGTCGGCATCTCGCCGATCTGTTTTGGTCCTAGGGTCTGCGCGATTTCGATAATCCTGGTCTCACCACTCTCGAGATCGGCGATCGCGATTGCGCTGTTGCTGGTGCCGAGGTCGATAGCAAGACTGAAATTAGCGCTCATGAGGGAGGGTTGTCCTGGTTGTCGTGCTGTTAATTCGTGTCAATAGTCGCCCGTGATGGAAAGCACCGGTTGTACATTCCGCTCGGACGTCCGGCAGCCGGCCGATGCGAGCCCGCTTATCTCAGTTCCACCTCCGCCGGAGCGATTGCTGGAAGTCGATGGGTCGAGCTCCGCAAAACGCGTGGTAGATTCACCGAATCCGTTTTCCAGCCGTGATGGACAAGCACTCCCGAGAACGGCGCCTGGCCGCTGATCTTGCCCACCAGTCGGTACTCGTCCGGCGAATAGCCAGCGGCGACCTGCACCATGGATCCCTCGCTCTCTGCGCGCACGGGGGAGATTCGGAAGTGCTCCAGCAGGGCGGTCTTGCATCCGGCATGGACCACGCGCGCGGCGGCTCCAACCTGCGCGTCGTCATGCGCGTTGATGTCGTCCATCAGGAAATCGACCAGCCGGCCCCTTGCCTGCAGCATCGCCAAAAAACTGACAATCTCGGCGTCTGCCTGGTTTGCGCGAGTCGTAACAGGCATCGGTCGGGCCGCCTCAACGTCAGCACTTCGGTTATCCCGTGACGGGCGGCGCCCGACCAGGATCGCTATCAACGCGATAAGGCTCAGCGTCACCGCCCCACCCGATAGATACATTTGGAATGCGCGCGCTGCCGGCAGCAATTCCAGTGCGTTCACCACGACCAGGAGCAAGACCGCTATGATCGCGATCGCTTTCATCGCATGCATGTTCAGCCGCAGCTCCCTTTTGGCATACATCAGGGTTGATTGACGCACGAAGAATATAGGATATCGACGATTGTGGAAACCTAATCGGTCTGCCGCGCTCTCGATTATGCCGTTAAACAGTCGGACGCTGTGAAGGCTAGGGTAGACGCCGTGAGCACAGGGCATCATTGCTGCGGCCAGAGACAATCTTAAATCACATTTCTTGTGCGCATCCGGGCTGAAGAAGCACTGCTCTGCGCGCGCTTTGGCGATGAGCACAAGTGGGCGCACGTCACGGCTCGTTCCGGCGATTTATTAGAGCGGTGACGCCGCCCACAACACGAGCGCCGGTTCGAATGAACCTTCCTGCTACTTTCCGAGCGAACTACGAAATGTTCTAAAGTTAAGCGACAAGCGCGTTGCTGGATTGGCAGTTTTTGGTCCAAATGCGAAGTCGCGCGATGCCTGCTATTTGGTGGCTATCGGGGGAAAAGCGGACGTCGCATACAATCTGCCGGCGGTGTCACTGCGTAAGAACTCTATATGCGACAATCAGAGCCACTATGATCGCGAAAATCAGCAGTGCCGAGACGGATGTTCGTATCATTGGCCTCGTCGAATGGCGCGCAGCCGATAGACTGGGCTGAGGTTTAGGCCCTCTCTGGAACCGCACAACCTTATTCTCTGTCGTCGGTGTGCGGGCCTTTGGTTCGGGCGCCGCGCCCACGCCGCCCATCTCGCTGTAATAAGCGCTGTAGACCTCGCGAACGGCCAGGGCCGTGGACTCGGCCTCGCTCATCGTCTCGAGTCGAGTTCGATAGTTAGTCAGAAAGCTCTGTGCGTTTGACGGAAGGTCATCGAAACCACCGAGCTTGGCCATCATGAGCCAAGTGGCAAAATTTGCCTCGGCCTTGGTGTGAGCTTTCTTAGCGATACTGGTATTGGAGCTGGAGGACATGGTGTTCCGATTGGTTCGCCGGCCCAAACTCGCCGGCGTTCATGGCGATCGTTGGACAGTTCGCTTACGGCACGTGAGGATTTGCCCGCCGCCGCCAAGCCCGGCGCAAGACTAAAGTAAACGGGTTTGCCGGCGGGCCAAGCTGCTCCCTGGTGCAGTCGTCCATCTTGAGCGAGCCAAGAAGCTTGCTCCCGTCATCGAAAGTTCGTGCCCGTGGTCCGTAGCAAAATGCCTCGTCAACTTGGAGCGACGTTAGGGTTGCGCTCCTACACTTCGATCGCGCGGGCCTTCTGAGGCTGCATCGAATAGGAACGCAACGGCTGCAACGCATTGAGTCTGGCCCGACTCTGACTTCCAGTGCTGACTGCCTTATCGCCTACAGCGGAGTGTGCCCCGATACCCGAGGGCTCCCCTGAACGCTACGTGAGAACAGAACTTGTAGTCAGGAGTAAGGTTTCTCAACTTCAGCCCCAACCCTGCGCAGGTTAAGCTCCGAGGGTGGCCAGATGGGATGTCAGCCTTTCGGGGGGGGGGAAGCGGAAAACATCTGCTCGCGGGGCACCTTCCGCCTTTGGCCGAAGCCGACCAGGGGTACCCAACGAGCCTTGAAAACATCAGGTCGGCCAAGGATTGTCAGGAACTTGCAAAAGCGTCAGGTACTCGGCCATATCCGACGTAGCGCGGCGGTGCTATCTTCATCGTCAGCGGGTCCCTTAGTTCCGCAAATCATGTCGGCCCGACATTTGGCCCCCGGAAGCTACCGCTAAGGTTTTTCGAGGAGGTCCCGATGCATACGAATCGTCGCGACTTGCTATTGGCGGGATGCTTCGCCGCCTCCACTCCGCTGCTTTGGAGCATTACCACTCGGCTCAGGGCCGAAGAGCCCGATCCGCCGCCAGAAACTACCACGATCCGACTCGCGAAGGGCCCAAGTATCTGCATCGCGCCTGTGTACGTGGTAAGCGATTTGCTGAAAGAGGAGGGGTTTGCAAATGTCGTTTACGTCGAAACCGGGTTCGTTGGTAGCGGCGCTGCACAAGATAAAGCTATCTGGAGAAACAGCGATTTCGACTTCAATCTGAACTTCTCTGGTCCACTTCTTCTCGAGATCGATCGAGGCTTGAGCACTACCATTCTGGCCGGGATTCATGTCGGCTGCTTCGAGCTCTTCGCCAGAGAGGGCATACGCAGCGTCGCCGACCTGAAGGGTCGAACCGTCGGCGTCCAATCGCTTGAGTCGCCCCCGCATGTGTTCCTAAGCGCGATGGCGACACTTGTTGGGCTCAATCCCGCGAAAGATATCGAGTGGGTGACGAGCGCGAAGGTCAAACCGATCGAATTGTTTACGGAGGGCAAGATCGACGCCTTCCTCGGATTTCCCCCAGAACCTCAACGTTTGCGCGCGCAGAGCGTCGGTCGCGTCATCGTCAACAGCGCGCAGGATCGCCCATGGTCGCAGTATTATTGCTGCATGTTGGCGGGGAATCGTGAGTTCGTTCGAAAGAATCCTATCGCTACTAAGCGCGTGGTACGCGCCATGCTCCGGGCCACGGATTTGTGCGTAAGCGCGCCGGCCCTTGTTGCGCAGCGTATGGTAGATGGGGGTTTCACGCCCCGCCACGACTATGCGGCTCAGACGCTTGCGGACGTGCCTTACAACCGCTGGCGCGAGTTTGATCCCGAAGACACCATCCGCTTTTACGCGCTTCGTCTGCGCGAAGCGAGGATGCTGAAATCGAATCCTGCGAAGATTATCGCGGATGCAGCCGACTGGCGGTTCCTCAACGAGGTTCGACGTGAACTTGGAAGCTGATTCGACGTCGTTTCTTGGTCCGCGCCCGCTCCCTGAAACGTCGCGAGCAAGCGGAGACGGCGCGTCGGTGAAGAAGGGCCTCCTCGGCTTTGAGCTGCGAGCCTCGTTGCGCACGAAATTGCTGCTGGCCTTCTTCGTCATCGAGATGCTCTTGGTCTCGGTTGGGCTGATCGGCCTCCTTTCGCTGCGCGAAGCGGACCAGCGGGCGAACCAGGTCGTTGGCCTGCAGCAGAAGATCGAGGCATATCGGCAGATGCAGCACAATACGCTTCGACAGCTTTATGGCGTATCCACAGCGCTCGCCTTTCCGAACGAAACGACGTTGGCAGTCGTGCTGCGGCAGATCAACCAGTTTGGGTACGACCTTGACCGCGTCTCGTTCGTCGCAAAGGACGAAGTGACGCTGCTCAACCAGGTGCGCGAGGAATATGCGCGCTTCATTGCCGTAGTCTCACATATCGCTGATCTCATCCGCGGCGGGCGGGCGGCTGAGGCCAAACAGAGCGAACTCGCGGAGCTCGGGCCCCTCGCGGACAGGCTCGAACGATTGACCAATCAACTGGTCAACCGGGCTGAAGCGGACATGGTGGCCGGCATAGATGCGAGCCGACAAACCTACACCAAATCTCAGGTACTTGTCGCTGCGGTCGCGCTCGCAAGCTTTGTGCTTACGCTCGTCTTGGGACATGCGATCTCCCGGTCTGTGATCGAACCAGTCCGCATCATTCACCACGGGCTGAACCGGATAGCCGCTGGCGATTTCGCCCAGCGTATAGAGGTTCCCAATCGGGACGAACTCGGGGAGCTTGCGGCGCATGTCAATTCGACCTGCGAAGAGCTGCAGCAGCTCTACCGAAGTCTTGAGGAGGCCAGCCGTCACAAATCGCAATTCCTCGCAAACATGAGTCATGAATTGCGCACGCCACTGAACGCGGTACTCGGCTTTTCAGAGCTCATGCTCGACGGCATATACGGCAACCCTCCGGAGAAAATGCGATCCGCCGTCGAACGCATCCAGCGGAACGGCAGACATTTGCTCGGGCTCATCAACGATGTCCTCGATCTCTCCAAGATTGAAGCCGGACAGCTTCGACTTTCTCTGACCGACTACTCGGTTGAGGAACTGGTAAATGTTGTCCATACCTCCGTTGAGTCGCTCGCCGCGGACAAGAACCTGAGTTTGAGAATTGCTGTGCCGCCTGGCTTGCCGCCGGCCCGAGGAGACGAACGCAGGCTCGCTCAGGCCCTGTTCAATCTCGTTGGTAACGCGATCAAATTCACAGATGCGGGAGAGGTCCGGATAGAAGTGGAAACGAGGGGAGATTCCTACGTCTTTTCCGTTCAGGACACGGGACCGGGCATCGACGAAGCCGATCAGGTCAGAATCTTCCAGGAATTCCAGCAGGTGGATAACTCGATCACCAAGACAAAGGGAGGCGCGGGATTGGGTCTCGCCATCGTAAAGCGCATTGTGGAGATGCATGGTGGACGAATCTGGATAGAATCCCGCCTCGGCCATGGCGCGAGATTCTCTTTTGTGGTGCCGGCCCGGCTCGAACAGCAGGCGATGCAGACATGAGCAAGCGCGTACTGGTCGTCGAGGATCAGGAGGACAATCGGCAGATTCTGCGCGATCTGCTTGCAAGCGTCGGTTACGAAATGATCGAGGCGCACGACGGCGAAGGAGCGCTCGTGGCGGCGCGAACCCAAAGCCCGGACCTGATCCTTATGGATATCCAACTGCCTATTCTTGACGGATACGAGGCGACACGGCGCATAAAAGCGCAGTCAGATCTCCGCCATATTCCAATCATCGTCGTCACCTCCTATGCGCTTGGCGGCGACGAAGAAAAGGCACGCGCGGCAGGCTGCGATGCCTATGTCGCAAAGCCCTACAGCGCACGAAAGCTACTTGAGACGATCAATCGATACCTGACATGAGGTTCCAGCGCGTGCTGACTTGGAGCAGAGATGCATGTCCCACCCCGAATCTTAATCGTGGATGACAACGAAACGAATCGCTGCCTTCTTACCACGCGCCTCGGCGCCGAGGGTTATCAGACCGTGGAGGCTGAAAACGGCGAGAGGGCGCTCGCGGTCGTGCGTGAAGTCGCGCCGGACGTTGTCCTCCTCGACGTCATGATGCCGAAGATCGATGGCTTTGAGGTCTGCCGGCGACTGAAGGTCGATACGACGCTTGGATTTGTTCCAATCATCATGGTGACGGCGCGAACCGACTCACAGGATGTAGTCACCGGACTTAACGCGGGTGCCGACGAATATCTGACCAAGCCGATCGACCATGCAGCCCTCGTTGCGCGTGTTCGCTCCATGCTTCGCATCAAGGAGTTGCATGATCGAGTTGAAGCCCAGGCGGGCGAGCTCGCCGTGTGGAATAGAATGCTGGAGCAGCGTGTTGCGGAGCAAGTTGTGCAAATTGAACGGGTCAGCCGTTTAAAGCGTTTTCTTTCGCCGCAGATAGCGGAATTGATTCTTTCTTCATCTACATATGAGCCGTTGGCGAGCCACCGCAGACAAGTGACAATAGTCTTCGGTGACCTTCGAGGTTTCACGGCGTTCGCAGAGATTGCCGAGCCCGAAGAGGTGATGGCGGTGATGCGGGAATATCATGCCACCCTAGGCTCCCTTGTCCACGAGTTTGAAGGCACGTTGGAGAGGTTCCTGGGCGACGGAATCATGGTGATTTTCGGCGATCCGATTCCTTGCACAGATCCATGCAAGCGAGCTGTTCGGATGGCGGTCGCGATGCGAAGCCGCCTGTTGGAATTATCGAAGAAGTGGCGGCGTGAAAGACACGAACTTGGTTTTGGAGTCGGCATTGCATACGGATATGCGACGCTAGGCGCTATTGGTTTCGAGGGCCGCTCTGAGTACAGCGCGATCGGGACCGTGGTAAATCTCGCTGCCCGTCTTTGCGCGGAGGCGCGCGACGGTCAGATTCTCGTCGATAGCAAGGTGCGCGAGGCGCTTGACGAGATGGCGACCGCGGAGCCCGTGGGTGAACTGACGCTCAAGGGGTTGCGTCGTCCCATCGCGGCGTACAACGTGATTGAGATGACTTGAGGCAGATGTTCATCAAGAGCGCGCTCGAAGCGACAGGCTGAACATCCGGCTGTTGCCCGGCCGACTAGAGCTGACCTCGCCGTCAACTTGAACGGGGCTAGGCCCCCTGATCTTCCCCTAGTCTTAGGGTTCATCGAGTGGATCGCTTGCTCAGCCATCGCTTAGGGCAAAGAAAAGGCCGCCCGGAGGCGGCTAGTTCTATGGTCATCCCTCTTGCTTATTTTTTGAGGGCGTCAGCGGCGTCCCGCGCTGCATCCTTCACATCGCCCGCGGCGTTGTGGGCGGATCCCTTGGCCTTATCGATCTTCCCTTCGGTTTCCATATCCTTGTCACCAGTGAGCTTACCGGCGCCTTCTTTGATGGCGCCCTTTGCCTTGTCGGCAGCGCCCTTCACATGTTCGCGATCCATGATCGGTGTTCCTTTGCTGTCTGCGGTACGGGACAACGAAGGGGTTGCGCAGGAGTTCCTTGGAGGACATTACTGAAGCACGGTCGCCGCAACGTTCGCAGAAATGCCTTTTATATGGATATATGGACGAGAGGAGAACGCATTATTGTTGTAGACGTCCAGCCGTCGCCGATACCCTGTGGCTCCCCCAAGCACTAGCATCACGTCGTACAAACCTCGCCGACCACGCCGAATTTCTCAGGAGCGTGACCCTGCGGAGGTTGAGCTCTTTAAGTCCCGGTGTCGCTCCTTTCCTCATGACGATCTGGGGCGATCAAACTAGCGTTTATGTTTGACGGGCTCATATGATTCGCATGCCGGTGCTTATCGATGATACGCGTAACTACCGGGCGCGTTTGCCGAATTCCATGTCAGCTTTCGAGGGTAAAACTAACATCGCGCCTGGCGGTGCCCAAGTCCGAAATAGGACCCGTTTCAGACATCAGCATATGCGGACATCGGTCCACAATCTTGCTATACTTCTTCGACCTCCCTGAGCATCGGGGTGAGCCGTGAGCAGCGAGAATGTAGAACGGCGATTGGCGGCAGTTCTGGCGGCGGATGTCGTGGGCTCTTGCCGCTTAATAGGGATCGACGAGGAAGGAACGGTGGCGCAACTGAGAGCGCTCAGAAGGACGCTTTTCGACCCCAAAGTCACTGATCATCGCGGACGCGTCGTCAAGAATACCGGGGACGGCGCTCTCGTTGAGTTCGCCAGCGTGGTCGACGCCGTTCGATGCGCCGTCGACGTTCAGCGCGGTATGGCCGAACTAAATGTTGACGTGCCGCAGCACAAAAGGATCGAATTTCGCATCGGAATCCACGTCGGTGATATCATCATCGCAGACGATGATATCTTCGGCGACGGCGTCAATATTGCCGTGCGTCTCGAAAGCCTCGCCGAGCCGGGCGGCATCCTCGTTTCCGGCAACTGCTATGACTACGTCAGGAACAAGGTCAACGTTGGGTTCGATGATATCGGCGCTCACGCCTTGAAAAATATAGCCGATCCGGTGCGGACCTACCGCATCATCGGCGCGCCGACGGTCGCAATTACCGCAGACCGGGCCGCGACCGACAAGCCTTCAATCGCCGTATTGCCCTTTGACAACATGAGCAGTGGTGAAGAGCAGCAATACCTCGGTGACGGCATTAGCGATGACATCATTACCGAGCTGTCACGCTTCCGGCAATTGCGTGTTGTGGCGCGCAATTCTTCGTTCCAATTTCGGGGGCCAAATGTCGATGTCGGTCGCGTCAGCCGAGAGCTTGGCATTCTGTACGTATTGGAAGGTAGCGTCCGGAAGCTTGGGAATCGCATTCGCATTACCGCCCAACTCGTTGACGCATCGTCAGGTCACCAGGTATGGGCAGATCGATTTGATCGGCCCCTGGAAGAGTTATTCGATGTCCAGGATCAGGTCGTTCGGACAATTGTGGGTACCCTCGTAGGACGGCTGCAGGCCGACCGCGTTGATCGTGCCAAACGCAAACCGCCCACCAGCTTGGTCGCATATGAATGTGTGCTGCGGGGCGATTCCTTGCCCGTATTCGATGCGGATAACGAGGCCGAAGCGCGCCGTCTGTTTAGGCGAGCTATTGAACTCGATCCAGAGTACGCAAAACCTTATGCGCTGCTGGCGTTTGCTCTCTGTCGCGAATGGTACGCAGACATGAGCGGATCCGATGCCGCGTTGGACCAAGCGTTAGCGCTGGCCAACAGGGCCGTTGAACTCGACGATGGCCAGGAAACGTGTCTGGCAGCCTTGGGCTTTGTGCACGCGTATCGCGGCTCGTTCGATCTCGCTGAGCACTATTATACGAGGGCGCTCGCGCTGAATCCCAACAACCCGACCGTGTTAGCAAACCTAGGCGGGCTATATGTCCATCTCGGAGAACCCGCAAAGGGTATGGATTACTTGAAGGAAGCGAAAGTCGTCGACCCCTTCTTTGCTCCGAAATGGTATTGGGGACAGGTAGGCAGGGCGTACTTCGTGACACATCAGTTTGATGAGGCGATTGCGGCATTCACCCGTTTACCAAGCACGAGTGTTTGGGGGCTGGCTTACTTGGCAGCTTGCTATGCTTTGACCGGCAATATTGACCGGTCCAAACATTATGCCGCGAAAGTGCTTTGCCTCATGCCTGAGTTCTCAATTTCACGCTATGTACCAAAGGAGCTGTACAGACTTTCAAGCGACCGCAAACATCTGACAGACGCGCTTCGCAACGCTGGGCTGCCGGAATGACCGACTCTTCTGCAATTACGTCGGGACGGTCTGCCGAATTCCGCTCACCGGGGTAGACCGGAAGTCGCCGTCGTCTGGTCAACTACGCTTTTGAGCCAGAGCAGAAGTTGCAGACCAAGACGGTCCGAACCTCTGAGACGGACTGTTGTGGCCTTGCGGATATAAACTTCCGATCGTCGACGAGCGGCGCTTTACTAGGTCAAGTCAGCAAGCAACGCGGCGGCTTCTTTGAGGTCGCGTGTATCGAATCCCTCGGTGAAGCAGCCGTAGATCGGCGCGAGGAGGTCTCGCGCCTCGGTGCGCTTGCCTTCGTCGCGCCGAAGGCTGGCTATGCTCATAACGACGCGCAATTCCCAGTGCCTAGCGCCCTGTTTGTGCGCGGTTCCAGCGCACGGCACAACCAGCGTGATTGCCGCGATGTCGAGAATATTACGCCTGTTCATCGCAGTTTCTCCCTTGGCTCATCCCTGATCACACGCGGTGAGTGGGCCGCGTTCGCGGCGCCCAAGCCTGTCGATGCGATCGTTGCGGCGCCAGCTAAAGAAATTGCGCCAGATGGAGAACAAAATGCCTGCCGGCGGCATATGGCCGCCCGTTCCCTGCGATGATTTCGGCGCATCTCGCTTC
>Ga0105241_10004554_pt1 | contig 10257 bp, 5 predicted proteins | sample KBSC64metaG_FD_80422 | JGI IMG/M metagenome (GOLD analysis project Ga0105241, IMG submission 80422) | Corn rhizosphere microbial communities from Kellogg Biological Station, Michigan, USA - KBS C6-4 metaG | ecosystem: Host-associated > Plants > Roots > Rhizosphere > Soil | place: Michigan, USA...
ACCGGAAGTCTTCCTGGTGTACGCATTGGCGACAACATGTTTAAAGATGTAGATGGTGATGGTAAATTAACTACACCTGGCGATCTTGTGTATCTGGGCCGTGATGATCCAAGATATACCTATGCCTTTAATTTAGGTGTGCAATGGAATGGTTTTGATTTCGCCGCAACTTTTCAGGGTGTAGGTAAAAGAACCATCTTCAGAGAAGGTAACTGGAGAGTTCCTTTCGGTTCTATCTTTCAGGGACAAACCACTTTCTGGTGGGGCAAAACCTGGACGCCCGACAATCCCGGTGCTTATTATCCCATTTTATCAGCAGGCCAAAATGCAACAACCTACAATACTTACAACTACCAGATCTCTACGTGGTCGGTTGAAAATGGCGCCTACGTTCGTTTAAAAAATCTTGTAATCGGATATACGATACCTCAACAGTACGTACAAAAGGCGCATATACAAAAATTGCGCGTTTATTTCTCCGGAAATGATCTCTGGGAAATAACACACATCCGCGACGGATTCGATCCTGAAGCTACGCGCAGCGTAGGTCGTGCCAATGGAGAATCGGCTATTACCCGTTACCCGTTTTATCGCTACATGACTGCCGGTGTAAATCTTACCTTCTGATAGCAGAAGGCTGTATGTAATGCGGTTTTGTAAACAATAAAAATATGTACATGAAAAAGTTATCTATATTATATATACTCGGTATTACAGTGGGAATTGGTGTATTGCAAACGGCTTGTAAAAAAGCACTGAACCTCACACCCCTTGATCAATTGTCGGATGCTTCTTATTGGAAAACTCCGAATGATTATATGCTGGCCTCTAACCAGTTTTATACTTACCTGCGCACTTTTACAGATGTGCTGCAGGATAATCCGCATAGTGATGGAAGATCAGACTACGGCGGTATAAATGCCGTGAGCCGGGGTACAAATACAACTCCAACGAGTGATAATATCTGGAATAGCAATTATAATAATACAACAGTAAACAGCACTATTGTAAACAGTGTAGCAACGGGTGCATGGAGCAGGATACGGGTAATAAACTACCTGTTGGCAAAAGCCGCCACTTATTCTACGCCAGACGATATAAAGAAATATGTTGCTGAAGCAAAGTTCTTCAGAGCATACATTTACTTTGATCTGTTACAATTATATGGCGGTGTTCCCATAATTACTGCTCCGCTTGATCCTGCATCTCCTGAATTAATGGGCGGTCGTTCCAGTCGTGATTCGGTTGTTGATTTCATTATTAATGATCTCAATCAGGCCATTCCTGATTTACCTGTAGAAAGCGCCATTGCATCAACCGATAAGGGACGCGTGTCAAAAGGCGCCGCACAGTCTTTCCTCTCACGCGTGGCATTATATGAAGGCTCCTGGCAGAAATTCAGAAGTGGTTCTTCTGCCCGTTACAACAGTTTGTTCGATATGGCTATATCAGCTGCCGGTTCAGTAATTGCCAGCAATGAATATGCTTTATTTGCTCCTGCTGTTCTAGGCGATTCGGCACAGAAATACATGTTCATTCTCGAAAACCAGAAGTCGAACCCCGCTGGTATTAATAAATCGGCCAATAAAGAATATATTCTTGCCAACCGCTACGATCAAACCATCAGACAAATACGATTCAATGTATCACATACAGGTGCGCCTGGCTTTACCCGCCGGTTAGCCAATATTTATCTCTGCAGCGATGGATTGCCTATTGATAAATCACCTCTGTTTCAGGGATATGCTACCATGAATTCTGAGTTTGTGAATCGCGACAGACGCATGTTCTATACCATGCGGGTTGCGGGTTGGTATTACTGGAGCGGTAACAATAACTGGCATATTAACTGGGACTGGAGTCCGCAGGATATTGCCAATGCTGATGCTTCGCCCTGGAAACCTTATGCCAATACAACCAGTGGTTATGGCTGGCAGAAGTTCGTAGCTGAACGACAGGTGCCTGACAATGAAGAAGGATACGATTACCCTGTAATACGCTATGCCGAAGTACTGTTGAATTATGCCGAAGCGGTTTATGAAAGAACCGGCGCCATCAGTGATGCCGATCTGGATAAATCGTTAAATCTTGTAAGGTTGCGTGTAAACAAAGCAATGCCCAAATTAAGCAATGCATTTGTTTCAACTAATGGCCTGGATATGCGACGTGAAATAAGACGTGAGCGCACCATAGAACTGGCAAGTGAAGGTTTCAGATTAGATGATTTGAAACGTTGGCATAATGCAGTGAATGGTCCTAATCTGGGTGGTGATGATGAAGATCCGCTGATCGGGGCCAATGTAATGATGCAAAAAGTGCTTGGTATTAAATGGGCAGGCACGGAATTTCAAACTACCTGGACTTCGCAGTCTGCTACAGCAAAATATTCAAGTCCCAGCCAGTATTTGAATGGAGCATTAATAATAGATGGAGCTCGTAGTTTTAGTGAGAAAAATTATCTGTACCCTATTCCCTCTACTCAGATACAGTTAAATCCTAACATTACACAAAATCCGAATTGGTAAGATATATTTGAATGATGAAACGTACAGGTGTATTCATTTTTTTACAGTTTGTGTTTATAATGTCGCAGTCGCAGGTAATTAAAATACCTGCGACTATCACCCCGCTGCATCCAAGATTACTTACGGATAATAATGAAAAACCACGGCTTCAGCAATTACTCAGTTCAGCCGGCTGGGCCAGTACCACTTTTGAACAATCGAAAAAAGGCATCGAAGAGTATGTAAACAGACATCAGACAGACAGCACGTGGATTGTTTCACGATTGCAGATGTACTGGAAAACAAAATCGACCGATGTCTTTATTAAAGGTGGTGTGTATGATCATGCAGAAGGACAGGCGCCTGTACCTACTGTTCGTTTTACCGGTACAAGGGATGCCGTTACCTCCTATGCTGCACCCAAGCTGGAAGATATATTGCCTTACATGGATGATCCTCGTGGATTATATTATGTAAACCGCTCTAAACCCGGTCAGCCGCTGGAATGGGTTGAACAGGTAAAAACAGGCCGGATCGTTGAAAGCATCAATCGCCAGATTATGACCATGGCGCAAAATGCTGCTATTATTTACTGGTATAGTGGTGAAGAAAAATATGCAAAGTTTGCCTTTGATCTTTTTGATACGTACATGACCGGCATGTATTACCGCAAAGAACCCTATGATCTCAATCATGGGCATAATCAAACACTGGTTGGATTGTCGTCGTTTGAAGTAATTCACGAAGACATTCTGAATGAGCTTACCATTTGTTATGATTTTTTACATGATTATATTCAGCAGCATGCACCCGGTAAAATGAATCTGTATGCAGAGTCATTTAAAAAATGGGCCGACCTCATCATTAAAAACGGAGTGCCCTTTAATAACTGGGATTTGATTGAAGCGCGTTTTGTAGCATATATCGCCCTGATACTTGAAAATAATAATGCTTATGCTGATGGCAAGGGCTGCCAGTATTATCTTGATCAGGTAATTAATCAAACTTCTATACGCCAGTGGTCGCTTACCGAACTGATCAAAAGAGGATATGATTCCAATACAGGCGTTTGGGCCGAAAGCCCGGGTTATTCACAAAACGTGATTGGCGACTATATGAGTTTTGTGTCTATGTTCGGCAGAGTATTGAATTTTGATCTGCTGGAACAATTGCCCATTCTTAAAAAAGTTGTACTGGCTACCGCTCAATACCTTTTGCCAAATGGTTATATGGTTTCGTTTGGTGATTCGCACTATGGGAGATTGTCAACAGTTCCGGCGCAGCAGGTAGTGATCAATGCACAGAAAAATAATAAACCGCAGCAGGAAGAGCAGTTTACGCGGTTTATTAAAATGCTGAATAATGAATCATCAATAGACAATAAACAACCGGTAGCTGAAAAGCGTGATCTTGTTTCTTTGATTACGTACTCAGATTTCTCTTTAAAAGAATCTGTCCCTGCTGGCAGACTGAGCGATTTTACAAGTCACTTATTCTATTCTCCCAATGTAAGCTGGCTTATTCAGCGTAATGGAACCAATCCGCAAAATGCATTGGCTCTTTCGCTCAATGCTTCATTGGGCAATCATATGCATGCCAATGGTATTTCGCTGGAATTATATGGAAAGGGATTGCCGTTGGCTCCGGAGGCTGGTATTGGAACTACTTATTTTCAGCCCGATTATGCTGAGTACTATTCTAAATTTCCGGCGCATAATACCGTGGTCGTTGACGGTATTTCTTCTTATCCCGAAATGAAGAGTAATCATGGCTTTAGCGTAAAAAGCTGTTACCCTGCATCAGAAGCAAAAGAAGGTATCTTTCCCAATATAAGTTTTGCCGATCTGTATTTTCTGGAACCAGAAACCAATGCCAATCAACAACGGATGATGAGCATTATTCGCACCAGCGATTCAACGGGTTATTATGTGGATGTGTTCCGCTCTGCGAAAAAAGAAGGCGGCGATAAACGACACGATTATTTTTATCACAATATGGGGCAGGACGCGGTAATTCGCGATAACGATGGCAGTCCCTTCAATCTGCAGCCTGTTGATAAATTAGCTTTTGCCAGTGGTAATCTGATTGCCTATGATTATTTGTGGGAACAAAAGGCTGTACAAACTAACAAAGATGTCAATGTTACTTTCCGCTTGAAAATGCCCGAACGTGATACCATATTTATGAATATGTGGATGAAAGGCGAAACTGATAGGGAAATATTTATGGCAAAGTCGCCGAAGTCTACTGCCATCGATCGTGGCCTCGTTCCTAAGAAAATCGCTGAATTGCCATTGGCCACCATTGTGGCGCGCCAATACGGTGAAGCCTGGAAGCGACCTTTTGTTGCGGTGTTTGAACCATCTTCCTCGTCTCAACCAAAATCGATCGTGTCTATTAGTTCCTTTGTACCATCTTCTGCTGGCGATAATTTCAGCGGTATAATGGTTGAGAGCAAAAACGGGATAAGAGATTATATCTTCTCTTCGGCAGATAGTAAGACAAGTATAACGTACAAGGATCAGAAATTCCGTGGTACTTATGGGGTGATCAGCGAAAAGGACGGAAGCCTTCAATACTTATTTCTTGGTAATGGTAAGAGTATAGCAAAAAGTGGTTATGGGATTGAGGTAAAGTCAGACAGTGCATCGGCCGTTTTATGCAAACAAAACAATCAGTGGTTTTTTACCTGTTCGCGGTCTGTTACATTAACCATTCCACAGGAAATATTGCAGAATAAAACAAAAGCGGTATTGACTGCCGATAAAAAATCATTCCCTGGTAAAAAAGCAACGATTAATGGTAAGGCAGTAGTGACATTTGATTTACCTGAAATGCCCTATACGCCAATTGAACTTTAGAATAAAACCGAATGAAAAGATTAAGGAATACCTGCGTTGTAATAATGATGCTGGCATCTTGTAACACATCCTCTTTTGATGAAAACAAAGATCTTGATTATTGCATATCGCAGGCAAACAAAACCTTACAAACTATTCCCGCAGACTCAACCAATCTGCCACGAAGCATTGATCATGGAAAGTCCAGTTGGCGGTATGTGAATTATAAAGACTGGACAAGTGGTTTCTGGCCCGGCATCTTATGGTATGCATATGAGTATACAAAGGATGGCAGGTATAAAACAGCCGCCGATAAATTCACCAGAGAACTGACGCCGCTTTCACAGCATCCGGCAAGTGATCACGATCTTGGATTTCAAACTTATTGCAGCTTTGGTAATGCATATCGGTTAACAGAAGATTCTTCTTATAAGAAAGTCTTATTGGCTACAGCTGACACACTCGCTACTTTGTTTAATCCAAAAGTAGGCACCATTCTTTCCTGGCCTGCAATGGTTAAAGAACAGGGATGGCCGCACAATACCATCATTGATAATATGATGAACCTGGAACTGTTATTCTGGGCATCGAAAAACGGTGGTGACAAAAAGTTGTATGATATAGCTCTTCGTCATGCCACTACTACCATGAACAATCATTTTCGACCTGATTATTCCGTATATCATGTGATAGTGTATGATACTGTAACGGGTAAAAAAATTAAAGGTGTTACACATCAGGGATTTTCTGATTCATCGATGTGGGCAAGGGGACAAGCCTGGGCCATTTATGGCTTTACAATGGTTTACCGCGAAACAAAACAACCGCAGTTCCTTGATTTTGCCCAAAAAGTAGCTGACATTTATTTGAAAAGGCTTCCCGATGATTTAATTCCATACTGGGACTTCGATGCACCTGATATTCCGAACGCTCCTAAAGATGTGTCTGCCGCGACTGTTACTGCTTCTGCATTATTAGAATTGAGCACATTTGTATCTGATAAAACCAAAGCGGCTGAATACCGCAAAAAAGCAGAGCAAATGCTGGCAAATTGTTCTTCTGATACTTATCAAAGTCGTAATACTAATAATGCATTTTTATTGCATTCAACAGGTCATAAACCCAAAGGTGGCGAAGTAGATGCTTCCATTATATACGCCGATTATTATTATATAGAAGCATTATTGCGACTGAAGAAACTAAAGGAAGGAAAAAGTATTTATGAAAAGCTTTAATGATCGCATGAAAAAAATACTTGTTATACTGACCGCATTTGTAACCGGTAATGGACTACATGCGCAGGATGCTGTTATTCCCGAAAGCCGCGTACAGGTTGCATCACCAGATAAAAATATAGCGGTTCAGTTTTATCAGAAAAAAGACGCACAGGATAAAAGGACTATGTATTACCTGGTAACATATAAAAATCAACCGGTGATACAGGAGTCGGTTTTGGATCTTCAGCTCGATAACCATCTTTCAGAAAGCGCCATGGCATTAAAGATAGATACCCATGCAAGATGGTGCGAAAATCTTTCAGTAAAAACAGTGACTGCGGTGGCCGTTGATACCACCTGGAAGCCCGTATGTGGTGAAAACAATACTGTCAGAGATTATTACAATGGCGTTACCGTTTCATTGGTGAAAGACGATAACCCTATTTACGAAATGCAGGTGCAGATCAGGGTGTATAATGAAGGAGTCGGCATCAGGTATTTCTTTCCTGAAAACCCCAAAGGAACATACTATAGGGCAGTGGCTGAAAACACCTCATTCACTTTGCCTGCCGATACAAAAGCGTGGTTTACCGGATGGGCCCAGGGCGCTTATAAACTATTGCCGTTAAATAACTGGCCTGGAGAAAGCGAACGTCCATTGACTCTGCAATTACCTAATGGATTATATGCCTGCCTGGCTGAAGCTGCCCTAACCGATTATTCACGAACCAAATTTACGCTGAGTAAAGACCGACCCAATACGATTGTAACCTCTATGCATGATCCGGCTGATCTTATTTCTCCGGTTGCCACGCCCTGGCGATTGATCATGATCGCAGAAAAACCGGGTGACCTGATTGAGCACAATTATGTAATGGAAAACCTTAATGAGCCCGTTAAAATAAAGGACGTAAGCTGGATCCAACCCGGAAAGATTATCCGCGTAATGACACAAACCACTGCTGATGCCAAAGCTTATATCGACTTTGCAGCTGCGCATCACCTGCAGTATATCTTATTCGACTGGAAGTGGTATGGACCTGCCTTTAGTTTTGAATCAGATGCAACAAAAGTAGTAGCACCTTTGGATATGCCCGGTATTATTCAATATGGAAAAGAAAAAGGTATCGGCGTTTGGTTGTATGTAAACCAGCAGGCCTTGTTGGCTCAGTCTGATTCACTATTTGCCGTGTATAAAAAATGGGGAGTAAAAGGCGTGAAATTTGGTTTTGTACAGGTAGGTTCCCATCGCTGGACAACCTGGCTGGAAAAAGCCATTCAACAGGCAGCTGCAAGTAATATTATGGTAAATATCCACGACGACTGGCGACCAACCGGTGAACAAAGAACATGGCCAAATTTGATGACGGCCGAAGGCATCCGGGGTAATGAAGAAATGCCCGATGCAACCCATAATACCGTATTGCCCTTTACCCGTTTTATTGCCGGGCCGGCAGATTACACCATCTGTTATTACGACAAACGTATTAAAACAACACATGCGCACCAACTGGCGCTTGCAGCCGTTTATTATAGCCCTATTCAAACACTTTTCTGGTACGATAAACCAACCCAGTATGAGAACGAACCGGAAATAGAGTTTTTCGAAAAAATACCAACGGTATGGGATGAAACAAAGGTCATTGCCGGTGTGCCGGGTGAATATATTACCACGGCGAGGCGTAGTGGTGATAACTGGTTTATAGGAACTATTACAAATGATGATGCAAGGGCATTGAAGCTGAATTTTGATTTTTTGCCAAAAGGGAAGAAATACCTTGCTACCATTTATAGCGATGATGAAAAAGCAGCCACCAAAACAAAAGTAAAAACAGAAACAAAGAAAATAGACGCCACAACAATATTAAATGTAAATTTATTACCGTCGGGCGGTCAGGCAATATGGATCAGACCAGCGCCCTAAACCTTTAACCGGTACATAAACTAAAACAACTACTATATGAATATCCACACAGAAAATACGCCTGCAACAGGTACGGCTGTCAGTAGCAGCAAAGCGTCTGCCTATTTATTCAGGCTCGCACTGATTGCTGCACTGGCCGGTTTTATTTTTGGTTTTGATACGGTTGTTATTTCGGGGGCAAATCTGCCTATAAAACAGTTGTGGCATACTTCACCCTGGTTTCACGGTTTCTTTATAATGTCTATGGCTTTGTGGGGAACTGTCGTAGGGGCTTTAACCGGAGGCATTCCAACTCAGAAATATGGAAGAAAAAAGGTATTGATCTGGATTGGTATTCTGTTCACTATATCAGCTTTTGGATCTGCCCTGGCACAGGATCCCTATACGTTTTCCTTTTTCCGTTTTATCGGCGGTCTGGGAATAGGCGTATCATCTGTTGCTGCGCCCATTTATATTTCTGAAATTTCCACCCCATCTACCCGCGGACGCCTTGGCGCCATGTACCAGTTTAATATTGTATTCGGAATATTGATCGCATTTCTTTCCAATTATTTTTTGCAGGGAGTAGGAGGGGCCAATGACTGGCGCTGGATGCTTGGCGTACTGGCTATTCCTTCTTTAATTTATTCCATAATGGTCGTAAGTGTTCCTGAAAGTCCGCGCTGGCTGGTGTCTAAAAAGAATGATATCACACAGGCGAAAAGGATACTGGCAAAACTGGGTGTTATTGATGTAGATGCACAGTTGTTGTCTATTACCACAAGTATTCAACACGAAGAACATGCAGGTCATGATAGCCGTGGCTTTTTCAGTACAAAATATAAAACAATATTATGGCTTGCTTTCATGGTGGCTTTCTTTAACCAGTGGTCAGGCATTAACTTCATTTTATATTATGCACCGGAAATTTTACAGCAAATTGGTCTTGCTTCTAAAGAGTCATTGTTAAACTCCATTGCTATCGGAGGCACTAATCTGATCTTTACATTCGTAGGTTTGTACCTGATAGACAGGATCGGAAGAAGAACCTTACTGATTATTGGTTCTATAGGCTATATCATTAGTTTGTCTATGGTAGCCTGGTTGTTTTTTACGCATGGCAGCGCAGGTCTCCTGATGGTGTTTTTGTTGCTCTTTATTGCTGCGCATGCTATTGGGCAGGGTGCTGTGATATGGGTATTTATTTCAGAAATATTTCCCAATAAAGTACGTGCGCTCGGACAATCATTTGGCGCCGGAACCCATTGGGTGTTTGCCGCTTTGATCACTTTAATCACCCCCGTTTTTCTTGATAAAGAAAAGGGAATTTTTGGCAAGGACCCCTGGCCCATCTTCGCTTTCTTTGCCTTTATGATGGTTCTCCAACTGATATGGGTATTAACAAAAGTGCCCGAAACAAAAGGCGTTTCACTGGAAGATCTGGAGAAGAAACTGGTGAGGTCATGAGGTTAAGGTGTTTTCCCGCATTGCTGTTGTTAATGATTATTTGTTTACCCGCTTCATCACAGGTATGGCAATGGTCGGTACCGGTGAAAGGAGCAAAGAATGCAGCGTCAAGGGCATATTTGTGGGTCCCGGAGAATTGTAAATACCTGAAGGCGGTAGTGTTGGCGCAAAACAATATGGAGGAGCAGCCCATCATAGAACACGAGGCGTTCAGAAAAGCAATGGGTAAGCTGTCAATTGGCATAATATGGGTATCGCCGTCATTCGATCATTTGTTTAAGTTTAATGAAGGAGCCGGAGATGTCTTTAACAGTATAATGAGTACA
>Ga0105241_10004565_pt1 | contig 10243 bp, 7 predicted proteins | sample KBSC64metaG_FD_80422 | JGI IMG/M metagenome (GOLD analysis project Ga0105241, IMG submission 80422) | Corn rhizosphere microbial communities from Kellogg Biological Station, Michigan, USA - KBS C6-4 metaG | ecosystem: Host-associated > Plants > Roots > Rhizosphere > Soil | place: Michigan, USA...
ATTGCGTCCCGGCCTGGCGCACTGGAACGATGCTCGCAAACAAAATGAAGATGATGGGCAAGACGAAATCCGTAAAGCTGAACGGATTTGTTCCGAGCGTCCCGCCGGGCCTCACCGCGTCCGAGTCTCCGGCTTTCACGAGTCCATCGATGAGGGAGATATAGGAGATATTAAATGCAATCTCGAAGAAATAGACCACGCTTTGAATCGCGAGCGCCGCATAGAGCAAGTTGATGGTGAGTTTCAGGTCTTCTTCGGATCGCACGCAATTCAATGCGAGCAGATAGACCAGGTACACCTCCAATTGAACCAGTAGGGCGCCAATGCCCACGAAATGCTCGTCGCTGTGCGCCAGCGAGATTACTGATATTGCGAGCAACGCTATAAACGGCGTTCCCACCGGGCCGAGCCATCTAAAGGAAGCGCCGGCCTGCCGCAGGCCCCCTGAGCCAATGAACACGGCCAGGAAGAGCATGCCGAGCATCGCCGGCAGCGTGATCATCAATCCTTCCGAGCCCGCGTGGCCGTAGAGCAGCCGCACCGATGGATCTTGAAACTGAAAGCTGAAGATGAACAGGATCCATAGAAAGCGCCTTGGGTTGGGCACGACCAGCAGCACAACCATGAAAGCGGCGCCGGCCGTCAGCGCCATCGCCCAGCGCACATCGCTGCTCGTTATGCTGGCGAATGCGACCCCTGCTACCGAGGCCAGACCCAGACACACAAGCGCGCCTGCGAGCGAAAACCTGGGCGTCGAGATTTTGGCTGTGGTCATGTATGCCGGTCGGCGCAATTGTTATCTGCCAGGGCTTGCCTGTAGTCGCCAAAGGCTGCGGTCGATCCATTTCCACTGATCCAGCCCGCCGCGCGTGGCGAGGCGGAACATCCAGAGGGGCTCACCGCCTTCAATCTTGATGCGAGGCAGTTCCCAGTGATTCACGCCCCTTGATATTGGCCCGTGCTGTGAGGTGAACGCGAACCGGTAGCCCACATCGCGCAGTATCTGGCCCGTCGCGGTGGTAAAGTCGGCACGTGTTCCATATGGATAAGCGAACGCGCCAACTTCCACCCCTAGCCTGTCTTCCAGCATGGTCTTAGACATTGCCGCTTCTTCACGGACTTGAGACGAGGACATCGCGCCCAGGGACCGATGCGACATCGAGTGCGAGGCCACCTGCACTCCACTGGCCGTCAACTCGCGGAGCTCCGACCAGCCAGCGTAGCTCTCGCTTATGCGCTCGTCGAAGCCTCGTTTACGCCCGACCATGCCTGGCGTTACGAAGGCTACCGCCGGAATGTGGTGGCGTTTCAAAATCGGCCTTGCAATCGACCAGGTGCTCAGATGGCCATCGTCGATCGTTACCAAGACCGAGTTGTGCCTGATACCGGGCGCGCCAGCTAAGAACTGCTCGAGGTCGGACAACGACAAGGCGAGCCCATGTCGTGACAAGAATGCCATTTGTGCCTCGAAGGCAAACGGCGATACGCAGAACGGGTCACGCTCCGCATTTCCAAAGCGATGGTAGGTTAGAACTCTTACGCGTCTGGAGAGCCCGGCGTGCGAGCTGTCTGAGGCCAAACCGGCAATCCAGGACGAGCCTGCCACTGCGTATCGGGCCGACTTCTTCAATTTCCAGCGAAGCATTGGTCACGTCGCTGGTTGATCACGGACGCTCATTGCGTTGTGTATTCGCAAGTCAATCATGTAACGTCATCTGACGATCGCGGGGCAGCTGGGCAACGATCCTGAATAGGAATTTAGGATTTCCTAAGAGATACCGCCGCCATTTATGGGGCTGCTGCAGCAAGAGTTGCGTCCACTCCAATCCGTGACGCCTTATCCAAGCTGGCGCCCGCTTGAGATTGCCGGCCCAGTGGTCGAAAAGGCCACCCACGCCGATACTGACGGGAACCTGCAAACTTCCGCGGTGCCGATGTATCCATTGCTCCTGCAGTGGATTGCCCATACCGACGAGCAGCACATCGGCGCGCGCTGCATTGATTTCGCCGATGACTTTGGTTGCGTCGGCCTCATCCTGAACGTATCCGTGATGAAAGCCGGCCAGTCCCCAGCCAGGAAACATCTTCTGACAAGCAGCTGCCGCCCGTTGGATCGTGCTCGCGTCGGCGCCAAGCAGAAAGTAACGATACCCGCGGCCAGCAGTCGTGTGAAAAAGCTTGGGAACCAAGTCCGTGCCAACGAGGTTGGCTTTCAATCGTGTGCCGCGCAGGCGAGCCGCCCACCGCGCTCCTGTCCCGTCGGCGAATACCACGTCGCCGCTATTCAGTACATTGCGATACGGGTACGCTTCGCAAGCGAGATTGAGTGTGTGGGCATTGACAATGTATATGGAGCTGGTCGCCGCACGATCTTCATGCAAAAGCTCTTCGATCAGATCGATCGCTTCCTCACTAGAGGCATTGTGGATCCGTACACCCAAAATGTGCACTTGGGACAATGGGGATTTGTTGGCCGCCGCGGGGGTCGCGGGCGTGCCTCGCGTTAACTCTATTGTCTGCATGGGATGGCTGGATAGGAGATCAATAGATCAGCCGGTAAAGCCACTGCGGGATGAAGAATTTGCGCCGGTTCAACGCCACTCCGAGGATCCTCCCGCCCACTTCCTCGATTCGCTGCTTGGCTCGCAATGCGCCTTTGCGCCGTGTGCGCTGCGCATCGAGCACAAGAACCACGCCATCGACGCTTGTGCATAAGGCAATGCTCTCCGGCGCTTCGTCCAACGGCGGTCCATCAATTACGACGTAGTCGTATTGCTGAGCACATTGGGCCATGAATGCAGTAAAGCGCTTCGATTGAAACAACACCGAAGGGTCTGCCAGGACACGCATGCCCGGGAGTACGTGCACCTTGCCGACTTCGCTTGGAGCACTCGAGTTTTGCGTGATTGAGGTGTCGGCTCCAGCTAACTCGGATGCACGCAGGTCAGCGTTGATCAACAGCACACGCATCTCCCGATCGCGCGCAAGCGACCTCGCGAAATTGGATGCGGCCGTGGAGGCCCCCGCACCGCGGGACATGCCCAGGAAAAGGACGGACTTCACGGTATCCTTGTGGCGCGCCAGAAAGTTGATCTTAAGTTCATCGAATCTCTCCTTGGCCGCACTGTGCAAGGCTGTTTCGTCAGGATTGACGATCGTGCGGCTCATAGGGGACTTGCCTCCCGGCTCATTCGAAACCAGCGGGCCCGACGTGCTGTCCAGAACCTGCGCGGCGCGACTCGGCAACTCAGTTGCCGGGATCAATGTCGGAAGCGCAGGTGCATTTTCGGTCGCGGTATTGTTGTATGCGACCAGCTTACCTTCCGCGTCCAGCAGAAACTGCAAGTTGCGATTGTCCGAGGATGGGCCGGCAAGGGTCTGCGCAGAATCATCTGACCCGAACCGTTGAGTAAGCGCTGAAAACAGTTTTGCTCTCGATTGAAACTTCTGCATAGCTTCCATGATTAGATGCTGCTCACTCATGCAACTTAGATTGCAGCTCGGGAATCGAGGTCAGCACCGGCAGACCCAGTACTCGTTCTACGCGGTCTGGTGTTTCCAGTTGATCGCGGAATAGTTCGAGCCCGAATGAGACGGCCACACCTGCAAGCAATCCGAACAGGGCGGCCAGAATGAGCTTCAGCTTGACTGTTGAGGGCAGCGGAGCGAGCGGCGGGCGGGCGGAGTCGATCACGCGTACGCTGGCAATTTTCTCGTTGTCCATCGCGTTTGCGATACGCGACTCTTCAGCCTTAGCGGTGTAGACACGATAGTCCTGTTGTGCCGCCTGGGCCTTTTGCTGCAGGTGATTGAAGTCGACCTCCGCCCGATCCAACGCCTGTAGCCGAGCGCGTAGCTCGTGCAATTTAGGCTGACTGACCGCTTGCCTCGCGCGCCACCCGTTCAATTCGATCTGCTGCTGTTGCTGCTGCTCGTGTATCACCGATTCGCGTGCACGTGCGATCTCGCTGCGCAGTGCGATCAAGTCTGGATTGCGCTCGCCAAGCCGCACCGACATGTCGCTCTCCTTTTGTTGCAGGGTGATCAGCTTCTCGTAGGCTGGCGATACTTCCGAGCCGGAGCGAGGCGTATCCGGCGGGTGGGTCTGCAATCTGGCCACTCGCCCGTTTAGCTCTGCCACCTTGGCAAGAATCTCGGCATGCTGTACATCGAAGAGGGCGATTTGACGTGTGAGGCTTTCACGCTCGTCTTTTAGCGTCGAGCCGATGCCATTGCTGCGCTTGAAATCCTCTAGATTCTTCTCCGCCTGATCGAGTCGCTGTTTCAGCGCCTCCGCCTGCTCTTGCACGAACGCTTCGCTACGGGCGTTTTTAAGGACGCCCAGATGGCGCTCAAGATAGAGCGCGCCAAGCGTGTTGACCGCTTTCGCGGCAATGATGGGATTTTGATGCCGGAAACTGAGGTTTACGAGTGCCGCATGGCCTACGCGCTCCGCGCGGATGTTGTCTCTGACTTGCAATGCGACGACCTCGTTGAGAACTTCATCGCTTTGACGAGGGTCGCAAAAGTGCCGACTTATCAAACCTAAAGGGAAGCCGACAGGCTCCTCGCAAAGAGTGCGTGCCCCAAGCGTTTCCACCAACTGTTCGCTGAGATACTTGCTGGTCAACATCTCGATCGTCCGGGCCGTATGTTCGTCCAGATCGAAGCTTAGGCGAGGGGGCACTGCCGTCGCGCTGGATGTCGTGAGATCGAGCATGTGCTCACGACCAGGACTGAGCAGGATCTGTGTGGTCGCCTCGTACATGCGTGGTGAGTAGCTCATTAATATGACACCTGCAGAGACAACCGTTCCCAGCATAAAAGCAGCGATGACGAGCTTGCGTTTGAACAGGATATGGAGAATATCGCGCAACGTGTATCCAGTTTGCAGCTCGCTGTTCATAAGGCACCGGAGCCTTTTACTATCGCGGGGATCGTCTTGAGAATGATCTGAAGGTCCAGGAGCAGCGACCACTGATCGATATACTGCATGTCAAGCTCCATCCAACGCTCGAACGGGATGCTGCTGCGTCCCATAACCTGCCAGAGGCAGGTGATGCCGGGTTTAACGCTGAACCGACGTCTATGCCATGTGGTGTTGAAACCTTCGTAGTCGCGCACCGGCAACGGCCGTGGCCCAACCAGGCTCATGTCGCCCTTCAGCACATTAAACAGCTGCGGAAGCTCGTCGAGGCTGGTTTTGCGCAACACGCGCCCAAGCGGCGTAATGCGCGGATCATTGCGGAGCTTGAATGCGGGTCCGGCGACCTCGTTCAGATGCTCGAGTGCGCCAATCTTCTCCTCTGCATTCACGACCATCGTGCGGAATTTGTAGAGCTTGAAGCGTCGTTTGTTGAGACCCATCCGCTCCTGTACGAAGAAGATCGGCCCTGGAGAGCGCAACCGGATGAGAACCGCAACCGCCAGGAGTACTGGTAAGAGCAGGATTAACGAAACGGCGCTGCCAACGAGATCGAGCATACGCTTGATAATCATCGTCCATCCGCGCATGCCTCCAGTATGGATCGTAAGTACCAGCTTGTTGTCGAATCGCTCGACGTGCGAGCTGCCCAACCGCGGAGTCAGCATGTCGGATACGAGCCGTGCAGTAATTCCTTGTTCCTCGCACTGAGCGACTATCTCGGAGGAACGCTCGTAGAGGGATTTGACCGGAAGACACAGCATGACTTCGTCGACCACATTACGCGCTATATAGTCAGCGAAGCCGGTGAAGTCACTGACGATCCGGTGCGCTGTCCCAGTGGGCGAGTTGGTTCCATCCCAAGGGTCGTCCACGAAACCTAGCAGCCGATATCCAAGCTCGGGAATCGATTCTATCCTTCGTGCAAGCTCCATCGCACGCGCGTTAGAGCCGGCAATCAGCAGATAGCGAACGTTTTGGCCATCGCGCCTGGATTGGCGCAATGCGAGCCGCAGCGTCAGCCGACCCGCGATGGCCAATGCGATCGTGGACAGCCAGAACAGAGCAAGGAACCACTGTCCGATCAGCTGAATGTCGAGCAGGACATGGAAGATCACGAGCACGCCCGTGCAACATGTCATCGCGACGACGACATCGCGAAGCTCGCGCGTTTTGCTGCGATAGATATAAGTGTGATAGAGGCCGACGTAAGTGAGCGTGGTGATCCATATCACCACTACCATGGAAAACGCAATGAAATTCTGCAGCTTGATCCGCAATGCCAAAACGTCGGAGAACGGCATTTGGCGAGCGTCGCCCGCCCCCAGCCAAGCTGCGAGCACAAAGGCGAGCCCGAGCGCAGCCAAATCGATGGCACGAGCAAGATTGGAAATCGTGTCGCCTTTATTCGTCATGCAGCCGCTACCGCGCCGTCGAATGCAACAGTGACTGGAGCGCGCGCAGAAATGCTCTCGCTGAGGGTTTCCTTGAAGTACGCGATGGTCTTGGATAGGCCTTCGTCCCAGCCGACGCGCGGCCAGTAAGCAAGCTGCTCCTTAGCTAGAGTCAGATCGGGCTGGCGTCGCTTAGGGTCATTCTCAGGAAGCGGCTTGAAGACAATTGGGGACGTCGATGCGGTCATCGCGACGATTTTTCGTGCTAGCTCGGCGATGGTCGCTTCCGCTGGGTTGCCCAAGTTCACAGGGCCGGTGAAGGCTTCCGGCGATTCCATCAAACGCAGCAATCCGTCTATTAAGTCATCCACGTAACAGAACGAGCGCGTCTGCGAACCGTCGCCGTATAACGTGATCGGCCGGCCGCTCAACGCTTGTACGATGAAGTTCGAGACCACACGACCATCGTCGGGGTGCATGCGCGGGCCATAAGTATTGAAGATGCGCGCAACTTTGATGCGTACGCCATGCTGACGCCGGTAGTCGAAAAACAGCGTTTCGGCGCAACGTTTGCCCTCGTCGTAACAGGCCCTGGGCCCAATCGGATTCACCGTTCCGCAATAACTCTCGGGCTGAGGATGAATGCTGGGATCTCCGTACACTTCCGAAGTGGAAGCCTGCAGGATCTTTGCCTTCACTCGCTTGGCAAGGCCGAGCATATTGATGGAACCGTGCACATTCACTTTGGTTGTCTGCACAGGGTCGTACTGATAGTGGATCGGCGAGGCTGGACAGGCGAGGTTGTAGATTTCGTCAACTTCGAGGTAGATCGGAAAGGTGATATCGTGTCTGGCGAGCTCGAACCGGGGATGGCCAAGAAGTTGTGAGATGTTCTGCTTGGTCCCGGTGTAGAAATTGTCCACGCAAATCACATCATGGCCTTGCGCGATCAGGCGTTCGCAAAGATGCGAGCCTAGGAAGCCTGCGCCGCCGGTGACCAAAACTCTCTTTCTGCTGGTGCTTCTCACGATCTTTCATCCACCTATTGATTGGGGGAAATCTGGCGCTGGATATTGCCGGCGATATCGCGCTGGCATGTCATGAGAATAAGAGCAGCGCAACGACGGCAGTAGAAACGCAACGAAACCTTTAAATAGCTTGTATCCGCGCCCAACCCTGTGTCATATCTGTGCGACGCGAGAGGTAGCGACTATCGCGTGAGGAACGTGGGCTTCGATGCGGAACTCCCACGTCGCATTCAACCAACACAAACGTTATGAGTTATAGGCGCCAGATGCGCAGCCCGTGCTGTTCGAAAGCCGACTGCGCGAGACTGCCCTTGACATCCATCACCACTGCCTTGGCAGCCAGCTTGCTCACGTAGTGCGCTACTGGCCGTTCCTGGAATTGCTGGTGAGCCACAGCTGCGACCATCGCGACAGCCGTGGGGAGCCGATCCCAACCCACCAGAGGAACACCGTACTCGTGCATGGCATCTTCGACGTTGGCAATCGGATCGTGGACGTGCACAACCGCGCCGTAGGCCTCGAGCTCGCGGACAACGTCAATCACCCGCGTGTTGCGGATGTCGGGACAGTTTTCCTTGAATGTGAAGCCGAGCACGATCACATTTTGTCCGCGCACCGAGAAACCGGACCGCAGCATCTCCTTTACCGTTTGCTCGGCGATGTACTTGCCCATGCAGTCGTTGATCCGGCGGCCCGACAGAATCACCTGTGGGTGATAGCCAATGGTCTCGGCCTTGTGCGTGAGATAGTAAGGATCTACACCGATGCAGTGTCCGCCCACCAGACCGGGGCGGAAGGGTAGGAAGTTCCATTTGGTTCCAGCGGCTTCTAGAACTTCGAGCGTATCGATGCCGAGGCGGTGAAAGATGATCGCGAGCTCGTTCATGAGCGCGATGTTCAAATCGCGCTGGGTGTTCTCGATCACTTTCGCGGCTTCGGCGACGCGGATGCTGCTGGCGCGATAGACGCCTGCCTTGATGATCGCGCCGTAGGTCTCCGCAACACGATCGAGCGTCTGCGGTGTATCGCCGGAGACAATCTTGGTGATACGGGTAAGGGTACGCTCCTTGTCGCCGGGATTGATGCGCTCTGGCGAGTACCCGACGAAGAAGTCGGTCATCCATTTCATGCCCGAATGGCGCTCGATGACCGGAATGCAGATCTCCTCCGTCGCGCCCGGATAGACGGTGGATTCGAATACCACCACTGCGCCACGCTTCAAGTGTTTTCCGACCGCCACACTCGCGGAGAGCAATGGACGGAAATCAGGCTGATGGGCAGCGTCGACTGGCGTCGGCACGGCAACTACGATGAAGTCGGCTTCGCTAAGAGCCCCCGCATCGGTCGTGACCGACAGATACTTTGCTGCGCGCAGTTCGTCGCTGCTCACCTCGCCGGTAGGATCTACGTACTGTTCATAAGCGGCGATCTTTCTCTCGTCGAGGTCGATGCCCTTAGTGATGTAGCGCCTGCCGAATTCCACAGCGAGAGGAAGTCCGACATAGCCGAGTCCGACGACGGCGATCTTTTGCATGGAGTTGTTCATAGTGAGTGATCTTGTTGGCAGCCGCAGGCTATTCGACGGTAACGGACTTCGCAAGATTTCGAGGTTTGTCGACGTCCGTACCGCGAATGAGGGCAGCGTGATAAGCGAGCATCTGCAACGGAAGTGCGTACAGCAATGGGTTTAAAAGTCCGCAATTGCGCGGCAAACGCACGACCTGCAGACCAGGTGCATCGGCGATTGAGGTCTCTCGATCGGCGAGAACGTAGAGCTCAGCGCCGCGCGCGCGAACTTCCTGGAGATTCGACTTCAGTTTTTCGACGAGCCCATCAGGCGGCGCGACCGCGATCACTGGCATCTGCGCGTCGACCAAGGCGAGCGGGCCGTGCTTGAGCTCTCCTGCTGGATAAGCTTCGGCATGGATGTACGAAATTTCCTTGAGCTTGAGCGCACCTTCCATGGCAATGGGGTAGTGCATGCCGCGTCCCAGAAACAGCGCGTGCGGTCGGGCGGCAACTTGCCGTGCCCAATCGCACATCGCCGGCTCCAGCTGCAGGACATGCGCCACTGCCGTGGGAAGTTCCCGCAGAGTCGCCACATACTCCCTCTCAGCCTGGCGCGAGAGCCGCTGCCGCACGCGTGCCAGCACCAATGCTAGGACGAACAGGGAAGCTAGCTGCGAGGTGAATGCCTTGGTCGAGGCGACCCCGATCTCCGGGCCGGCCTGCGTGAGAAAGCTCAAGCGCGATTGACGAACGAGAGTGCTCTCTGGCACATTGCAGATGGCAAATGTCTTCTCGTGGTGCAGGCTTTTCGCGTGCTGGAGGGCGGCGATGGTGTCCGCCGTTTCTCCAGACTGCGAGATAGTCACCACGAGCGATCGCTCGTTGGGCACGCTTTGCCGATAACGGTATTCGCTCGCGATTTCGACATCGACAGGGATACCGGCGAGAGACTCGATCCAGTGCCGCGCCACGAGACCTGAATGATAGGAGGTGCCGCAGGCGAGGATAGTGACGGCTTCGACGTCGAGCAAAACATCGGCCGCTTCGGGACCCAGCAGCTGTGGTCCGATCTGATAGGAGCCCGTCGCCGTCGCCAGGGTGGCGGCCACCGCGCTCGGCTGCTCGAAGATCTCCTTCTGCATGTAGTGACGATACGAGCCCAGATCGGCGTGCGCTGCCGATAGCTGCGTACGCCATACACGCCGGTGGGCGAGAGCCCCGTGCGCATCGACGATTCGGTACCCTTGATGCGTCAGCTCTGCTACGTCACCATCGTCTAGCGCGACGAAGTTCCGTGTCACTTGCAGCAACGCGGAAGCGTCTGAAGCGGCAAATAACTCTCCGTCGGTCAACCCGAGCAGGAGCGGAGACCCGCGCCTCGCGACCAC
>Ga0105241_10004569_pt1 | contig 10240 bp, 6 predicted proteins | sample KBSC64metaG_FD_80422 | JGI IMG/M metagenome (GOLD analysis project Ga0105241, IMG submission 80422) | Corn rhizosphere microbial communities from Kellogg Biological Station, Michigan, USA - KBS C6-4 metaG | ecosystem: Host-associated > Plants > Roots > Rhizosphere > Soil | place: Michigan, USA...
ATCAGGTCGCGGTCAGCGCCATCAGCGGACAAGGCGGCTGGCCCTTGACTGCGTTTCTCACTCCTGACGGCAAGCCGTTTTACGGCGGCACCTACTTCCCGCCTGACGACAATTATGGACGTCCCAGTTTCAAGCGGGTGCTGCAATCCATCGCCGACGCTTATCACCAGAAAAACAGCGAAGTGGTGGACCAGGCGCAGATGGTTGAAATCGCCATCTCGCGGGCGGAGTCTTTTGCCGGCGGCAGCGGCGAGTTCTCCCCCAGGGTGGTCGATGCGATCGTGGAATCGGCGTTGAAGATGTTTGATTCACACAATGGCGGATTCGGAAGCGCACCCAAGTTTCCTCATCCTGCTGTGCTCGATCTGCTGATGGACCGTTATGCGCGCACGGGTGACGAGAAACTGCGCAACGTCTTCGTCCCTACGCTGGAGAAGATGGCGCGCGGCGGCGCGTACGACCAACTCGCCGGCGGATTTCATCGCTACTCAGTGGATGAACACTGGATCGTGCCTCACTTCGAGAAGATGTGCTACGACAACTCCGAGCTGCTGAAAAACTACGTCCACGCCTACCAGGTGACCGGTTCGGAATTCTTTGCAGCTGTGGCCCGCGACATTATCCGCTGGATGGACGAGTGGCTCAGCGACCGCGAGCGTGGCGGATTCTATGCCTCCCAGGACGCCGATTATTCGATGGATGATGACGGCGACTATTTCACCTGGACACGGGCGGAAATGAAGGCTGTCGTGAGTGAAGAGGAATCGGCGGTCGCGGGTTTGCACTACGACGTCAACGAAGTGGGCGAGATGCACCACAATCCGGAAAAAAATGTCTTGTATGTCCGAGCTTCGATTGAAGAAGTCGCCAAGCGGTTGAGCTTGACCGTGGAACGGGTGACGGCGTTGCTGGAGTCGGCGAAACAGAAAATGTATGCGGCCCGGCTCACAAGGCCTACGCCCTACGTGGACAAGACTATCTATGTGGGTTGGAACTCGCTTTGCGTTTCGGCATATCTCGAGGCTGCGAAGGTATTGAAGCTTGATGGGGCGAAACACTTCGCGTTGCGTTCGCTGGATCGCGTGCTCGCCGAAGCGTGGAATCCGGAGCAGGGCTTGCAGCATGTGCTTGCATATTCCGACCCAGCCGCCGAGCGGCGCGAGATTGCTGGCCTGCTGGACGATTACGCTTTCACTGCCGTCGCCTGCCTCGACGCTTATGAGGTTACAGCCGACATCAGTTATTTCAATTTCGCGCAGCGTATCGCGGACAAGATGATCGACAGGTTCTTCGATCCTGTCTCCGGTGGATTCTTCGACACCGCGGCCGACGGAAAAGAAAAGGCTCTGGGAGTGCTGGGCACACGGCGAAAGCCCTTTCAGGATTCTCCCACTCCCGCTGGAAATTCCGTGGCAGCGATCGCGCTGCTTCGCCTGTACGCGTTGACCAATCAGGCAAGTTATCGCGAGAAGGCTGAGGCGACCCTGGAGTTGCCCGCCTCCCTTGCCGGAAAGTTTGGGATCTTTGCCGCCAGCTATGCGATTGCGGCGGTGCATTTCTTATCGCCACACACCCAGGTTGTCGTGATTGGCGACGATGTCATAGCGGATCAATTACACGCCGTCGCGACTGGGTTCTTTGCATTTCCCAAGACAGTGCTTCAGATGGAAAGCAGCAAAGTCGTCCCGGAGAATCTGCCGCCCGCATTGGCGGCAACCATTCCTCATCTGCCCGTGCTCAAGGAAGGAAAATCCGCAGCCGTGGTTTGCTCAGGCTTCAGTTGTCAGCCGCCAGTGGTGGATCCCGGCCAGCTCAAAAGAAGCCTCGAAGTCGCGCTGAAGAGCTGAGACCGATACTTTTTTCGAACGAGTCTTACGGTCAAGATCGCGGTCAAGAAAAGAGGGCTGCCCTTTTGATAGGACAGCCCTGTAAAGATTTGCGACACTGCTAGATGGACCCTTAATTCAGCGGCCACCTGCGCAGTTCGGCTTGCTTGGTGGACATAGCGGCATCGGGCCCAATTCAGCATTGAGGATCGGGGTCGCGATTGCCACGTACGTGCAAGCCAGACCTACCATCAGGATCAACATCCTGATCGCACGTTTCATGGTGTTCTCCTTTACGGTGCGAAGCTCCTGGGAGGAAGCCTCACAAGGTGGCGGAATTATACAGGCGCCCGTCACTTCGTCCAGCCTTTTTTGCACCAGGGATGCGGCACTTTCACGCAACCGATCGATTAATTATTAAAGTATTAGGCGAGATTTTCGCGTGAGTAGTAAGTCCTGGGAAGAGTAAACGCCGTCCCGAGCGGTCGAAAGAAGATTTTTAGTGGACCCGGCGGCTCTGAGCCGGAATGGCGTGAATTTTGCTTTGGACAGCAGCTACGGGTTCGGCTGGCGCCTCGGTGACTACTTTTGCGGTCGCCGGCGCATAGTTAGTTTGGGTGCGCGAGAAAGCGCGATCCACCATACTCTCGAACATCGGTATCAGAGAATCGCCCTGCCCGGGATTTTGAATGTCGGTAAGTCCCTTTTCCCAGCGATGCGACGCGAACAGTTCCGTACCCGGCGATCGGGCCGGATTCTCGCGGAAGGCATAAGCGAACCAGACGAGGATTGCGATGTTATACGCGACGAGATTCAACACATGGACCGTCACCTGGGACATCGGGCCGCCAGCGTACAGCGCAAGTGTCGCTAATTCCATCGCTGCTGCGCCACCCAATCCGAGCGCGATGCCAAAGCTCTGCTGCCGCCACGAAACTCCCAGGTAGCGGGAAAACACCATCAGGAAAAGCACCAAGCCACACTGGGCCACACGAACGCAGCGCTGTATGGTGGTGATCGCCTGGAGAATCGGCTCCATGTCATGACCTGAATTGGAAGCGGCTACGACACCGGCGACCAGCATCATCACCAGCGCCGCCCATTTGAACATGACCGATCCCAGGTCTTTCAGCGTGTGGTACGGGCTGAACACATCGAGAAACACTTCATGAATAATCATGAAGCCCAGGATCAGGTTGACTGCTGAGCATCCCCAGTAGAGGTAGAAGTAGGTTGCGTACCACCGTTCGTAACTCCCCCAGGTGTTGAGGGGAAACAAGACGCTGAAGCTCAGAACTTGAAACGCGATGTAGGCGAAAAAGGCAGGAAACACCTTGTGGAGTTTTCGGCGCAACATCACCGCCCCGACGGCCAGTTGCAGCACGGGGTGGGCGATCCACAACGCGGTTTGGACTTGAGCGGTCATTCCCTAGTGTTCTGCCAGAGCCACTTTGTGCCAGCCGGGCGCGCGGTTGGACGCAGTTCTGCGATTAGACTTCTCTTATGTGTAACCTTAGCAGGTACGTTCCAAGGGTCAATGTACCGAGGTAATCGAAAGTAATGGTTACCAGGAAGGTAAGGCCAGACGAGGATTCAGCCGTAAGGAACCACGTAAGGGCAGAAGTCGTGACATTTGCTATTGGTTTTCATCAAGATAGAACATATCCAGCACCCGCCCCTTGCTGTCGATCAGGAGCGCACGGCCGCCATATACCACGCGTTCCAGGTCGCTGGGCAATTTAGGCAGCTGATCTTCGCAGGAGAGAGGCAGAGACTGTGCCTGGTTCTGGATGTCGGAGGGCAGTGTGCCTCCGCGATGAATCTGCCGTTCTGACCCTGAGGGCAGTTCTGGCCGTTGAGTGGTTCCGGCGGGAAAGTCCGAAGCATGTTCGCTCACACAGGTCCGGATGGTTCTACGGTCACGGAGAGAGAACAAAGGGGTATCGACGTCGGTTGACGAGTCTGGATTTGAGGGCACATCCGAGACCGATGGCGCAGGCGCCGATGCCGGCGGGGGCTCATTCGAAGACGCGCTTGCTGGAGGAGGAGTAGTCGGCTCGGAGGTCGAGGACGTCACAAACGTCAGGACCGCTTCCGATTCCACAATCGCCGGCTTCTTGCCCGTGGCCGCGGCGGCTCCTGTGCCGGCGGCTCCACCAGCCAGAGTGCCGATGGCTGCGCCTTTACCCCCGCCTGCGATAGCTCCAATCACCGCGCCCAGCGCGGCCCCGCCACCGATTTTCGTAACATTACTTTTGGAGTGCGATTCGCCCTTCAGCACCAGCGGCTCTACGTGAATGGAGGCCGCTACCGTTCCCGAACTCACGGTGTTCAGCACCAGGTCGAGTTCGCCAGGTTCGCTGAGCCGTCCGGTAGGATGCACATCCGTGACTCGACCGATGACATCTGCGCCCTTGGGATAAAGCTCGCGTCCATTTACCACAATCGGCTCGTCCAGAGTGCCACGGAAGGTATCACCCATCTGGGTCTGTTCACTACTCAAGTTGTCGGTCATGCGTACCCGGATCGAAGTTCCGGAAGGAATTTCCAGCGATCTTTGAGCCAGGGAGAAAGTCGACGCGATGATCAGCAGAAGAAACGTCAGGGTGCTCGGCACCAGCAGATATTTTCGATTCATTTCCTAATCACCTCGATGAAGTTTCGGCTGTCCAGGCAAAGCGGCGTCGCCTTTTCTCACTTGTGTCCCTGCTTATGGGATGCACTCCCCTGCCACGCGGCTGCATGTCGGAGCGAGAGTCACAAACGACTTCGCACGAGCGGGATGCTCGAAAGCGCATCATACGGCCCCGATGAAAATAAAATAAGAGCAACTCCAAAGATAGGCTGGGATCTCTGCCTGCTGACGACTGGTGAGAATGACGTTGTAACCGCCGGAGTTTTCCAGATCATCGAGCGCCGACGCGGAAACCTGCGGCCCTACAGTCGCAAGATAGCCGAGGAAGTCGTGAATGCCGGCCTCTGCCCTGCAACCCTGCGCCACGAAAGACAGATCCGCATTCGATTCCGCGAAGTGCCATCCCAGCGAGGCCGCTGCGGTCACGGCGTTTTCGTAGGCCTGCTCTGAAACTGTTCCCGGGGCGGGATTGTCGAATACCAGGCGCAGCTTGCGTTCGTCCTCGCGGCTGAACTCGCGCACTTTAAGTGACCCGGATTTCGCGGTGGCCTTCCAGTCCACGTGACGGGCTGAATCTTCCGGCATGTACTCGCGAATCAGATACAGATCGTCGCCGCGTCCGCGAGCGAAAGATTCGAATTCGCCGGCAATCAACGGCAGCACTTCAAAGAACTCGTCGGTAGTATCGACCGGAGGGTACACCAGTATTTCGCGAGCCAGTGGCACGCGGCGCGTCTTGGTCAGGAACGCAAAAGGAAAGCGCGTGGCCAGGCCAAAACTGTTCTGCTGATAGCGTCCGCGACGGGGAAAGCAGAGTTCCAGTTCGGCGCTGAGTTGGGCCTCCGCCGGAATATAGGGAAAGTATGCCGATTCGTTAAAGATTCCGAGTGGAGCAGCCGCGCTGGCAGCAACGCGGCGCAATTGGCGGTCCGGGAGCCGGACCCACTGCTTGGCGGCAGGCTGGCCCGGGGGAAAACCGAAAGTTGTAGAAACCCATTGCCACTGGGCTGACGCTTTCTGCTTGAGCGGTACGACGCTGATCGAAAACGAAGGCAGCCACTTACGCCGATTCCTGACTACGATCTTCCCCAGAGTTGCCGCACCGGCGAAGACGTGCTCGGGCAACCGTATATCCAACTCGAGTTCGCGCAGAACCACCGCCGACGCCACGCCCGACACCAGAATCGCCGCCAGCATCGCCGCGACTATCACATAGAGCAGGTTGTTGCCAGTATTCAGCGCCGCCACGCCGATCAGGAGCACAGTGAGGACGTAGATGATTCCCACGCCGGTCACGTCGTAGTTGAAGGCGTCTCGTACGCGTCCGCCAGCGACCCGGCGTGCCAGGTATGGAACCGTGGTGAGGCCCACTACGACCGCAAGCGCCAAGGCAATCGACGCCAGGATGACCGTTCCCCAGAGGCTTCCTGATTCGCGGGTCACGGTTGAAAAGAGCGCAGCGGCAAAGGCAAGGATGAGTCCGAGGAGGGCCAGCAAGAACCGCATCCAGACTTCGGGGATGTCAAAACCCATGAAGCCGGATCGATTGCCGGCCGCAGGGTCCAGCGCCGCGGATATTACGGGATCAGCCATTCTGCGGGATTCGCTGCGTCGAGGTTAGCATCGCGTGGGATGCAGCATCAATCCGTTTTGGGTTCACCGGAAATCCGCCGTAACCAGGCGGTTGCCTTCTCTGTAGCCCGGTCCGCCGTGCGTCCAAGCTTCGGAAAACGGTTGCGTATTTTGTTCAGCAGGTTATGAGCCCATACATATTCGGAAGACAGGATGATTAATCCGACCAGCAGGAACAGGACACCCTGGAGCACTGGCAGAAAGAGCCCGACGATCCCCAGCAGGATGAAAATCCAGCCCGCGATCAGAGTCAGAATTCTTTTGGTTAGGGAGGTCACGGCAATAGGCTCTGACCTCAAGGTAACAGGCTCTACGGCGCGGCGGAAAATCCAGAGCTATCCTGAACGACTTTAGTCCCTAAGGGATCCTGCGCGCAGCTGCACCGTTGCTCGCTTCATATCCGATCTGGGACCGATGCTTCGCAAACTCGGCGTGTCACATCGCTGAAGAAGTGTCGTAGTCCAATCGACTAACGCGCCATCAGTTTCTTCGCCGCTTCCACCAAAAAAACACACACACCACGACCACCACAATTGCGACAGCGAGGTTTGCGTCCTGCACCAGATCGACCAGCGCATCCCAATGCTTGCCGAAGAGATATCCCACGCTTGCGATCACTGTGACCCAGAGCACAGCGCCGAGAAAGTTGAATATCAGAAACTTGCGCCAGGGCATGCGCAGCACCCCGGCCAGCGGGCCGGCGATGATTCGCAGGCCCGCGATAAACCGGGCTACGAAGATGGTAGCCGCGCCGTAGCGCGCGAATAGTTCTTCCCCGCGAGCGATGACTGCGGGACGGATGCGCAAAGTTCTCTGATAGCGCTCCAGCAAGGGACGCCCGCCATAGGATCCAATCGCGAAACCGATGTTATCTCCCAATGTGGCGGCGCAAACGCCCACGACGATGATCCAGGGCAGAGCAAGCTTATGCTCCGAGTAGGCCAGGAAACTGGCCAGCAGAAGAACCGTTTCGCCGGGCACCGGCAGGCCTGCATTTTCCAGCAACAGCGCGGCGCCGACCGCCCAATAGCCCCACAGCGCCAGATAATTTCTCAGCATTTCAAAGAGGTAGCTGGGCATGTCAGCGGGGATCCATCGGAGAATTCAGAAATTCGATCACAGATGCATTGAACAATTCGGGAACTTCTTCGTAGGGCAAATGGCCGACGCCGTCGAAAGTTTCGACCGTGCAACGTTGGAATTGCTGGCTCAGCATTTCAGCGGAAGCGGGGCTCACCGCCGTGTCGCGGCTGCCCCAAAGCAACAAAGCGGGAATATCCGCGATGCGGGGCAACAATGATTCCAGCTCAGCCAGATCGCGGTTCCATGCACCGACTACCCGAAGTCCGTAGTTCAGGGTGCCGGGAATCCTGAACGGTGCCGAGTAACCGGCGAGTGTCCCCGGACGTATGCGCCCTGGATCTCCGTAAAGGCGTCGCAGCAACCGGTCGTGAAGAATTCCGAGAAGCGGTTCGCCGCGAAGCAAGAGCCAGGAGACCGGCACGCTGCTCAGAAATGGAGCGAGGCGCCTGCCGTGGGCCGACCACGGGTTCACCGGAGCAACCAGAATCAGACGCCGCACCCGCTGGGGAGCCAGAGCCGCGGCCATCATCGCGACGGCACCGCCGTGAGAGGTTCCCAGCAGATCAAAAGAGGCGACGCCAACGCCATCCAGAAAACGCAACAGACGTTCGGCATGGGCCCGGAGGCTGCCGTCAGCATTCGGAGGCCGGTCGGAGAAGCCGACGCCAGGCATGTCAACCGCGAAGAGCGTCGCCCTGGCAGCCAAGGCAGGGATCGTAAATCGCCAGGAGAAAGAGTAACCGAGCAATCCGTGGAGGAGGAGCAGGGGCGGCCCTGAACCAGCGCGCAAGTAGCGCATGCGGTAGCCATCGAGGATGAACCAGCACTCCTCGATCGGAGTTGCGCTTTGGACTGAACTTCCGGAGAAATTATTCAATGAATTCCAATTCTAGCCGGAGTATCAGTGATTGTGTGGAACCGCGACTTCGCGCCGGTCACGCCGAGCAAAGCTTGGCTATGGTTCTAGAACTCCCGAGCATAGAGCTGTCGCGCTTCGCACGACCTGGCCCGATCAAAATGCTGGCGCCACAGAGTCAGAATTGACCTTCCTAAAGTTCTGTCATGCATAGAGTTACCAAACCCCACAGAAGCCTTCCAAAAAGCATAGCTTTCCTTCCACAGCGCTTCTATAATTCAGGAAGTCTTTTCCTTGAAGCAAGATAGAGGTTCTTCCTTGCGACCTGCCTTGGCACCCGACGTGCAGAACCAAATTTCGGGTCTTTCCCCCGCCCTCAACAAGGAGCCGTTGCGGTCGATGAATCGGGACTTCCAAATCCGCTTTACAGCCGGGCTGCTGATCCTGTTGACCACGGCTGCGGTCGTTCTGGCCTGGATTAATTTCCAAAAAGAAGCTGACTTCCAGATTCCTTCTGATGGCGTCTGGTGGATGGAACAAGCGGGACAAGCGGGAAACGACGGCGGCATGGTCGCCAACCGGGTTGAACCGAATGGTCCGGGCGACAAGGCAGGCATTCGCGCCGGCGACCGGCTGACCGCTATCAACCAGCACGAAATCAAAGACACTACCGCACGGATGCGCCAGGTCTACCGTGTAGGCGCGTGGTCTAAAGCGACTTATTCGCTGGTGCGGCAGTCCGTACCGCTGGATACGACCGTTATTCTGGTCCCGGCTGAACGATCCCTGAACTACTGGCTGCGGTTTATCGGCCTGATCTACCTGGGCATCGGGCTGTATGTGTTGCTTCGGCGCTGGACGGCGCCGAGTTCCACCCACTTCTACGTTTTCTGTCTGGTCTCGTTCATCTTTTACGCCTTCAAGTTCACTGGAAAACTGAACCAGTTCGACTGGACCATTTACTGGGGCAACGTTACGGCCTGGCTCCTGCAGCCAGCCTTGTTCCTGCATTTTGTCCTGACTTTCCCGGAGAAACGCGGATTTGTTCGTCGCCATCGCTGGATCATCCCAACCATTTACATCCCAGGGATGGTCTTGCTGGGCGTCCACATCCTCGCGCTAAGGGTGTTGAAAGCCAGCGAACGGGTCCGCTGGAACCTTGACCGCATTCAGATGGGCTACCTGGCCCTGTTCTTCGTCATAGCGGCGGGAATGCTTTGGTACAGCTATCGCCGGGCGAGCACACCCATCCTGCGCCAGCAGCTCAAGTGGGTCACGCGCGGCACGATTCTGGCCATTGCTCCGTTCACGCTGTTTTACGTGATCCCCTACCTGACGGGTTCGATGCCAAGTTCGGCGTTGAAAGTTTCCGTGCTGTCGCTGGGCCTGCTTCCCCTAACGTTCGGATACGCCATCTTCCGCTACCGTTTGATGGACGTAGACCTGATCTTCAAGCGCGGCATGGTGTACACGCTGGCCGCGGCCGCGATTGTCGGACTCTATTTTGCGGTGGTCGCAGGAGTTGCCGAACTGGTTCACACCCAGGTACCAAGTTCAGGGCCAGTCGGACTCGTGCTGGCGATGGTGGTCACGGCACTGCTGTTCGATCCCGTCCGCAAATGGATTCAGGAGCGGATCGACCAGTTCTTCTATCGCACCCGCTACGACTATCGAAAGACGCTGATCGAATTTGGACGCGAGCTCAGCGCGGAGACCGATCTCGACCGGATGTTGAGTTCGGTGGTCGATCGCCTGTCGCGAACTTTGCTGGTCGATCGCATGGCGATTTTTCTCTCCGCCGGCGAGCCGCCGCAGTTTGCTTTGGCCAAGTCATTCGGCATGACCCAGACCAGCGGCCTCGATCTCGACTTCCTCAGCGCGCCTCGGCCGGAAACTGAAGCGGGACATCTCTTCCTCGAAAACACGCACCAGGTGCCACGCGAGACGGCCAGCGCGCAGCAGGCCATCGCCAAGCTGGATCTGAACTACTACATTCCCTGCCGCGCTCAGCAGCGGACGATCGCGTTCCTGGGCCTGGGTAAGACCGTGGAAGGCGACTTCCTCACCAGCGAAGACATTGAACTTCTTGAGACTCTTGCCGGTTACATCGGCATTGCGATCCAGAATGCTCGCCTGTACGCATCGCTCGAACAGAAAGTCACTGAGTACGAACGCCTGAAAGACTTCAACGAAAACATCGTGGAGTCG
>Ga0105241_10004571_pt1 | contig 10239 bp, 9 predicted proteins | sample KBSC64metaG_FD_80422 | JGI IMG/M metagenome (GOLD analysis project Ga0105241, IMG submission 80422) | Corn rhizosphere microbial communities from Kellogg Biological Station, Michigan, USA - KBS C6-4 metaG | ecosystem: Host-associated > Plants > Roots > Rhizosphere > Soil | place: Michigan, USA...
CGTACACATCCTTCTGCGGGCCGGCGAAACGTCCGCTGACAGGAAAAGTGCGCGTGATGTCGGAGGCATAGCCGTCCAGCTCGCAGCCCGCGTCGATCAGCAGCAGATCGCCGTCTTTGAGCGGTTGATCGTTGGCGACGTAGTGCAGCACGCACGCATTCGCGCCGCTGGCGACGATGGGCGTATAGGCAGGCGCCTGAGCGCCGTGCCGACGGAACTCGTGCAGCAATTCCGCTTCGACGTCGTACTCATGCAACCCAGCGCGTGTGCTCTGCATGGCGCGGCGGTGTGCGCCCGCTGAGATCCTGGCGGCGCGCCGCATGACATCGAGCTCGTCGTTGTCTTTGATGAGACGCATGTCGTCCAACAGCTTGCGCACGTCGCGGATCTCACCGGGCGCGGAGACACCCGTACGCACCTGAGCGCGCACGACGTTGAGCCATTGAATGAGGCGGCTGTCCCACTCGCCGTTTTCGCCCACGTCGCAGAAGATCGCCGGCTGATCTGCCAGCAGCTTGGGCACCTGCTCATCGAGCTGCTTCACCGAGTAGGCCTCGTCGAAGCCGAATGCCTGCTTGGCGCCGTCAGGTCCGTAGCGAAAGCCATCCCAGATCTCGCGCTCGATATCCTTGTCGCGACAGAACAGGAGGCTGCGCGAGGTATCGCCGCCGGTCAGCACGAGCACGGCTTCAGGTTCCGTGAAACCGGTCAGATAGTAGAAGTAGCTGTCGAAGCGATAGGGGAAATGCGCATCGCGGTTGCGCAGGCGCTCGGGCGCAGTCGCGATGACCGCCACGCCGCGTTGCATCTGCTGCGCAAGCCGCAGCCGCCGTGCCCGATAGACCTCTATGTTTTCCATGGCTGTGGTGCTTCGATCCGATCCGAATGTATCGGATTATAAGGCCGCGGCGCCCTGGCCTGGTCCGGTCAGCGTCGCGCTCAACTGCTTTCACCGAGGACATGGGCGCGCATCAGCACTCCCACTTTCTGCTCCTCGGCGCTGCCCGCTTGCAGCGCGGTCACGACCTTCTGCCGGTCGGCAAGTGTGCGATTCTGGCTGAGCTTGAACTTGCCGGTGAGCTCGGCAATTTCGATCTCGAAGCCGACGATGCCGCCGATCATTCCGCGCTGATAGTCCTCGGGCAGCGCCATGCGCCACGGGACCGCGCGCGAATTCTCGTAGGTCTCGACCAACCGGCGCACGATGGCTTCGAGCCCGGCGGCATCCTCGACCAGCCGCGCCGAGCCGCGCGCATGCACCACCGCGTAGTTCCACGTCGGTACGCTCGGATGCACGCCATACCACGACGGCGACACGTAGGCGTGCGGTCCGTGGAAAATCGCGAGAACGCCGGGCCGCTCCTGCATCTTGCGCCATTGCGGATTGCCGCGAGCGACATGGCCGATCAAGGTGCCGTAGGTGCCGCGGGTGCGGTCGAGCAGCAGCGGCAGATGCGTGATGGTCGGATCTTCCGCATCGGGGGAGATCAACGTTGCAAATGCGAAGGACTCGATCAACGCGTGTAATGCGTCACGATCCGATTGCTTGAATGCAGCAGGCACGTAGATCATGAACGTTTCTCCTGTCGAGCGGCGACCATGCGATTCAGCTCCTGCAAGCGGTCCGGTGTGCCGACATCGAACCAGAGTCCGCCGAAACGCTCGCCGGTCACGGCGCCGCGCTGCATCGCAGTGCGCAGTAGCGGTGCGAGCGGGGCTCGCTCTCCTGGTTCGATCGCATCGAACAGCTGCGGCCGGTACAGACCCACGCCGCTGAACGTGAGGCGCTTGTCGCCGCTCGGCGCGACGGTTTCGCCGTGCAGAGCGAAATCGCCGTGCGGATGGTGCGGTGGATTGTCCACCAGGACCACGTGCGCTAGCAAATTTCGGGCGCTCAGTGCGCGAAGGCGCGGCAGCAAGTCGCTGAAGTCCAGGTCAGTGAAGATATCGCCGTTCACTACGATGAACGGATCGGCGCCGATCAGCGCGAGCGCCATTGCGATGCCGCCCGCAGTTTCCAGGGCCTGACCTTCAGGCGAATAGGCGATGCGTACGCCGAATCGGCTGCCGTCGCCCAGACGCTGCTCGATCTGTTCGCCGAGCCACGCATGATTGATCACGATGCGATCGAACCCCGCGCGATGAAGGTTCTCGACGTGCCATTGGAGCAGCGGCTTGCCCCCCACTTCGAGCAGGACCTTTGGCGTGCGGTCGGTCAGCGGACGCATACGCTCGCCGCGCCCGGCGGCCAAAATCATGGCGTGCATCACAGGCCCTAACGCGGTTGCCCGGTGGCCGGCTGGCGCCGGTCGAGCTCATCGAGCAGCCGCAGGAACGCGCCGAGCCCGCTGTAGCGCTCACACGCTTTGCGCAGGTAGGTCATCACGAGCGGCATGTCGCGCAGGTACTGGTCCTTGCCGTCGCGATGGAACAACCGTGCGAAGATGCCGAGCACCTTGATGTGCCGCTGCACCCCCATCCACTCGAAGTCGCGATAGAACACGCTGAAGTCGGCATCCACTGGCAGCGCCGCCTTGCGGGCTTTTTCCCAGTAGCGCACCGCCCAATCAATGATGCGCGCTTCGTCCCACGCGATGTAGGCGTCCTTCAACAGCGAGACGAGGTCGTACGTCACGGGCCCGAAGACCGCGTCCTGGAAGTCGATGATGCCGGGATTGGGCTCGGTCACCATCAGATTGCGCGAGTGATAGTCGCGATGCACGTAGACGCGCGGCTGTGCCAGATTGTTGGTGAGGATGGCTTCGAAGGCCGAGCCGAGAGTCTGTATCTGTGTGGGGGACAGCTCGACGCCCAGATGCTTCGCGATATACCAGTCCGGAAACAGGCGCAGCTCGCGCAGCAGCAGCTCGCGATCATAGTCCGGCAGCACATCGGGCCGGCTCGCCTGCTGAATTTTGACCAGAGCAGTGGTCGCGTCATCGTAGAGCTTAGCGGCGGTGTCATCGGTGAGCGCCGCCAGATACATGGTATTGCCGAGATCGGACAGCAGCAGGTAGCCGTTTTCGATATCCTCCGCCAGCACTTCGGGGACATTCACACCGGCTGCACGAAACAGGTGAGCGACTTTCACGAATGGACGGCAATCCTCGTGCTCCGGCGGAGCGTCCATCACAATGCGGGTCCCGGCCGATGTAGTGACACGGAAATAGCGGCGGAAGCTCGCGTCTGCGGACGCCGGAGCGACGCTGAAGAATTCGCCAAGGAGGCGTGCGTGCAGCCAGGCTTCGAGAGTTTGTGTGCGGCTCACGCGGTTGCGTTGCTAGAGGGATACCTTTTGTGCGATTTTATCGCCAAATCACTCCAACAAGCCACGATGCCATCCCACCGCCGCGCTCTGATCGCGGTCACGGTCCTGGCGCTGGCGGCCGGCGGCGCGGGGGCGCAGACAACGCCGTCTGCCAAGCCGGACCCTGACGTTGGCCTGAAGCTTCAGCGCGCGCTGCTGCCGCCGGCCGCGCCCGAGCCGGAAGCAGATCTCCCGGTGTTCCTGGAGGCCGATCGCCTCGAGGGCACGCAGAACAAGGACCTCCAGGCCGAGGGCAACGCGATGCTGCGGCGGCGCGGCCAGACCGTGTTCGCCGACGTATTGCGCTATTCGATCCCGAGCAGCGTGGTCACGGCCACCGGGCATGTTCGCTTCGATCAGATGGGCGACATCATCACCGGCGACTACGCGTCGTTCAACTTGGACAACGAGTCCGGCTACGTCGACAAGCCCACCTATCAGTTCCGGCAATTTCATGCACGCGGGCAGGCCAACAAGCTCGAAGTGCGTGACCGCGACAGGTACCGTGCCATCCGGGCGACCTACACGAATTGCGATGTCGGCAACGACGACTGGTATCTGAGAGTGCAGCGCCTCGACATCGACCGGCTGACCGACATAGGCGAGGCGCGCAATGCAACACTGTATTTCAAGCAGGTCCCGGTACTGTACACGCCGTGGATCGACTTCCCGGTCTCGAGCCGGCGCAAGAGCGGATTCCTTCCGCCGACGTATGGCAGCACCGCGACCAGCGGTCTCGAGGTGACGGTCCCGTACTACTGGAACATCCAGCCGAACATGGATTACACGGTCGCACCGCGCGTGATGTCGCGCCGTGGGATGCTGCTCGGCAACGAGTTCCGCTATCTCGAAAAGGATTACAAGGGCCTGCTGCAGGCCGATTACCTGCCGGACGATCGCGTCGCGAACCGTTCGCGCTGGGCCCTGCTGTTCCAGCATGATCAGAATCTGGGCCACGGCTTTGCCGGTGGGCTCAACATCCAGCGCGTGTCGGACGACACCTATTTCACCGACTTGTCCGACAAGATCGCCGCCACGTCGCAGAGCGTGCTGCCGCAAGAGGGTTGGCTCAAGTACGAAGGCGGCTGGTGGAGCGTCTACGGCCGCTACCAGCACTGGCAGACGCTGCAAGACCCGCTGGCGCCAATCACTCCGCCGTACGCGCGCGCCCCGCAGGTCACTCTGCTCGCGTCACAACAAGACGTGCTCGGCACCGATGTTGGTTTCAGCGGCGAGGTGGTCAACTTCGTGCACCCCACTCTGCTGACCGGCCGCCGCCAGAATTACTACCCGACGGTGAGCTACCCCGTGCAGACGCCCTTCTTCTTTGTCACGCCCAAAATGGGCGTGAACTATACGCAGTACAGCTTTCCTGACAACACGCGCGATGCGCAGACGCGCACATTGCCGATCTTCAGCGTGGACAGCGGCATGCGCTTCGAGCGCGACACGACGATCCGTGGCCGCGACTTCGTGCAGACGCTCGAGCCGGAGCTCTATTATCTCTACATCCCATTTCGTGATCAGACTCAGCTGCCGGTCTTCGACAGTGCGCTCAAGGATTTCAACTTCACCAGCGTGTTCTCGGAGAACAAGTTCAGCGGCGCAGACCGTATCAACGATGCAAACCAGATCACGGCCGCGGTCGGCACGCGCCTGCTCAATCCCGAGACTGGGGTCGAGCAGGTGCGCGCGCTGATCGGGCAGCGATACTACCTGGAGCAGCCGAGGGTTACACTGGACAGCGCCTTGCCGACCAGCCCGGTGCCGTCCAATGTCCAGTCCGACACCTCGACGCGGTCCGACCTGTTGGCCCTGTTCTCGGGTGCGCTGACCCGCACATGGTCACTCGACTCGGGCTTGCAGTATGGCGTCAACACGTCCGAGTTCGAGCGCTTCAATGTCGCTCTGCGCGATCAGCCGGAGCCCGGCAAGGTCCTCAATCTGGGGTACCGGTTTACGCGCGACTTCCTCGATCAGATCGATGTCTCGGCCCAGTGGCCGCTTTCGAGGCGCTGGGCCGGGCTGGCCCGCTACAACTATTCGCTCAGCGACAAGGCGCTACTGGAGGCGCTGGCGGGCCTCGAATATAATGCCGGCTGTTGGACCTTGCGGTTCGTGCTGCACCGCTTTGTCACCAACACGCAGGAGCGTACCAACACGTTCTTCTTCCAGATCGAGCTGACCGGACTTTCGCGTTTGGGCAGCAGTCCGCTGGAGTTGCTGCGGCAGGGCATCGGCGGCTATACCCCGCCCAGTCTGCACCCGAGGGGCGCCGAGCCGTATTATCCAGGCATGTCCGACCAGTGACGCTGCCTTTGGTTGCAGTGTGATGGACCGCCGGCCGTCGCAAAAAAACTACGCGCGGGGTTTCGTGTCGAACATGCGTCGCAACCGCAATCCGAGTGTCAAGCCATGAATGGTTTTCTGCCTCACCTGTCCTCGATCGCCATCCTGCTGTCCGTCGCTGTCTCGGCGTCCGCCCAGGAGCCGAAACCTGCCGCCTCCTCGGTCCTCGATATCGATCGGATCGTCGCTGTAGTGAACGATGAAGTCATCACGCGCATCGAGCTGGATCGAGAGAGCCGCATGGCCGTAGAGCAGCTGCGGCGGCAAGGCACGGCGCTGCCGGCACGCGATATCCTCGAGAAGCAGCTCATCGAGCGCATGATCACCAAGCGTGCGCTGTTGCAGTACACGCGCACGTCGGGACTGCGTGTCTCGGACAGCGAGCTCGATCGGGCCATCGAGCGCATTGCGCAGGAAAACAAGCTGACACCCACCACACTGCGTCAGACGGTCGAGCGCGACGGCATCCCGTTCCTTCGCTTCCGCGAGGACGTACGCGGCGAAATGCTGGTCGCACGGTTGCGCGACCGTGAGGTGGACAGCCGGGTATCGGTGACCGATGACGAAATCCAGAGCTTCCTGCGCTCGCAGGGTACGAAAGGCGACAAGGCCGACGAATATAACCTTGCGCACATTCTCGTGACGGTGCCCGAGCAGGCGACACCGGAGGAAGTAAAGACACGGCGCGCCCGCGTGGAAACTGCGCTCGCACAGGTTCGTCAGGGTGCAGACTTCCGCCAGGTCGCCGCCAGCTTCTCCGATGCGCCCGACGCGTTTCAGGGCGGCGACATGGGCTGGCGCCAGGCGGCTCGCCTGCCGAATATCTTCCTGCAGGCAGTGCAGGGTTTGAAGCTCGGACAAACCAGCGATATCCTGCGCAGTCCGGCTGGGTTCCACATCCTGAAGCTGGTCGACAAGCGTGGCTCGAACAGCCCCGTCATCGTCACGCAGACCCATGCGCGCCACATTCTGATCCGGCTGAACGAAGTGGTGTCCGAGGCGGACGCCAAGAACCGGCTGAACGATCTAAAAGACCGTATCGAGCACGGAGCCGACTTTGGCGAGTTGGCGCGCCTGCATTCCGACGACACGTCTGCGGCGCGCGGCGGCGATCTGAACTGGGTCACCCCCGGTGACGTCGTTCCCGAGTTCGAGCATGAAATGGATCAGCTCAAACCCGGACAGGTGAGCGCGCCGTTCAAAACGCCGTTCGGCTGGCACATCGTGCAGGTGCTCGAGCGCCGCGAGCAGGACATGACCAAAGATCGCGAGAAGCTCGCGGCACGCCAGGCCATCCGCCAGCGCAAGGCCGATGATCAATGGCAGGAATGGGTGCGCCAGCAACGCGACAAGGCCTACGTCGAATATCACCTGGACGACAAGTGAAGCGACGGGCACCCGGCGAGGGGCCGCAGCCTGACTCGAGCCGGCATGTAGCAGCCCGGCGGTCGCACCCGATCCGGCGTTTGCCGATCGCGCTGACAGTCGGCGAGCCCGCCGGTATCGGCCCCGATCTGTGCGTCTTGCTCGCGCAGCGCGATCTGCCCGCCGCTGTCGTCGTCATAGGCGATAGGGATCTGCTCACGGCACGCGCGGCGGCGCTCGGTCTTCCGCTTCGGCTACTGGCCCACGATGCGGCCGGACCACGACCACGCGGCACCCTGAACGTGCTCCATCACCCTCTCGCCGTTGCGGCACGACCGGGTGTACTCGATCCGCGCAATGCGAATGCCGTGCTGGGTTGGTTGCGCACGGCTGCCGAGGGCTGCATGACTGGGGCGTTCGGCGGGATGGTGACGGCACCCGTGCACAAGGGTGTGATCAATGACGCCGGTGTGGCATTCACAGGCCATACCGAATTTCTGGCGCAGCTCACGGGAGCGATCAAGGTCGTCATGATGCTGGTCGGCGACGGCATGCGCGTGGCGTTGGCTACGACACATCTGCCTTTGCGCAGCGTTCCCGACGCGCTCACTCAAGGCGGCTTGGAGTCCACGTTGCGCGTGTTGAATCATGATTTGATCGAGCGCTTCGGTCTGGTTCGGCCGCGCATTCTCGTGGCCGGTCTCAATCCGCACGCCGGGGAATCCGGCCATCTCGGTCGGGAGGAGATCGATGTGATCGCCCCGGTGCTCGAAAAGCTGCGGGCGGAAGGGATGGCTCTTGCGGGTCCCCTGCCGGCCGATACGCTGTTCAATCCCTCAATGCTCGCCGGTGCAGATTGCGTGCTTGCGATGTACCACGATCAGGGTTTGCCGGTGCTGAAGCACGCCAGCTTCGGCACGGCAGTCAATGTCACGCTCGGGTTGTCGATCGTTCGCACCTCGGTCGATCACGGCACAGCGCTCGATCGCGCTGGCAAGGGCGATATCGAGATCGGCAGCTTGCTTGCGGCGCTCGATCTTGCCGCGAAGCTCGCGGCGCGTGTCGAGCCCAACCTGCCTCGCAAATCGCCACGCGATTATCCTGCGTCCCTCATGAAATATCCGGGCTAGCCAACTGGGGCCATGCACGGACACCAGGCGCGCAAACGCTTCGGCCAGAATTTCTTGGTCGATCGTGCTTACATCGACCGCATCGTTCGAGCGATCGAGCCACACTCCGACGACCGCATGGTCGAGATCGGCCCCGGTCTGGGCGCGCTGACGGCGCCGTTGCTCGAGCGCTTGAACGTGCTGCACGTCATCGAGATCGACCGCGACATCGTCGCACGCCTCACGGCCGAGTTCTCTCCCGAGCGGCTGATCGTACATCAGGGCGACGCGCTGAAGTTCGATCTCGCTGCACTGGGCCCCGATCTTCGTGTCGTCGGTAATCTGCCGTACAACATCTCGTCGCCGCTGCTGTTCCACGCGGCGGAGTGCGCAGCGGCGCTCTGCGATTGTCACTTCATGCTGCAACGAGAAGTCGTGGATCGCATGGCGGCCGCGCCCGGAAGCAAAGTGTACGGGCGTTTATCGGTGATGCTGCAGTACCGCTTTGCGGTCGAGAAGCTGTTCAACGTGCCGGCTGGTGCATTTCGCCCGACGCCTCAGGTGGACTCCGCCTTTGTTCGGCTGGTACCACGCGCTACGCTGCCGTCACCGGCGACGGACGAGCGATTGCTCGCGCAACTGGTGGCGAAAGCGTTCACGCAGCGGCGCAAGACCGTGCGCAACGCGTTGTCGGAGTTTGCCTCCGCTGAGGAGCTTGCGGCGCACGGCATCGACCCGCGCCTGCGCCCGGAGGATCTGTCCGTGGACGATTTCGTGCGCCTGGCTAATGCCGTCGCGCTGCGCGCCTGACTGAGGCGGCCGTGGACTCACGCTCGCCCGCGCTGGATGAACTCGATCTTGTAGCCGTCAGGGTCTTCGACGAACGCGATCACCGTGGTGCCGTGTTTCATCGGGCCGGCCTCGCGCGTCACTTTGCCCCCGCGGTTCTTCACCTCTTCGCAGGCTTTGTAGGCATCGTCCACTTCGACCGCCACGTGACCGTAACCCGTGCCGATCTCGTAGGCCTTGGTGTCCCAGTTGTGGGTTAGTTCCAGCACAGCGGTTTCCGACTCGTCGCCGTAGCCTACGAATGCCAGCGTGAAGCGCCCGTCGGGGTAGTCTTTCTTGCGCAACAGCCGCATGCCGAGCACGCTCGTGTAGAAGTCGAGCGAGCGCTGCAAGTCGCCGACGCGCAACATCGTGTGCAAAATTCTCATCGCACTGTTCCTCGTCCGGAAATCAGACCTCGACCAGCTCGAAATCCTCTTTGCGCGCTCCGCACTCGGGGCACACCCAGTTGACCGGTACGTCCTCCCAGCGGGTGCCGGGCGGAATGCCCTCTTCGGGCAAGCCCGCGGCCTCGTCGTAGATGAAGCCGCAGATGAGGCACATGTAGGTTTTGAAGACGCGCGTCTCGGTCATGGATCAAGCGGAGCAATCGGCTGGAGTAGAGTAAGATCTAGGGAGGCTCTGATCAAGTTTCGCATGCGCGACCGGTGCGATTTGGGTCGAGGGCAAGTGGGCGAGGACGCCGTGTAGCCAGTCTACACAAGGAGGAGCCCACGCAGCCATCGGCCCAAATCGCACCGGTCCCTCGAAGGAGATGAATATTTATCGGGTTGTGTCAGGTACGGCGTCTGCGTTGTTGCGCTCCTTGCCAAGGTACCTACCTTGGCTTCGTCGCGACGCCTAGCATCCATCCGTACCTGACGCAACGCGCGTCGCGAGACTTGATCAGAGCCTCCCTAGATTCTAATCGAATCCCTTCTCCGCCGAACACTCCCGTTTCGGGCATTTCTCATCTCGAGCAACACCTTCCATGTCCCAATCTCCTCCGATCGTTCTAACGTTTGCCGCTACCGATCCGAGCGGTGGCGCGGGACTGCAGGCGGACATCCTCACGCTGTCGAGCATGGGTTGCCACGCACTTTCGGTGGTGACCGCCGTGACGGTGCAAGACACGGTCGGTGTCGAGGACGTAATGCCGCTCGATGCGGAGTGGGTCGCCGATCAGGCGCGCAGCGTGCTGGAAGACATGCCGGTCAGCGTGTTCAAGATCGGACTGCTCGGCAGCGTCGAGATCATCGCAGCGATTGCGGAGGTGGTTTC
>Ga0105241_10004574_pt1 | contig 10238 bp, 7 predicted proteins | sample KBSC64metaG_FD_80422 | JGI IMG/M metagenome (GOLD analysis project Ga0105241, IMG submission 80422) | Corn rhizosphere microbial communities from Kellogg Biological Station, Michigan, USA - KBS C6-4 metaG | ecosystem: Host-associated > Plants > Roots > Rhizosphere > Soil | place: Michigan, USA...
CCAAAAAACCAACAATTCCGGCTGATTGAAGAATTGCGACGCGCGCGCATCCAGATCGGCGCATCTTCTTGAGCTGTTTCTACCGCGCTCGCGCATCTTGAACGGTGATGCGTGCGAAGTGTCCGCATGCCCAGCCCATGATCGACGGACCGAGAAATCGCTTGTTGCGGATCGTCCCGCCGCCCGCGCCCAGCGAGGTCGGTCCGGAGTCCGCCCGCGGCTCGGACCGCCCGAGCGGCATCGCGCCCGCGCTGACCAGCGAAGAGAACGAACACGCGGTCACCGAGCCGGGGCTCGATGCCCTGTACGCGCGCTACGCCCCGTACGTCGCCGCGATTGCCACGCGCATCCTCGGGCGTCAGGCAGAGGTGGAAGACGTCGTGCAGGAGGTGTTCGCGCTCGCCGTCGGTGGGCTGCGTCGCCGCGAGGATCATCGCGAAATCAAGAGCTGGCTCGCGACGGTGACCGTGCGTCGCTCGGTGCAACACTTGAGGCTGCGCTCGCTGTGGTCGGTGTTCGACCTGGCCGATGAGCCCAGCTACGAAAAATTAGCCGATCCCGATAGTGACAGCGAAGAGCGTGAGCTCGTGGCGGACGTTTACCGCGCGCTCGATCGCTTGCCGCCGCGGCAGCGCGTGCCGTGGGTGCTGCGTCATGTCGAGGGTCAGAGTCTCGAGCAAGTGGCGGTCATGTGTGACTGCTCGCTCGCCACCGTCAAGCGCCGCATCTCCGCTGCGCACGACCGCATCCGCAAGCATCTGGGAGGGCGGCATGCTTGATCTCGATCAAAGATTGAATGAGGGCCCGCTGCGGGTGCAAAGCATCTGGAGCGCCGAGCAAACTCGTTCGCTTCGCCGTGAAGTGCTGGAACGTCGGCGCCGCCGCTTCGTGTGGCGCGTCGCGCTCAGCACGGCCGCTGTTACCGGGCTGATCCTCATGGCGACGCGGATTTATCGCGGCCACGAGTCGGCATCGCTCCTGGTCGCTTCCGCGGCCGTTCAAGCGCCGGCGGCTCCCGTCCCCGCCGTTCACTACGATGATGGCTCCGTCGCGGAGCTCGGTACGCCCGGCAGTTCGGTGCATCTCGATGAGCAAACCGCGGACTTGGTGAGCTCGACGGTCGTCTCTGGGCGCGCGCGTTTCGACGTCGTGCACAACCACGCTCGCACCTTCGAAGTGCACGCGGGTGACGTCACCGTGCGAGTGCTGGGCACCGCGTTCGTGGTCGAGCGATCGGGAGCGAGCGCCAAAGTGTCGGTCGAGCGCGGCAGAGTGCGCGTGTCTTGGTCGGGCGGCGAAACGGTGCTCGGCGTGGGTGAATCCGGCGAATTTCCGCCGTTGCCCGTGGCCTCCAAGCTGCCCTCGCCGGAAGCTCTGGATCTTCCGCCGAGCTCGTCGGCCATGCCGACAGTTCCGGGCGCGACGGGTCAATGGCGCGATCTAGCCAAGCGTGGCCAGTACGATCAAGCGTTTGCCGTGTTGCACCGCTCGCCGACGGACGTCCGGGACGAGCCGGCAGATCTGATGTTGGCAGCGGATGTGGCTCGTCTCAGCTCGCATCCGGCGCAAGCCGTGGCGCCGCTGCGCAAGCTCAGCGCGCGTTATCCCAAAGATCCGCGCGCGCCGGTGGCTGCGTTCACGCTCGGCCGTGTATTGCTCGATAATTTAGGTCGAGCCGGTGACGCCGCGGGGGCTTTCGAGCTTGCCGAGCGGCTCTGGCCGGGCGGGCCGTTGGCCAGTGATGTGTTGGCTCGCGAAGCGGAATCGCTCAAAAAAGCCGGCCAAATTGCCAGTGCACGCGCGGTCGCCAAAAAATACTTGGCGCTGCACCCTGAAGGCCGACACGCCCCCGCTCTGCGTGCGATGCTCGCTGACTGAGTGAGCGTCCCTTCCGAGCTTCGTCATTCGGTCCGCGTCGCGCTGGCAACGACGGGCACTTTCGTCGCCTTGCTGACGAGCGCTGCTGCACGCGCACAAGAGGGAACAGGCGCCGCAGTCGACTCGATTCTGGTGGAAAGCTCGACCTGTTCGCACGTGCTGCTCGATCAGGTGCGCCGCTTTTCGCAGATTGAATTGAAGAACGCGAATCTGCCCGAAGGCGCGCGCTCGCCCCGCGTGATCCTGAGTTGCAGCGAGCACGTGAGTTTGATGCGCGCGTTCGTCGCCGGTCGCGAGGCGACCCGGCAAATCGATCTGGGCAAAACGGAGCAACCGGTGCGGGCGCGCGTGATCGCTCTGGCCATCGCCGAACTCGTGCGCGACACCGCGCGCGGTGAAGGCATCGAGGCTCCGCCCATCACGTTCGAAAGCGTGGCTGCACCGCCCGCCGAGGCCCCTTCGCCGCCGCCCCAGTATTTAGCGGTGAATCACCTCGTTACCTTCGCCAAAATCGAGACGTTCGGTGCGCAATTTCGACCGCTGGCGGGCGGCGGACTCGGCTTCTCTCACGACGTCGGGCCGCTCTCGCTCGGGCTCGGCCCTTCGATCGCGGTCGGCGAGCGTTCGTTTGCGTTGGGCTCGGTGCGCTCTCTCGTGGCCGATCTGTCCGTGCGTTTGGCGCTGCGCTTCTCGGGCTTCGGACACGCCGCAGAGATTGGCGCCGGGCACGCGCTCGGCTTGGTGCAGCTGAGCGGCACCGCAACGTCGGACCGGGTGATGGCTGCCTCCGCCACCGGCGTGTGGGCCGCGCCTTTCTTGTTCGGCAAGTTCGATGTGCAGCTCAGCGATCCGGTCTTCTTGGAGGTCGCAGCTCAACTCGGCGTGGTGACGTTCCCGGTGCGCGGGCGCGTCGAGCGTGGGAGCGACGTGGCGATCGATGGCGTGTGGAGCGGCCTCAGTCTCGGTTTCGGTCTCGACTTGTAGTTCAGGGCGACTCGTCGCTCAGGCCAAGATCGCGTCGATTCGGCCGAGCTCGTCGCTCGAAAAGTCGAGCTTCGAAAGCGCGCCGACCGCATCCTCGATTTGCGAGATGCGGCTCGCGCCGATCAACGCGGAAGTCATCTCCGGATGCCGCAACACCCAAGAGATGGCCATTTGCGCGAGCTTCTGGCCGCGCGCCTGGGCGATCTCGGCGAGCTTTCGCACTTTGCCTAGGCGCTCTTCGGTGACGTGTTCCGGGCGCAAGAAGCCGTGCGCTTTCCCGGCACGCGAGTCCCCTGGAATGCCGCCGAGATATTTATCGGTGAGCAAGCCCTGAGCCAATGGCGAAAAGGCGATACACCCGGCGCCCGCCTGACGGAGAGCGGCGAGTAGTTCTCCCTCGACCCAGCGATTGAACAGGTTGTAGCTGGGCTGGTGAATCAGGCACGGCGTGCCGAGCTCTTGTAAGATGCGCGCGGCTTGTCGCGTTTGTTCGGCGGAGTAATTCGAGATGCCGACGTACAGCGCTTTACCGCTTCGCACCAGGTGGTCGAGCGCGCCCATGGTTTCTTCGAGCGGCGTCTCTGGATCGGGCCGGTGTGAATAAAAGATGTCTACGTACTCCAGACCCAGACGGCGCAAGCTCTGATCCAAACTCGAGACGAGGTATTTGCGAGAGCCCCATTCGCCGTACGGGCCATCCCACATGCCGTAGCCGGCCTTGCTCGAGATCACGAGTTCATCGCGATATGGGTGCAGATCGCGGGCGAGCACACGGCCGAGCGTTTCTTCGGCAGAGCCCGGAGGCGGGCCGTAGTTGTTGGCCAAATCGAAGTGCGTGATGCCCAAATCGAACGCGCGAAACAGCATGCTGCGCGCGGTCTCGAAGGTGTCTACGCCGCCGAAATTGTGCCACAGGCCGAGCGAGATCGCGGGCAACTTGAGGCCGCTCCGCCCGGTTCGGCGATAGCTCATCGATTGGTAGCGGTTGTCCTCGGCGCGATACGTCATGGCCGCGCAGTATGCGACGAACTTCGCAGCTGCTCACCCATTTTCGTTCGCCCGCGCGCCCGCGCGAGCGCCCGCTAGCCCCCCACGCTCGCCCGCTGCTCGATCGCGCGCTCGAAAGAGGACGCGTCTTTCTTGAACAATTGCGGCAGCTGTTCGAGGCTGCGTTCGGCGAGGCCCCCGCGCTGCTTGCCGAGTGCGCATTGCAAGAATACCGCTTCACGCAGCAAAGGCAGGAGATCTCGCAGGCAGCGAGCGGCCCATTCGTCGTCGTTTTCGTTCCCGCGCACGCTCGCGCCCTCGAAGTCGATCGGCACGAGCTCGAGCGGCGTCAAACAAACGATCAGGTTGTGCAGTTCGGCGTCACCGTGGACGAGCCCGCCCTGGTGTAGCCCCTCGAACTTGGTAAAGGCCTCTTCGCAGAGCCGCCAGAGGCCGACGGCCGCGGGTAACGAGAGCTTTTCGGCGATGGCGATATTCGCGATCGGTGGATCCAAACCGAACACCGACAATCGATCGTACGGCTGACCCGGAAGCAGACAGCTACGAAACGTGTTCGGCGTGTGCCCAATCGGCGGCGGGATCCCGATGAGCTCGCTGGCCCGCGCGTGCCGGTCGAATTCATCGACGGTGTCACCGTGCATTTGACCGGGGAAATAGGACTTACGGAAGTGCAGCGGATATTCTGCGGCGAGCGGAAAGGCGGCGCGCGTCTCTGCACTGGCGATGACGATATCTCCCGACATCAGCATCATTGCACCGACCTGGCGCTTGGCGACAGTGCGCACCACGTAGTCACGCTGCGGAGCGGTATCCACGAACGTGAGGTATTCGCGCGACAAAAGCACCGACTGCCGCGGCGACACCGGGATCAAGCGCTCGTCGTCCATCGCCTTTCCAAGGTTTCAGATCCGGAGGTGCGGAGCAAGTCGTGCTGCCGATTGGCTGCATCTTGTCCGCGAATCTGGGTACTATTAGGGTTGCGTCGTGCCGCCCCTATCTGGCGCGCCGCTTGCTTTTCTGCGCCAGGTTGCTCGCCTCACCTGCCGCCCACCAAAAATGCCCGGAGCTTTTCAGATGCGGTTCCCGAGATCATCCGCGCTCGTGTTGCTCGTCTTGTGCTTTTTGGCTTTGGCTGCCCAAAGCTGTGGCCGAAGCTCCGTCACCTGCGGGGAAGACGTCGATTGCGCGCCAACTCCGAGCTGTACTGGGGCCGCTTGCGGCCAAGCGGGCGGGCCCGTGACGGACGGTGGGCCGCTGGGTGACGGCGGACCAATCAGCGATGGCGGTCCGTTGGGTGATGGTGGCCCGTGCGTGGCGCCGCAGCTCGATTGCGCAGGTAGCTGCAGCGACGTGGAAAATGACCCCAAAAATTGTGGGGCATGCGGCCACATTTGTGTCGCCGGCTCGAATTGCCTGAAAGGTCAGTGCGTGGCGAGCTGCGCCGCCGTCGGCCAGACCGACTGCGACGGGGTTTGTTCTTTCACCCAAAGCGATCCGAAGAACTGCGGCAAGTGCGACGACATCTGCGCCAGCGGGCAGACATGCAACAACGGCTCGTGTGCGTGTCCGGTCGGCACCGCGCTGTGCGACGGCGTGTGCCGGTCGCTCGCGAGCGACCCCAACAACTGCGGTAAGTGCGGCGCGCCCTGCGGAACGATGGCTCCGTTTTGCCAGAGCGGCTCGTGCGTGCTCACGTGTAGCGCGCCGGACGTGGCCTGCGGGTTCAGCTGCGTGAACGAGCGCACCGATCCCCTCAACTGCGGTGGCTGCAATCAGGCGTGCACGGGTGGTCAAACTTGCACCGGTGGAAAATGCGCCTGCCCAAGCGGCTTTAGCGCGTGCAACGGGCAGTGCGTCGACATCAGCGCCGACGCCAACAACTGTGGCGGCTGCGGGATCAGCTGCGGCATCGCCGGTGTGTGTATCGGTGGCAAGTGCGGCTGCGCCGCGGGCATGGTGCTGTGCGCCGGGGAATGCGTGGATCTCACGACCGACGGCAACGATTGCGGCGGGTGTGGCAACCGCTGCGCCGCCGGGTCGACGTGCAACGGAGGCAAGTGTCAGGCGAGCTGTACGGCACCCAGCGTGGAGTGCGGGCAGAGCTGCGTCGACACCAGCACCGATCCCGCAAATTGCGGGAAATGCGGCGTTACTTGTGGCGCTCCGGAAACGTGTAACCAGGGCAATTGCGCGTGCCCGGGCCAAGAGCTCGCGTGCATGACGGGCTGCGTCGACGGCACGAGTGATCCAAAAAACTGCGGTGGTTGCGGTGTCACCTGCGGCACGCGCCAGGCGTGCGTTGCCAGCAAATGTGCCTGCGAAGCCGGAACCACCGCGTGCGCGAGTGGCTGCGTCGATACCACGAGCGATCCCGATAATTGTGGCAAGTGTGGCAACGCGTGCGCGGCCGGCAAGGTGTGCGCGAAGGGCGTTTGCACGACGAGCTGCCCGAACCCACTCAGTGATTGCAGCGACGCCTGCGTGAATCTCAAGACCGACAGCCAAAATTGCGGCGCTTGCGCCAAAGCTTGCCCCGTCGGTCAAGACTGCACGGGCGGCACCTGCGGCTGCCCGCAGGGCACGAGCGTGTGCAACGGGCGCTGCCTCAGTTTGGCGACCGATCCTGCCAACTGTGGCAAGTGCGGCAACGTTTGCGGAGCGGGCAAGAGCTGCCTTGCTGGCTTGTGCGTGTGCCCCTCGGGCGCCGTGGATTGCGGCGGGACGTGCACCTCGCTCACCACCGATCCGGCCAATTGCGGCGCGTGTGGCCAAGCGTGTGCTTCGGATGAAACCTGTAACGCGAGCCAATGCAGCTGCCCTGGCAATCTGAGCGCATGCACGTTGGGCTGCGCCGATTTGAGCTCCGACACGCAAAACTGCGGCAGCTGCGGCCGAACCTGCAGCGGCTCCGAGTTCTGCATCTCGGGTGCTTGCCGCTGCCCCGCACGAACCACGTTCTGCGCCGGCACGTGCACTGATTTTCGCAGCGATGCCGCCAACTGTGGATCGTGTGGTCACGCCTGTGGCGCGAATCAGTTTTGCAGTCGCGGCGCGTGCACCAACAATTGCGGACGCGGGCTCAGGGTGTGCAACGGCGCCTGCGTTCAAGTTCGCACCGATCCGGCCAATTGCGGCGCGTGTGGCAATGTCTGCCAAAGCGGTGAGACTTGCGTCAATGGGGGCTGCGAATGCGGTCGCAACTTCCAAACCTGCAATGGCTTGTGCACTGATCCCTTGAACGATCCGGCCAATTGCGGCGGTTGTGGCATCGCCTGCAAATCCGGTCAGAACTGCGCGGGCGGTGCCTGCGCTTGCCCGACCGGTCAGACACTGTGCAACGGAAGCTGCGTCAATACGGGGACGAGCGCCGCCAATTGCGGCGCCTGTGGAACGCAGTGCAAACCCGGTCAGTTCTGCAAGGCCGGAGTCTGCAATTAGCCAGTCCTTCGTGGCTCCTTTGGCGGTACTGAAGCGGCGCTCAGGGCGAGTCGTTGCGACCGTAGGCGATGCGCGTCGATTGGCGCGCCAAATCCACGAACGCAAAATTCGTCGGGTCGAACTCCAGATCGAACGCTTCGAGTGCGGCTGAGCTGGGAGCGGCGGAGAGGATGCCGCTCGGCAGATCGAAGCTATCTTGGCTGGGGAAGAGGAGCACGTTCAACGCCTCACCCGCTTGGGTGGCAAGCTCGATTCGTTCCAAACTTCCGCCGGCACCGAGCGCAAAGGAGCCACTCGGGCCGCGCGTGAGCGTGGGCACGTCCAGCAAACTCGTAGTGCTGAGCGCGACCATCTCCGAAGCGGCGAGTGGCAGTTCGACGCCGCGCTCGTAGACGCGTGACCAGCCGGCGCTGTCGTCGTCGCCGCTGCTCGCGACGCCCCACAGCTTGGCGTTCGAGAGCGCGGGGGAAGCGACCGGCACCAAGAACGACGACACGTGCGCGCCCAGGCTCGGATAGAGCAGGATTTGGCCCTGGGTATTCAGGCTGATCCCCGGCACGCCGATCACTTCCGACACTTTGCCGCCGGTCGACGTTTGCAGCGAAGCCGAGGCGACCGCGCTCGGATCGAAAAGAGCGACGGAGACGTCGTGCGCGTTGCCGTCGGTCAGGTCGACGGCCATGCGTAGACCCAGGTGCGTCATGTGCAGCACGTCGTCGGTTGGGTCGTCAGGGGTGCCTGCGTCGGTGCCTTCGGCGACCACCGCGAGCAGCGCCGTGGAATCACTCGGCACGTCCAGCGTGACGGTGCATTCCGTGCTGCCAGCGGAGGGCGTGCATTCGCTGTTCGCGCCCTCGAGCGAAGCTTCGAGCGCTTCCAGGCCCCGCGGGCGCGCAAAAGAAAACCGCGTGACGCGGTGCTCACCCGCAGCGGGCGCGGGCAGATCGGCAAAGCCCGCGACGCTCAGCTTCACCTTGACCGTGCCGCCCGCCGTCGCTTGTGGCTCGAGCGGGATGGTGACTCGGTTGGCTTTCACGAGTCCCCAAGTTGCCGAGGCATAGCTGGCGAATTTGGCGCTCACGACTTGCCCGCTGCCATCGAGCCCGCTGATGGCGAGCTGACCATTGGCGTCGGTCGTGCCCACCGAGTGCGCGGCTTGCCCGGCACCGAGGAACACTTCGGCGCCCGCGAGCGGTGCACTGGTATTTGAATCGATCACCGCGATGTTCAGCTGCGTCGTGAGCGGTGTGCCGGCAACGCCGCCGCCCTCCATCGTGCTGGCCGCGGGCGTGGGCGGGAGGTGGTCGTTGTCCGTGCAGGCGCTGAGCGAAAACGCCCCGGCCAGCGCGATCAGGCTGGAGGCGCAAGCAGCGTTGCCGAAGAGGGGAAGGCGTGAAGGAATCATGATTCGGGCTCTAGAGATACAAGCGACGAGCGCCGCGAGTTTCACGCGGGCGGGGAATTTTAGCGTTTGTTGGCGATTATTGCTTGGTTGTATGGGTGTTGCTCGCAATTCAGCCAAAGTTGCGTTTCAAAGTAGCTACTCTTGCGCGAGTCTTGGGCAACTCGCCTGGGCGGTTCCAGCATGGCCTTCAGTTTGCCTCCTCGCTTTCCCAGTCCTCCCACGACTTTCGTGGGACGGCGGACCGAGCTGCTCGCGCTGCGTGCCCTGATGTTGGAGGGTGGGGCGCGCTTGCTGACCGTGCTCGGCCCACCGGGGATGGGCAAGACGCGCCTGGCTCTGCGCTACGCGGAAGAAGTCGCGGCGACCGAATATTCCGGCGGCGCGTGGTTCGTCGATTTGAGCTCCGCGCGCACGCTGGAAGAATTGTGCGCGAACGTGAGCGCGCAGCTCGGCATCGGCTTCGCCGAGTCGGGCGACATGGTGGTGCGCATCGCGCACGCCCTGGCCGCGCGTGGTCGCGCCCTGATCGTGCTGGACAATTTCGAACAGCTCGTCGCAGGTGGTGCGAACGCCATCGCCACATGGCTCGCCCTCGCGCCCGAAGCGCGCTTCTTGGTCACGTCGCGCGAAATCTTGCGCATCCTCGGCGAGACCTCGTACGAGCTGGGCCCGCTGCCCATGCCCGAAGCGGGCAATGCGTCTACTGACAGCGCTCGCACCGCCAGCGCCTTGGAACTGCTCTTGGAGCGCGCGCCCGGGCTCGAGCTGAACGACGAAAACGTAGGCATTTTGTCGGAGTTGCTGGCCGCGCTCGAAGGCATTCCGCTCGCGATCGAATTGTGTGCGGCTCGGCTCCCCGCGCTCGGCCCGGCCGTCGTCCTCTCGCGCTTGCACGCGCGCCTCGATCTCCTGAACCGCCGCGCACGCGACGTCGACGCGCGCAAACGCACGTTGCGCGGTGCCATCGATTGGTCGTGGGAATTGCTTTCCGAAGCCGAGCGCACTGCGCTCTGCGCCTGCTCGGCGTTTGCCCAAAGCTTCGACGCTCGAGCCTTCGATGCGGTGTGCCCTGCGCTCTCCGAGCCGGCACTCGACGTTTTGCAGTCCCTGCGGGAAAAATCGCTGCTGCGCGCCATGCCGGACGCCTCGCGCTTCGGCGTGTACGAAAGCATTCGCGCTTATGCCGACGAGAAATTGTCGGAGCTCGCCGAACGCAAAGCCGTTCACCTGCGGCACGCGCGCTACTTCGCGGAGCACGGGTTGTCCGAGGCGGAAGCGACGGCCACGGAACTCGGCCCCGAAGCGTGGCGCTTTCTGACGCTCGAAGCGGACAATCTGCGCACCGCGTACGAGCGCCTGGGACTCGATTCCGAACACGCGGGCACGCGAGCTCGGCTCGTGCTCGCGCTCGAGCCCGTGCTGTCGCTGCGTGGGCCGTTCGATCGCTATCGCCAAATGTTGGATGAAGTGGCGGCCGATTCCGCCGCATTGGAGCCCGAAATCGCGGCTCGCGTCGCTCGCGCGC
>Ga0105241_10004584_pt1 | contig 10227 bp, 3 predicted proteins | sample KBSC64metaG_FD_80422 | JGI IMG/M metagenome (GOLD analysis project Ga0105241, IMG submission 80422) | Corn rhizosphere microbial communities from Kellogg Biological Station, Michigan, USA - KBS C6-4 metaG | ecosystem: Host-associated > Plants > Roots > Rhizosphere > Soil | place: Michigan, USA...
CATGTGACTTGGGAATTGTGCACTGCTTCCAGCTCCGCCCAGCATCACTTGTAATCATCGTTACGGAGTAGTGATTTTGCGCGCCATCTGTGATGCTGCTGCTCGGCGTGTAGTACAGAGGCAGAATCCATTTGTCCTTTAGCAACAGAGGAGGGTGCCTGATAAATGAACCGGCTTTCGTAAATAACGGCCGTGGCTTGGTCCAGCTTCGTCCAAAATTGTCAGACGTCAGATAAAAAACTTGTGCATCACCTTGCCCCTGTCCTGCTGACTGCGAGGTATGCATAAGCCAGATTCTGCCGCTAGAGGTCTGGAATGCAACCGGGTTCTGAAAAGATTTTCCTTTTTGATGATCGATTTCTACGGCTTTGCCCCAGGCCCTTAAACCTTTCGGCAGCCTGGACATCACAATAGCTACGTTCGATTCTCCTTCCTCTGTTCCTGAAAACCAAAAACAGAGTAAATCTCCATTCCGTAGTTCGAGCAGGTTGGCGGCATGCGAGGACGGAAATAGCCTTCGTAGATAAGCTTCTTCTAATCCTTTCGTGGCAGATAGGCGAAACCGTCCGTCATATCTGGATTGTGCGTCCTGGATTGCGGCACTCCTCGGATTGTGAGCAACACCTAGGAGCGCAAGCATGACCGCTGCGCGGTGAACGAATTTCGCGAGAGTTGACACAGCAGTCAAGCCAAGCGCACTCGATCAAAAGTAAAATTTCAATGCAAACTGAAGCTGGCGTTCAGTGTTCGCGGTAGAAGACACTATGCCAAAATTCGGAGACTGGAAATCAGTGTCGGGACTCGCAAAGACCGGCGTATTGGTTACGTTGAAAGCTTCTGCCCGAAATTCGAAACGCTTCTTTTCTGTGATCGAAAACGAGCGGAATATCGACAAATCCAGGTTCTTGTTCCAATCTGCCCGTAAGCTATTGCGTCCCATGTTACCGAATGTAAAGGGATCCGGATACGCGAATGCGGTCACATTTAGTGGGGCCGTCTTCGTACCATTGGCATACGGATCACCGACAACATTCACGCGCTCAGTGCCATAAAAATTATTCGTGTTGGAAATTGAAGTATCGGTCTGTACATCGTACCGTGGACCGCTATCCAGTGCGATGATTCCGTTCAGTTGCCAGTTTCCGAGGACATGATTGAGTACCGCGTTCGATGTATCAAATCGCTTTCCAGCACCCACTGGCAGCGGAAATACAAAGCTGGCAGAAAGGATATGCGTTAGATCGTGGGCCGCCGGGCCACGATCGCGGTCAAGGTGGTAGGGGTCCTGAATATCGCAATCTGCAAACAATCCGTCACAGCCGGTAACCAGAGTTTTCGACCAAGTGTAAGCCAGGGTGGCGGTGAGTCCCGAATGAGCTTTCATCTGGGATGAGATCTGCAGCGCGTTGTAATTGCTGGTTCCGATGCTCTCGGTATAGTTCATCGGCAGAATGTAAGGATAGGGGGCGCGCAATTGGGGATCGCCCGGGCCCGGTGTAGGGGCTGCGTTTGCAGTTATATTCGTAGAGATCCGCGCATTGCGCGATCCTACGTAGTTGATTGTCGCAATGACACCTGTTGTCAGTTCTCTCTGAAAGCCGAAATTCCACTGATCGGAATATCCGGCCTTGAGATGTGGATCTGTGTAGGAATTAACGTTTAATGGAGAGAATGGATCGGAAGCTGGCTCGATCGGTCCCGCTCCGAGATTCAAGGGATCGTTCGCCAAACCAGTGGGTAATCCGAGATTGAGATTATCCGGTGCAGCTACGAACGCCACATTGGGCCATGCCTGTGTGTAGTTCGACTGGTTTTCAGTCATGCCCGCCCAGTTATCGAAGAACCTTCCATAGCCACCATGTAGCACGGTCCTTTGCGTCAACCGAAATGCAAAACCAATTCTCGGCTGGAAGTTATCGTAGTTGTCGTTGTTGATCTTTCCGTTTTTTGCAATTACCACGTGGGCTGGCAACGTTCCGCCCGGAATGCAAGGAGCCCCCTGCGAAGGTGAACAGGCTGGAGCCTGATTTTGGAGGATGTAGGTACCATTACCGAAGTCGAAGTTGCCGGTAATATTGCTGCCGTTCGACGCCTTACCCTGTCGGGGATTTACGGTTATGTCATAACGCAAGCCCCAGTTAATAGTCAGCCTGTCATTCACTCTCCACTGGTCTTGAAAGTATCCCCCCGTAATCTTGCCGCCGTGCAGCAGGGAATAGACATTATCAACCTCCGCGTAGGTGGGAACCCCAAGCATCATGGAAGCAAGTGCGTCGCCGCCATTGCCGTTACCATCCGCAGTTTGTGATGGATCAAAATCGTTTTCAGAGCCATAGAAAGGCTGCTCCCACCCGTCGGTTGCCAGACTGGCCCCTGCTCGAAGACTGTGGCGTCCTATCGTCTTCGAGTAATCGCCACGATATTCCCAAATGTTTGAATAATGCAGCTTACCCACGTAGTTTGCGCCGCCAATATATCCGTCGACGAAAGTGGAGGGAATCAACGCACCGAAGGTAAGGTGATTGTAAAAAGCAGGAGCAAAACCCGAGTTCTGGAGGAAATCCGTCGGAGCATTGGAAAAATGTGGGATGACGTTGAATTGCGCGGAAACGCGTCCAAACGTTAGCTGCAGTACGGAGGTGGGCCCGAAAGTGTGAGTCCAGTTAACGGCAATGTTGTAGTTATTACTCTGAGTACTGGAGATCAACCCAGGGAAGCCACCGGAAACCGTATCCGGTTGCCAGGCAGCAGTGTAACGGGCAAATATCCGATTGTTATCACCGATCTGTTCGTCGCCACGAATGGAAATCTGGTCCTGCCGGATAATTGAGGGAGTTGTGTCTCTTCCATTAAAGTTAGGATTTCCTGTGTCTTCGGGTGCCGGAAACAACGTGCTTGCATAATTGAGCATAGTCGTATTGAGCAAGTTCGCTGGAACTTTGTTACAAGGCGTTCCGGAACCTTGTACGCCGTTGGCGCTGGTGGGTAGAGGAGCTCCCGAAGGGTCACACATAAACGGTTGTCGGTCGAAACCGGTTGCGCTGTTTACGTCAGGAACAGAACTGTAGGGATTGAATAATTGCGTCACCTGACTGTCCAAGTTGCTGAAATCGCCGGCAAGTTGGGCGGGCGTAGGCGTCAAGAATAGGTTATTCGAAGCGGTATGGTTTCGGAATCCCTCATAAGAAAAGTAGAAAAACGTCTTATTTCGCCCGTTGTAATGCGGCAATACCACAGGTCCCCCGACCGCGCCGCCAAACTGATTTTGCTTTAGGGGCGTTTTGTCCGGATTGAAATAATTGGCGGCGTCGAAGGCGTCATTACGTATAAATTCCCACACATCGCCGTGCAGGTTATTGGTTCCTGATTTGGTCACGACGTTAACAATTCCGCCCAAAACCTGACCAAATTGTGCTTCGTCATTGTGAGACTGAAGCTTGAATTCCTCAATGTCATCTAGGGTCGGCTGTACTGCGTACGTGTCCCGAATGGAACCGTAATTGTTGATGCCATCCAACAGAAACATATTGCTGCGATTGTTCTGACCGTTCACGGCAGGAAATACAACTGTGCCCAAATAATTGCCAATTCCACCGCCGCCGGAATTGCCTGATGAGTTGGCTGGACTCACGCCTGGTCCAAGTAGCAAGAGCTCGGTGAAATTACGGCCATTGAGAGGCAGGGAGTTAACCGCGGTCGTGCCGATGACCATGCCTAATTCTGAGGTCGAAGTCTCCACGTCGACCGCGCTGGTGGAAACCTGGACGGTGCTGCTTGCCTGGCCAATCTTGAGATCGAAGTTGATGGTCGCGGTTTGATTTACAGAAAGGGAAACGGCTGGTGCTTGGGCCACCGCAAAACCGTCCTTGAATACCGAAATCGTGTAGTTACCGGGGCTGATGTTGACAATGGAATAGTTTCCGGTGGAGTTGCTCTGAGTGCTTTGTTTGAGTCCAGTAGCCGAACTAGTCAGGGTGACCGTCGCATTCTGGACCACCGCTCCGGACGAATCCCGAACTGTTCCGTTGAGAGCGGCCGCGGCATTCCCTGCCTGTCCCAGGGCACTTCTCGGAATCGCGATCCACAGGACTACGGTCAAAATGGCGGCGAATGTCTTCAAAGCATGAAAATCATTTCTGGATCCCATCGGATATTAGCCCCTGTATGTATTCCTCAGACTTTGCTGAATTGATCGAACCAATTCTAACCGCCAAACGCTAGCACCAACCTAAATTCGATGTCAAGCAACATTGCCTTTCGGGTATGTAGCACGCACACGTCAGCTTGGGCAGCCATTTAACGGTTTTTGGCCAGTTCGATAGTCCGGGCCGCTGGCCGAGTTCGTTTCGCAAAGCGTGCAAACATTGACTGATCTTGTCCAGCCAACATATGCTGTCTCACTGAGGATCGCGGATTACAATTTAATCGGCGTGACGTTTGGGGTGTGTCTGGAGCCTGTGTTAACGAGAAATCCGCCCACGTGATAATGTCGTTACGAAAATCGGAATCCTTGACTCAGAAGATTTACCCACATACCATTGGTTGATCCATTCACGACCAGTAAGCGTGAGATGAGCTTATTCTGTGCGGTCGTTGCGGAGTTTCAAAGAGATACGACCAAGCGCGATTGCATGAGGGTTTCAACACCGCGGCCGCAACGACCGTATTTTTCAAACCCAGGCTTGGACTTTGGCAAGCAAAGATTGGTTCCAGGAACTCGGTGATCGATGAGCGCTACCGAGAAGGGCACTGTGGGGCTTCCACGCAGAAGTTTTTTGAAGAGCACTGCTGCCACCCTAGCGGGCTTAGCAGTTTCGCCTGCGGTGGCGCGGTCCTCCTCTCCTGATCAGGACTCGCCAGGCATTGACCTTCCTCAGATCAAAGGAACATGCCCTAAGCCACTGGGAAGGCGCGAAGAGTTGCTGACGCCACATGCTGTTTTTCGGGAGCTTCAACTCGGAACCGTCCGCCCCGAAGGCTGGCTAAAGCAAGAGCTTCTCAAGCAGATCACCAATCTCACCATTCCCCAAAATAGTTTCTGTTTCCCATTTGACCGCCGGTATTGGGCGAGCAATGAATGCGGCCAGGCGGAAGAATCCCGGAACGGCGGTACACGCTGGTACCCGTGGGAACAAATGGGATATTGGACCGATGGAGCTTACCGAAGTGCCGCCATACTCAATCACGAACATCTGATCCGCCGTGCAAAAGAGCCGATCTCGTACACCATCAATAATCCAGTCGACGGTTGGTTTCTAGGCTCACGTTGGCTATACGATCCTCCGGCAGATCCCGATCCGGACCAGGATCCGGGCCGCTGGCCGGCGGCTGTTTTTTTTCGGGCACTTGCTGCAGCCGCTGAGGCGGAAAGCAATTCCTTGATTCTGGACGCCATGTGTCGGCACTACATTCGAGACGATCGATCCGACTATCAGCACGGACCCTACGGTCCGCGTGACCGGGTGAACATTGAATCTATGTTGTGGTGCTATGCGCATTCAGGAGATTCTCGCCTGCTCGAAAAGGCGAGACGTATTTGGGCCGGAGTAAGTGAAAAAGAAATGATGGATCTGTGTTCCGACCGGCCATCGGACATGCACGGGGTTACCTTTGCGGAAGTTTCCAAATTGGCAGCGCTCGTCGGTATGTACACCGGCGAGCGGCGGCAACTGGAGGTGTCAGTTTCCGCGATGCGACGCATTTTCAAGTACCACATGCTGGCGGATGGCACACCCTCCGCTTCCGAATCCTTGAGTGGGACGAGCGCCCTAGACGGTCATGAAACCTGCGACATCGTGGAATTTAACCTGGCATGGGGCTATTTGCTTATGGCAACGGGAGAAAGCGGCTATGGCGACCACATCGAGCGTGCACTCTTTAACGCCGGAATGGGCGCTGTGCGTAAAGACTGGACGGGGGTGCAATACATCTCCTGCCCAAATCAATTGCATATCGCCCGAAAATCCTGTCAGGTCGGACACGTAAACACGGCAGCAGCTCTTTACGGACCCAACAGTGATCATCGCCCTAGGTTCAATTTTGTGACAGCCTGTTGTGCGGGCAATATCAACCGTCTGTTGCCAACGTATGTACAGCGGATGTGGATGAGATCTGCAGACTGCGGTCTGGCAGCAACCCTGTACGGGCCTTGCCAGATCAAGACTGAGGTGGCCGGCGCTGCTGTTGAAATTGTCGAATATACCAGTTACCCGTTCTCCGACATCATTCAATTGACAATTGCAAGCAACACACCATCGAAGTTTCCTCTCTATTTGCGTATCCCCTCCTGGTGCGAAACACCTGAAATCAGCGTAAACGACCATCCTTACCGCGGTTTCAGGATTGAGAATGGATTCGCAGTTATTCGTGGCATGCAGTTTCATCGCGATGTCGTCACACTGAAAGTACCAATGAAAGCTGCTGTCGGTCATTCGAGTGACGGTGGAATTTGGGTTGAACGCGGACCTCTCGTCTATGCCCTTCAGCCCCAGGAACGATGGGAAGCGCATATGATGCCTGAATTCGAGATCACTTCCCCGGATTACTTCCCCATGTGGGCTGCGTCTGCGAACTCTTCCTGGAACTACGGTCTATGCATCGACGAGGGAGTGCCTTTGGAACGACAGGTGCTTTCCAGTAACAAGGCCACGGTTGATCCATGGTCGATGCCTGGCTCATCATTGCGAGTTTCTGCACGACGGATTCCGGATTGGGGTTTACGGCAAACCGGGAATGACAATGACTCATTTCAAACGCCGCCGCTACCGAGATCTATGAGCGACGTAGGTAAGTTGGAACAAATCCGTCTACTGCCGCTGGGCTGCACGCACCTGCGACTCACGGTTTTTCCACACTTACGTACGTAGTATTCGTCTATTTTTTTACTGGCGCCGGCTTTCGTCAGTAGCCGTGCTAGCGGCGACGATCCCGCCAATTATGTTTGGGCAAGGTTGAGACAACCCTTGCGCAAAACGGTGTGGACCTTTGATGAGCTGCCGCCCGAGTAACAAATCTACACTCGGAGAAGAAGGCATTGAAACGTCGAGACTTTCTTATCGCGAGCAGCGCAAGCCTGTTGTCTCTTCGGACCGGAATATCGGCCGCCAAATCAGCACCATCGCTCGCCGCACACTGGACCTTCGATGAACCCAGCGGAACAATAGCCTTAGATAGCGCCGCGCAAATCGCCGATAACATTACAGGGCAGTTTGAGCGGCTCTCTGGGGTTGAAGGGAACTGCCTCCGTTCCTTCGAGTTCGATACCGTTATTGTGCGCAAAGCGGCGGCGGCTCCATCTCTGAATCCTGCGGGTTTCTCGGTCGAAGCCTGGGTTGCTCCTCAAACATATCCGTGGAACTGGTGCCCCATCGTGGTTCATCGTCAAGGTAGTAAGGGCTACTTTTTTGGCGTCGATGGCGACGGCCGTTTCGGTTTTCATGTTTGCATTGGCGGTGTTTGGATGGAATGTAACTCTCGCCAGGCCCTTCCGGGCCTGGAACCCGCTTACACCTGGCAATCCGACAGGCGGATTTGGGAGCATGTTCCAGCCGGGGCGCCGTTGCCGCCACTATGGAGTGACCGCCCTCGGCCCGTTGTCCCCATTCTTACCTGGTCTCATTTAGTTGGAGTGTTTGATTGCCATGAGGGAATCACAATTTATAAGAATGGCAAAATGGAAGCCCAATTAAAGACTCGCGGTAGCTTCACGCCTGCGCCGGACGCTGATTTGTACATTGCCCGCACTCCGGAAGAAATCATGCCAGCACACGCCGAGCGATTGTACGGTACGTCTCCCATTCAGTTTTCATGGGATGGGCTGCTTGATGAGATCCGCATCCACAATCGTTCGTTGAGTACGGATGAAATCCAGCAATCGTATGCGCGAAGTGTCCCACAGGTGGAACAACCGTTGCAATTCCGGAAACTTCCCATGGGAAGCACAGAGCCACGCCATTTCGGAGCTTATTACACACGACTTAAATATGATGAACAGTATGATCGACCGTGGCCGCTAGGGGCAGACTCCGACGTCGTAGTAACCTTCGATGATCATCCTTTTAGGCTGGTCTATTGGCATGGCATGAGTTACTACCCAGTTTGGTACGCGGAGAATGGAATTGGAGTTTCGCATAAAGCCCCCGAGACGTCAGGTCCTAAAGGCACATACGAAGCGATGAATGATCGCCAGTGCCGATCCTCTTATGTGCGCATCATTGAGAACAACCGGGCGCGGGTGAAAATACAATGGCGCAATGCCCCATTGAACCGATCCTATGAAGAGGCGCACATAGACCCTTCGACGGGTTGGGGAGAATGGGTTGACGACTATTACACCATCTACCTGGATGGAGTAGCCGTCCGAGAGTACAAGATTTATTGCCCATTGACCAACCAGAATCACGGATTCGGACAGGCTCTCATCATTGTTCCTCCAGGACTTGCCCCAGCAGATGCCCTCGAAATTGAAGCGGCCAGCGAAGCCAATCTCGCTGGTGAAGAATCAATTCTTTCCTGGGCGAGCGGTATCCCCACCGGCAGCAGGATCGAAAATGCGTCGATCGAGGTTTTTAACCTAAAAGCGTCTGCCAAGCCATTTTTGATCTTTTCCCCAAAGACCGGCAATTCAGGCTGGGAGGGGAATGGTCGCCCCTGGCCGTTTTGCTTCTTCCATTGGGACCACTGGCCAGCCGAGCAAATCCCCAGTGATGGACGTCAAAGTTTCGTCATTGATGGTCGTCCATCTCACACTTCTATTGACAATCCGGAATTTCACATTACGCCCGAAAAAGACGGGAGATCGGGAGTTACCTTTACCTTTACTGCTTTGATTGGAATGTGTGTCGCGAAAAGTGCCGGCCAACTGGCGCCACTCGCCCGTTCTTGGCTGAACCCGCCACCCTTGGAAGTTTCAAAGGGGTTTCTCAACGAAGGCTACGCTATCGCGGAACGCTGCCATGTCCTAAGTCGCACTCAGCTCGAAGTGAACCTTCTGGAATGTACGATCCAGGCCAGCCCGCAATCTCCGCTTTTGAATCCCGCCTTTCGAATCAAAAACTGGAATCCGAATTCGATTGATTTCCTCTTGAATGGAAGAAAGTTAGAGATCGGCACTGACTTCCGTTTTGATAACCGTTGCACAGAGGAAGAACCGGGTTTGGTCATATGGCTTCAACGAGAACTCGACAAGCCTCTCTCTCTAACTATCCGCGCCTTATAGCCTCGTGGGGCGTACTACGCGATTTTTTAGGAATGTTGCGCACCGAGACTTGCTGTCAACGTCCTGGTACGGGCTCCACTCCAAACGCACTTGTAAACTATGGTCCATCCAATTGGGACAACTCAAGTGTGGAAAGCACACTTTTCTCACCGTGGTGTCTCCGCCACCAAATCACCTGAGAGGACCGATTTGTGCGCAATCGAGGTGGATGCAAACGCTACCATTTCATCGACTCAATTTTACTCTTGACATCGAGTAAACGTCGGTTGTAGTTTGTCTGTCGTTTGGTTCAACCAATTGAGGGAATCGGGTTACAGGGATAGCCAGCTTAAAATAGCTGTCCTGAAAAGAGATGCTGCCATGAGAAAAATGGGCGGGAGTCGCGTTCTTCTGCTGGGTTGTTTATTGCTCTTCTTCTGCGTGGGGTCGCGAATGGCCGCGGCGCAAAGCGTCGCTGCTCTAAACGGAACCGTAAGAGATCCGAGCGGCGCGGTTATTGATGGGGCGACTATCATGTTGACCAACGTCAATACTGGGGTGTCACAGTCCGGTCACTCCAATAGCAGTGGCGCCTACAGCTTCGTAAATATTTTGCCCGGGCATTACGTTCTCGAAGCCTCTCGGGAAGGGTTTAGGACAGATCGGCAGCCAGAATTCTCATTGGAAGTCAATCAAACCGCCACGATCAACTTCAGTTTGCACGTAGGCGCAGCGGGAGAAGTGATCAACGTAAGCAGTCAAGCGATCCAACTTGAGACCTCGACCTCTGAACTGGGAACGGTGGTGGCTACGAGAGAAGTCCAGGACTTGCCTCTGAATGGGCGCAACTTCACTGAATTGTTGTTGCTAACCCCCGGCGCTAGCCCAGCAAACCCTCTGCAAAACGCTGGCGGGGCTCCTGGCGCAATTGGGGCATTCTCCTACCCTGCAATCAACGGGCAATCGAATCGTAGCAATATGTACCTGCTCGACGGAGTGAATAACTACGGTGGCCTGTCAGACACAAACAC
>Ga0105241_10004588_pt1 | contig 10220 bp, 5 predicted proteins | sample KBSC64metaG_FD_80422 | JGI IMG/M metagenome (GOLD analysis project Ga0105241, IMG submission 80422) | Corn rhizosphere microbial communities from Kellogg Biological Station, Michigan, USA - KBS C6-4 metaG | ecosystem: Host-associated > Plants > Roots > Rhizosphere > Soil | place: Michigan, USA...
ATACGGGCATATAACCAGAGAAGTACCGCAATTGAACACCCAGCAATACCTGGCTATGCGCAACCAGGCTATGGCTAATGATGGCCTTACCGCGAGTGCAGATCCTGCTGACCCGGGGTATGCGCCTGATTTAAAGATATGGGATACTAAGAGTTATACCGACTGGCAAAAGGTATTGCTGGGCCGCAATTCGCATTACCTGGATGGTCAGGCGTCCATTTCAGGAGGTACTGAAAGTACACAGTTTCTTGTGGGTGCAGGTTATCATCGGGAGACTACCATATTTCCGGGCGATTTTGCGGATCAAAAGGCATCAATGCACTTTAGCCTGAATACTTCATCAGATAATAAAAAATTCAAATTGCAACTGTCAGGCAGCTTTTTAAATGACAATAATCAATTGCCGCAAACCGATCCAACCTTTCTTGCTTCATTTTCCGCGCCGGATTCTCCACCTTTATATAATCAGGATGGCAGCTTAAATTGGGCGTTAAATTCCTTGGGAAGTTCGACTTGGACATTTGGAAATCCGGTTGCTTATTTATTAAAAACTTTCTCCAATAAAACCAACAACCTGGGAGGCCATGCTCTGGTGAGCTACCAGTTACTAACAGGCCTACAACTCAAAAGCAGTTTTGGGTATACTAATATCCAGATCGATCAAATCACAACCAATCCTTTATCAGCGCTTGAACCGGCGCGCCGCCCCCGATTGCAAAACAGTGCAAACTACTTGTATGCAAATGAAAATTCATGGATCATAGAGCCGCAGCTAAACTATGGCAAAAACATTGGCCAAGGGAAACTGGATGTGCTTGCAGGGCTAACATTACAGCGTCAAAATATGATAAGCGATAACTATAGGGGAGTGAATTATTACACCGACCTGCAACTTACCGACCCGGCCGCCGCACAGCAAACATATCCATCAGCCACAGCAAGCCAATACAATTATTCAGCGATCTTTGGCAGGATCAACTATAACCTTAACGATGAATACCTGGCCGACCTGGCAGTACGCCGGGACGGAAGCAGCCGATTTGGCCCCGAAAAGGAATTTCATAATTTCGCTTCTGCGGGATTAGCCTGGATATTCTCCAAAGAAAGCCTGGTGCAAAAAGCGCTGCCTTTTTTAAGCTTTGGTAAAATAAAGGTTAGTTACGGCAGTACTGGAAACGACCAAATTGGTGATTACCGCTTCCTTACCCAATATGCTTATTTGCCAGGGTACTCTTACCAGGGAAATCTGGGCCTCGCGACACAAGGCATCCCCAACCCGTACCTACAATGGGAATTGACCAAAAAGGCGAACATTGGAATTGACCTGGGTTTTTTTAAGGACCGCTTGCTAATATCCGGCAATTATGCTATCAACCGCTCATCCAATGAATTGCTCCCTTATCCGCTGCCGGTTATTGCAGGGTATAACTCAATTCTGGAAAATTTACCGGCTACTGTTCAGAACAAGTCACTTGAATTTACAATAACATCAATTAATTTTAAGACAAAAGACTTCAACTGGACCACTAATTTTAACCTCACTATACCAACCAATAAACTGATCGCTTATCCGGGACTCGCCACCTCGTCTGAGGCAAACACTTATAGTATAGGTCAGCCAATAACTATTCTTAAGGTCGCGAAATTTGACGGCGTAAACCCGGCAGATGGCAATTACCAGTTCATTGACAGAAATGGCGAGGTGACCGAATATCCCGATGTTTTTGGCACACCGTCCGATGCGATTGCAACGGTTAATACAGCGCCAAAATTCTACGGTGGCCTGCAAAACACAGTTAGCTATAAATCTTTTTCCTTTGAGTTCATGCTCAGTTTTACGAAGCAAATCGGTGCTAACGATATTTTTGGCGGCAGTGACCCTGGTGGCTTTGACAGCGGGAATCAACCGACCTCGATACTCAATAATGTATGGACACGCCCCGGAGATCATGCTGCCGTTCAAAAGTTCAGCCAGACTGGATCCAACTTCTTGCAGTATTTCTATGCAGTAAATAGCGACGCTGCTTATTCGGATGCGTCTTATATCAGATTGAAGAATGCATCATTGTCATGGAAATTCCCGGGAAATGTTTGCAGGATGCTGACCATTTCAAACGCGCGACTTTATATACAAGGTCAGAACCTGCTAACCATTACTAAATACAAAGGAATGGATCCGGAAAATTCCGGATTGTTTGGTAACCAGTTTGTTCCTCCCTTACGCGTCATAACTTTAGGTATACAGGCAATTTTTTAATTATTAAAATCATGAAGATTATCACTATAAAATGCGCTCCTGAGCGTAACAAAAAATATAAAAATGGTTTTGCCCCGGGTATTTCCCCCCGCAAGATGTTTCGGTGGGCTCGATTGCTTATGCTGACTGGTATATTAGCTAGCTGTCAAAAATTTGTGCAGGCGCCTGCACCGGTTACTACTCTCAGCTCCGAAAACACTTATACATCAGTATCAACAGCCGCTGCTGTCTTAGATGGCATATATATAGCACTTAATCCGAGTGCAACCAATGACGCAGGAAATGCCTTCTCGTTAAGTACCTCTTTGCTTTGTGGATTGTCAGCAGATGAATTTTCCCAAATTAGCACTGCTGGTACTAGTTTGACGCAATACTATACTAATGGGCTTACTAATCAAAACGGCGATTTATGGAACTATGCCTATCCTATTATTTTTAATGTCAACAGCGCTATAACAGGTATTAGTAACTCTCGTTCGCTGCCAGCCACTGTAAAACAGCAGTTACTGGGCGAGGCGCAGTTTATACGGGCATTTTTATATTTTTACCTGGCTAACTTATACGGTCCGGTTCCGCTGGTGCTGACAACAACTCCCCAGGCCAATGCAACCCTCACGCGCGCACCTGTTAACCAGGTTTACCAGCAAATCATCAGCGACCTGACCGCTGCGCAATCTGAGCTGGGCCAGCAATTTTTGGATGGGACCATACAAAATGCCAGTACAAGCCGGTCACGCCCGAGCTATTGGGCGGCTACCGCATTACTGGCACGTGTTTATCTGTATAACGGCTACGTGACGGGGGATAATAGCAATTTCACAAATGCTGTATCTGAATCTTCTATCCTTATTAAAAATACCACACTTTTTGGACTGAGCAGCCTTGAAGCCGTCTTTTTAAAGGCCAGCCTCGGTAATAAAGAAGCGATATGGCAACTGGAGCCTACGGTAGCCGGATACCCAACCAGTGAAGCGCGGGAGTTTATTATCCCCGCCACCGGGCCGAGCGATAGTTATCCGGTATGGTTAAGTAATAACCTGGTCAATGCATTTGAACCCGGAGATTTGCGCAAAGCCCAGTGGGTTAACAGTGTAACAACCGGCGGTACAACCTATTACTTCGCATACAAATACAAAAACAATATCCTAAACTCTACTATTAATGAATATTCGGATATTTTTCGGCTGGGTGAGCAATACCTGATCCGTGCTGAAGCAGAGGCCAAATTAAATAACATCTCTGGTGCACGAGCCGATATCAATGCGATTCGAGATCGCGCAGGATTGCCTAATACGACTGCTGTCACACAGAATGATCTTCTTATTGCTATCCTGCACGAACGGCGGGTCGAATTCTTTACCGAAATGGGGCATCGATGGCTGGACCTAAAACGTATGGGAGCGGTTAACAGCGTTATGAGTACAGTTGCGACGGAAAAAGGCGGCACCTGGAATGCGAACGATGCGCTTTATCCGGTTCCGGCAACAGACCTGCAAACCGACCCGAATCTTCGGCAAAACCCAGGCTATTAAAAAGCCACAGGCAATAGGTGAGCAGCCAGAATGCTCATTTATTGCCTGTTTTAAAACGTTGGCCGGTATTCAATGGCTTAAAATTCGTTGAAAGATAAAGTAGATATGCAGTCTATTCTAAAACCGGCCAAATTCACAGCCATACGGCATATACGCACATTCTAACAACTTTTTACTGTACCTAACCTTTAATTTTGATCTCAATTGCAATTAGAAATAAAATATTAAAAAATAGATTTAAACAACATTAAAATTATGAAAATACTTATTGCGCTATTATTGACGGTTATTTATTTAAATATAAATACACAAACATCATACGCCCAAAACAATGAAACGATAGCCAAGCGCATCAAAGCAATGACGAAAGAAAATGATCCGGAAAAAAACGTAAGTACCATGGCCTCTATTATAAAAGAGTACGAACTTGATTCATTAAAAAATGCAGAGGTAATTGATGAGATGCGTGGTATTGTAGCTCTTTCATTTCTTGCAGCTTATAATAAACAACAATATGAGGCTTATATAAAAACAATTAAAAACAAGTTTAATCAAACTTCGTATTTGAATATGGGTGCAGAAAAACTGTTCACAGATAAAAAGCATATGAACTATGCAGAAATAATCGCGAAAAGAACGGTTGACCTGTATGATAGCTTTAAGAATGATCCATCAGCCAGGCCATCCACCTTTGACCAGGATGATTGGAACCGGTTTATGAAAATGGCGGCCTATCCTTATTACGAAACCTATGCCGAGATACTGCATGCTAACGGAAAAGATAAGGCGGCACTTAGCTACGAGGAAATGGCATTGAAAGGTCAGGATCTTGACCGGTTAGACATTTCTTCGGCCGAGCTTTATGCCGTTCTGCTTGCAAAAGGCGGACAGGACCAAAAAGCATACAACCTGCTTTTGAAAATGGTAGGTACGGGAAAATCAACCCCGGCTATGATTGTATTGCTCAAAAACCTTTATATTAAAAAGGGCGGTACCATAGCTGGGGCTAACAGCCTGCTTGCTTCTCTTCAGCAAAATGTAGATAAGGCTTATTTAAAAGAAATTGCAAAAAAGATGCTGAACAATGTGACGGCGCCAGCTTTTACTTTGAAGGACTTGCAAGGACACACTGTATCACTCGCCAGCCTAAAAGGAAAAGTTGTTGTACTTGACTTCTGGGCAACCTGGTGTTTTCCCTGTATATCTTCAATGCCGGCTATGGAAAAGCTAACCAAAAAACATCCTGAAGTAGCCTTCCTTTTTATTGATACGCAGGAACAAGGCGCGGATATTCCAGCCAAGACACACTCCTTTATTAAAACCCACGGCTATGACTTTCATGTTTTGCTTGATTTGCCGGAAGCAAATAATCCAAAAGAATTCCCTGTGGCAACTGCGTATAAATTAAATGGCATACCGACAAAAGTGGTGATAGACAAACGGGGAAACCAGTTGTTTTCGACGGCAGGGTATTCATCTGACGCGGAATTGACCAATGAAATGGAGGCGATGATCAAGATCGCTGAGGCTCAATAAACGAGTTATAATATTAGGTATACCAGCAATTAACATGATTAGTACTAAACAAGCATGAAAGCTACGCGCTGTTTTTTATTGGGCATATTATTTTTTACCGGGATTAGTTGCGCTTATTCACAACAGGCTATCTTACCCGTTGATAGTGCGATACAAGTTGAGGGTAATGGGTTGTTCAGGGGGCAACTCAAGCCTTCTGGCTGGGGTAAAGAAGTGCAAGTTTATACGGCCGGAGCTTTCGTGGCCCTGCAGATTAGCAAGGTAATGGGGTACCTTCGCCATCCTGTTTATTACCGGGCTTATACGTATTCAAGCAGGGGGCCTAGTGACACTGCAAAGTTAATTTACGGCAGTGATCAAATTCGGGGTGGTGAACGGATTGGACAGGTTTATTTAAAAGTCAATGATACGTTTCTAATTGATTTCAGGGACAGGAGGACAGATTCCCTTGTCAAAAGGTATAAGATCAAAAGGGTTATGGCCATTCCTGAGGTTATACTTGACCGGCTACCAAATAACAGAGGACATCTTCAAGGTGTTATATTGGAGGATCACCCTGCCAAATTTGACTTGTCTGCGGGAGAACTGTTAAATATCCGTTTAACTAAAAAATCCGAATTCCAGGAGGATGATATTGAATACACGCTGGTAGACCTTAAAACAAGAAAAACGAAACGTAAAATTTCACGCTTCGGATTTGGACCGCTGAAGCTTGCTTCAAACACTGACTATGAACTTCGTTTTGGTTATTTACTTCAACCAGAAAGTACGGGTACATTTTATATCCATGTAAAACCGTATTGGTACCAATCTGTACTTACCTATATAATTCTAATTATAGGATTGTGTGCAACAAGCGTTTCGATAATCTTATTAGTTTCTAAAAGCAGGCTAAAGGCTGTCCGGAATCGCCAGTATAATGCGGAGCAGGCTGCGCTCAGGTTACAGGCTCAGCTAAATCCACATTTCACATTCAATTCATTAAATTCCATTCAAGGCTTAATGAATACAGGGCGTATCGAAGAAGCGAATGACTACTTACAGGAATTCAGCTCACTGCTTAGGAAAACGTTAGTGAAAAGCGAATATGTTTTTAACTCCCTGGACCAGGAACTGGAGATGATGCGCACCTATATCAGGCTTGAAGCCCTTCGATATAATTTCACTTGGGATATTGAGGTGGCTGTTGATATACATTCCACTGTCATCGAAATCCCTACCCTGATCTTGCAGCCATTGATAGAAAACGCCATAAGGCATGGATTAGCTGGTTTAGGGCATGCAGGGCAATTATATGTGAATTGCAAAAGGGAAGAGGAAGCAGCTACTTTTATTATTGTAATCAGGGATAATGGAACCTGGATAGATAAGCGTTCTGGTTCCGATGCAGGTTATGGGCTTACTTTGACTGCCGAACGAATTGCAGCGATCAACAAGCTTCATAAATGGCGATCAATCGAACTGGCTTTTAATAAACACGCCGGCACTGAAGCAGTTTTAACATTCCATAATTGGCTATAACAAATGAAAAAGATAAGAGCCATCATCATAGACGACGAACCAATAAACAACGATAATTTACGTGCTTTACTAAATTTGCACTGCAAAACAGTTGACGTTGTAACGTGTGCCACAAGCGCAGACGAAGCCAGGATTAAGATACTGGAATTAGCACCTGATGTGATATTTCTGGATATTGAGATGCCTGGTAAAAATGGCTTTGATCTGTTAAAATCAATTAAAGATCCTGATTTCGAAGTGATATTCGTAACAGCATATGACACCTTTGGTATCATGGCTATCAAGTTTTCTGCCCTAGATTATTTGTTAAAACCAATTAATATATCAGCACTTAAAATAGCAGTGAATAAATTAGAAAGGTCGCTACAGGTCAAAACACAAAACCAGCGGTTGAATAATTTACTTTATCTGTTAGATAAAACACAGCCCGAACAAAATGAAAAGATTGCACTTCCTACACAAAAAGAAACGTACCTGGTACCCGTTAAAGATATCATCCGATGTGAATCTTCAAATAACTATACTACTTTCTTTTTAACCAACGGAATGGCGCATGTAATATCCAGGCCATTATATGAATACGAGGAGTTGCTTGAACCCTATGGTTTTATCCGTTGTCATCAAACCCACCTGGTTAACAAAACCCATGTCACCAAAATTCTTAATGAGGATTCCGGTTATTTGGTGGTGAATTATACCGACAAAAAGATTCCGATAGCTAAGCAACGAAAAAGTGTAATTCGTGCTTTGTTAAATATGATTGGTAACAATACAAACAAAAAGTAAGGGATTCGGCAGTATGTGTGCTAATCAATTTCTGTATAAGAATCAATAAGTAATAATGTCGTGTTTATTAACACAACCTTTTAGAGGAAAAATGACACAGGTTTGTCGACGGATGGAAATATCTTATGGCAGCTCCAATCATGTTTCGACTAATTCGAAACACGACGGGTTTGAGTGTAATGAAACCTTGCAAAAATTGGAGCGACTTTGATTGATCAACCTAACAGATCGGGGAGATACGGCGCATTGAGGGCTTACTGGACGTTCTTGTTGACCGATATTCGGATATTTTGCAATATTATAAGATCAGGATATTACCATAAAAAGGCGGGATAATAAGTTCTATGTACCCCGAAAAACCATGTTTTGACTGAAATCAACTTCGAGCTCTTTATTTAAGTGGACCATTGTTCCATATCTTGCTGTTTAACAGGCATTAGAAGCCATAAAAAAGGGGGAAACATTGCGTTTTAGCGATGTTCCCCCTAAAGTAACAGGTTTCGCAGTATTGAAATAAAAGGTTATTTGTTTTTGGTTAACGGTGTGCCGATTAAATTAAAAAGTGTTAACCGCCATGAAAACTGACCCCACGATGGCTACGCCATTACCGAGGAGCAGATGGTTCGCGATATCGTGCTCAGTAAACAAACTAATAGCAACCACGTACGTACCTGCCACTACTCTGATGACCCGCGCTGGTATGTGCTTTGCGACTAATATGGTATTTACGTGTGGCCGAGGCTAATTTGGAGTGTCATGGCGCCTGGGATGAATTTAACGAAGAACCAGGATAAAAGCATCTTTGATTGACAGAAATGTTACCAATGTTGAAAGTTTTAAAAATCACGCATCGGTAATTATCTGGTAGTTGGGCAATGAATGCGGCAGTAGCGGTAGCATTTCAGGGCCATCATAAAGGTGATAAAAGACATTGATCCACTGATCCGGCCCGTCCTATACATTACCAGGTCTTAAATGTTAGCAACAATTACTATCTTAGTATAGAATTAGTACAATTTGTCTCTAAATAAATATGACTGACCGTGAACTTGCCGATGGCTTAACAATGAAAATTTAATATTAATTACGGCTTTGATAATTATTTTGTTGTTACTGTAAAGTTTGAAGTAATAAACCACCTGGCTTTTCTTAACACTCAAATAACTACCGGCACGCTACTTTTATTTTAAATTAACTACATGCTTGAAAATACTGATCATACCATTTAAATTTGATATGAATTTTTACAAAGTGTTGCGTTACAATATAAACTGGCGGGCACAATAACAGGCGCTGAATATTGATGAATTAAGAGAAAGAATGAAATTATTTTACAATTTTTTTAAGGCTCTCTTTTTAGTTACTGCTGTATCTTTTGTGTTTATTACAAGGTGCTACTCACAATCATACGGGTTGGAATTTGGTAGCCATGAAGTTGTACAGGACAAAAGAACCTCATTAGATCTCAGCCCTGGCAAACCCTTTACTTTTAATACAGCTTTTAATTTATCGTTTGATGTATCATTTGCTCCGAATATGCATACGTATTTCGGATATATTGTGCGGATTATTGAGCAGGACAAAAGAAACATTGATGTTATTTATGACAATAGCTCAAATGCCAAAAATCATTTTAATATCATCATCGGTGATAAACTGGCGAATATAAGCTTCGATATAGATAGCAATCAATTATTTAACAAGTGGACCAGAATGGATTTGTCCTTTGATTATGATAATGACAGGTTAATATTTACGGTAAATGGAAAACACTATACAACCAAAGGATTACACTTACAAAAAGGCAGTAATTACAAAATAATTTTTGGCGTTAATAACTACAAGCAATTTGAAACCACCGATGTGCCGCCACTTCGGTTAAAAGATATTAAACTATATCAAAACGGTAAATTGCAAAATAACTGGCCACTTAATGAACAAAATGGCAATATAGCCCACGATATAGTTAATCAGAATGATGCTTCGGTGGCTAATCCGCTATGGATACTTTCAGACCATTATAACTGGAAATGGGTACAAACGCTACATATAAACAGTATTGCCGAACCGGCCTTTGATAGTAAGAAAGGTATATTATATATTGTATCAGCCGACTCGTTATACAGCTATGATGTAAGTAATAATAAATGGAACAATATTCATTATAAAAGCGGATCTGCAAATATGAATATCGGGGAACAATCTGTTTTTAATCCTTACAAAAACACCATATATAATATTTTCCCCGATCAGCAGTTCGTAGCCGGTTATAATTTTGCAGATCAACGGTGGGAAAAAAAACTTGCTCGGGGTCTCATTACAAACTTTTCGCATTTTAATAAAGTATTCTCTCAAAACGATACATCCCTTTATTTATTCGGTGGCTATGGTCAATTGAATTATAAAAACGAGGTGATACAATACCATTTAAATACAGGTAAATGGGAAACATTGCATACTCATGGCGATTTCTATATGCCACGCTACCTGGCTGGTTTAGGAAGCAACGCGAAAGGCGACACTATTTATATTATAGGTGGGTATGGCAGTGAAAGTGGCAGGCAAATATTAAACCCGCGCAATATATA
>Ga0105241_10004595_pt1 | contig 10215 bp, 11 predicted proteins | sample KBSC64metaG_FD_80422 | JGI IMG/M metagenome (GOLD analysis project Ga0105241, IMG submission 80422) | Corn rhizosphere microbial communities from Kellogg Biological Station, Michigan, USA - KBS C6-4 metaG | ecosystem: Host-associated > Plants > Roots > Rhizosphere > Soil | place: Michigan, USA...
CAGGTCTCGACGAAATGGCCGTCTTGCACGGAAATGCGAAGCGCTCCTTGCTGGCTGAGAATCTCCACCGGAAGCGCATCGAAGAACTCATTGGCAAAAACGATGACCGGAACCTCGGCGCCTAAGGCTCGCTCGTTCATCGCATTATCTGGAGCGGCCGTAGTCGTGCCTTCTCCTGTGTTCTCGGCACTGGCGTAGAAGCTTTCAGCAGCTTCAGCAGCCATCGCGGCTTTCGCCGCGCTGCCTGACATGTCAGAGAACCAGGGCATCAGTCTCTGATGCAGATGCCGCTCGAACGCGTTTTCAGAAACTGAAGATGCTTTCCCGCTTTCGAGATAACTGGCAAGCACGCCCCTGAGGCGGTCTCGCAATTTAGGAGATTGCTCCGCCAGCGAGTAGTGCAGGGCGTGGAAGAATTGAGGAAACTTCTTCTCGGACCAGGCGAGTACATCCTGGGCAAAGAGGCCGCGGCCGGGACCGAGTTCCAGAATTTCGATTTCGGCGGGCGCACCCAGCGCTCTCCATATTTCCTCAAACTGGCGCGCCAGCAAACGCCCAAACACAGCGTGCACGTCGCTCGAGGTATAAAAGTCTCCTGCCTTGCCGAATTGTTCGGCGTGGCGGGAGTAGTATCCAAGTTCTGGATGGTAGAGGCACAGCTCCATGTACCGCGAAAACGGAATCGGTCCGCGCTCACGAATTTCCTGTTCGATAATCTGGCGGAGGCTCACAAGCCCTTCCGTTGGCGGTCAGCCCGGTCCTGCGGCGTCCGGATGAACATTTCGACCATGTAGTCGTGTAAACAGTCATAAAGCTGCCGCTGGAATCCCCACTCAAATTGGGGATGATCTAGATCGCGCGGGTGAAGCTCGAACAGATAGGTATGCACCGGCACCGGCGGATTTTTGAAATCAATGATGACTTCTACAGCTTCCCCCTTGGCGCGCGCGGAAAAGTCGAGCAGAGGATGCTCATAGAGTTTCAGTTGTGCGAGCACGCGTTCCAGTCGGAAGTTGGCTTCGGTCACTTAAAGATTGTAACGGACTGTGCAGGGCGAGCGCCCTCGCCCGCCTTTCTACGGAGTGACACCGTTTAATTCTCAGCTTTCGGTTCTTGGTTCTCGGTTCCCCGTTTTACTCGTATCTGAGGGCTTCGATGGGGTCGAGTTTGGCGGCTTTGATGGCGGGCAGCATGCCGCTGATGATGCCTACGAAGCTGAGAACGCCCGTGGACCAAATCAAAGTGGCGGCGTCAATGGTCAGGTGAATGTCGCCTTCGTCGGCGCCTTCCTGAAAAGCGCTCCAGAGGGTAAGCGAAGGGACGGACCAGGAAACCAGGTAGGCAAAGGCCACGCCCAGCAAACCACCCAGAGCGGTAATGACCAGCGCTTCTGTCAGAAATTGAAAGAGGATGTGCCAGCGGTGGGCGCCCAGGGCTTTTTCCACGCCGATTTCGCGGGTGCGCTGCGTGACCGAAACCAGCATGATGTTCATCAGGCCGACACCGCCGATCCCCAGCGTAAGCAGGCCGATGAAGCCCAGGAGAATCTTGATTCCCGTGGTAATGACTCTCAGATTCAGCAAGTCGGAGAACACGTCAAACACAAAGATGGCACGTTCGTCTTTTGGATCGAAGTTGTGATGGAAGGCCATGGAGTTTCGCAAAGCCTTCACCACTTTAGCGTTGTCGCCTTCGTATTCCATGACGACCGAGTTCAGGTAGAACGTGTCTTTCAACTCGTTCATGGTGCTGAAAGGCACATAAATGTGCTCGTTCAGATTGTCATCGCTGTTGTTGATGACGTGTTTCAGCACTCCCACAATCTGATAGGAGATACCGTCCACCCGAATGCTCTCGCCAATCGCATTCTGGCCGGAAAAGAGTTTCTTCTTGGCGTCAGCTCCGATGAAGGCGACGCGGGCGTGCGTGAAATCCTCGGCTTCACCGAAAGGCGATCCTTCCGCGAATTCCATGCGGCGCATGCGCGGGTACACGGCATAGACCCCGCTCACCCCGTAGCTGGCGCTGCGCGTGCCCCAGGCCACATTGCACTGCTTGAAGACTTCCGGAGACAGTCGCTTGAGCAGCGGAACTTCGTCGCGAATGTAATCCAGATCTTTGATGGTAAGACGGACTTCATTTCCGGCCTTGGTGCCGCCGACCTGTTGCGAAGTGCGTCCGGGAAATATGAATACCAGGTTGGTGCCAAAGGAGCGGAATGCCGCCCAGAGGCCCCGTTCAAAGCCTGTGCCGTAAGCCAGAAGCAGGACGACCGTGGCAATGCCCCACGCCATGCCCAACATGGTAAGGATGCTGCGCCGTTTGTTATGGCGTAGCGCGGTGTAGGCCTGACTTCCGAGTTCGCTGATCACGTTACTCTTGCCTCATGGCTTCAACGGGAGCCAGCAGTGCGGCTTTGCGCGCGGGATAAATTCCAGCTACCACGCCAGCCACCGCGAGGGACAGAATCGCCACCAGAGCCGACATTGGCACAATCCGCGGAGTATCAAATCCCTGCGGAGCCGGCAACTGGGCCAGCGCGGTGACGAATGCGGTCGCGATCAGCAGTCCAATGCCGCCGCTGAAAACGGTGAGGAATGCTCCCTCGATAAAAAACTGGGTCAGAATATTCTGGTACGTGGCACCCAACGCTTTGCGCAGACCAATTTCGCGTGTACGCTCGGCCACCGAGACCAGCATGATGTTGACGATGCCGATCGCTCCCAGCGCCAGGGTCACGAATCCGACGACTCCGAGGAAATAATCCATGGCGTCGAAAATCTTGCCCACGCGTTGCGAATTTTCAATCGTGTCCCAGTCTTCGAAGGCATCTTCCAGTTTGGGATCGAAGCCATGCCGCCGCGCAATAATCTGATGAACCTCTTCTTTGGAACGCATGTGCTCGGCTTTGACCAGCGGCCGATAGTTGATGAACGAGAGAGCGCCCTCTGAATTCTCCTGCTTCAGAGGAAACAGATTGCGCATGGTTTCGACTGGAACGAAAATGCGGGCATTGGTTCCGTTGTTGCCGTCTTTCCCCACCTTGGCCAGTACGCCGATCACGTCAAAGCGAATGCCGTTCAGCAGCATGCTGGCGCCGACGGCGGGGCGTCCGGGAAAAACGTTCTTCAGCAGTTCCCAACCGACCACGGCGACCCGGCGGCGTTCGGTATTATCCTCGTCATTCAACCAGCGGCCAGTGCCGAGCGGAACGCTCCGAATCTGGTTGTACTCGGGGGCCACTCCGAAAACCTGGCCATTGGTCGAGCCATAATCGCTGACCGCGCGGATGTCCTCGCGATTGATCACTGGGGAAATGAAACGCAGGGTGCGGGCTTCATTCCGAATGGCCAGGTAATCTTCGTAGGTAAAATGATAAGTCTGGCCGGATTGCAGACTTCCCGGCACCGCCGGTATCCGCCCCGAATAAATAAACATGATGTCCTGGCCGAGAGTGGCCAGGTTTCGGACCTGTCCGCTGCGGAATCCCTCTCCTAAACCCACCAGCAGAAGAAGCGATCCTACGCCCCATGCGATTCCGAACATGGTCAGGAATGAACGCAGCTTGTGAGCCCACAGGGTAGCCAGCGACTGGCGGACGATCTCAAATAGCACGTTCATAGGTTGTAGAAAGCAAGGCTGGTTCAGATCGATCGGGCGGGCCCATGCGCCCGTCATTCTCTAATCTCTAATACGGTGTCGGAGTCAGGCCGGTTCCCACTTTTTCCATGGCCGTCGTTCCTTAGACCGTGCGGCAGGCCATAAGGATAGCTTCATTTTTGCCAGCGCCTCGGCCTTGAGACCCACTGTGCTAACCAGGTCAGAGCCGAGGCGTCTAAACCACCGTTCAGATTCGCCCAGGCCCGTTAACTTCACTCAAAACACAGGTTGGGAGGCTTGCATCGTGTTCAAGCTACTCGTGCGCGCTCTGTTTGTCGTCGAAGGGTTGTTGTTGCTTGGATCATTGGCTCAGGCCCAGTCGTTTGTCCTGGATCTGCCCCGGCCAAGTCAGCATGCGATCATCACCCAGCGAATTGGAATCACCGACGTCACCATCAACTACCACCGTCCGATGGTGAACAAGCGCAAGATCTGGGGCGGCGTTGTGCCTTACGGCCAGGTCTGGCGCGCCGGAGCGAATGAGAACACGACCATCCAGTTTATGGATCCAGTGACCATCGAGGGCAAGCCTCTGCCCAAAGGCACTTACGGCCTCCACATGATTCCCGGCGAAAACGAATGCACGGTCATCTTCTCCAGGAATTCGACCTCTTGGGGCAGTTTCACCTACGACCAGGCCGAGGACGCGCTACGTGTCACGGTAAAACCCCAGAGCACCGACTTTCATGAAGCGCTCACCTACGACTTCGACGACGTAACACCCAATTCGTCGGTGGTGACCTTACGTTGGGAGAAGGTTGCGGTTCCCTTCAAGGTAGGCGTGAACACACATGAAATTGTGGCCGCCAATTTGCACAACCAGCTGCGTGGTTTGTCCCAGTACACATGGGAAGGCTGGGACGATGCCGCCAACTACCTGCTTCAGGAGAAGATTGATCTGGACGAGGCTTTGAAGTACACCGATCGATCGATTCAGGCCGAGGCGCGGTACGACAACCACATGACGAGGGCGCAAGTTCTCGATGCCCTGGGCCGCAAAGATGAAGCGACAACGGCGCGGAACAAAGCGTTGACCATGGCCAACGCGATCCAGATGCACAGCTATGCCCGCCAGTTGCAGATGGGCGGCAAGGCCGATGAGGCATTTGCAATCTATCGCGAGAATGCCAAAAAGAATCCGGACCAGTGGGTCGTGCATGTGGGCCTGGCGCGCATGTATTCCGCCCAGGGAGACTTCGCAAACGCAGCCAAAGAGATGAACACGGCGGCGGCAGGGGCCCCGGAAGGGCAAAAGCAGCCGCTACAGGCATTCGCGAAAAGGCTGGAAGCGAAGGACGATATTAATAAATAGGCTGAAGCTTCTGGCTTCTAGCTTCTAGCTAGATCCTATGACCTGTGGGATGGCGCTAGGAGCTAGAGGCCAGGAGCTAGAAGCCTCGCCTCACCCCGCCAGACGGGGATCGAAACGAAAAGACAGCGGCTTGCCGAAGCTTAACTTAGCAAAATCCTTGTGCCCTGGATTCAGCAGGAAGTTGCTTTCTCCCGGCACCAGCGCACTTGGGACCTGAAGCACTGCCGAAGTTCCGGAAAGAATCCATTCATCTCCGATCAGCCGCACTTCTGGCGGCGGAGGCTCAGACCTCCACTGCCGTGGTAACGCGGAACTCTCAACCCTCGTGATCAGGGACTCATCAAACTCCACCGCGATCAAAACGTATTTCTGCAACAGTTCCGATGAATCAAGGTGAACCAGCATCTCGAGCGCGGCCAGGGATTGGTATTGCGCGGTGTAGACGACGGCGGAGCCTGGATTGTTCCAGCGGCCTCCAAACTCCCGGGCGCCCTCTCCGCTGAAGGCATTTCTGGCGTGTTTCCGCTTGGTGATTCGCCAGGCTGTAATGATCACGAAAAGATTCCGTGCTCCAGACGTCCAATCAGGTTCTCGACCTCGCGGGCTCCTGGTTCGGTGCGGGCGTAAGCGAGCGGCGCGCGATCTCCTAATGCTTTGCGCGGCGTGGTCAGCCACTTCACGGCAGCCACCACGTCTCCTTCGAACAAGTCCACCGCATCTTCGAATACGGAAGAGATACGAAGCAGGCGCTCGGATTCTTCGGGCGTCAGCTTGCGCGAAACTTTGCGCCGGGCCAGGGTCCGCTCCGGAATTCCGATGATTCCCGCCAATCGCGGCAGAGCGAGACCGCTTCGGGACTCAAGCGATTGCAGGGTTTTAAATGAAAAGCCGCGCTCCAGTTGCCGAATGAGGTCGTCAGGATTGGCCGCGGTCAGGCCGAGGGCGGTACCGCGAAACCGGAATCGTCCGGACGGGCCCAGAGTTCCCTGCCGGGTAGCCCGGTGGGGCCGGTTTGTCTCAAGGTGACCCATGGATAAAGTCTAGGAGGCTTCTGCCACATTGTCAATAATTCTACGCCACGTGGCAGAGTCAGGATGAGCCCGAAGCGACATCCTTTATCACGACAACTTCTTTCCCCAAACGTCGGCCCACCTCGACGGCCGTGTTAACGGTCTGATCGTCCGTCTCCAGTCCGCGGATAATTTCCAGCTTTTTCTGGCTATCCACTGGTTCGGCGAAGCGCATGCCCAGGCAATTTTTAGCGCGATAGGTGACGCCGGATATCTCGGTGATGCTCAACGATGAAAGGTGAGAAGCCAGGATCGTGCCGGGGCGGCAGATCTTGTCGAGCAAAGTGAATATCTCGATCTTCGATTCCAGTTCTTCCGGAACTGCTTCGATGACGAAATCAGCCGGGCGGGCAGCATCTTCCACTGTGCCGGCAAATTCCAGAAGGGAAAGTGCTTTGCCGGCGGCATCCGCGGAGACGCCACCTGACACTACTGCCCGGTCAAGTTGGCTGCGGATTTCGCTTTCCGCCCGACGCAGGGCGTTGGGTAGCAGATCTTCGAGAATGGTGCGATAGCCGCCCCGGGCCGCCAGCTGCGCGATGGCTCGGCCCACCGGGCCAGCGCCAATGACGGCGATGGTCCGGACCTCGGTCACTACTGCCCCTTTTCCAGTTGTCCCAGGACAGAGGTGAGGTTGGTGCCAGCCGACCGAATATTTTCGGCGAGACGCTTACGCTCTTCAGCTTCCATCAGCGGGATGGAGGCGCTGATACGGCGGAGCGTAGTGTTGATGTCGTCGACGTAGTTGATGAGACGAATGAGTTCCCCGGTAGCTGCCATAGTTAAACCTGCTCCTGTTGCCCGCTGTCCAGTCATTTCGGCGCGCATCAATGCTCCTGCCGAGTCACGTCTTGAGCTGCGGGTGATGTATCTATTCTCAGGCGTAGGAACGGATTAGTAAAGGCACCACGGGCACCTGTGCGCCGCTTCAGGTAACAGGGTGAGCTGTCCTTGATTCACCGATTTTGGAAGAATAGGGCAGAGACACTGTCCTCAACCTGTTTACAAGCTACAGAAACCTCAATTCATCAGGATTCGCCCTTTTCCGCTGCCGCACCAGCGAAGCGCTCGCCGCTACATCTTCATGTCCCGTTATCACTTTGGTAATGCTCACTATCGATGTTATTTATGGGCCATTCCGGGTCTCCAATGAATCTAATAGCCATATGAGTGACAAACCATTGAAGCGGTACCTGTTTGCCAGTGATTTCGATCAGACCCTGACGTTCGACGATTCCGGGTATGTCTTAAGCGAGTTGGTGGGAATCCCGACTGCGGAATTCGAGCGTAAAGCGCAGGGCATGGCCAAGTTGAACCTGGTGCAGCAGGGCGCGGAATTGTCTTACCTGCTGCTGCATGATCCCGAGTTTCGCAAGAAAGTGCGCAAGCAGCATCTCTATCAGGTGGGCAAGACGATTCGCCTGAAAGACAATATCGAACTGCTGTACCAGGTTCTCAAGAATGGAGTGGATGGCTATCACTTCGATTTCTATGTGCTCTCTGCTTCGCCCGTCGAGGTGATTCAGTCGGCCCTCGAAGGCATCGTTCCGCGCGACCATATTTACGGGACCGAGTTTATTTACAGTCCTTCCGGCGAGATCGAAAGCCTGGTGCGGGCCACGGCCGGTTACGGCAAGGTGGCGGCGCTCGACCAGTTGCAGGCGGAATTACAAATCGGGCCCGATCACATCATCTACACCGGCGACGGTAGCTCTGATATCAACGTGATGCTGCATGTAAAAATGCGCGACGGATTCACCATTGCAGTGTCCGAAGCCAAACACATATCACAGGTCGCGCGCAGGACCGTTCTTAGCACCAACGCTTTGGCCGTACTCGGGCCGATCCTCGAGGAAACAGTAGGATGGGAGCGTGCCCGCATTCGCCAGTTCTTCGAGTCCTACGGTATTTTGATTCAAGAGTGGGATAGCGTTCGGACCGACTGGCTCACCTTGCGTCCGGCTGCGAAGGAAGCGGCACAGGCCGTGAGCGCCAGCGTTTGAATCGACTCCGGCATTTCCAACATCAATAGCTGAGGCGGTATAGTGACCAGCGTCACCAATGCTGGCGCGGCCACGATTGCGCTCTGGCCGGACCCCGAAGAGAATAGGTAAAGATGCTTCGCGACAAAAACCTGGTTCCGCTTTCTCACCAGCACCAGCACTGCCTGGCGCTGTGTGTGCGCCTGGACCGAGCCATTCAGGCCGGAGAAGTCGATATGGAAGCGTGGCAGGCGGAGATACAACAGATGTTCGAACAGGAAATCGCCTTCCATTTTGCCGCCGAAGAGAAAGAAATATTTCCCGTCGCAGCACAACACGCTGAACTGCAGCCGCTGGTCCAGGAACTTCTCATCGGACACGTTTTGCTTCGCGACTTTTTTTCCCGCGCCGCTGCCCGCAAATTGCACGTGGCCGGGTTGCAGGCACTGGTGGAGAAACTTGCGTCCCACATCCGCAAGGAGGAACGCGAGTTGTTTGAAGGTATGCAGAAGCTCATGGGGCCGGAAGAGCTTTCCGTAGTGGGCCTGGCGCTGCAGAGATCACTGGCCGAAGCCTCTGATGCCTGCATCCTCCCAAACGCGGCCACCCGGTTACGACCCAAGCAGTAGTGCCATCCTTCCGAGCCTGAATCCGCGGCGCGCTTTCCTTCATCTAGGAAACATGGATCAAGAAGTAGTTCCAAGTTCTGTTGCGAATTATTCCCAAGCGGAGATGCAACCCCCGCCTGGCGGTGTGCTGAGTGACTCCGCCTTGCTGGATGCTTACTCGCAGGCGGTGGTGGGCGCAGCCGAGAAGCTCAGTCCTTCGGTGGTCAAGATCGATGTGGCCCAGGCGGCCAAGAGCAGGTCCGGTGAACCGCGTGAGCGCCAGGGTGGCGGCTCTGGATTTGTATTCACTCCCGACGGGCTGATTCTCACTAACAGCCACGTGGTGCACGAGGCTACGCGCATTCAGGTCTCGTTCGCCGACGGGCGGCGATTCCCTGCTCAGACTGTCGGCGACGATCCGGCAACCGATCTGGCGGTGGTGCGTGTGGACATTCCCAATCATGAGGCTCCCAGCCTGGTGGCAGCCCCGCTGGGGGATTCGCAAAAGCTGCGCGTCGGACAACTGGCGATCGCAATTGGCAATCCTTACGGATTCCAATACACGGTGACCGCGGGCGTGGTGAGTGCTCTCGGACGTTCGTTGCGCTCGTACTCAGGACGCATGATCGACGACGTAATTCAGACCGACGCTTCTTTGAACCCAGGCAATTCGGGCGGGCCGCTGGTGACGTCCGATGGACAGGTGATCGGTGTGAACACCGCGACCATCATGGGCGCGCAAGGACTGTGTTTCGCCATCGGCATCAACACTGCGAAGTTTGTCGCGGGACGTCTGCTGCAGGAAGGACGGATTCGCCGCAGCTACATCGGCGTCGAAGCGCAGACTACGCCGCTGCATCGGCGGTTGGTACGCTTCTACAATCTGCCGCAGGAGAGTGGTGTGGTCGTGATCTCAGTAACGGCCGGCAGTCCTGGCCAAAAGGCCGGCTTGCGCGAAGGCGATGTGATCGTCGCTCTCGACGGCAAATCCGTCGCAGGCGTCGATGACTTGCACCGCCTGCTGACGGATGCACGCGTAGGCGTCAACAACTCGCTCACCGTATTGCGCTGGACAGAAAAATTGGAGTTGTCAGTCGTACCGGAAGAAGCGAAATAGTCTTATCGTTTGAAGTAAAACAAAACGAGGGTGCCTCATCTTTGCGCGTAGTTTGCGCAAAGGTGGGATTCACGGACTGATTCGGTTAGGGCTCTTGTTCTATTTTGTGCGAATGAATCCTGATGACGGATTCTCCCACCCTTTCGCAAAAAACGCGAAAGGATGGGGCACCCTCGAGTGTTGGACAGGACATTCAAATCGACGCCAGTCGATACAGATATTCCACGTGCGATAACACGGCACCATCGATTCCCTGCACCATGGGATTTGTAGATTCGATGACGTAATACTCGTTTGGAGCGTGAGCGCCGCTGCCGTGGCCCATTCCAAAATGGCCGGCCGGGAGGTCCAGCGGAGCATCTGTGAAGACATATCCCGGCCACGATCCCGCGCTCCGCGGCAAAACGATCGGATCGATCCCCTTGTTCCGATAGACCGCCACCTGGGCGCGAATCAGCGGTGCATC